>Ga0163162_10005823_pt1 | contig 11920 bp, 10 predicted proteins | sample S55metaG_FD_115310 | JGI IMG/M metagenome (GOLD analysis project Ga0163162, IMG submission 115310) | Switchgrass rhizosphere microbial communities from Kellogg Biological Station, Michigan, USA - S5-5 metaG | ecosystem: Host-associated > Plants > Roots > Rhizosphere > Soil | place: USA...
GCAACGTGAAGCGGGTTGCATCTGCCGTGGGCGAAGGCTCGATCGCGGTCGCACTCGTGCATCAAGCGCTCAAAGCGTAGAACCCGTCCCGAAGCTGGCTTGACACTGCCCTCATCAGCAGCGGGCATGACACGATAGGTGCCGATGCTGTGCTGAAGATCGCCCTCCTCAGCGCCGCCGTGTGCGGGAGTTGGTCACGTCGCCGAGTATGGACCACCTGATTCGCGTGTTGTGTGCGTAAGCGCCCACTACTGGCGATCGTACTCGCCAGCGTCTGTCTCTTCGGCTGCAGCCAGCGAGCGGGGCTCAACTTCGATTGCACGTGGGTGCTCGATTCTCCGCTGCGAGTGGATTTGCGGAATGAATCACATGTCCAGCATCTTCTCGACGATATCCGAGTGGCCGAGGAGCTCGGGATGCGTTACGGCGACCGGATCGCCGGCTGGCGCATGATCGAAACCTTCGGCATCGTGTGGCGACATGGGGGACTGAAGAATCGTGCACTCGGTCGGCAGTCGCGCCAACAGTGCGTCGCCACGCTGTTCCGCGTCAACGCCTCGACGCATGAACTCGCCGTGTCAGACATTGAACGCGTGCGGCCGCTGCTGGCGGACCGCGGGTTCGACCTGCCTGTCACGATACCTCTCGCCCTGCTCCTGGTGTTTGCGGTCAGGCGATTCATATGGTGGATCCGGAATCGGTTCGACACCGACGAGCGGGCGGGCTGGGTCGTCGCCACGCTGTTGGCGTCTTTCATCATCCCCGCCGTCGTCGTCGCGATCGGACTTGCATGGGCTGCGGTCGTCGAAATCGTCAGGCTTGGCAACGAGCATGTCGGAGACCGTGCGCGAGTCGACGGCTTGCGCGCGAACTTCCTCGTTGTGCTCGGCATCGGAATCGTCGTGGTGTGGATCGCCAGTGGAATCACGGCAATCCGGAACCGCGCGACGTAAGGCAGGTCCTTCGTGTTTACCCGAGGCGGACGAGACCTCGGCGCGTCGCGACCTTGACGGCCTCCGTACGGCTGGTCACCCCGAGCTTCTCGAAGAGATGACCGAGGTGGGTCTTGACGGTTCGTTCGCTGATGCCCAGCTCGTTGGCGATTTCTTTATTCGCCTTGCCGTCGGCGAGCAGACGCAGCGTGGCCAGCTCACGCGGCGTGAGCTGGACGCGCGTCACGTCCTCCGCCAGCTTCGCGGCCGCCGCCGGCGCCAGGTAGGTCTTGCCGGCAAGCACGTCGCGGATGCACGCGATCAGGCCGTCGGCCGAGATGTCTTTCAGCACGTATGCCTTCGCGCCCGCTTTCAGCGCGCGTGAGATCTCCTCGTCGGTATCGTACGTGGTGAGGATGATGACGCGAGCCCGTGGATCCTTTTCCCGCAGCCGCCTGACGACCTCGACACCTTCCATCACCGGCATGCGCAGATCGAGCAGCGTCACGTCCGGGTGGTAGCGATCGAAGGCGTCGAGCGCCTCGAGGCCGTTGCCGGCTTCGGCCACGACATGAAGATCGGCTTCCTGGTTGATGATGTTGGCCACACCGGTTCTGAGCAGGGCGTGATCATCGACCAGCAGGACCCGTGCGCGCGACGTCGGGGCCGCGACTTCAGCTGATGGCATAGACCTGCGTCGGGAGTGATGAAGGTTCCCAGGCGAGCACGACTTCCGTCCCGCTGCGCGGCGCCGTCACGATCGTCAGCGATGCGCCGATGCGATCGGCACGCTCCTGCATGCTCGTCATCCCGAACCCGGACGAGGACCGCTCGCTCGCAATTCCGCGTCCATCATCGGCGACCGACAGTCGCAGTCCGAGCGAATTGACCGTCGAGGCACGAATCGTGATCCGGCGGGCACGCGCGTGGCGCAGGGCGTTGGTCAGCGCCTCCTGCACGATTCCGGCGACCTCGCGCTCGATGCCGTCGCCAAATCGCGGGAGATCATCGAGGTGCAAATCGATCGGCACGTTGGCCGTCCGCCGTCCCAGTTCCGCGATCCGCTTGATCGTCCGCACGAGGTCTTCTTCACCGGACACGTTCGGTCGCAAGGCTCCCACGGAGCGGCGTGCCTGCACCATGTGCGTGCGCGCGAGCTCGATGGCCGTCTCGATGCTCACTGCAGCTGCCGGTGAGAACACACAGGCCTCACGCTGCGCCGCTTGCAGCTGCATGAGGATCGCGCCGAAGCCCTGCGCAAGAGTGTCGTGGATGTCACGCGCAAGCCGATTGCGTTCATCGAGGATCGCTTTCCTGCGTTCCTCGATCCGATTGTGTTCGACAAGCCGGCTGTGATGTAACGCCAATGCCGCCTGCCGCGCCATCGCTTCGATCAGCGCGATGCGCCACCACTGCCCTGAACACTCGGGCGTCTCGACGGCGCAGAGCGTCATCCAGCCAAGAACGTTGTCACTCAGCACGAGCGGTGTGACCACGGTCGTGTTCAGCCCCTCACGAGTGACGAAACTGCGAAGCGCTTCCGGCAGTCGCGGGTCATCGCACGAGTACTCGATTGTCTGGTTCCATCCCGGCTCGTACTGAAACAGATGCTCGCCCATCAACCGGCGCGGAAAGCTGGTCGTCTGCCATTCCGGGCTGTCCGCGGTGATCACCTTGCCGCCCATGTGCACCATCCACACGTCGCAGCCCTTGCGATCGTCGTCGATCAGCCAGACGGCGACTTTGTGGCTCTCGCCCTCTTCCGCAAGCGTCTTCAACAGGGCCTTGAAGAAACCGTCGATGTCGGGCTCGCGAACGAGGAGATCCATCGCGATTTTCACCACGTCGGTCTGAATCTTCGCGAGGCATTCGTTGCGGCGTCGTTCGATGTTTTCGCGGAGCAGTGCGGCACGCAGGGTATCGGGATCGCGGCTGTCGAGTGGCAGTGTTGCCAAACTGCCGTTGTCACACTCCGCTTCCACCGTCGTCTTCTCTTCAGACATGGATGTTCCTTACGGCACAACGTCCCCTCAATTATCGAGCAGGTTGACCCATAAACGAGATGGTCTGCACGGACGAGGGTTCCCTCGTCCAAAAGTCGTAGATCGTCCTCTGCGGAAGGTCGAATGTTCGTCTCAGGCTCAGGCGCGAGGCGCGTCTGCAGCCACTGCCCGATTGTTTGACTCACGTCACACAGCCAGACTGCTCACTGTATGAAGCTCACTGCTGTCGCATCACTCGCGCTCGTTGCGCTCTCTGTCGGCTGCACGCACACGGAGGCGCAACAAGCTCCACCTCCACCACCACAAGTGACGGTCGCCCACGTCGTCTCGCGCGAGGTCACCGAGTGGGATGAATTCACTGGCCGCCTGCAGGCGGTCGACACGGTCGCCGTCCGGCCGCGCGTCGCCGGTTACGTGGCCGCCGTGCGATTCGCCGAAGGCGCCATCGTCCAGCGTGGCGACCTCCTGTTCCAAATCGATCCGCGTCCATTTCAGGCGGAGGTCGATCGTCTTCACGCCGAGCTTGCCCGCGCGCGCGCCACGGTGCAGCGCGCGGACTCAGAACTGCGACGGGCAGATCGCCTCAGCGCTGAAAACGCGATCGCGAGCGAAGAACACGATCGGCGCGCCTCCTTTGCGCAGGAGTCTGCCGCACAGGTGGCCGCGGTCGAAGCCGCGCTGCGCGCGGCAGAGTTGAACCTCGAATTCACGCAGGTCACGTCACCCATCGACGGTCGCGTCGGTCGCGCGATCGTGACCGAAGGCAACCTCGTCTCGAGCGGACCGGGCGAAGCAACGTTGCTGACGACGGTGGTGTCGCTCGATCCCGTGTATGCGTACTTCGACGCGGACGAGCAGATCTTCCTCAAGTACACGAGTGGGGGCGGCACCGATCCGCGCAGCCATCGACGCTCGAGCGAGCTCCCCATTCGGATGGCGCTGGCAAACGATGACGGTTTCCCCCGTCAGGGGCACCTGGACTTCCTCGATAACCAGCTCGATGGCTCGACCGGCACGATTCGCGGACGCGCGGTGTTTCGCAACATAGACGGACGGCTGACGCCCGGACTTTTCGTGCGCCTGCGCCTCGCTGGTACTGGCTCGTATCACGGTCTGCTGATCCAGGACCGCGCGGTCGGAACAGATCTGAACAAGAAGTTCGTCTACGTCGTGGGACCACAGCACGAGATCGAATACCGCACCGTCACGCTCGGCCCCATCGTCGATGGCTTGCGCGTCGTCCGCAGCGGGCTCGCCGCCGGAGAGCCGATTGTGGTGAACGGCCTCCAGCGAGTGCGGCCAGGCGCACCCGTGACACCCGTCCTCGTGGAGATGACTTCCGGCGGGCCTGACGGCCCGCCGCTCCCAACAGACGGATCAGCCAGCGTGGGCCAGGCCGCGCCAGGCAGCGAACCCTCATCCAACTGAGCGCGCCATGAGATTCTCGAGATTCTTCGTCGACAGGCCGATCTTTGCGGCCGTGCTGTCGCTGGTGATCGTCGCCGCCGGCGCCATCGCCCTCTTTCAGTTGCCGATCAGCGAGTACCCGCAGGTCGTGCCGCCGACGGTGGTCGTGCGCGCGACCTACCCGGGGGCAAATCCGCGCGTGATCGCCGAGACGGTTGCATCGCCGCTGGAACAGCAGATCAACGGTGTCGAGGACATGCTCTACATGTTCTCGCAGGCGACTTCCGACGGGCGCATGACGCTCACGATCACCTTCGCGCTCGGGACCGACCTCGACAACGCGCAGGTGCAGGTGCAGAACCGCGTCGCGCAGGCGCTGCCGCGGCTGCCCTCCGAAGTACAGCGCATCGGCGTCGTGACCGAGAAGTCGACGCCCGATTTCATCATGGTCGTCCACCTCGTCTCGCCCGACGAGCGCTACGACATGCTCTACCTCTCCAACTTCGCGCACCTGCGCGTGAAGGACGAGCTCACCCGCATTCCTGGAGTCGGCAGCGCACAGGTGTTCGGGGCAGGCGAATACAGCATGCGCGTGTGGCTGGATCCCGATCGCCTGGCGTCGCGAAGGCTGACGACCTCGGACGTGATCCGCGCCATTCGTGAACAGAACATCCAGGTTGCGGCCGGCGTCCTCGGGGCCCAGCCGGCTCCGGTTGATACGACATTTCAGCTCTCGGTCAACACGCGCGGGCGCCTGACGACCGAAGACGAGTTCTCAGACATCGTCGTCCGCGCGACTCCGGACGGTCAGATCACGCGGGTTCGCGACGTCGGCCGCGTTGAGCTCGGCGCCAACGTATACGCGCTCAGAAGCCTGCTGGACAACAAGCCCGCCGTTGCCATCGGCATCTTCCAGCGGCCGGGGACCAACGCCATCGAGGCGTCGGACCAGGTGCGCCAGGTCATGACCACATTGAAGCAGTCGTTTCCCGACGGCGTCGACTACCGCATCGTGTATGACCCGACCACCTTCGTTCGAAACTCGATCCGCGCCGTCGTCGAAACGCTGTTTGAAGCAATTCTGCTCGTGGTGATCGTCGTCATGGTGTTCCTGCAGACGTGGCGCGCGTCGATCATCCCGCTCGTCGCCGTTCCGGTCTCACTGATCGGCACGTTCGGAGTCATGTTGGCGATGGGCTTCTCGCTCAACACGCTTTCGCTCTTCGGCCTCGTATTGTCGATCGGCATCGTCGTCGACGATGCGATTGTGGTCGTGGAGAACGTGGAGCGGCACATCGAGCTTGGGTTGCCGCCGCTCGACGCCACCAGACGAGCGATGGAGGAAGTCTCGGGACCGATTATCGCGATTGCGCTCGTGCTCTGCGCCGTGTTCGTTCCCACCGCCTTCGTCAGCGGCCTCACCGGGCAGTTCTATCGCCAGTTCGCTTTGACGATTGCGATATCGACGGTCATTTCCGCGTTCAACTCGCTGACCTTGAGCCCGGCGCTCGCCTCGCGTCTGCTCAAGCCGCGCGACGCAGCACGCGACGGCCTGCAACGAGCCGCCGATCGCCTGTTCGGGTGGTTCTTCCGCGGGTTCAATCGCTTCTTCACGCGCGCATCCGGAACCTACACACTGGGTGTGGGGCGGGTCCTGCGCGTGGCGTCGCTCGCGATCGTGCTCTACGTCGGTCTCGTCGCCCTCACCGGGGCAGGGTTCGCGCGCGTACCGCCGGGGTTCGTGCCGACGCAGGACAAGGAGTACCTCGTCGCCTTCGCCCAGCTCCCTGATGGCGCCACGTTGGATCGCACCGACGCCGTCATCCGGAAGATGTCGTCGATCGCGCTCGAGCACCCTGGTGTTCTGAGCTCAGTGGCATTTCCTGGTCTCTCCATCAACAACTTCGTCAACGCGTCCAATTCCGGTATCGCGTTCGTGGTTCTGAAGCCATCGGAGGAACGAACGAGCCCGCAGCTCACGGCGAGCGCCATCGTCGCCGATCTCAACCAACAGTTCTTCGGCCAGATACAGGACGCCATCGTCGCAATCTTCCCGCCGCCATCCGTGCAGGGCCTCGGACAGGTTGGCGGATTCAAGCTGTATGTGGAGGACCGCGGCGGTAGCGGGTTCGAGGAACTCTACGGGCAGCTGCAGGCCAGCATGGCAAAGGCGCAGCAGGCGCCCTCGCTGGCCGGTTTGTTCTCGAGCTTTCAGGTCAGCGTGCCGCAGATCCAGGCGGACGTCGATCGCGAGCGAGTCAAGAGCTATGGAGTGGAACTGACGGATGTCTTCGAGACGCTGCAGGTCTATCTCGGCTCGCTCTACGTGAACGACTTCAATCGATTCGGGCGCACCTACCAGGTGAACGCGCAGGCCGAATCCGCCTTCCGCCTGCAGCCCGAACAGATCCGTCGTCTCGAGACTCGCAATGCGCATGGCGACATGGTTCCGCTCGGATCGCTGGTGACCGTCAAGCGCAGCTACGGGCCCGATCAAGTCATGCACTACAACGGCTATCCCGCCGCCGAGATCAACGGCGGTCCATCGCCGGGCCACAGCTCGGGTCAGGCGCAGGCAGCGATCGCCGAGGTGCTCGGCGAGCAGTTGCCATCGGGCATGACCTTCGAGTGGACGGAGCTTGCGTACCAGCAGCTGCTTGCGGGTAACACGATGCTGCTCATCTTCCCGCTCTGCGTGCTGCTGGTCTATGTCGTGCTCGCGGCGTTGTACGAGAGCTGGTCGCTGCCGCTGTCGGTGATCCTGATCGTCCCGATGACGTTGTTCTCGGCCATTGCCGGTGTGTGGCTGACCGGCGGCGACAACAACGTGTTCACGCAGATCAGTTTTCTCGTGCTCGCCGGGCTCGCGTGCAAGAACGCGATTCTCATCGTGGAGTTCGCGAAGGAGCGGGAAGACGAAGGTCAGTCGGCACTCGACGCCATCCTCACGGCCTGCCGGATTCGACTGCGGCCGATCCTGATGACATCGATGGCCTTCATCATGGGCGTCGTCCCGCTCGTGTTCTCCTCCGGCGCCGGCTTCGAGATCCGTCAAGCCATGGGCATCGCCGTGTTCGCCGGCATGCTGGGCGTGACGTTCTTCGGCCTGTTCCTCACGCCCGTTTTCTACATCGTCATTGGCCGCCTGACCCGGCGCCGGTCGCGCCGCCCGTCGGCGATCCCGGTGCCAGTGCCGGCGGAAGGACATTGATCATGATCCGGAGGTTGTTTCGTCCGCGGCGGCTGCAGCCCGCGCTCTACGCGGCGTCGCTCGCGGTGCTGGTGACCGGATGCGCTGTGCGTCCACCGTACGTGGCGCCAGTGGTGGCTCCCGCCGCCTTGCACAACGCCGACCGTGCGTCGGTGTCAGCGCAATCGTTCGATCCGCGCTGGTGGCAGCAGTTCGAGGACCCGGTCCTCGACGAGCTCGTGAACCGCGCGCTTGCCGCAAATCACGATGTGCGGATCGCGATCGCGCACCTCGACCAGGCGCGCGCGATCTTCGCCGACGTCAGAAACGATCGGTTTCCCGTCGTCACGGCGGGCGCCGACGTTGACCATCGCGACCAACAAGTACCAGGCCTGTCGAGCGAACCCGTCCGGGTGACGTCATACAGCCTCGGCTTCGATGCGTTCTGGGAAATCGATGTCTTCGGGCGCATCCGATCGCAGATGCGCGCGGCGGCGGCGACCGCCGACAGTTTCGCAGCTGACGTTGACGACGTGCGTGTCAGCGTGGCGGCGGAAGTGGCGCGCAACTACTTCGAGCTGCGTGGCCTGCAGCAGCAGCTTGCGGTCGCCGACCGCAGCCTGATGAACCAGCGGGAGACGCTGCGTCTCACGGAAGTCCGGCGCGACGCCGGCTTTGGCGAAGAGCAGGATGTCGCCAGCGCCGGTGCACGAGTCGCCGCCATCGAAGCGAGTGTTCCGCCAATCAGGAGCGCGATCGCGGAACGGGAGCACCGCATCGCCGTGTTGATCGCGGTGAGGCCGGGCGAGCTTCGCGTCGATCTGTCGCCGCGGCCGTACCCGGCGCTCGCGAAGGCGATCGCCATTGGGGAGCCTGACGAACTGCTCCGCCGCCGGCCAGACGTGCGTTCCGCCGAACGCCGCCTGGCGTCGTCGACTGCTCGAGAAGCTGCCGCCGCTGCCGATCTTTACCCGCACATCACGGTGACCGGATTTCTTGGTCTGCTTGCCGGGCGCGGGAGCCTCTTCAACGTTTCCGACAGTCGCGCATATGCCGTCACACCCGCCTTGAGCTGGGCCGCCTTCGATCTTGGCAGCGCGCGGGCCCGCCTTCGCGGGGCAGAGGGCGTGACGCGAGAGTCGCTTGCCGAGTTCGAGCAAGTCGTCTTGCGCGCGCTCGAAGAGACCGAGAACGCACTCGTCAACTATCGCGAGGAGCAACAGCGCCTCGTGAAGCTCGCCGACCAGGCTCGTGAAAGCACACGCGCCGCCACCATCGCCCGCGTGCGGTATCGCGAAGGGGTCGTCGACTTCCTCGCTTTGCTCGACGCGGAGCGCACACAACTTCAGGCAGAGGATGCGGTGGCACAGGCCGAGGCTGGTGTGTTCACCAGTGTGATCGCCGTCTACAAAGCTCTCGGCGGCATACCTATGTAACGACACCGGGTGTGATTTCCTCGAGAGGCTTGTGGAAATCACACCGGGTGTCTTTTGGAGGCACTCATGAAACGTCAGATCGCAATACTTGCACTCATCATTGGATTCACGGGCACGAACACTGCTCAGGCACAAACGCGGGAGGCGGCGCCGGGGCCCGGCACCCTTGAAGTCACGATCATCCCGGGCGGCGCCACCTTCTTCACCGAGGCAACCGACTCTCCTGCCCCGAGTTTCGGCAACTACGACCTCGGGGGCAGCGTGACTTACAACTTCAATCGTTACGTCGGCGTCGAAGGCGAAGTCAGCGGACTCCTCGGCGTCTCACAGACGCTGGACTTCGCCGCGGGCGCCGTCGACGTGACGACGCCGCATTTCCTCAACTACAGCGGCAACGTCATCGTCTCCTCCGGCCGCGGTTCTCTCGTGCCGTATGCGGCGGCCGGCATCGGCGGCTTGAGTCTCTTCGAAAAAGCTGAACTCGGCGTGGCGGATACGTCGACGTTTCTGACAACCAACGTCGGCGGCGGAATCAAGTGGTACGCCGGCCGCTGGGGTCTGCGCGGGGATTATCGGTTCATCGCGGTCCGGTCGCAGGATGACGCGCCGGCATTCTTTGGCCAGGAAACACGTTACGGCCATCGCGTCTACGGCGGCGTGATCCTCAACGTTCTTCGCTGAGGATCGTGATGCGTGGGGTCAGACCCCGCACATGTCTTGCTCAACTGCAACAGCGTCGGCCTGCGATTCATACCGCTTCATACACGCAGGCCGACGCCCGGAGGACCATATGCAGCCGTTCTCGTTCCGCAGACTCGTTCAACTCATTCGCGAAGAATTCGATCGGGCGCCCGGCTTGCGAATCACCGTGAGCGAGGGCGCTCGCTTCTGGGCCCTCGATCTGGCGACGTGTGAGCGAGTACTGACAGAGCTCCTGCGAGCTGGGTTTCTCGCGCTCGAAGCAGACGCACGGTATCGACAAACGACGGCACTCCTCCAAAGCGGCTGAGGATAGCCTCGCAACTGCCAGGCCTTCAGTGCACGACAACCGTTCCGACCATTCCCGGGTGAATTGCGCAGTGATATGAAAACGTTCCCGCGTTCTGAAACGCGACCGAGAACTGACCACCCGGTGCGAGGATTCCCGAATCCCACCCGGTCGCATTCGACGTCGAGGTGTGAGCAACAGAGTCGGTGTTCATCCACGTCACTGTTGTGCCCAGGTCAACATTCAGTTCAGCGGGCATGTAAGCTCTATTCCCCAGCGATTGGGCGCCGACGGGAATCGTAATCGACGACGACGGCGTGGCCGGAGTCGGCGTTGGTGACGGCGTCGGCGTTGGTGACGGCGTGGGCGTCGGCGTGGGTGATGGCGTCGGTGACGGTGACGAGGTCGGCGACGGTGAATCCGGAGAAGACGAAGAGCAGCCTCCGCAGGCGATCGCGAACATCACGATTGCCGAAACGACAGCAAGACGAAATGGAAACATCTGATCCCCCAAAGCATGAAGTGAGTAAAACCGCGCTACACCATCACTAATCAGGGGACGCCGTCGATTATTCCCCGATGAGAGGAAGAGCCAGGCCAAAGGAATATTTCTAAGGACCAGCGTGTTTGGGGTTCATGAACACGAGAGACCGCGTCCGTGTCCTTGCGATTTCGGGGAGCCTTCGACGAGCCTCTTCGAACAGTGCGCTCATCGAAGCCGTCGCCCGTCTCTCTCCAGATACTGCGGACGTCTCTATCTACCGCGAGCTCGAGACGCTTCCACCCTTCAATCCGGATCTCGAGGGCGGTCCTGCGCCTGCGCCAGTCGCCAGGTTTCGGGCCGCGCTGCAGGAGTGCGACGCGGTCCTGATCTCGAGCCCGGAGTACGCCCACGGTGTACCAGGCGTGCTGAAGAATGCGCTGGACTGGGTCGTCGGCAGTGGCGAGTTCGTCGATAAGCCGGTTGCCCTCATCAACACATCTGCGCGCGCGACGCACGCATGGGCATCGCTCGCGGAGACGTTGTCGGTCATGTCGGCGTGCGTCGTGCTCGATGCGTCGATTACGGTTCCGCTTGGCGGCAGAACACTGGACGCGGACAGCGTCGTCAGGGATGCCGCGTTTGCCAGCGCTCTGAGGTCTGCGCTTACCGTGTTGGCCGCCGACGCACGCGAAGCACGGGCAGTCTAAGCGCAGAATTCATTCAGCCTTCTCGGTCTTTTCCTCCTGCCGCTGCAGCTGTGCGGGCGTCGTACGAGTCCGCGTACGACGACTGTGGGTGGTCACCAGGCCCCCCGCGCGCCAATCATCAAGACACACTATGAACAACGATCTTCAGCGACCCGTGACAGCACCGGCGCTCCGTGAGAGTTTTGACGACGTCGTCCTGCCCCATCTCGACGCTGCTTATCGACTGGCGCGCTGGCTGATGCGCAATGAGCACGATGCGCAAGATGTCGTGCAGGACGCGTCGTTACGGGCATTTCGTTACTTTCGGACCTTTACCGGCGGCAATGGCCGTGCCTGGTTCCTCAAAATCGTTCGCAACACCTGTTCTGGCTGGCACGGACACAGAAGGGACGCACTCACCGATCCGTTTGACGAAGAGCAGCACCACAGCGTCCGTCCGGCGTCCGATCCTGAAGCGCTGCTGCTTCAGGTCGATGACGCCACATTGGTTGAGCGCGCTATGCGCACGTTACCCGATGGCGTGCATCGACTGCTTGTACTCCGTGAGTTCGAGGGCCTGTCCTACCGGGAGCTGGCTGACGTCATGGAAATCCCGATTGGTACCGTAATGTCCAGGCTCTCGCGCGCCCGTGAGGCGCTGCGCGAGGCGCTGGACTGCGAACTGGCGTGAACTGACTCCGAGCCCTTCGGACTTAAACGGAGGTCCTTCACGATTCACTGCCTGACACCCCTAGACCCTGCCCCCCGAATTCACGATTCACTGCCTGACACCA
>Ga0163162_10005825_pt1 | contig 11917 bp, 7 predicted proteins | sample S55metaG_FD_115310 | JGI IMG/M metagenome (GOLD analysis project Ga0163162, IMG submission 115310) | Switchgrass rhizosphere microbial communities from Kellogg Biological Station, Michigan, USA - S5-5 metaG | ecosystem: Host-associated > Plants > Roots > Rhizosphere > Soil | place: USA: Michigan...
AACGCCCCGCCCAGCCACTTGAACTTGTCCCCGCCGCCGTTCACCCGGACCTCCTGGGTCCAGACCTTCGCCTTCGTGGCGTCGTTGAGCGGCGCGTCGATCGTGTAGAGGTTCGCGGGCAACCCGATCGAGCCCCCCGTGATGCTGGCCGTCAGCGCCGTCGCGTCGCGCACGACGAGGATGTCCCGGTGCGTGTACGACGTGATCGAGGTCAGCGTCGCGGCGCCGAAGTTGTACTTGAAGGTGAGGTCGCCCAGCAGGAACTTGTCGGTAAACGGTTCCTTGATCTGCGTGAACACCTCGCGGTCCCCGAGCGTCACGGCCGGACGCGTCGTCGTATACGGATTGGCCAGGATGTTGAAGATGTCGACCCGGTTCCAGCCGTCCATCTCCACCTTCTGGTAGACGAAGCGCGGCACGATGCTGATTTGGTCGTTCGGCGCGATCTGCAGCGCCGCACGGACGCCCCAGCGGTCTCCCGTGTTGACGTTCTTCTTGGTCGAGAGATCCGGCTGGACCGCATCCGTCCAGCCCGCGAGCCGGTCCCAGTAGCCCGCGATGCGCAGAGCCGCCGCGCTGGTGAGCGCGGCATTGACGCCCGCCTTGACGCTCCCCCCCTGGTTGCCGTCGGTCAGCGTGTCTCCGGAGAGCTCTCCAAAGAACTTCGTCGCGCCGAGCTCCGGCGGGTTCGTGATGTAACGGACGGTCCCGCCGAGAGAGCCCGAGCCGAACAGCGTTCCCTGGGACCCCCGCAGGACCTCGAGACGATTCATGTCGAAGAGGTCGAGGTCCGGCGTGAACAGCGAGAGTGAAATCACGGATTCGTCGAGATAGACGCCGACGGACTCCTTGACGCCCGGTTGGTCGCGCGCGATCTGCCCGGAGGAGACGCCCCGGATGGCGATCTGGCTCTGGCCCGGACCCAGATTCTGAACCGCAAAGCTCGCGATGTTGGTCGACGCCTCTTCGAGGTTCTGGACGCCGCGATCGCGCATCGTCTCTTCCGTCGTGGCCGAGACCGAGAAGGGAACCTCGTGGACGGTTTCTTCGCGCTTCTGGGCGGTGACCGTGACGTCCTCGGCGACGCGGATCTCGAGCACGAAGTCGACGGTCATGGTCGCACCGGCCGCGAGGCGCTGGTCTCGCTGAGTGACTCTCCGGAAACCCTGGACGTCGGTCGCAACGGTGTACATGCCGGGTGGCAGGTCCGCCGCCTCGTACGTCCCGTTGGTCGTGGAGCGGACGACCCGGCTCGCCCCGGTCTCCTGGTTGGTCACCGTGATGGGCGCGCCGGAGACCGTTCCGCCGGTCGCGTTGCGGACGGTGCCGACGATTCTGCCCGACGATTGGGCGCGGGCGGGTAGGGCCGACAGGATGGTGAGGATGGCGCCGACCAGGAGAGCCGTTCGGGACCGGTTCATATGTCCTCCTCGCGGATGTGCAACTCGAAACCTGAGGACGCCGCCGGGTTCTTTTGCATCCTTCATAAGGCGGGTCCCGCCGTTTGTCAACTGCGGCCGGCACAGGAGTTCCGGGGTAGGATTCGTCGGACGGGTTCGAAACCGAAAATTGTGCCGAATACGACGAACGCCGTCCGAAGGAGAGGACTCATGCCCAACCGTCTGATCAAGGCTTCCCTGGCGGGGTGCTTCGGGATCGTTCTGGCGAGCTCCGTCGCTCTGGCCGCGGAGAACTGGATCGGGACCTGGAAGTTGAATACGGCCAGGTCGAAGTTCGCGCCGGGCCCGGGGCCCCAGAGCCAGACGTTGAAGTGGGAGGCGACGCCCCAGGGGATCAAGCAGACGTCGGACACGGTGGATGCGGACGGCACGGCAAGTCACGGCGGCTACGTCACGCGGTTCGACGGCAAGGAAGTCGCCTGGGAGGGCAACCCGAACGCCGACAAAGCCAACCCGAAGAAGATCGACGACAACCTCTTCGTGAACGCCTGGACGCTCGCGGGCAAGCCGACGATCACCGCGAAGGTCCGGGTGTCCAAGGACGGAAAGACCCTCACGGTCAGCCAGACCGGGCGGAACGCGAAGGGTGAGACCGTCCATTCGATCGCCGTCTACGACAGGCAGTAACTCTTCGCCCTCGCGGCGCGAGAAGTCTCACGGCGAGCGGTCGTGTGACAACTGGCCGCGGCGCGCGCCGTGATCGTCGGGGAGAAGGTCTCGCATTTCGAGATCCTCGAGCGGCTGGGTCGAGGCGGAATGGGGGTCGTGTACAAGGCGCGTGACCTCAAGCTCCACCGCCTGGTCGCCCTGAAATTCCTGCCGTCCCATCTCGGTGGAGAGGACGCTGCCGAGCGGCGCTTCCTGAGAGAAGCGAGAACCGCGTCGGCTCTGGATCACGCCAACATCTGCACGATCTACGAGATCGGCGAGACCGAGGACGGCCGCACGTTCATCGCCATGGCCTACTGCGAGGGGGAGACCCTGGCCGAGAGGATCGCGCGGGGACCGCTGCCGATCGAGGAGGCCGTCCGAATCGGCGCAAGGGTCGCCGAGGGGCTCGCGGAGGCGCACGCGCGGGGCATCGTGCATCGCGACATCAAGCCCGGAAACATCGCGATCACGAACGACGGCGGAATCAAGATCCTCGACTTCGGTCTCGCCACGGTACCCGGCGCCGCCCGAATCACTCAGGGCGAGTCCACGTCGGGGACCGCGGCGTACATGTCACCCGAGCAGATCCGGGGAGAGCCGGTCGATCCGAGAACCGACATCTGGTCCTGGGGCGTGGTGATGTACGAGATGCTCACCGGCCATCCGCCGTTTGCGGGTGACAACGTTCCGGCCGTCATCTTTTCCATCCTGAAGAGCCAGCCGAAGAAGATTTCGAGCATCACGCCGGTGCCCCGGACCGTAGAGTCGATCGTCGAGAAGGCCCTGTCGAAGAATCTGCCGTCGCGATACCGGGACGCCGGGGAGCTGCTCGAGGATCTCCCCACACCCGACCAGAGCGAGTCGATGACGGCCATCATGCCGGTGACGGGGCCGCTTCCGGCGGGACTCGGACGGCCCGCGCTTCTTCGCCGCTGGCCGCTCGCCGTCCTCGCCGCGGCGATCCTGCTCGGTTCCGTGTGGGCCGTCCGGCACTTCCGGTCCGCTCGGCCGCGCCCGAAAGACGCCGGGTCCTCCACGACCGTCGCCGTTCTCCCGTTCCGATATCGCGGCAGCGACCAGTATCGATACCTCGGAGACGGAATGGTCGATCTCCTGAGCGCCAAGCTCGACCGGGCCGGAGAGCTGCGCGCCATCGACCCGCGGGCGATCGCCGGACTCGGTGCCGGGGAAGGCGCGCTCGACCCGGAACGCGGCCGGATCGCAGCCGAGCGCCTGCACTCCCAGCATTTCGTGCTCGGGAGCGTCGTCGAGATCGGTGGCAAGGTCCAGATCGACGCGACGCTCTATTCCACCGACGGCCGCCGGGACCCCCTAGTCCAGACGGCCGCCTCCGGCGAAGTGGCGAAAGCCTTCGACCTCGTCGACGAGCTCGCGATCGGTCTCCTGGGCGAGCTGGGGGCGGAGTCCTCGGTTCGCAGCACGCGGGTGGCGGCCGTCACGACGTCGTCGCTCCCGGCGTTCCGGTCGTATCTCGACGGCGAGAGTGCATTCCAGAGAGGCGACTTCCGCTCCTCCGTCGAGGCGTTCCGGAAGGCCGTCGAGGTGGATCCGGAGTTCGCTCTGGCCTGGTACCGGTTGAGCGTGGCGCTCGAGTGGCTGGGAACGCCGCAGGAGCTTCACACTCAGGCGGCCGAGCAGGCCGACCGGCACGCGGATCGCCTGTCGGACAGGGACCGCCGGCTTCTGGAGGCCTCCCGGGTCTGGAGGCAGGGCAACAACCGGGAGGCCAAGCGGCTTTACGGCGCGATCGTTCAGGCATACCCGGACGAAATCGAGGGCTGGTATCAGCTCGGAGAAGTCCTCTTCCATCGAAACGCCCTTTACGGGGGATCGATTGCAGATTCGCGAGAGCCTTTCGAGCGCGTGTTGTCCTACCAGCCGAACCACTTCGCTTCCCTCGTGCACCTGGCCCGGGTCGAGGCCCTCGAGGGGCATCTCGAAGCCATGAAGTCGCTCGTCGCGAGATTCCTCGCGCTCGGCAAGGAGAGCCGCGACCGCGTGCTCGCGATCCGCGCGCTCCAGGCCTTCGCCGTCAACGACCGGCTGCAGGAAGACGAGGTCCTGGAGGAGCTCTCGCGCTCCGAGGATCCCGCGCTCGCCATTGCGTTCCTGGAGGTCAGCCTGTACGGCCGGAACTTTCCGGGGGCGGAGCGGATCGCCCGCCTGCTGACCGCTCCTTCCCGCCCTCCGAGGGTCCGCGCCTATGGCCACGTCGCGCTCGCGCACCTCGCGCTGGCGAGGGGTCGCTGGGCGCTGGCGAAAAACGAGCTTCAGTCGATTGCGGTTTCGGATCCCTGGACTTCCCTCGAATACCGGGCCTTGCTCTCCTGCCTCCCGTTCGTTTCCGCTTCGCGCTCGGAGCTCTCCTCCATTCGCGACGGACTCGCGGCGCTCGATCCCGCCAAAACCCCCCGGGTCGACGATCCCGAGGTATTCATCGACGCGCACTACGATCTGCATCCGCTTCTCCGGATGTACCTGATGGCTCTGGTCAGCGTCCGGATGGGGGACGTCGAGGGCGCCGAGAAGTACGCCGGACAGATCGAGCAGCAGAAGTTCCCGGCGGGCTTCCAGACCCTCGCCTCCGATCTGACGCGGAGCGTCCGCTCCCAGATCGATCGCGCCCGGGGGAAGCCCATCGATGCCCTCCAGGAGCTCGAGCCGATCCTCGCCGAGACCCGCAATCCGCTGGAGTCCCCGATCGTTTCGGAAGCCTACGAGCGTTTCACGCGGACGGAGCTCCTGGTCGAGCTGGGCCGCGATCCGGAAGCCCTCCCGTGGCTCGACCACCTCGTCGAGTCGTCCGTTTTCGAGTTCGTCTACCTGCCCGTCTCGTACCTGCGGCGCGCCGAGATTCATGATCGGATGCACGATCCGAAGAGCGCCGCCGCGGACTACAGCGCCTTCATCGGTCTCTGGGGGAATTGCGATCCGGACCTCCGGCCGACGGTCGATCGCGCGAGGCGGAAGCTCGCCGGGCTGGAAGCGGTTGCGGGCTCGCCGTCCGGACGCGTGCAATAAGATCCGCCGCAACGTTCCGAGATTTTCGAAAGGAAGGAATCATGAAGACTCGTACGGCCCTGGCGTCTCTGGCGTGGCTCCTGGCGGGCGTGGCGATGGGCGCGGCGCTGGACGCCCACATGGGAACCTGGAAGCTCAACGAATCGAAGTCGAAATTCGCCGCGGGCGCCACGAAGAACCACACCGTGATCTACACGGCCGCCGAGGGCGGATTGAAGGTGACGGTGGATGGGACGGCGGGCGACGGCAAGCCGGTGCACAACGAGTGGACCGGCAAGGTCGATGGGAAGGACTACCCGGTGACCGGCGGCTCGAACGAAGAGACGCGGTCCTACAAGGAGATCGACGGTCGCACGCTGGAGTTCGTCGGGAAGAGCGGGGGAAAGGTGACCGTGACGGGTCGCGTCCGGATTTCGGCCGACGGCAAGACCCGGACGGTGACGACGACGGGGACCGACGCCAGCGGCAAGAAGATCAAAGGCACCGCGCTCTACGACAAGCAGTAGCTCGGTCGACACTTCCTTCGCGGCGCGAGGAGGCTCCGCAAGGAGAAGCCGCGCGCGCTGTGTCTCTACTTCGCGGTGCCGGGCTCGCGCACGCCGAGCCTGCGCAGCACGGCCATCATCGGACATGTCTTGCTGAAGGCCGACTGCAGCAGGTTGGCTCCGACGAAAGCGGTAAAGAGGAAAAAGCCCGGGTGAACGAACCACCCGAGGGCGAGCGACAGAAGGACGAACGTTCCGGCGATCGCGCGAAGCCACTCGTTCAGCGTCAGATTCATGCGAAGCTCCTTTCGGGTCGTGGGGGTGTCGTGGGCGAGGTGGCCGCGGAGATTCTTTTCTCCTCGAACCGCCGGAGAATGAAATAGAGAACCGGGACGGCCGCGCGCGAGAGCAGAGTCGCCGCCACCTCGCCGGCCATCATCGAGACCGCGAGCCCCTGAAAGATCGGGTCGAAGAGCATCACCGACGAGCCCACGACGACGGCCGCCGCCGTGAGCAACATGGGTCGGAAACGGACCTCGCCCGCGTCCAGGACTGCCTCGGAGAGCGCCATCCCCTCGCGGCGGCGCAGTTCGATGAAGTCGACGAGGATGATCGAGTTGCGAACGATGATACCGGCCCCCGCGATGAACCCGATCATCGAGGTCGCCGTGAAGAAGACACCGAAGAGGCCGTGGGCCGGCAGGATGCCGACGAGGGTCAACGGGATCGGCGCCATGATCACGAGCGGCACCGTGAAGCTCTTGAACCAGCCGACGACCAGCAGATAGATCAGGACCAGGACGGCCGCGAACGCGAGCCCGAGGTCGCGGAAAACCTCGTATGTCACGTGCCACTCCCCGTCCCATTTCAAGCCGTAGTGGGTCTCGTCGAAGGGAGCGGAGGCCGTATAGGTCGCGATGCGATACGAGTCGGGCGTGGGGATCTGCGAAAGGCCTCTCTCGAGCGCCGCGATCGCGTACACGGGAGCCTCTTTCGCGCCGGCCAGGTCGGCCGTGACGTAGACGACCGGTTTGCCGTTCTTGTGGTAGATCGAGGTTTCGGCCGGCTCGAACTCGAATCGGCCGATCTCGCGAAGCGGCACGCCTTTCCCCCCCGAACCGGCGACCGTCAGCGACGAGAGCATCTCGAAGTCGCTGCGCTCGCCGTCGGGAAGCGTGACGACGATCGGGATTCGTTCCCGGATTCCCGCCAACTGCACCTCGTCGAGCCGGTCGTTGCCGAGGGCGAGGCGAAGCGTCGCCGCGACGTCGGCCTCGCGGATCCCGGCGAGCCCGGCTTTCTCGCGGTCGAGTCGGAACACGGCCTTCGGGCGCGCGGTCTCGACGTACCAGTCGACGTCGACGACGCCGTCGGTCCGCGCGAAGAGCTCCTTGACGTGCCGGGCCACTTCCCGCCGTCCGGCGTCGTCCGGGCCGTAGATCTCCGCGACGAGCGTCTGCAGCACGGGGGGACCGGGGGGAACCTCCGCGACTTTGACGCGGGCACCGTACCGCCGACCGATCTCCGTGACGATGGGGCGGGCCGCCTTTGCGATCGCATGGGAGGAGCGGCGGCGCTCCGCCTTCGGCGCGAGCGCTACCTGAACGTCTCCCTGGTTCGAGGCGGCACGCAGGAAATAGTGTCGGACGAGCCCGTTGAAGTTGTAGGGAGCGGCCGTGCCGGCATAGGTCTCTGTGCCGACCACCTCCGGCAGCACCGCCAGCGCGTCGGCCATCTCGGACAGCACTCGATTGGTCGTTTCGAGAGTGGTCGCCTCGGGAAGGTCGACGACGACCTGAAATTCGTTCTTGTTGTCGAAAGGCAGCATCTTCACGTGGACGAGACCGAGCGGCAGCAGAGCGACGCTGGCGAGGAGGAGTGCCGCAATCACGGAGAAGAACACGAATCGCGACCGCCCGCCGGTTTCGGAGACGAGAGGCGCCATCGCCCGCCGGTAGAGGTGCGCGAGCGACCCCCGGGACCCGGTGTGGCCGAGCGAACCCGGGCGCGCGCGTCGGAACAACCGGCTGGCGGCCCAGGGCGAGACCGCGAAGGCGACTGCCAGGGAGAAGAGCATCGCCGCGGATGCGCCGACCGGGATCGGGCGCATGTACGGGCCCATCAGGCCCCCGACGAAACCCATCGGGACGATCGCGGCGATGACGGCGAACGTCGCGAGGATCGTCGGGTTGCCGACCTCGTCGGTTGCCTCGACGGCAACCTCCGCGAGCGGGCGCCCCGCCGCCTCCGGCCGTCGCAGATGGCGGACGATGTTCTCGACGACGACGATTGCGTCGTCCACGAGGATTCCGATCGAAAAGATCAGCGCGAAAAGAGTGATGCGGTTGAGCGTGTAGCCGGAGAGCCAGAAAACGACCAGGGTCAGGGCGAGCGTCATCGGAATCGCGAGCAGAACGACGCCCGCCTCCCGGCGGCCGAGCGCCAGGCCGATCAACAGCGCAACGGAGAGGGTGGCGAGTGCCATGTGCTTCAGGAGCTCGTTCGACTTGTGAAGAGAGGTTTCGCCGTAGTCGCGCGTCACCGTCGCGCGGATGTCGGCGGAAAGGAGTCGCCCGCGAAGCGTGTCGACTTTCCGCTCGATCGCGCGGACGACGGCAATCGCGTTGGCGCCGCGGCGTTTACTCACCGACAGTGTCACCGCTGCCTGCCGTCCGGGGGTTTGCGGCTCGCCGTGGGTGACGTAGCTCGCGGGGCGCTCGGTGCCGTCGCGGATCCGGGCGACGTCGCCCAGCCGGACGGGGGTTCCACCGCTCACGGCGACGACCACCGACGCGAGCTCGTCGGCGGAACGCACGAATCCTCCCGCTTCGACCGCGATTTCGCGGTCGTTTGCGACGAGCGTGCCCGCGGCGACACGCCGGTTCGCCCCGAGGATCGCGGGGAGCACTGCCGCGGCGGTTAACCCCCGAGCTCCCAGCCTCGCCGTGTCGAGGTCCACGCGAAACTCGCGCCGGAGACCGCCGATCAGGGCGGTGTCCGAGATCTCGGGGATGGTCTTGATCTCGTTCTCGATTTCGGCCGCGATCTGACGGAGTGTCGCCGGGTCCTGGGTCGGGCTGGAAAGCGTCAGGGCCCACACGGGGACGTCGTCGATCGATCGGGGCTTGACGAGAGGCGGCGCGATTTCCGGGGGCCATCGATCGAGAAGCGAGTCGAGCTTCGACCGCACGCGGATGAGCGCGCGGTCGGGATCCTCGCCGACCCGGAACCGCGCGATGACGAGCCCTCGGTCGGGGGAAGACGTCGAGTAGACGTATTCGACGCCGGGGATGGAAGACAGCTCCTTCTCGAGGGGCGCGATCAGCTGGCGTTCGATCTCGACTGCACTCCGACCGGCCGCCGCGGCGAACACGTCGATGATCGGCACTTTGATCTGCGGCTCCTCCTCGCGCGGCGTCCGGAGGACGGCGAAGACTCCCAGGGCGAGCGCGAAGAAGACGAGGAGGGGCGTCAGCTTCGAGTCGACGAAGGCGCGCGCGAGCCGACCCGCGAACCCGAGAGGGGCGCGTTCGCTCGCAGCTCGGCGTCCGCCCTCGTCGGTCAGGACGTCACCCGCGTCTTCCCATCGAGATCGGCAGGGGGGCCCACGACGACACGCTCACCCGCCTCGAGTCCCGAGAGCACCTCGACTGTTTCACCCCGGCGGGGACCGGTGCGGACGTACCGAAGGGCCGCAAGTCCCTCGCGATCCACGACCCAGACGATCTCGAGCCCGCCCCGGGCGACGATCGCGCCCGCGGGCACGAACAGCTTCGAAGAGCTCGCGCCGGGGAGGATGACCCGTGCGAAGGAACCGAGCGGCGGCTCGAAGTCCACGGGGAGGTCGACCCGAACCGTCCGACGGCGCGTCGCCGGGTCCACCGCACCGACGATCTCGGCGACGCGGCCCGCCAGGATCCGTTCCCCGACGACGACCTCGATCGGGTCGCCCGGGGCGAGGGCGGCGGCGTCCTGCTCGGCCGGTGCCGCCTCGACTCGACGGCCCGAAAGCGAGGCGATCCGGACGAGCGGCCTCCCGGGGCCGGCGAGGTCGCCGGGGGAGGCGAGTCGCTCCACGACGACGGCATCGAACGGCGCCGTCAGCACGGTCTGCGACCGGTCGATCTCGGCGCGGGAAAGCGCGGCGTCCGCAGAGGCCGCGGCCGCGCCCGCCGCGGCCTCTTCCTGGTTCGCCCGATCGAGTTCGACGGCTGCCGCGGCACCGCGGCCCGCAAGTCGCTCGAATCGCGCGCGGTTTCTTCTGGCCAGGTCGAGGGTCTGTCCGGCCGCGTCCGCCCCGGCGCGTGCGCTCGCCAGCGCGCGGCGCGTCTCCTGCTCTTCGAGGCGTACCAGCACGGTGCCGGCACGCACGGTCGTCCCGGGGACGGCCGGTATCGTCGCGACCGTCGCCGCGAGCCGGCTTGAGAGGACGGCCTCGAAGCGCCCGACCACGATCCCCTCGACCTCGATTCGTCCCGCCATCATTCGCCGCTCCACCGGAGCCGTTGCGAGCTTGCGGGCCGACCCCGGCGGGCGAACCGGGCTCTCCTGTCGAGTACAGGCCGCGGCGGCCAGCGAAGCGACCATCACGGCGATGACTATCTTTCTCATCGAATTCCCCCCTCCGGAGGCAGGCCCAGGGCGAGCCTCAGACAGGCCTCGGCCACGGTTCGCTCGGACCTCGCCGCGGAAACGCCCACGCGCGCCCGGAGCTCCGCGGCGCGCGCCTCGATCAGGTCGGCGAGCCGCGCCGCTCCTTCCTCGTAACGGGACCGCAGGATCTCTCTCGCGGTCCGCGCCGCGATCTCGGCCTCCCGAAACGCCGATTCCCGGGCTTCCGAGGCGTCGAGCGCCGCCCGCGCGGAGAGAACTTCCTTCTCCGCTCGGCGTCGCATCTCGAGCGCCGAGGCCTCCGTCGAGAGAACACCCGCGCGCGTCTCGTCGACCGAAGAATCGATGGCGCCGGACGCGAAGATCGGGACCCGAAAGCCTCCGAACACCGAGGCGGAGTTCCCCCACCGCTCTCCGGGCCGGCTCGCGTGGACCTCGTAGCGTCCGGACACGAGGAGCGTCGGCCAGCGCGCCGCCGTTGCGGCACGGTGCCGAGCACGTGCCGATTCGGCGGCAAGCTCCGCGGCGGCCACGTCGTCGCGGGTCGGGGGCGGCACTTCGGGGACCGGGCCCGGCGGCGGCAAAGATGCGAGCGGCCGACCGCCGGCTTCCGGACCGATCAGGGCCGCGAGCGAAGCCCGGGCGTCCGCCAGGACCGCCCGCTGCGAGGCCACCTCGGCGTCGAGCTCCGCGAGGGCGGCGTTCGCTCGCGCCGGGTCCGCGGCCGTCACCATTCCCTGCTCGTGAAGCGACTTCGCGATCTCGACGTCTTCTCGCGCGTCGACTTCCCGCTCGGAGAGGAGCGTGATTGCCTCTTCGGCGGCTCGCGCCGAGGCGAAAGCCGAGATCGCGTGGAACACGGCGATATCCCGGGTGCGCCCGGAGGCTCGATCGGCTGCCCGGGCAGTCTCCTCGGCAGCGCGGGCGTCGCTCCGGCGCGAGCCGAAGAGATCCGCCGTCCACTCCGCCGAGATCGCGCCGTTCCAGTCGCGTGTAAAGGAGGCGTCGTTCGGATCGGTCGCGAAGAACTCGGCCGAGGAGAAGCGTTCCTGCTGAAGGGCGAGTCGGAACACCCCCGCGGGGTCGTCGGTTCCGAAGAAGCCGAGGTCCGCAGTGAGTGTCGGACCCAGTCGGGAGCGCGCGGTTCTCGACTGGGCGTGCGTCCGATCGGCCTCGGCCCGTGACTGAACGACCGTCGGTGCCTCCGAGGCCGCGATCCGCGCGGCCTCTTCGAGTGTGAGGGGCGCCGTGGCCTGGATCGCACCGGCGAGGAGAATTACGAGCAGGTGCATGATCGTGCTAGACTATATTGCTATATAGTTATATAGTCAAGAGTCATGCGTGAACTTTCTCCAGAACCCGCCGCCGGCGTTTTCGGCTACGCTATCGGTGTGGGCTCTTCTGTCTGGTTGACCGAGCTGGCGCGGGAGCGCATGGCCGCCCGGTTTCGGGCGCTCGGAGACCCGACGAGGCTGAACATACTGCAGCGGCTGTTTCAGTCACCCGCTTCGGTCGGAGAGGTGATCGAGCACGTCGGAGGAACGCAGGCCAACGTCAGCAAGCACCTGGGTGTGCTGCGGTCGCAGGGGCTGGTGGGCGGCCGCAAGCAGGGGAATCGGACCGTTTACTCGATCGCCGACCCCTCTCTCGAGCGCATCTGCTCGGTGG
>Ga0163162_10005829_pt1 | contig 11910 bp, 9 predicted proteins | sample S55metaG_FD_115310 | JGI IMG/M metagenome (GOLD analysis project Ga0163162, IMG submission 115310) | Switchgrass rhizosphere microbial communities from Kellogg Biological Station, Michigan, USA - S5-5 metaG | ecosystem: Host-associated > Plants > Roots > Rhizosphere > Soil | place: USA: Michigan...
CGCGCCGTTGAAATGCACGGAGCACGCGCCGCATTGGGCGACGCCGCAGCCGTACTTGGTGCCGGTGAGGCCGACCTGCTCGCGCAGCACCCACAGCAGGGGCGTGTCGGGTTCGACCGCCACCTCCAGCGCCTGACCGTTGACGTTGAGCTTGGCCACTGCTGCCTCCGCGTGTTCGCGCCTCGGGAGGCCCGCAGTCTGCGCGAGGATCGCGCGCCAGGCAATGGTGAAGCCACGCGGCGCCCGCGGCCGCGTTTCGGCCGCGCACGGCCCGCCTCAGCGACCGTGCACGCGCAGCAGCTCGGCGAAGTCGGCGGCCGGCACCGGCTTGCTGAAGAAGAAGCCCTGCATCTGGTCGCATGCGCGCTCGCGCAGGAACTCCTGCTGCTCGCGCGTCTCGACCCCTTCGGCCACCACCGTCAGGCTCAAGGTCTTGCCCATCGCGATGATCGCCTCGGCGATCGCCTTGTCTTCGCTGTCGCTCGGCAGCTCGCGGATGAAGGAGCGGTCGACCTTCAGCGTGTCGATCGGAAAGCGCTTCAGCTGTGCCAGCGACGAGTAGCCGGTGCCGAAGTCGTCGATCGCCAACCGCACGCCCATGTCCTTCAATGCTCCGAGCACCTCGAGCGCGCGCTCGACGTTGTGCATCACCGAGCTCTCGGTGACCTCGAGCTCCAGCAGGTCAGGCTTGAGGCCGGTGTCGGCCAGCACCGTGCGCACGGCGGCCACCAGCTCGGGGTCGTTGAGCTGGCGCGGCGACAGGTTGACCGACACGCGCACCGGCGGCAGGCCGGCGTTCTGCCACTGCACGCACTGCTCGCAGGCGCTGCGCAACACCCACTTGCCGATCGCCAGGATCAGCCCGGTCTCCTCGGCCAGCGGAATGAACTGTGCGGGCGACACCGCGCCGAGCTCCGGGCTGTTCCAGCGCAGCAGGGCCTCGACGCCGGCGATGGTGTTGTCCCTCAAGTCGAGCTTGGCCTGATAGTGCAGCGACAGCTCGTTGCGCTCGATCGCGCGGCGCAGGCGCGTCTCCAGCGCCAGCCGCTCGAGCGACATCGTCTCCAGGCGGCCGTCGTAGAACTGGAAGTTGTTCTTGCCCTCTTCCTTGGCGTGGTACATCGCCAGGTCGGCGTGCGTCATCAGCGACGTCTCGTCGGGCGCGTCGTCCGGAAACACAGAGATGCCGATGCTGGCGGTGACGCGGCACTCCTGGCCGTTCAGTTCGATCGGCTTGATCACCGCCGACAGCAGCTTGCGCGCGATGCCGCCGGCCTGCTCGCTGTTGCCCAGGCCCTGCAGCAGCATCACGAACTCGTCGCCGCCCATGCGCGCGACGATGTCGCTGGCGCGCAGGCTGTCTTTCAGGCGCCGCGCCACCTCGCACAGCAACGCGTCGCCCGCCTCGTGGCCAAGACTGTCGTTGATGAACTTGAAGCGGTCGAGGTCGATGAACAGCACCGCGAACTTGCGCCGGTTGCGGCGCGCCGACGCCAGCACGTGGCTGAGCAGCTCCGCGAACATCACCCGGTTGGGCAGGCCGGTCAGGCTGTCATGGGTGGCGAGGTACTGGATGCGCTCCTCGGCTTGCTTGCGCGGCGTGATGTCGCGCGACACGCCGCGGTAGCCGACGAAGCGGCCCTGCTCGTCATGCAGCGGCTCGCCGCTGGCGCTCACGTGCCGGCGCGTCCCGCGTTTGTCGGTGTAGGCGTACTCGAAGTCGCGAAACGGCTCGCGCCGCTCCAGGCGCGCCCGCAGGTCGGCCCAGCCGATGTCGCTCTCGGCGCCCGGAATCTCCCACGCCAGGCGCCCGCGCAGCAGTTGTTCGACGCTGTCGCCCATGCCGCGCCCGCCGAACGCGGTGTAGCGCAGGGTGTCGTCGAGCTCCCAGTACCAGTCGGATGACAGCTCCACCAGATTGCGAAAGCGCTGTTCGCTGCGCTGCACGGCGAGTTCGGCCTGCTTGCGTGCCGTGATGTCCTGGACGATCGAGATGTCGTTGCCGGGACGGCCGGCGCTGTCGCGCTGCACCGAGATCGTGAGCTGCACCCAAACGACGGCGCCGTCCTTGCGCAGGTAGCGCTTCTCGAGCTGGAACGAATCGATCTCGCCGGCGCGCAGCTGGGCGCGCACCTTGTCGGCGACGCTCTTGTCGTCGGGGTGCGAGACCTGCTTGACCGTCATGCCCAGCAATTCATCGCGGCTGTAGCCGAGCAGCTCGCACAGCGCGCGGTTGACGTGCACATAGCGCATGTCGCCGTCGACGTGGGCGATGCCGATGGCCGCCAGCTCGATGGTGTCGGCATAGTGCTTCTCGCTCTCGCGCAGTTGGGCTTGCGCCTGCGCGCGCAGGCAGAACTGGCCGATCTGGCTGCCGATGTAGCGAGTGCAGTCGAGCAGCTCGGCGTCGAGCTCCGCGATGTCCTGGCTGTAGAACTCCACCACCCCGAGCACGCGGCCGGCAGCGGTGATCGGGAACGCGAACGCACTGTGCAGCCCCGCGTGCGATGCCAGCGCCGCGCGCCGGAAGCTCGGCTCGGCAGCCACGTCGCGAATCCACACCGGCTGGCCGGTCAGCCAGGCCCGGCGCACCAGACCGCCTTGCGTCGCGAGCATGCGCATGCCGCGCGTGAAGTCGAGGAAGGCGCGCACTTGCGCATCGTCCGTGCCCCACGCGCCGGAGCACGACAAGCTGTCCGTGCCGGACTCGTCGATCCAGCAGGCGCCGCAGGTCCAGCCCAGTTCCTCGCAGATGGCGCGCACGATCAGCGGCGCCGCTTCACGCAGATCGAACGAGCGCGACAGCGCGCCTGTGACGCCGTGCTCGATCACCAGGCGTTGGGCGGTGCGCGAGCGGCTCAACTGCGACGGCGTCATGCCACGCGTCGGGTCATAACTGCCGAGCTCGGCCAGGACCGACTCGCTGGGTGTGACTTCTCGCATGTCCGCTCACCAAGGTGGATGCTCGGATATCGGCCGGCTGCGCGTGGGCTTTAGGCTTGTCGCGGTGCACCACGGGCCGCGCGCGGACCCCATCACGGCTGGGCGCAGCGCCCTCGCTCGCTATAATTCGCGCCCTCGCACCCAGCCGGTGTAGCTCAGTTGGTAGAGCAGCGCATTCGTAATGCGAAGGTCGACAGTTCGAGTCCGTCCATCGGCACCAATGAAATCAAGGGCCCGCCAGTGAGCGGGCCCTTCGCTTTATGGGCCATGACCTTCGCAGTGATGAGGTTCGCGCGACGAAGATGACCATCGCACGTCACGTGCGACGGTCGAGATCAACGAGGAGTCGCCGCGTAGCGGCACGCGTTGGCGCCCCCCTGCCTGGCAGATCACGGCGGCCTACCTGCGGACGCTTTCGATCCCAACTTGCTCGACCCGAATGGAACGGCGTGCGTCAAATGGCGGTTTCCGCCAGCCGCGACAGTCGTCTCGATTCGTTGGATGACCACTTGGGACTGGTTGCCTGCCGGCCGGGCTCGAGGCCACCGGCGCGATGGTGTCGCTCGACCAGCTGCTCGACCATTGAACAAGCGCGAGCCGCGGGTCCTGACCCGAGCCGGTGCAGGCGGGCGCGTGGCACACTGGATCGACGCTTGGCCCGGATGGGGCCGCCGTAACCCGCCCAAGAGGAGACGCCGATGCTGACGATGGAGAAGACGGCCGACTACGTGAAGCGCTGGGTCGCCGCGTTCGAGTCGAAGGACCTCGATCGCGTTCTGGCCTTCTACACCAACGACGTGATCTTCCATTCCCCGTTGATTGCGCGGCTGAGCCACGACCCCAGCGGCACCGTGCAAGGCAAGGCGGCACTGCGCGCCTACGTGAAGAAGGGCTTCGAGGTGTTCGACCACATCAATTTCACCGTGCTCGACGTGCTGCGCGGCGTCGACAGCATTGCGATCCACTACAAGGGCGTCATGGGCAAACACGTCGTCGAAGTGCTGTTCTTCGACAAGGACGGCGTGGTCCGCGAGTCTTACGTGCACTACTCGTCTCCTGCGTAGCATCGAAGTTCCCGTCGTCGCGCAAGGCCCGACATCGAGACTGCCGAAGGATTCGACTGGGTGCCCGGAGGGTCACCACCACCCTAGCCCCATGCGCGAGGTCGGCAGAGGTCCACGCGCTCTCGCGTCGCTGATCTCTAGGCGCTCCTTGGCGCGGACCAGCCCGGGTGTGCATTGACCCTAAGGGATCACCTTGGCAACCTCGTTGGAGTAGGTGCTCTCGCGGCCCGCTTCGTCGTAGCCGGTGACCGCAAAATAGTACGTCGTGCTGGCCCGCAGATCGCGCATTTGATAGGTGGTGGCTGGCCCCACGTCAATGCCGGCACCCTTAGACTGAAAGTAGAACCGCGACCCGTTGCCGAGGTAGACGCGATAGCCTCTAACCCGATAGTCAGACGATGCTGCCCAACGCAGGGTGGCGGTGGTGTCCCCAGGGGCACCGTAGACCACCTCGATCGCCTCACTCTGGGCGCCGTCAACCCCACCAGAGCCGCCACCGCCGCAAGCGCAAACGACGACGGCTTGCCCGATGGCGATCTTGGCGCCGAAAGCTTTCATCGGCTCGCTCTGCGCTGGTTGAGGGGACGCACAATCTGCGCCAACTTGGCGTACCTGTACGTCCCCTGAGTACGGGGTGGGATGGACCAGATTCGCCCGGCTGAATCGTCGCCTCGGACCCTGCCCTCTGCCGGGAGTGACTTGGCAGATACGCCGCTCGACCCCAAGCAGCCGCTCAAACTTCGCAGGAGCGGACAATCAACGTACCAATGTTGATGGAGATTTCGGCGAGGAGCGAGGAACGCGAAGATCGTCATCCGCGCAGTCCAGCACTGACTGCGAAATCCTGAGTCAGCGCTTTCGCGGTCAGCTCAAAATGCGGCCATCCGTGCCCAGCACGGCGACGTCGACAAAGTTGCTGCCAATCCGGTTGCCGATGCCATAGCCGATGCGCATGCCCCCGAGGTCGAGTGACTCGATTCGCTCGAGCGACGCGATCAGCGATTCACGCGTGACGTTTGCGCCAGCACGGCGCAGCGCCTCGGCGACAATGCGCGCGTTGATGTAGCCCTCCAGCGTCGGCAGCGAGTAGTCGGTCCAGCCGCTGGCCGTCATGTCGGTTTGATAGCGGCGAACGATCTCGTACTTCGGCGCGAAGGGCGACGGCATCACGAGCGAAAAACCCAAGCCGCGGCCCAGGCTGCCGAGGGCCTCGATATTGGACGCGCTCGCGCTGATCGACAAGCCGTATAGCGTGCTACTGCCACCGAGCTTGCGAAACGCACGCACGAACAGCGGCGCAACGCCCGCGAGCACCATGATGACGGCCTGCGGCGACTCTTTGACGATCGCCATTGCGGCGGGCTCGACCTCCGTGCTCGTCGTCCCCGGCGTCGTCGCGATCACGGCTGGCTTCAGCTGGGCCGCCGCCATGGATCGTTCAAAGGCCGCGAACACACCTTTGCCGAGCGGGTCGTTCGGGTAGACGATGCCGATGCGGGTCGAGCTGAGCGTCACGGCCGTGCGGATGAGCTTGTCGACCTCCTGGTCATAGCTCGCGCGCACCCAGAACACGTTCGGCGGGCTGTTCTTGCGCAGCGCAGCAGTACCGGTGTTTGGCCCGATGATGGCCATGCTCGTCACTGACTCCATGATCGCGGCGGTCTGGCGGGTGCCCAGCGGCGTGAGCAGGGCCAGAATGGTCTTGTCGGCCTCGAAGGCCTGTGCGTTCGCCTTCGCGATGTCGGGCTTGAACTGGTCGTCTGCCATCAGCAGTTCGACCTTCATGCCGTTGATGCCGCCAGCCTTGTTGATCGCGTTGAAGTACGCGGTCGCGCCCTTGAAGCATCCCGAACCATTGGCCTTCTCGACACCGCTGTTGTCGAAGGTCGACGCGAGCCGAATTGAACGCGTTTGCGCAAGGGTCGGTATGGCCAGAGTGGCGGCCGCGCCGCCGATGGTCGTGAGCAGCTCGCGACGGCGTAGCAAGGTTCGTGACAAGTCGATCTCCTCTCAATGCAAATCGAGCAAATTGCTCTTGGCGGAAACGCGGAACTGGCGGATTGGGCCAGAAGCCGTGGGTTGGCAACTGCGCCGAAGGCGGCATTGAATCTGCGCGTTCGGCGGGTAGTCGCGATACCGCACACGGGGAATTCCATTGGGCGGTCGGCTGTTGATGCAGCGGCTGCGATAGAGGCAGTTTCGCGCCTCGGCCGTCCCTGCCACTGCCGAGAACAGCAAAGGAGCGAGAGGTAGTCGCATCAGTTCCTCTGTAGGGATCCTTGTATGCAGCAAGCACCCAGACATTCTGGACTGCAGCGGCCAATAGCCGGTAACAGTCGCAGCGCACTTTGTCACCTGTTGGTGTGCTGGTGGTTTTCGGTCATGCAAGGCCGGCCGCGACGTACACGGATCTGGCCAGAAAGCCCGGCTGGCGCTGGCCCGCGCGTAGGCGTTCGAGGGGCGGCGGTGCCAGCACCTCCGGCATCGCATGGCCCTTTCACAACCATTCGAGCGCGGCCCCCGGCATCGCTTGCCAACTCCAAGATGAAGCCATGGCGTTTGCCGAGCGGCATGCCGGTGTGCGCTGATGCGGCTCTTGGATCGCACGAGAGCGTCCAATTCGAATGTCGCCTATGGGTCGGGTGCGGGTCGCGATGTTGCCGACCCCGTGAACTCGGCGTTCGGGGTCTACCGACGGCATACGCTGCAAAGCAGTCATCGAACGTCCCTCGACGAAGTTCAGCACAGGGCCGGTAGCTGACGACGGCCAAGGACCGCACCCGGCCAGGAGCGGACACTCCGCTCCTGGCCGGGTGCAGCGCAGCGGCGAACGCTTCAGCATTCTTGAGCACATTTCATCGGCGCTTCAAGGCGCGGCGCGGCTGGCGCCGACAGTGCAGGCCTCATTCTCATCGGAGGCAGGCATGCAAGCAGAAGTGCACCGGGCCGGGTTCGGCCAACCAGTCCTCAGCGTCGGACTGATCGCCTTGGTTCTCGCGCTGTTCGGTTGTGGCGGCGGTGGCGGCGGTGGCGATGGCGGTGGCGGCGAATCGTCGGATCCGGCTACCGGCGCGGCGTCGCCGCAGAGCGTGGTGATCCCAGAGGAACTCCGCGGCCGCTGGGACGCGACCCTGACCTACGTGCCGCCGAACTTCATCAGCCAATTCGGCACGGTCGCGGGCAACGACGGTTCGCTGGGCGTCGCGTTCTTCTTCCATCCCGACGGCCGCTACGAGCACACTTGGAACGTGCTGCAGGTCTACTTCGGCGGCAACTGCATCCGCACCGGCGAATGGCAGGAGAACGGAACGTTGACCAGCGCGGGCGCGGAGTTCACCTTCAATCCCGGCCGGGCAACGTACCTGCAGACCGACACCTGCGGTCAGTTCAAGTACCTGGACCCAGCGCCGGTCACGCCGGGCAACCACGCGCTGACGCTCGACCGCGACGCCACCGGTTGGCCTTTGCTGCGCGTGAGCTATCCGACCGGGGAACTGGTGTTGGAGAAGTGCAGGCGGTGTTAGGCGGGCGAACGGTGACGCCAGAAATGAGCCGAGCGCCGTGCGCCAACCCATCGACGACACGCGAGATCCGCTCGGCATCTAGTGGTGTCCCTGGCGATTGCCGCCGCCGCGCCACATCGCAGTGAGCTGCCAGCGGATGTCGCTGATGGGTCTGTAGCGGTCACTCAATCCTCTTGGGTGATTGCTCCACTCGCGGCGATGGTCCAAGCACTCGTCTGGCCTTCGCTCTGCTCTCCTTCTCTTAGCGAGTGGCAGCCAGGGCCTTGATCACGCACCAGCAATCGGCAAGAGCGTCCCTTTGCTGGCGGCAGGCCCCTCCCCAGATCACTCAGCAGGTTTCGCGTTCCGCCTTTCAAGGCGTTGCGTGCGACCTTTGCCTTTCCGGCATTCGTCTTTGGCCCGCAATTTCGGATTGTCGGGGTGAGACGAGCGCAGAAGCTCGTGCACTACAACATGAATTCGGGAAACCGCTGACAGCGGTGTCGATGGACCAAAGGCTACAGTTTGTCTTCACGACCTGTTTTGAAGGCCGTGACAGGTCCCACCAACATGCGAGGAGGCATGTGATGCTGAGAAGATTCGCCGCAAACTTGTTCGTTGTCGCCGCGCTCACGACGGTCGTTGGCTGCGCGACCGCTCCCTCACCAGAGGTGATGAAGGCCGAGGTGGCAAGTTACCAGTTGCCCAAGATGCCCGAGCCTGGAAAGGCCATGGTGTACGTGGTTCGGCCATCCGGTCTGGGTGGATTGATACGGTTCAACGTGTTCGTGGATGATCAAGAGGCCGCTTCGGAGGTCGGCTATACCCGGGCAAGCCAGTACATCTACTTCCAGGTCCAGCCTGGTGACCACAAGATCTATTCCAAGGCTGAAAACTGGGCTGATGCTCAGATCTCAGCGAAAGCCGGCGACGTTATTTTCGTTCAGCAGGAGCCAGCCATGGGTGTACTGATGGCTCGCAACAGCATCACCAAGATTGAGGACTACCAAGGGAAGTACCACGTCAAGACATTGGCGTTGGGAACGATTCTAAAGGCGGAAAAGTGAAACTCGAGGCTCATCGCTTGCGCGTATCGGACGCGCGGCGCGGGTTGCCTTGACCCATCGCGGCATCGGGCTGGCCGGCGGGCGAACTCCTCGTTGCTGCTCAATGTCGCGAAAGAGTTGCGTCACAATTCAATGAACATCCGCACGCGTGGTATGCGCCGCACGCTGGGGGGATAGATCAGGTTGATCGGAGGTGCGTCGAGCAGCTCCCAGTCGGTCAACGCAGGGACCAGAATGCCGCGGGCAATCTCGTGGCCCTCCCGCTTCGTCCAAGCCAGGAGTCGAGCGACGCCGCCGCCGGCAATCGCGACGTTCCACACGACGTCGCGATGTGCGTTGTCCGCGACGAGCCAGCCTCGGACTGTGACCGCGACCTCCTCATCACCGCGGCGGAAACGCCAGAGGTCCAGCACGGGGCCGGTACTGGCGGGCCATGGCGCCCGACGCCCGGCTCTTCGTGATCGAGCGGATCGCGCCCGAGCGCGCCGGCCATTCACCGCTGGATCGATCGGTTGCTCGGGCGGATCTCAACATGCTGGTGAGCCTCAGCGGACGCGAACGCAGCGAAGCGCAGTATCGGGCGTTGTTCGCCACAGGAGCGTTGGAGATCAAGGAAGTCATCTCAACTGCGGGGGAGTTCCAGGTGATGTCGGTGGCCGCGCTCGAGGAGATGCTTCCCTTGATGTTGCGAGCTGAGCTGCCATTGCCTTCGGCTGGCCAAGCCGGCCCCTTGAGCTTGGTCTCTCGAAGAAGATGAGTACCCTCTCCAACATGCTGCGCGAGATCAGCGAAACACAAGTCTCTACACCGAGGCAAGCCGGTAGCGCGCGGCGCCTCGTTGTCGCTTGACCAGATCGCGACCGTATTGCGCGCATCGGCGCGCGGCTTGAAATCCCGGCAGAGTCTTTGGCGCGAGCGTCTACGCTGCCGACTGCAGCACCGGGAGCTGGTAGTAGGACTGCAGGAAGTCGCCTTCCGCATACGTCTGTACCCCGCCTGGAAACGCCGCCGACGCCGCGCGGGGCCGGACTTCGACGAGTGTGCGTGCCAAAGCCGCAGGGTCGAGCATCAGATCGAGGGGCAGCAACAGGCCCCAGCATGCCTCACGGATGCGCGTACCGAGTGCGCCCATGTCGAAAGCCACGGGGTAGACACGAGCGATGAAGGCCACCGAGAGTGTGTAGGCGTAGGTCTCCGGCCACACCGAACTGAGCCACACGAAGTCCGCGTTGGCCATGGCAAGCCGGCGAGGTCCTTCCTCGCGGGGATACCGGCCGGTGATCTCCACGCCCAATTGACGCAGCCTGTCGTCGCGGTCGGTGTAGCCGACGACGACGAAGCTGACGGGCGATCCTTGTTGCCGCGCCGCCGTCGCCACCTGCTCCAGCAAAGCCGACCCTTTGTGCGGGCCCAGCGCGCCCAGCAGCGCGATGCGCACGCTGGGTGCCGACCGTCGGGCCGTGGCCCTGCGCCGCATCAGGGTGACCGAGCGCAGCTCGGGATGCCGGCGCAGCTCGAACTCCACGCCGGGAAAGAAGCGCTCCATACGCCGCTGCACGTCGGGATCCGGCACGAAGACCTTGCGCGCGCCGCCGAACAAGCGCGCATACCGATCGCGCCAATGCCACACAGACGGTTTGCCGAAAGGCGAAGAGTCCGTGGCGATGCAGTGCTCGCAGGATCCCAGATCCGGCTCGCCGCAATAGAGGCCGCTGCGGTCGATGAGGTTGATTCGCGGACACGCGGCCATGTAGTCGTGCACCGTCACGTCGTACCGCACCTGCGCCTTCTCGCAGACCTTCTGGAAGAAGTCGGATGCCTCCGGGACGTATCCGGCGAGACTGTGCAAGTGGATGTGCCGGATGTGCAGCGCCCGGACGGCATCAAGGAATCGATCGATGTCGCGCAACACGTCGAAGCAGAGGTTCGGGGTCTCGGGAACTGACGGATCGGCTATCCACACCCGGCTCGAAAGCTGCGGGTCGACCTTGCACACGAGCGAGGAAACACCTTGGCGTGCCAACAGTTCGCGCAGATCGTCGACGTGGTGCTCGGTTCCGCCACCCCAGGCGTGCAAGACGAACAGGATGGACCCGGACTGGGCGCGACACCGCAGTCGGGCGCAGTCCAGGCGCTCGCGGTATGGGCGCACCGGGTCGTCCGCGATGAATCGCTGCACGAGACGCAAATACCCGGGGTGCCGGCGCTCCACCGTTGCAACGGCCTTGAGCTCGCGCTCTGGCTTCATCGACCCGAACGAAACGCCCCCGTAGTGGCGCACGAAGACGTCGGCCGCCAGCACGTTGCGCCACCCCCGTGCGCGTGCGCGGCAGCACAGATCGTTCTCCTCGCCGTAGCCCCGCCCGAACGCCTCGACATCGAACAGGCCGAGTTCGTCCAGACACGCCCGCCGGATGTACATGCAGAAGCCCACCCCCGTGGGGATGTCGACCTCGACGCCTGCGTTGACACGCGCCGCGAGTGCGTCCAGCTCCGCGTCGGCGAGCTCAAGCGGGACGATGTTGTTCTCGACGAATCGGGGATAGCTGCAGATCGTCGCGTTGTTGGATAGCGGTGTCACGGTGGCGGTCCTGTCGCCCCGGCAAGCCGTGGCGCGGAGGCGGTCCAGCCAATCGTTGTGCACTTCGGTGTCCGAGTTGAGCAGCAGCACGTCGCGCTCGGGGTGCAACGTCATGCCGAAATTGCAAGCGCCGACGAATCCCAGATTCGTTGGCAGCTCGTGCAGTTCGATCAGGCCGTCCCCCGCCAGGTTGCGCAGCGAGCCGGACAGCGCGGGATCAGGACTGCAATCGTTGACGACAAGCACGTTGAACGGTGTGGCCTGCTTCGATGCAAGCGCGCTGTAGATGCAGCGCAGGGTCTGGTCATATCCTGTGTACACCGGGATGATGACGTCCACGAGGGATGCATCACGGTGCGCATCGGGCGCGCACAGCGATTCCCATTCGTGGGGTGTCGGTGCCACCGCAACCGGCGATGCGACCGGACGGTCCTCTACACTGCTCATTGCCGATGCGCTGCTCAGTGCTTCCAGCTGGCTCGGATGGAACGCCGGAGCACGCGCAGCGGGTCGCGCACATAGCGCGCCGAAAGACGGCTGAGCCCTTGTCGCAACGCCGATCGCGACGCCTTCGACGCTGCAGCTTCCATTTGAGCCCGCACGCTCACGACCTCGGGACGCACCTTGTCTGCCAGGGTTTGGGCAGTGGCGAGCGCCCCGTCCAGCTGGCTCGTCAGTGACTTGTTGCGGAAAGTGAGCCGCTCCACTTCTTCCTTCCAGCGGACCTCGCCTTCGCGCAGATGCGCGACCTC
>Ga0163162_10005831_pt1 | contig 11909 bp, 10 predicted proteins | sample S55metaG_FD_115310 | JGI IMG/M metagenome (GOLD analysis project Ga0163162, IMG submission 115310) | Switchgrass rhizosphere microbial communities from Kellogg Biological Station, Michigan, USA - S5-5 metaG | ecosystem: Host-associated > Plants > Roots > Rhizosphere > Soil | place: USA...
CCGATGTCGGCTTCGACGGCGCCACTTGCGGCGTGATGAACATCATTGGCAAGCAGTCTCCTGACATCAACCAGGGTGTCGACCGTGCCAAGCCTGAAGATCAAGGCGCCGGCGATCAGGGCCGCATGTTCGGCTACGCCAGCAACGAAACCGACGTGCTGATGCCAGCACCGATCACCTTCTCGCACCAGCTGGTTCAGCGTCAGGCCGAAGCCCGTAAATCCGGCTTGCTGCCTTGGCTGCGCCCGGATGCCAAGTCGCAAGTGACTTGCCGTTACGAAGGCGGCAAGGTTGTCGGTATCGACGCCGTCGTACTGTCGACTCAGCACAACCCTGACGTGTCCTACAAAGACCTGCGCGAAGGCGTGATGGAGCTGATCGTCAAGCACGTACTGCCTGCCGAACTGCTGTCCAAGGACACACAGTTCCACATCAACCCGACTGGCCAGTTCATCATCGGTGGCCCGGTAGGCGACTGCGGCCTGACCGGTCGCAAGATCATCGTTGACAGCTACGGCGGCATGGCCCGTCACGGCGGCGGCGCGTTCTCCGGTAAAGATCCATCGAAGGTTGACCGTTCGGCCGCCTACGCTGGCCGTTATGTTGCCAAGAACATCGTCGCTGCCGGCCTGGCCGAGCGTTGCGAGATTCAGGTGTCCTACGCGATCGGTGTGGCTCAGCCTACTTCGATCTCGCTGAACACCTTCGGCACCGGCAAGATCAGCGATGACAAGATCGTCAAACTGGTGCGTGAAGTGTTCGACCTGCGTCCATACGCAATCACCACCATGCTCGATCTGCTGCACCCGATGTACCAGGAAACTGCAGCGTACGGCCACTTCGGTCGCACGCCAGAAACCAAGACCGTTGGCGAAGACACCTTCACCACGTTCACCTGGGAAAAAACCGACCGCGCCGACGCCCTGCGTTCTGCTGCTGGTCTGTAAGACTTCCTCGGCGGTACAAAAAAGCCCCGCACGGTTCGCGCCGTGCGGGGCTTTTTCATGGCTGAAATACATCCCTGTGGGAGCGAGCCTGCTCGCGAAGAGGCCGGCGTGACCGACAAGTGATTCTGAGCAGAAACACCCCGCAAAACACCCCACCGAGCGAGTCCCCAATCGTCTTCTAACCTTCAAGCATTCCCTCTGAGCAAGGACGCTCACGATGCTTGTCACGCTTCGCCTGCTGCCGGTTTTCTTCCTGGCCTTTACGGCCCTCAACGCCCACGCTGACTGCCCGAACTGGCCAGCCACTCATGCAAAAAGCGAAATCACCGCCCTGCAAAAGCAGATCGACCAATGGGACGACGCCTATCACCGCGAAGGGCGCTCGCTGATTGCCGATGAACTCTACGATCAGTCACGTCTGCGGTTAAGCCAGTGGCGGCGGTGCTTCGATTTGCCATCCACGCCGGCGCCACTGCGCACTGCCTCCGGCTCAATCGCACACCCCATCGCCCACACCGGCCTGGACAAGTTGCACGAGGCAGCCGCCGTGGAAACGTGGCTGCGTGATCGCGAGGATGTCTGGGTACAACCCAAGATCGACGGCGTCGCGGTGACGCTGATTTACCGCGCAGGCGTTTTACACCAGGCAATCAGTCGCGGTGACGGGGTTCTTGGGCAGGACTGGACGCCATCAGCGCAGAAGATCGGCGCTATCCCCCAACGCTTGTCACAACCACTGGATCTAATGGTGCAGGGTGAACTTTACTGGCGGTTGAACCAGCACGTGCAAGCCCGATCCGGCAGTGTCAACGCTCGCGCTACCGTGGCCGGTCTGATGGGGCGGAAGTCGCTTGATGCCGAACAAGCCGCCGGTATCGGACTGTTCGTCTGGGACTGGCCACAAGGACCTTTGGACTTGCCCGAGCGCATATCCGGATTGGCAACCCTGGGTTTCATCACGATTGAGCCGTACAGCCATCCCGTTGCCGACTTGGCAGAGGCGCAGAAATGGCGCGATCACTGGTATCGCTCACCTCTGCCGTTTGCCACCGACGGCGTGGTTTTGCGCCAGAGTCGGCGCCCGCCCGCCGCACGCTGGCAGGCTCGCGCGCCGTACTGGGCGGTCGCCTGGAAATACCCGTTTGCGCAAGCGTTGGCTGAAGTGCGCAAGGTCCACTTCAAGATCGGTCGCACCGGGCGCATCACACCGGTGATCGAGTTGATCCCGGTCATGCTGGATGACCGGGAAATCAAACGGGTCAGCGCCAGTTCGTTGAAGCGCTGGCAAGCGTTGGACATTCGTCCCGGCGATCAGATTGCGATCAGCCTCGCCGGCCTGACCAGTCCTCGGCTAGACAGTGTTGTATTGCGCACCACCGAACGCACGGATATCGATGTCCCCAACGCCGATGACTTCCACGCCTTGAGTTGCTGGCAACCGACCCCCGGATGTGAAAGCCAGTTTCTCGCCCGTTTGACCTGGCTCAGTGGCAAACAAGGGCTGGCGATGCAGCATGTCGGTCGCGGTACCTGGGAGAAACTTCTCGAAACACGCCGCGTGAACAACCTGCTGGATTGGTTAACCCTTGATGGGCCGGAGCTTGCTAACATTGCCGGCTTCGGCGAGCGCAGCAGCGAACGCTTGATGCACAGTTTTCACAGCGCCCGCCAACGGCCCTTTGCCCAGTGGCTCAAAGCCTTGGGCCTGCCGCCAACCGGCCAGGCAATACTTACTGATTCCTGGCAGTCGCTGGCACAACGCAACACCGAACAATGGCAGGCCGAGGCCGGTATCGGCCCGGGACGCGCAGCGCAACTGAGCGCATTCTTCCGCGACCCGCAGGTACTGGCTTTGAGCGAAACCTTACATGCCGCCGGAATCGACGGTTTCTGACCACGCAATCCCGGCGCGCCGGGAACCCATCGGCCACCGAGGCGCTCCAACAGCGCAGTGCCTGACCGACCCGACTGCCTTTGCACATGGAGCTTTTATGAAATTTCTCGCACCGCTGGCCATGCTCACTCTCTGCGGCGTGATGGCCGCCCCCGTAATGGCCGACGAAGACGCCCCGGGCCTGACCGGTTGCGCCGCCAAGAAGCAGGGCATCATGAATCAGATCGAACAGGCCAAGTCGCGCGGCAACGCCGATCAGCAGGCAGGCCTGGAAACGGCCTTGCGTGAAGTGACCGAGCACTGCACCGACGCCGGCCTGAAGAAAGAACGCGAAAACAAGGTGCTCGAAGCCAAGCACGAAGTGAGCAAGCGTCAGGCGGATCTCGACAAGGCGATGAAAAAAGGCGACCCGGAGAAGATCAACAAGCGCAAAGACAAACTGGCCGAGTCGCGCAAAGAACTGCAGGACGCGCTGGACGAAATCGATAAGTAAGCATTGATGCAGTGAGTTTGATGGCCTATTCGTCAGCTCGTCGCCCGGAACAAGCTCGCTCCCCTATTGATCCGTATTCACCTGTACAACTCGGTCAACTGTGGGAGCGAGCCTGCTCGCGAAGGCGTCAGCTCAAACAATAGAAATCAATGATCGCGAAACTGTTTATGGCAAGCGCTGCAAGCATCTTCAACTTTCTGCACCGCCGGCCCGAGATTGCTGGCCTTGTACGGCTGAACCTGACTGGCAATCACCAATTCACCGGTGGCCGCTTCAAGGTTGCGGGCCATTTCCTGAAAACGCTCCTGCTGTTTCCAGACATCATCCTTGGCGCTGGTGTGATCTTCTTCACGCACCTGCGGGAAATGCTTCCACGGTTCATGGGACAACGCATCGAGTTTTACCGCGCCTTCGGCGAATTTCGGCCCGTCGAACGGAATGCGCCCACGCAACATGCCGCCCAGGTCTTCACCGGTCTTGAGCATCTGTTTGAAGATTGCCTTGCGTTGACCCAGCGGAGAATTCGGATCGACACCGCCACAGGCGGACAAGGTCAGACAGGCCAGCAATACAACAGCAATGCTTTTAAGAGTCATGGTGGCTTCAGGTCACGGAATTCGGCGGCCAGTATCCTCGCGTCACCGCCAAACACCAAGAGCCCTATTAAAAATACGGGTTGCTCGAGCGCATGGAGCACGCGGGCAACCGACACAGGAATCACTCCATGAACAGCCGTTTCAAGGCCTGGCGTCACCCGTTGTTCGCAACCCCGCCGCTGCTGGCGATTCTCGCCGGCTGCACCGGTGGCGACAGTGCCAAGCCAAAAACCCACGCACTGGCCACTTACTCCAGCGCTACCTGGGAAGCCCTGCCAGCAGTGTCTGACAGCGATCTGGTTGCCGGTTTCGGTTCGTGGCGTAGCGCGTGCACCCGACTCAAGGCTGATGCCGTCTGGGGCAGCACCTGCGCAGCGGCGGCCAATGTGCCGCAGAGCGCCGCAGAGATTCGTGCGTTCCTCAAACAGAATCTTGATGTCTACGGCCTGCGCGCTGAAAACGACAACCCCAACGGTTTGATCACCGGCTACTACGAGCCGGTCTACCCCGGTAGTCTGACGCCCACCGACGTGGCGAACGTGCCGGTGTATGGCGTGCCGGAGGACATGATCATCGTCTCGCTGGAAAGCATTTATCCCGAACTCAAAGGCAAGCGCCTGCGCGGTCGCCTCGAAGGCCGAGTGCTCAAGCCTTACGACGACGCAGCAACCATCGAATCCAAAGGTGCGAAAGCGCCGGTGGTTGCCTACCTGACCGACCCGATGAACCTGCAATTTCTGCAGATCCAGGGCTCCGGGCGGGTTCAGACACAGGACGGCAAACAACTGCGCATCGCCTACGCCGATCAGAACGGGCATCCGTACCGGCCGATCGGCCGCTGGCTGGTCGAACAAGGTGAGTTGAAGAAAGAAGACGTGACCATGAACGCGATCAGCAACTGGGCCAAGGCCAATCCATCGCGCATCCCCGAACTGCTGGGCAGCAACCCGAGCTACGTATTCTTCACCCGCAACCCGGACAGCAATGAAGGACCACGAGGTTCGCTGAACGTGCCACTAACTGCCGGCTACAGCGCAGCGGTGGACCGCAAGGTGATTCCGTTGGGCAGTCTGTTGTGGCTGTCGACCACACGTCCGGATGGCTCGGCACTGGTCCGCCCGGTCGCGGCACAGGACACCGGCGGCGCGATTGCCGGCGAGGTTCGCGCGGATCTGTTCTGGGGCACCGGTGATGCGGCCGGGCAATTGGCCGGGGACATGAAACAGCAGGGGCAGATCTGGATGCTCTGGCCCAAAGGCGCCGCGTTGCCGCAAGTGCCGCAGGTGGCTGATACAGAGAAGAAGTAACCCTTAGGATCTTTGTCGTCTGAACAATGGCTTTCGCGAGCAGGCTCGCTCCCACAGCTGGAATGCATATCCATGTGGGAGCGAGCCTGCTCGCGAATAGGCCATCGGCAACACCCAATAATCAGACCGAGACAAAGAAGAACGAAGCAATCAACCCCATCCCCACAAACCACACCAGCGAGCGCAAAATCGCCCAGTCCGCCAGGTAGCAAATGATGTACAGCAGGCGACTGGTGATAAACAGCACCGCCAGCACATTGACCGTCACCAACTCCGCCGTCCCCACCAAGTGCGCAACGATCACTGCCGCGGCAAACGCCGGGGCCACTTCAAAGCTGTTCATCTGCGCGGCATGCGCACGCCTCGCCACACCGTTGAGACTTTCGAGAAAGTCGCGCGGATCGTGGTTGTCACTCAACCGGTAGCCACCCACGGCTTTCGCCACGCCAGTGCAGATATACGGCAGAAAAATTGCGATCAACACACACCACAGAGCCACCGTCATAACGCCGTCCTTTTTTCGAGTTATAGAATTCGCGGGCGGTCAGAACTTCATCACCAGCATGCCGATCAGCACCAGCCCACAGGCTAAGAGCCGCGGCCGGCCAAAAGGTTCGTTGAGGTAGCGCATGCCGAACAGCACCACCAGAATCACGCTGATCTCACGCAATGCCGCCGCCTCCGCAATCGAGCCCAACTGCATCGCCCACAGCACCAGAGCGTAGCTGGCCAATACGCAGAAGCCCACCGCCAACCCCAGCTTCCATTGCTCACGCCAGAACAACATGAACGCCGGACGCTTGGCGACCCACGCTAGCAGTGGAAACGGCCACGCGCTGAACAACGTGACCCAGACCAGGTAATCGAGCGGATGCGACCAGCGCCGCAATGCCTGGCCGTCGATGTAGGTGTAGCAACCAATACACAGGCCGATCAACGCCACCACCGGCAGCATAGACCATGGCAAATGCTTGCCACCACCGCCCTGCCACAACAGACAAACCATGCCCAACGGGATCAGCATGATCCCGAAAATCTGCTGCGTGGTGAGCACTTCACCGGCGAAGATCAAGGTCAGCGCCAGCACCACCAGCGGCGACAATCCGCGCATCAGTGGATACACCAGGCCCAGATCGCCGACCCGATACGCCTGAATCAGCAGGTAGCGATACAGCAGCTCAAAAGCTGCCGAAGCGAGAATCCATGGCCAGATTTCCATGGGCGGCAAACTCACGAATGGAAACGCGATGGCAACGACCAGCAGCGCCACGGCGTCCATGCACGCCACCACCAGCAGCCGCTCGGCGCTGAACTTGATTAACGTATTCCACGTCGCATGCAACAGCGCCGCCATCAATACCAAAGCTGTCGCCAGCACGTTCCACTCCTTATTGTTGTTAGCGAGCCAATTAGTCAGATTATTGATTCGCGATGTGTCAGCAGCTGTTTATACTGCAAGCGACCACGCCGCACTCAGTTGCGCACAGAAAAATACCAATAATTCCTGCCTGCACCGCCCTCCATCGAGATCGGTCGTCGGCTTGCGTATGCCTGATCAAAGCGTCAAGACTACCGACAGAGACCTTGCGCATGCCACTCGCCTTGCTTGCACTCGCTGTTGCCGCGTTCGGCATCGGCACCACTGAATTCGTCATCATGGGCCTGTTGCCCGATGTCGCCCGCGACCTTGCCGTGAGCATTCCCCACGCGGGTCTGTTGATTACCGGTTACGCGCTGGGCGTGGTGTTCGGCGCGCCGATCCTGGCGATCGGCACCGCGAACATGCCGCGCAAAGCGACGCTGCTGGGCATGACGCTGATGTTTATCCTCGGCAACGTGCTCTGCGCCCTGGCGCCGAACTACGCGACGCTGATGGCTGCTCGTGTGGTCACGGCGCTGTGTCACGGTGCATTTTTCGGTATCGGCTCGGTAGTTGCCGCCGGGCTTGTGGCGCCGAACAAACGCGCGCAAGCGATTGCGATGATGTTCACCGGCCTGACCTTGGCCAACGTCCTCGGCGTACCGCTGGGCACGGCGCTCGGGCAATACGCCGGGTGGCGTTCGACCTTCTGGGCGGTGTCGGTGATCGGCCTGATTGCCGCCCTCGCACAATGGTTGTGGCTGCCGAAACACATCCCGATGGACAAGGCCAACCTCGCCAGCGAATTCAAGGTACTGGGTAAGGTCAACGTGTTGCTGGCGCTGGGTATGAGTGTTTTGGCCTCGACCAGCCTGTTCAGCGTGTTCACCTATATCGCGCCGATTCTGCAGGACATCACCGGCGTCAGCCCGCATGGAGTGACGGTGATGCTGTTGTTGTTCGGCGTCGGTTTGACCGGTGGCAGCATGCTCGGCGGACGTCTGGCTGATAGCCGTTTGTTGCCGTCGCTGGTCGGTGTGGCCCTGGCGGTGGTGGTGATTCTGGCGGCGTTCAGCCAGACCAGCCGTTCGATGGTGCCAGCGGCGATCACCTTGGTGCTGTGGGGGATCTTTGCTTTTGCGCTATGTCCGATTCTGCAATTGCTGATCATTGATCAGGCCCATGAGGCCCCGAACCTCGGTTCGACCTTGAACCAGAGCGCTTTCAACCTCGGTAACGCGGCGGGTGCGTGGATCGGCGGACTGGTGGTGGCCAGTGGCGCGGATTTGGCGGACTTGCCGTGGACAGGTGCATTGGTTGGTGTATTGACGGTGCTGACGGCGCTGTTTTTCATCTATCTGCAACGTCGCGAAGCGGCTGCGGTCAATGTGTCCGGCTAATCGTGTTGTGCCAGGAAGCGCCCTCACCCTAACCCTCTCCCATAGGGAGAGGGGACTGACCGTGTTGAATGTTCGAGTTACATCGACCTGAAATTTCGAGCCGAACTCAGGCCCTGAAAGACTTGAAGATCTACTCCCTTTCCCCCTCTCCCTAAGGGAGAGGGCTGGGGTGAGGGGGCTCTTGATCTCATCACACCATCAACTGTGTCCCGATCCTGACTCAACCCATCCAACACCTGCACCAAAGATTCGGTGCGCTATCTTTCCCCCCTCATCCAAAGGACCCCGGATGCTTGAACTTGTCGCCGCTTTCATCTGCCTCACCACCCTCCTGACCTTCGTCAACTTCCGCTTCATCGGCCTGCCGCCGACCATCGGCGTGATGGTTACCGCACTGCTGTTCTCGCTGATCCTGCAAGGCCTGAGCGTGCTCGGCTACCCCGGCCTCGAAGAACGCGTGCAGCAACTGATCGGCCAGATCGACTTCGGCGATCTGCTGATGAACTGGATGCTCTCATTCCTGCTGTTCGCCGGCGCCCTGCACGTTAACCTCAATGATTTGCGCAGCTACCGCTGGCCCATCGGCCTGTTGGCGACCTTCGGCGTGTTGATCGCCACCACGGTGATCGGCAGCCTCGCCTATTACATTTTTGCCCTGTTCGGCTGGCACGTGAGCTTCTTGTATTGCTTGCTGTTCGGCGCGTTGATTTCGCCGACCGACCCGATTGCGGTGCTCGGTGTGCTGCGTACCGCCAACGCCTCGAAACCGCTGAAAACCACCATCGTCGGCGAGTCGCTGTTCAACGACGGCACAGCTGTTGTGGTGTTCACCGTATTGCTGGGCATCGCCCAACTTGGCGAAACCCCGACCGTCAGCGCCACCGCGATGCTGTTCGTTCACGAAGCGATTGGCGGCGTGCTGTTTGGCGGCCTGATCGGTTATCTGGTCTATCGAATGATCAAGAGCGTCGAGCAGCATCAGATCACTGTGATGCTGACCTTGGCGCTGTTCATTGGCGGTTCGGCGGTGGCCACCGAGATTCACGTTTCCGCGCCGATTGCGATGGTGGTCGCCGGTCTGATCATCGGCAACGTCGGGCGCAATCTGGCGATGAATGACATGACCCGCCGCTATCTCGACGGTTTCTGGGAATTGCTCGATGACATGCTCAACGCGCTGCTGTTCGCGCTGATCGGCATGGAACTGTTGCTGCTGCCATTCAACTGGCTGCACATGGCCGCGGCAGGTTTGCTGGCGGTGGCGAACCTGCTCTCGCGCCTGCTCACCGTAGCGCCAGCGATTCTGCTGCTGCGCCGCTGGCGGACAGTGCCCGCCGGCACCATCCGGATTCTGACCTGGGGCGGTTTGCGCGGCGGTGTTTCGGTGGCACTGGCGCTGGCCCTGCCGCTGGGCCCGGAGCGCGATCTGCTGCTGAGCATCACTTACATCGTGGTGCTGTCGTCGATCCTGTTGCAGGGGCTGACCATCGGCAAACTGGTCAAGCACGCGACTCGCAACGAGCCGGTAACCGTGACTGAACCAGCGCATCACTGATCATTTTTTGATCTCTCGCGGATCAGGTTTCTCGGCCTGATCCGCAGACTCCTTCGGCGCCCCGCTCTCGCTGCGGATCTGCGCATGGCTGATCAGCGCGAAAATAAAGCTGCCGCCAATGATGTTCCCCGCCAGCGTCGGCCCGGCGAAGACCATCCAGAAATCCCTCCACGGCAGCTCGCCGGCAAACACCAGATATGACACCTCCGCCGAACCCACCACGATGTGAGTGAAGTCGCCGAGCGCCATCAGGTAGGTGATAAGGATGATGATCCACATCTTCGCGCTCTCCATGGACGGGATCATCCAGACCATGGTGGCGATCATCCAGCCGGACACGATGCCTTTGGCGAACATCTGGCTGGCGTGGTTTTCCATGACCTTGCGGCCGATTTCGAGAAAGGCGTGGTCAGTCTTGGTGTCGAAGATCGGCAGTTCGAGCATCACGTACGCGACCAGAATCGTGCCGCACAGGTTGCCGACCAACACCACCGTCCACAGGCGGATCAGCCGTCCGAAGTTTTTAAGCGTCGGCTTGGTCATCACCGGCAGCACGGCGGTCAGGGTGTTCTCGGTGAACAGTCGCTGACGGGCGAGGATCACCGCGAGAAAACCTGCGCAGTAACCGAAACTGGCGATCACCTTGAATTCATCGCCCTCGGGCAGGCGTGAATTGAGCAGGCCCATGCCCATCAGCGACAGGCCCATGGTCAACCCGGCTGCCAAAGCCGACCACCAGAGCGCGGCGATGCTGCGCTCCAGTTCCTGATCGCCTTGGCTGCGGATGATTTCGTGCAGAACGGCCGCGCGGGGCGGCTGGTTTTTCTCGACTTCGTGTTGCTCTTTGGCCGAGAGATCGGGGGTCTTGCCGTCGGTGGGAGTGGTCATGGCGAGGGAACCGTGGGGGTGGTGTTTACCTACGACCCCGGCGGTTCATGGCTGTTCACTGGCCAGATCAATCTTCGGTGACAGGACAACCGCTTTCGCGAGCAGGCTCGCTCCCACAGGTACAGCGTGATCCTTGTGGGAGCGAGCCTGCTCGCGAAGGGCACGCCGCCGATATCACTTGGTAACGAGTTCATCTTCCTGGAACTGGTCTTTCACATATTTGATTTCAGTGCGGCCGTGTGGCGCTGGCAATCCGTCTTCACCGAGGTTCACAAAAACCATCTTCTCAACGGTGAGAATGCTCTTGCGAGTGATCTTGTTGCGCACTTCGCAAGTCAGGGTAATCGAGGTGCGGCCGAACTCGGTGGCGGTGATGCCCAGTTCGATGATGTCGCCCTGGCGCGAGGCGCTGACGAAGTTGATTTCGGAAATGTACTTGGTCACCACGCGCTGATTGCCCAACTGCACAATGGCGTAAATCGCCGCTTCTTCGTCGATCCAGCGCAGCAGGCTGCCACCGAACAGGGTGCCGTTGGGGTTGAGGTCTTCGGGTTTTACCCATTTGCGGGTGTGGAAATTCATCTTCACTCCTGAGTGTCTTGCCGAACGATGGACGGTATCTTGGCAGACTGAGCGGTCAGGCTCCATGCGGCTTCGACTATGGTCGTCATTAACGATCTTCATCTGGCCGACAGAAACCCTTTGGAAGATCAGTCTAGACGGCTATAATCGCCCCCGTTTCAAAACGGTAACGTTCACTTGCTACCGTTTTCCCGCCACCTGTCCGAGGGGCGCTGCAGCAGGTTCAACCTGTCAGGCTCGGATGGGGCGTTGACCGGCCTTAGGCTGGACACTAAACGCACAACGGCGCCCATTCGCATACATTACGAATGGAGGCTCTTCATGAGCGCTGTTATCACGCCTGCAGATTTTAACGATTACAAAGTTGCCGACATGTCCCTGGCTGCCTGGGGCCGTCGCGAAACCATCATCGCCGAATCGGAAATGCCGGCCCTGATGGGTCTGCGTCGCAAGTACTCCGGCGAACAGCCGTTGAAAGGCGCCAAGATCCTCGGCTGCATCCACATGACCATTCAGACTGCCGTGCTGATCGAAACCCTGGTTGCCCTGGGTGCCGAAGTACGTTGGTCGTCGTGCAACATTTTCTCCACTCAGGATCAGGCTGCTGCCGCTATCGCTGCTGCCGGTATCCCGGTTTTCGCCTGGAAAGGCGAAACTGAAGAAGAGTACGAGTGGTGCCTGGAGCAGACCATCCTGAAGGATGGCGCGCCATGGGATGCCAACATGATCCTCGACGACGGCGGCGACCTGACTCAGCTGCTGCACGACAAGTACCCACAAGTACTGGATCGCGTTCACGGCGTGACCGAAGAAACCACCACTGGCGTACACCGTCTGCTGGACATGCTGGCCAAGGGCGAGCTGAAAATCCCGGCCATCAACGTCAA
>Ga0163162_10005832_pt1 | contig 11908 bp, 7 predicted proteins | sample S55metaG_FD_115310 | JGI IMG/M metagenome (GOLD analysis project Ga0163162, IMG submission 115310) | Switchgrass rhizosphere microbial communities from Kellogg Biological Station, Michigan, USA - S5-5 metaG | ecosystem: Host-associated > Plants > Roots > Rhizosphere > Soil | place: USA: Michigan...
ATTCGGGAGAGACTTCGTTTCCCGAACTTGCTCGAGTCGGCCACCAGGATCGTTTCCCTTGCGATACGGGCCATTGCCTGATTGACCTGTGACTCTTCGACGTTTGGGGTGCTCAGGCCAAACTCCACGTCGCAGGCATCCACGGCGAGAAAGAGTTTGTCAGCCGAAAGTTGGCCCAGTATATCTTCGGCGAAATGTCCAACGGCCGACAATGAGTTTTGCCGTATCACTCCTCCCAGCAGGATCAATTGAATATCCTCAGCGTCGAACAGCTCCATGGCGATGTTCAGGCCATTGGTAATAACCTTCAAATCTTTTTTGTCTTTAATCTGACGAGCGATCTGTTGTGTCGTAGTACCTGAGTCGAGAATGATCGACTCGCCGTCATTGACCAGGGCCGCAGCTGCGGCCCCAATTCTTCGTTTGTCGTCAGCGTGGAGCTCGGCTTTTATTTTTAGCGAAGGATCGACGCTGACCTTGGCGATCTTGACAGCACCACCATGTGCTCGCCGTACCAGCCCTCGCTGGTGCAGGTCTTTCAGGTCATTGCGGATTGTGACTTCCGAGGTTTTAAAGCGGCGACTAAGATCGACTACTGAGACTTGGCCTTGCTTCTCAAGCAGTTCCAAAATCTTAGTCCGTCGTTCTAAATTCAGCATAAGGTGGTCAATTTCAATCGGCGAGTCTGGTGACCGTAGCACTCAGGAATTGTGGACTGGTGGATTATCCCCAAAGTGACTGTCGTAATCAATGCGTGCGAACCTAAAAGCGCAAACAAACGAAACAGAACGAAAGCGCGCTCGTTCTAAATGTTGTTCAGTGAGTTGTACACGGCTCCCAGTGGACCGGCGAGATCACCGAGAGCGGCCGGAATTATCCTTACTTTGCTTCCCAACGGTCGCCACTCTATTCGATCCATCTCTTTCGAGAGTGGTTCAAACAGCGCTGCTCCGGCCCGTGAGATTCCGCCTCCGAGAATGACAACTTCAGGATCGAAGGAATTAATTATCGACGTGAGTCCCGCCGCGAGTTGATGGATGGAGCGCAGCCAGATCGCACTCGCGTCTTTGTCGCCTTCGAGATGAGCTTCGACCAGTTCCCGTGTTGAGTTAAAGCGACCCTTGGATCGGGCTGACAAATTGTAGTTTCCAATCATCGTTTCAAGGCTGCCTGGTGTCCCGACGATATCTACCGCTCCATCCGGGTCGAGAGAGATATGGCCCAAGTGGCCGGCCCTTCCCAGATGACCCTTAAGCAATCGGCCCTGGGACAGGACTGCACCACCTACTCCCGTACCGAGAGTTAACAGGACCACATCATTGAGCCCTTGTGCTGCTCCTTTCCAAACTTCGCCGAGGAGTGCAGCATGAGCGTCGTTAAGAACTGGAATGGGTCTTGTACTTTTTAATAGGTTGGTCCAGATAAGCCCTTGTAGTCCTTGAAGCCGGCCTTGCATGTTGGCGATCGATAGTCCGTCGCGCGCGGCAAGTCCTGGCGAGGCCACTCCGATATGGCTTGCCGGAAAGCCGCGACTGTTCTGAATCTCATCGATCTTTCGGCGGATAGTATTGGCCCACGCCCCTCCTTCGGGATCATCCGCAGTCTCAGCCGTTTGGTACTCGAGAACATCGCCGTCATGAGAGACGGCAGCAATCTTAATGTTGGTGCCGCCAAGATCGACACCAATTGCGTAGGGTGTGGTGGTCATCGCCGAAGTTTCAAACTCCTTTTCTCCACCGCTTGTCATCATGGCGTAGTAACTCGAATCTCAAAGATCCATCTGTGTTGCAAGGTTGCGCTGTGGCCCAATTCACCGGGCGCCTGATTCCAGCCTTGGTTTCAATCTCTGCACTGATCTTGAATTCTTTTCCGTCGCTACCTTTAGGCAAGACGAACGAGGCTTGTCGGATTTTGCCGGCAAAAGGCTGCCCTGCGTCGAGCGAGCCCTGCAGTTTGATCTTTCCATCAATACTTTCAACTTTTAGTCTCAAGTTACCTGGTACACCGGCGACGCCATCATTGGTCACGGCGATAATTAACTCGTCAGTTCCATAACGTTTTCGTTGCCAGATCCACGAAGGCCGCACCCTATAACCGATTCGCCTTTGCAAGGTGTCGAAGCCAGACGGGTAGCGTTTGTAATAGTTATTGAGATTGTCTGTCTCGGTCCACAGCGACCAGTAATTGGCTCCCAGGTCCAGTGTGTGGAGCATCCATTTTTCCAATACGTTTACGCCGGCATCGTCTTTAGGTAGATACGAATCATCGACTTTGTACTGCCGGTAGTATCCATCTTCCATCACGACAGGTAGCCACGGCGGACGATTACTTAAGGCCTCAATCTGAATTGGCTCTTCGATGATGATGCTGTCTGACCGCAACCAGCAACCGGCGCGCACACACAGGTCCAACACCTCCTTATTTCCGACGCTGCTAATGTCAGGTTGAGTATTAACCGCGAGCGGCACCTTCCGCCAAAGGTCTAACTGCGTGCGCGTCATTTCGATTGAGGTTTTGGCAGCGGTCAGGTAATCGGGAAACGGACTCGGCAAGTCACTCGTGTGACCTTCTCCCCAAAATCCGTACATCATCAAGTCAACAAATTCGATGAGTGGATTGTCATCAAACTCTCGAACGAGCAGCTCGTTCACTTCTTTGAACGCCGCCTGGAATTTTGGATTATCGTAACGTGGCTCGACGAAATCGGTTTTACTACCATAGGTCTTTCCTATTTTGACGAGCGGTACTTGCTTCTGAATAAACTCTGGTAAGGCAAGCTGCTGCGGTTGTCCTTCAGTGTTCGAGATCTGAACGCGAAAGCCCACGCGTAGGTTGTGTCGCCTGGCTGCGTCCAACGTTAGGGGGAAGATAGGATGAAGATCGAGTTTGCCCGGTTGCGATTGAACATGTCGCCAGTCACATCGAATGTACAGGACATCAACGAAGGGAAGGCTGGCCATCTTCTCAACATGTTGTTCGACGGTCTCCTTTCCGGCTCGCGCTGCCAGCGATGGACCACCTTCCTCCCAGGTATAACCGATTAGCCCGAGCCCAAAGTTTTTCACCGGCTTATTGGCTTGCGAGGTTACGAGGATTGTGTACCAGCCTTCGTCCTGCTCAATTCCAAAAGGTCCCTGATTCAAACGATCGGGCGCTGTTGGGCCAGAACCAAAATCATAACCACTCCAATTGTGTGAAGGAACTTCTTGCGCTCTCGTTAGCGGAACACCCTCAATTAAACCGAGGGCCGCTCCGGCCTTGATGAAATTACGCCTGTCCATTAGTCGTTCCCTTTGTCACGTCAGAGTCTCGACACTAATTGGTCCTGTTAATAAGCTCGCGAATAGATTCGAATACCGAATCCCTGATGGTTCGAACTTCTGCTTCAGATGCCGCTTCGGCCGAGAGGCGAATTATTGGTTCGGTGTTGGAGCCACGCACATGTAACCAACCATTGGGTAGCGTTACCTTAACTCCATCGCTGAGATCCATCGGTGAGCCCGCGTAGTAGCTGCGCACCATCTTCAACACTTCACCAATCTTGTGCGACGGACAAATCAGCTTGTCCTTGATCATGTGAAGCGAAGGAAGTTCCTGCAGAATCTTTGACAACGATGTCCCTCGTTCGGCCAGCAAATGAAGTACAAGCGCCATTCCGACCAGACTATCCCGGGCAAAATTGATGCGTGGATAAATGACTCCACCATTTCCCTCGCCTCCGATAACAGCGTTCTCTCGCTGCATGCCTTCGGTCACATTTGCTTCGCCGATTTTTGTCCGGTACAGAGGAGAGTTGAAAAGATCAGTAACAAAGTCGAGCGCCTGAGTTGTTGAGAGATTCGCGACCACTGGACCAGGCTCTCTGCCAAGTACGTGAAGCACTGCTAATACAAGGGTATAGTCCTCGCCGATAGGGTCGCCGGCTTCGGAAACAATGGCGAGGCGATCGGCGTCCATGTCCTGGGCAAAGCCAATGTCGGCCTTGTGCTCCTTCACAGCAGCGCATAAGGCACCGAGATTTGCGGGGATTGGTTCGGCGCCACGCGGAAATTGACCGTTCGGTTGATCGTTAATCGCAATGACTTCAGCTCCGAGTGCCTCGAGGAGTTTTGGTCCAACGATTGAACCAGCCCCATTACAAGCGTCGAGTACTACACGCAGCCGTTTTCCTTTTTCTGGTAGTGGGCCAAGAACGTCGAGAATAGTTTTTATATGCAGATCTGTTGCGCCAGTCACGACTTCGACTGCTCGCATGTCCTTACCGGCAACCTTTACGTATTCGCCTTGATGGTAAATGTCCAACATTTCTCGAGCATGCGCCGGACCGAGAAACGTTCCGTCGCTGCCGATGAACTTGAGCGCATTCCACTCAGCGGGATTGTGACTCGCGGTGATTGCCAGACCTCCTTGTGCTGATCGTGCTCGGACCATCAATTGCACAGTGGGCACCGGACACATTCCAATATCCACTACATGGCAACCACTCGAAAGCAGGCCGGCAACCACGGCTTGCTTGACCATTTCGCCGGAGGTCCGCGGATCTCTGCCGATCACGATAGTCCCGGATCCGACGTAAGTTCCGAATGCCTGGGCGAAACGAGTCAGCAGAATTGGAGTAAGAGAATCTCCGATAACTCCACGTACGCCAGAGATACTTATTTTAAGAGTTGGTAAGGCTCGCATGATTAAGGTCCAAACTTACTTTCTCAGCCGGTCCCGGGCCCAGTCGATCAATTTTTGCGCCGTAGCGTCATCGGTCCCTTCGACAATTACGCGAATCATTGATTCGGTGTTTGAAGCTCGCACGTGGACCCAACCATCGTCGAGCCTGACTTTGATCCCATCGCTCAAGTCATGGTCCAACTTTGCCCCCTCGACGAGCAAGCGAAAGTTTTGCAGCACCGAATACAGCCGGTTTGGCTCAACTTCGACGTTATATTTGAGCATAGTGACCTGGGGAAGTTCGCGTACAATATTAGAAACCTTCGTTCCAGTCCTGGCGAGATACTCGAGTATCAAACCAATTGCAGCAGCGCTGTCGTGGGTTGGATGAATTTCCGGAACGGCTATTCCCCCGCTTCCTTCACCGCCCAGAATGGCGCCGTGTTCAATGATCGCTTCAGAGATGAAAGGTTGGCCCACCGGCGTGCGAATCACTGTGCCGCCATATTGCGTGGCAAGACGATCAATCCGGCTGCCAGTTGAAACATTGGTGACAATCGATCCCTGGTTCGCTTCCCAGCGAATTCTTGCAGCTATCGGTAAGGTCAATTCTTCCGATAGTGGTTGGCCCAATTCGGTGACTATACCCAGACGCTCTCCATCTGCATCGTGAGCGAACCCGATATCCGCATGTCCTGCCTGAACAACTGCGCGTAACTGTGCCATTGTTTCCGGTTTAGGCTCTGGGTTATGGGGGAATGGAGCGGTGGGGTCATCGTTGAGAGCAAGAACCTCACATCCCAGCTCTCGTAACCAGTCTGGAATTAGAAGGGCGCAACCTCCATTGCAACAATCAACCGCCACTGTCAAATGTCGAGACTTAATTAGTTCGACATCGAAAGCGGCGCGAAGTTTTTCGATATGGTGCGGAATGACGTTGACGGTCGAGATCTCGGTTTTGATCGTGTCCCACCTGGTCTTTAAAAACTCGCCCTGATGATAAATGTCGAGGAGTTCTTCGCCCTGAGTAGAATTTAGATAAAGACCGTCGGCCCTGACGAACTTAAGCGCATTCCACTTGGAAGGATTATGCCCTGCCGTAATTGCGATTCCACCATCGGCTTCGAGCCAGCTTAAGGCCAGTTGCATACTCGGAGTAGGACAAATGCCCAGATCGATAACCTCGCAACCGGCCGCGAGTAGTCCCGAGCAGACTGCGGCATGTACCATTGGACCAGAAGGCCGCGTATCTCGCGAAACGAGAATGCGGCCGCCGTCAACATAAGTGGCAAAAGCTTGCGCAAATCCCACCGTTAACTCTGGCGTGAACGCTTCGCCCACAACGCCTCTAACACCTGTAATACCAATCTTTAATGGCTTCATAATGGCAACGAATAATTTAGAACTGTGCAACTCGTCTTTCGCGGACCAGAACGAGAACCAGCAACATACCTATTACCGGAATCACACTCGCTGTGATCAAAATAGGTTCGAACGAATAACGATCTGAAATATAACCGATCAAATAGGTTGAGAGGATAGTTCCCAAACCTGCACCAGTGCCACTCATGCCGCTAACTGTCGCCACCGACTCACTTTTATAGAGATCGGACGGTAGCACAAGTGCCATGGTTGAAAATGACGCATACGCGAAAGTTGAAACCGCGAAGAGACCCGCCAGGGCAAACAGATTTGACGTAAAGATAGTCGGTATCAGGAGTGCCATCCCGATACCTCCAAATATGATTACCGCTTTGCGGGCTTTCAAAACTGGCCAACCCCGCTTGATCAACCAGCTCGAGACACCACCGCCAAAGAAGTTACCGAGATCGGCGGCAACAAACGGAATCCAGAAAGCGAGCAGTGCGCGTTCGGGATTAAAGCCTTTGGTAACCAGATAGATAGCGAACCAGTCAGTGATAAAGAACCAAACTGGATCTGTTGTGGTTCGAGCGATAATCACTCCCCAGGTTTGCGGCGCGAGAATCAACTGTTTCCATGTCAGGCTTGGGCCAATGGCCGTATCGGCTTCAGGAGTTGCTCGATCTGCCATGATCAGTTCCAGCTCTTCGTTACTGATCCGCGGATGTTCTTCTGGGGGATAGTACAGTTTTCGCCAAACGATCAACCAAATAAAGCCAAGCGTACCGGTGATTACGAAAGCGGGCCGCCAACCGCCAAAATATTTATACAGGCCGATAACCAGTAAGGGAGCAATAGCTCCGCCGATCGATGAACCACTGTCAAAGAGAGCTACGGCCCAGCCGCGTTCGCGCTTGGGAAACCATTCAGAAACGGCTTTGGTTGCGGCGGGCCAGTTCGCTGATTCGCCCGCTCCCAAGAGGAAACGGAAACCAATGAAACTACGTAGCCCAACCGCGAGTGAGGTCAGCATCGCCGCGAGTGAGTACCAGATCACCGTGATAGTTAAGCCGCGTCGAGTTCCAAACAGATCAAGCAGCCGGCCCGACACCGTTTGTCCAATCGAATAGGCGATGCGAAAGCCGATAATGATCAGCGCAAACTGCTCGTTGTTCCAGTGATACTCAATCTTCAAATATGGACCGAGTACAGAGAGTGTTTGCCGATCGATATAGTTAATTACGGTCGAGGCAAACAACAGTCCGCCAATCCACCAGCGAAGGTTGGGGATAGCCGGCAACGATGTGTTCCTATTTTTCATCGGCCTCACTAATCTCGAGTCAACCGTCCGTGCTTTCGAGATCTGATATGAATCGCTCGCACGAGGCTATGTCTTCAAGTCGCTTAATGCCCTGCTCCTCGCGAGGATCGGCAATTGGGCTGGCAAAGACTTTTCCAGAAGCACCACTAAAATAGTTTATTAACTCGTTGGGGAATCCAAGTTCGCCACCACGTCGCTCGTATCTGCCGCTAGCTTGATTCCAGTAACGTCGTTTTAGATCGAGTAATGCGTTCAGCATTTTCTGGTTGTTGAGTACAAACAGACCAATGTTCGTTTCGCCAAAGGCTATTGGGTGGGCCGATTCGAGGTGAGTCTCACTCGCGGCGCACACACGTCCCGATGAGTCTCGTTGAATGGGAGCATAAGGAAGATCTTTCAAGGTGGTGGGCACAATCATTTCGTAGTCTGCAAAGATCGTCTGCAACACTAGTGCGCGACGATATGTTTCTGCGCGGATTACGGGCTGGGTACTCCAAACGACAACCGCGATTCCTTCAAAGTCTCGGATCAAATCGTACGCACTGAGGACGGCGTCGCCTGTGCCGAGAGCATTTGGTTGCACGGCGAAGAGAACATCTTGATTGTGCAATGAAAGACGTATCTCTTCCGCATTATCAGGTGACGCAATGATTATTGGCGGCCGCGTTTTTCCTAAGCCGTTCCTGACGTTCTCGAGCACACGGATGATTGCTGGTTGACCATGAATCAACGCCAGCGGTTTAGGCAGACCGAGCCCTGTCGCCATCGCCCGAGTACCGCGACCGGCAGCCACAATGATGGGCCATATGCGATCGTTGTCTTTCGGTAAAGTTACTTCATCGAGGAGCCAGTTGATCGTCCGTAAATTGGTCGATTCTTGACTGATATTGAGTAGTTCGGTCGAGGACTTCACCAAAGTTTCAAAGCCCAGATCCGAGAGACCATCGCCTGGAGTAGAAATGATTACTGAACCTTCCCCGGCGCCGTTACGCCCTTGCGGTTTGTAATACTGAGATTGAACCCGATCGACCAACGAAGAGCTGTTGTCTCTCGTGGTAAGCACGAGCACGTTCCCGCCAAAGCCGCCACCCATCAGTCGCGCGCCGAAGACATTTGGATCCGAATAAATGATCTCGACCAGTCGTTCCACGTCAGGGGTGCTAACTCCGTAAAGATCACGAAGGCTTAGGTGTGACTGGTTTAGAAGTTTTCCAAGTGACTGGCAGACTGAATAGCCATCATCAACTCGGTCCGTTTCTAACAAAGCCGCCGCCAGTCGCACTCGATTTACCTCACCGATGTGGTGCTCCGCCCGGCTTCGCAAGGCGATGGGCCAGCGGTTGTGAGCGACGACCAGTGCAGGAAAGGACCGTTGACACTCTGCAAATGCATCCGGATAGTCGCTTTGAGCTGCTTCAAACGAGATTGTTTGCGGCAAATTCTCGAGCAGTGCCGCAATTTCATTTAAGGCCTGGGGATTCCCATTACTTGAGAAAGAAGATAATGCTTCGTGCCATTCGAGATACCGGTCGGGAACCTGTGCTTGCCATCCTGATATAACAGCGGGAATCAAAATTCTTGAAACGGCGGCTCGCTCGTTGTATTCAATCATCACCTCGCGACCCTTATCGGCTGGTTTGGTGAAGAACGTGATCCATTGGAATGAGGGATCGGGTAACGAGACCCGTCCTACTTTTTGGGAACTGTAGCTGATAAGCACGCCGCGCTGTCGTTCGCCGAGGCAGATAGTCGTATGGTCCATCGACCCGCCCCGCGTACCGATGAACCATTCGGCCCTGGCTGAGTCGCGGGCTAGTTCGGCATTCTCAAAAGCGATACCGTTTACATTGCGAATCGCAGCTCCCGCGAGGACTACGAGAGCCGATGACGACGATGCTCCGCCACCGGCGGGAATGTTGGAATCGATGACAAAATCGAAGCCGCGTTTTACTCTCCCATCAAATTTGAACGACGCAAAATCGGCGGCGCCATGCGGGTAATTCAGCCAGTTAGGTGCTGGAGTGCCAACTTGATAGAGATAGGAAAGCCATTCGTCCTCGGCGCCACGAGTCGCTGCAGGGAATTCAGTTAGTAGATCAAATGATCCAAATTTGTACCTGGCTGAAGTTGAGCCACCCCGCACGAGCGAGTTATCGCTCCTGCGGTACATCATCAGCATGTCGCGCTCACGACTGCCGAACGTTAACGAGGCGGTGGGAATGTAGGAAACATAGTCGATATGTTCGCCTAAAACGTTGATTCGGGCCGGCGCTCTAAGCAACGACACCGGTCCATCACCAAACAACTCGAGAAAGCGCTCGCTGATGTTTTTGAGACGTTGACTGTTTTGAGTGAATGATGTGGCAGTGTCGCCGTAAACACTTCGCAGCGCACGAACGACTAGCAGTTGAAGCGTTTCAACTCGTGAGGTAAGCGCGGTTGAGGGCTCATCGAACAACTGAGTCATCACGGCGTCGTCCTGACCTGACAGTCGGATCAATGCTTCTAATAGTTCAGAGACGATCATCAACAGGCTCGTACTTGATTGCCGCAGAATTCGGTTGCGACTGAATGCGTGGTGATGCTATAACCCGCAACGTTCAGGCGCAGCAAACCGTTGCTATTTCTCCAACAACTACTCGACGTCGCATGAAGTTATCAGCTCTGAATCAAATTCAAAGGTTAGTTGCCAACTCAAACAAACGGGCCAGGAAATTTGATCGCTAAGAAACCTTTCGATGTGACGATGAGGCTACTTATCCAATACAGCTTGGAGATTGTCAAACAAAATATTTTCAAGTGAGGGCTGGAGTAATTATGAAGACTACTAACAGACGACGCTGGCTAAGCACCGTTGCGACCGCTGGCGTAGGCGCCGTTGGATCTCAGTTGTTCCAACCACAAAGAGCCGAATCCCATCCAAAGTTTTCGCCAGAATCCAAAATCAGGCAGGCAGCGCAGAGTCCACTTTTGCTGAAAGACTATCAACCGAAAAGTATGCTGCATGTCCCGGAAACAAGCGTGCCTCGATCAAAGTTTCCGAATATTGACTTTCATACACACCTGTCATGGATCGATCGTAAAGGTGAAGTCGATGTGGTTAATCACGTCGGTGAACCCTCCGAAGCGCTGCGTGTAATGGACGCCAAAAACATCAAGATAATGGTGAACCTTACCGGTGGATATGGTCCACTTCTTGAAGAGACTGTGAAGCACTGGCATGCGCCACATCCCGATCGGTTTTTGGTATTTACTGAGCCGTGGTACGACAAAGCAAACACTCCTGACTATCCTAAATTCCAGGCTGATCAACTCGAAAAAGCCAAAAAAGCCGGAGCGCGCGGCTTGAAAGTGCTCAAAACGCTCGGGCTCTACCTGCGTGAAAATATTAAGACCGGGCCATTGGTTAAAGTTGACGATAAGCGCTTCGATCCGATGTGGGAGGCCGCCGGTGCTCTGGATATGCCGGTCGCTATCCACGTCTCTGATCCTGAAGCCTTCTTCTTACCGACAGATCGCTACAACGAACGTTACGAGGAATTGAGTGCGCATCCGGATTGGTCATTTCACGGCAAGGACTTTCCCAGTAATGCGGAGTTACAAGAAGCTCGGAATCGAGTGATGTCTCGTCATCCGCGCACCAGGTTTGTCGCGTTGCACGTCTCCGATTCGGAGAATTTACCTTATGTATCTGAGTGTTTGGATCGCTATCCAAATATGTATGTCGATATTGCAGCGCGGATCGGTGAGTTGGGCCGTCAACCACGAATGGCCAGGAAATTCTTTGACAAATACCAGGACAGAATCTTGTTTGCTACGGATGCCACACCTCATGGTGACGAAACCCCACAGCAGATTTTTGGTAACGAGTTGTATGAGATCTATTACCGTTTCCTCGAGACTGAAGACGAATACTTCGACTACGCACCTGCGCCAATTCCTCCTCAGGGGCGCTGGCGCATTTACGGTATCGGTCTGCCAGAAACAATTCTCCAAAAAATTTACTACAGTAATGCGGCGCGACTTCTCGGAATAGCCTGACGATTGGTTGTGATGGGCACAAGTCATAAAACATCCCGCCGATCCTTTCTGGCGAACAGTGCTTTGTCAGTTTTGGCACTGCCGTTTGCATCGCGTGTACTGGGCGCGCGACTGCCGAATGAAATCGAAGTAACGCTAATTGCACAGGCCAAAGATTCAGCACTCGAGAACGTAAGTTTTGGTCTGCCGCTGCCCTTGAAGTTCGTAAAAAACGCGTCGAATGTTTCTGTCTTCACTCAGTCGGGTCAGGAGCTAACGGCGGCAGTTCGTTCGCTTGAACCGTGGCGCAATCAAGGTTCCGACGGCTCGATCCGGTCTGTACTAATTCAATTTAAATTAGATTTCACCGGGCAAAAGACTCAGCGCGTCAGGGTTCGTTTTGGTAGTCGTCGCCAAAAGGACGAACCAGTCTTTGTACCGATAGAGCAGACCCTTTTGGATGAAGACGGATTGAACGGACCGCGAGTTGTTGCGCTCATACCTCCTCAATGGTTGTGCGAATCGGGAATTGTTGGGCCTCAG
>Ga0163162_10005833_pt1 | contig 11907 bp, 5 predicted proteins | sample S55metaG_FD_115310 | JGI IMG/M metagenome (GOLD analysis project Ga0163162, IMG submission 115310) | Switchgrass rhizosphere microbial communities from Kellogg Biological Station, Michigan, USA - S5-5 metaG | ecosystem: Host-associated > Plants > Roots > Rhizosphere > Soil | place: USA: Michigan...
CTGGTCTTCCTGCGCGTTGACCCAGGCGCCGAGCGCGACGCGATCCTGCGGGTCGATGTCGATGATGCGAAAGCCGGCCCAGAACTGGCCGGGAATGCTCGCCGGTTCGCTCCACTGTTCGTGCACGCCTATTTCCATCCGGCGGTTCGCCGACCCGGCGTGGCCGGGCAACTCGAACGTGAACTGGAATAGCGCATTGTCGGGCAACGCGCGGTTCGCGATCAGCAGCATGCCGTCGATGGACAGATTGCCGACGAAGCCGATGGCCTCGCCGGTAATCGAATTCGTCACCTGGATCGTCTGCGGCGCCTTCTTGCGGCGCGATCTGCGTTGTTCGACCATTGCGTTTACCTCGAACGTCAGGTTGCGACCCTACGCGCTTTACCCGGTCGCGATCAAGAACCCCGGCGGTCAATGCGCCGTTGCAGAGCCGGCCGGCGTCTGGCGGGTCAGCTGTCTGAGCGATGCGACGATCGCGCTCCACGCGCGGTCGACCAGCGATTCCTTCTCCGCCGCGGCGATGTTGGCTTGCCCGCGCACGATCTCGCGCGCCAATTGCTCGAGCGTGCGTTCAAAGGCGCGCGCGCCGCGCGGGTTGACGAACAGGCAGCGACCGGTGATCGTCGAGTACCAGCTCAGCTTGCGCCGCACGCGGTCACCCTGCTGGTTCGTGGCGAATTCGAACCAGGTGCCGAACGGAATGCCTTGCAAGTGCTCGAGCGTCTGCAGTTCCTCCGGGTTGAGCTGCAGCGACGCGCGCCGTGCCGCCGCAGCCTGCAGCGGCTTTTCTTCGCCCGAGGCGTGGCCAAGATGGGTCTTGCTCTTGAGCCGGACCGCGATCTGCGTCTGCGAGGGCTGGTCGTCTTCCGGTGCCGCTTCGCCGGGAGCGAGCAGGTGCCGGACGACCGCCTGGATTTCGTCGTGATGAAAGCCTACCTGGCCAAGGCCCCGTTCGACTTCCTGGCGCAATGTGGCGAGCGCGGGCTGGTCCGCCCTGCCTTTGCCTTCTCCCGCTGCGATCAGGTGATCGGCAACCTGCAGTTGCTTGCGGTAGGCCTCGCTGGCTTCGCCGTGACGCAACAGCGTGAGCGCAAGCACGTCGGTCCAGGCCTGCTCGAGCATCGTGCGCAGCAGGCGTCCGGGTTTGGCCCCGGCGACGCGTGCGGCGATTGCGTTGCTTGCGGTTTCGCGGGCGAGTCCGAGTTTTTCACGGCCTTTCGTTGCATCGACCAGGCGCCGCTCGGAGACTTCGGCCTTGTGCGCCAGCGTCTGCACGTGCTGTGAAAGATCGCCGAGCATGCGTTCGATCAGGCTCAGGTCGCCGTCGAATTCGGCGTTGAGACGTTCGATGGCGAGATGCATCTTCTTGAGCAGAACCGGATCGGCTTCGCCGTCGCTGTCGTCGATCCAGTGAATGCCGGTTTCGGCGATCGCGTTGAGGAGCAGGCGCGCCGGATGCGAGCCCTGGCTGAAGAAGCTCTTGTCACGCAAAGCGACCTGCAGCATGGGAACCTGCAACTGGGTCATCAGCTTCTGCGTGCTGCCGTTCGCCGGCGCGCTCTTCTCGATATAGTCGAACAGCATCCCGACCAGATCGATCGTATCGGAGTCTTCTGCGTCCAGCTGCAGGCGCTGGCCAGGCGGCGCGAACTGGTGCAGCTGCTCGAGCAGTTCCTGGCGAAGGTGCGTTACCGGACTCGGCGCAATCTGGTTGCTGCCGGCCTCCACCGCGGCTACCGGTTTCCCCTGCAGCCGGCCGAGCACCGATTGCACCTCGTCGGCGCTCGGCACGTAGGCGCGGCCGGGCGCCGCCGCGATAGGCGCAGGCGAAGCGCGCCGCCTGCCGGCCAGCAGTTCGCGCAGCGTATTGAACAATTCCGGATCGGTTCCGGCGCCACCACCCTGGTTCGAAATCCGTGCCGGCGGCAAAGGCTGCGCGGCCCTGTCGCGCGCGTTTGCCGGGGCCTGTTCCTCGACGCTGCCGCTCTTGCTCCTCGGCCGAACGGGTGCATGCGCGCGCAGGTGTCTGAGTATGCGGTGTTGGACAAAAAACGCGTTGAGTTCCGTGTACAACGTACCGATCGCGCTCAGGGCGACACGATCGAATGCCTGGCAAAACAGCACACGATGCTCGGCCGGCAGGTCGAGACAACTGCTGGCGTCGCACAAGGCGCGCAACAGATGCGCTGGCCCGAGAACCATGCACTCGGCTTCGATTGCCGGCTGCCCGGCGAGGACGCCGAAACGGTGGCCGAGGTCGAGCAAGTTCAACGACTGGCGGATTTCCGATCGGGTTGCTATCTCCTGCGCTGCCAGGGACAGCTCCAGATCACCGGTCTCGACCAGCGAAAGCTCGCCACCGGGGTGCTGCATGCCATCCCGAGCCTGCATCGCATCGCTGCGCTCGTCGAAGCGCGCCAGTGCATCTTCGATGTTGGCCAGGAAGCGCGGGGCAACTTCGTCGCGCGCGCGTTGGACTTCACGCAGCGATTCGAACCAGCGCCGTCCCTGCTCGCCGCTGCGTGTCCCGGTCGCTTGCCTGGGCAACTCGTGCTCGCACTCGTCGAGCGTGGCGCTGACCGAATCGGCGAGACGTCGCGTACAAATTCCCAGCAGGCCGGTGAGAACATGGTGCACGCGCGGCGGCAAATCGTGCCGGTGCGCGAGTTTTTTCAGCATTGGCCGCCGCGGCACGACAGGCGCGCCGAACGTTGAAGCCCCCTGCATCATGTCCCGTTCCCCTGTTACTGCTTGTGCAATCAGGGAGTCCATTCGCGCCGCCAGTAGCGGCAATTGCCCTGCCTACGATGAAGCGTAAGCGACAAGGTGTGTCGTGGCGGGCGATTGTCCCGCCCTCGCCGAGCTGTCCGCGGGGGCATGAGAAGCAAGGCCGGCGCCAAAGCGAAACAATCGGCGCGTTTTCAGCGTAGTCCGATGTGCAGGCCCTGGCAATGCCCGAACCGGCATTCCTTGATTTTCGTCGAAGCAGCGTTCGCCTGTCGCACAAAATTGCGTTCCGGCGATCTGGGTGCGGCCTGCGTTCCGGGCCTTGAAACCGCAGATCAACGCGTGGTGCGGCGACGCAATCGGTGAAACACGACACGGCCGCGCGCATTACTACGCCGGCAACGGCGGGGCGTCCGCGTTGCGGCCGGTCAGCTGCCGAAGTGAAGTGACGATCGCTTTCCACGCGCGATCGACCATCGATTCCTGCTCCGGCTTCACGATGTTGGCCTGGTCGCGCACGATGTCGCGCGCCAACTGTTCCAGCGTGCACTCGCGCGCGCGCTCGCCGCGCTGGTTGACGAACAGGCAGTGTCCGGTCAGCGGCGAGAACCAGCTCAGCTTGCGCCGCACGCGCTGGCCCTGCTGGTTGATCGCGAATTCGAACCAGGTGCCGAACGGTACGTGCGTCAGGCTCTCGAGCATCTTTTCTTCGGCGTCGCTCAGCTGCAACGCGGCTCTGCGCTGGTTTGCGGCGTGCACGGGCCTTTCATCGTCGGTCGATCCGGTCAGTGGCGCCTTGCTCTTGATACGCAGCGCGATCGAGGTCTGCGATGCCGCGTACTCGTCGTTCGCGGTCTCGGGCGACAGCAGCCGCTTGACCACGGTATGGATCTCGTCCTTGTGATAGCCGACCTGGCTGAGTCCTTTTTCCACTTCCCGCCGCAGTGCCGTCGCGGGCGGCTCGTTGCTTGCGCGAACGCTGTTGCTCGCGGCAATGAGCTGATCGGCGACAGCCAGTTGCTTGCGGTACGCCTCGCTTTTTTCGCCCTGGCTCATCAGGGTCAGCGCAAGCACGTCGGTCCAGGCCCGCTCGAGCAGCGTTCGCAGCAGGCGCTTGGGATGCGTTGCAGCGATGCGCGCGGCGATCGCATTGCCGGCGGTTTCGCGCGCCAGCGCGAGTTTTTCCCGGCCCTTGGATGCGTCCACCAGGCGCCGCTCGGCAACCGCGGCGGTGCGGGCCAGCTTGTGCATGTGCTGCGACAGGTCGCCGAGCATGTGCTCGATGAGACTCAGGTCGCCATCGAACTCGTTGTTGAGTCGTTCGACGACCGTGTGCATCTTCTGGACCAGGGCCGGATCGGGCTCGCTTTCGCTGTCGTCTATCCAGTGGATGCCGGTCTCGGCAATTGCATTGAGCAGTTCGCGCGCCGGATGCGCGCGCTGCGAGAAAAAGCCCTTGTCGTTCAAGGCAACGCGCAGCAGCGGTACGCGCAACTGCGTCAACATCGACTGGGTGTTGCCTTTGGCTGGCGCGCTCTGCGCGATCTCGTCGAAGAGCATGCCGACGAGATCGATCGTGTCGGCGTCTTCGCGGTCCAGTTGCGGCTTCTGTCCCGGCGGTGCGAACTGGCGCAATTGATCGAGCAGATCCTGCTTGAGCTGCGTCGTCGAGCGTCCAGCCGCGTTCCCTGGGTGAATCACCGCCTTGGACTGCAGTTTCGCGAGCACCGACTGGATCGCATCGGCGCTCGCCACATAACTGCCGGAACGTTCCTTCTGCGGCGCGCGCGCTACCGGCTCATCGCGTCTGCTGGCAAGCAGGCCGCGCAGCGTGGCAAACAGCTCGGCGTCGCCCGCGCCGATCGATGCCACTGCGGCCGCAGACGACCGGGTGTCCGGCGCCGCGGCGGCCGCAGGCCCGGCGCCGGGATCAACGGCCGTGGCGCGCTCCGCGCCAGACTGGCTCCGGCTCTGCACCGACGGCCGCGCCTGCGTGGCTTGCGTCGGCGTGGCGACGCCCGCCGGGCGATCGACGGCCGCCGGCGTGGCGCCCTCGATCGGCCCGATGCTCACGCCTCGCGACGGCAGCGGCACATAGATGCGCAGGTGCCTGAGGATGCGGTGTTCGACCAGAAAGGCGTTCAGCGCCGCATAGAACGTGCCGATTTGACTCACCACGGCGCGCTCGTAGGTGCGATACAGCAGGACGCGATGCTCGTTCGGGATGTCCATGCCGGCCGTGGCATGGCGCACGGCTGCCATCAGTTGTGCCGGCCCCAGCGGCACGGCATCGGCCTCGAACGCGCGCTGGCCGGCGAGGACGCCGAAGCGATGTCCGAGCTCGTGCAGCATCAATGCCTGGCGGACTTCGCATTTTGTCGCTACCTCCTGCAACGCCAGCGAGTCCTCCAGTTCGATGGTCTCCACCAAGGACAGTTCCGTGGGCGCCGAAACTCCGCCACGCGGCAGTTCGCCATGGCCGTGGCGGCCGCGCTGGTCGAAGCACGTCAACCCGTCCTCGATCGCCAGCAGGAAACGCGGAGCGGCATCGGCGCGAACACGTTTGACCTCGCGCAGCGAATCGAAGAAGCGGTTGCACTGCTCGTTCGTATGAGCCTTGCTCGCGTGTTCGAACAGTTCTTTTTCGAACTCGTCGAGCGCTGCCAGGAGCGAATGGGCGAGGGTGCCGGTCGCCAGCCCGAGAAGACCGGTGAGCATGTGGCGCACGCGCGCAGGCAGATCCTGTCGCTGCGACAGTTTCTTCAACTCCCGCTGGTGCGACGTGGCGACGCGCCGGAACGAGGAAACTCCCTGCGTCATGACCGTCTTCCCCTTGTGCAATCGACTGGGCGAAACGGCGCTGCGCCGCGCGACGCGGGCACTCCGATTGCCGTCAGTTGCTATGCAAAACAAGCGCCAGCGATCGCGATATCGCCGAGCTGAGGTTAGTACGATGCGCCGCCGCTAGCAATGGCAACTGGCGCCGGCTGCGCAACTCGGCCGCGCAGGCGCGCAGGTTGCCGCCAGCCCTGGCCCGGTTACTGCTGCACTGCGTCGCCCTGCACGGCAGTGACGAACTGTCGGAGCGTGTTCGCTACGGCTTTCCAGCTGCGGTCGACGAGCGACTCGCGCTCCGGCGGCGACAGGCGCACGCGGCCGGCGACGATATCGCGCGCCAGGTGGTCCAGGTCGCATTCGTCGACGCGCGCGCCGCGTTGATTGACCAGCAGGCAACGGCCGCTCATCGGCGACAACCAGCTCAACTTCAGGCGCGTGCGATCGTTGGCCATCTTGCCGACGAGTTCGAACCAGGCGCCGGCGGGCATCGACTTCAGGCGCTCGAGCATCTGCGTTTCTTCAGCATTGAGCTGCAGGCTGGCCTGGCGCAACTGCGCGCTTTGCAAAGGCGCATCGGTCGCGACCGTTTCGCCGAGGCGCATCTTGCTCTTCAGACGCATGGCCAGATCCGTCTGCGATATGGCTGTGTCGTCCTGTTCGGCGCGGTCCGGCGTAAACACCCGGTCGACGACGGCGCGTACTTCATCGTCGTGATAGCCGACCTGGGCGAGCCCGGTTTCGATCTCCTCGCGCGACGAGGCGGCAAGCGGCCGGATGCCGGCGCCCGGACTGGCATCGCCGGCGGCGATCAGTTGATCGGCAACTTCAAGCTGGCGCTGATAGTTCTCGCTGCCTTCGCCCTGGCGCAGCACGGTCAGGGCGAGCACGTCGGTCCAGGCCTGTTCCAGCAACGTGCGCAACAAGCGGCTCGGTCTGGCTGCGGCCAAGCGATTGGAAATCGCGCGGCTGGCTGTCTCGCGCGCCATCGCCAGCTTCTCGCGTCCGCGCGCTGCATCGACCAGGCGGCGCTCGGCGACATCGGCCCGGCGCGCGAGCGACTGCATGTGCAGCAGCAACTCGTCGTTGATCCGTTCGAGCAGTTTGAGGTCGGAATCGAATTCCTGGTTCACGCGTTCGATCGCGCGCTGGACGCGCTCGATCAGCGCTACGTCGGACTCGCCGCCGACATCGTCGATCCAGTGCACTCCGGTTTCGGCAATCGTGTTGAGCAGTTGCCGCGCCGGATGATCGGCGCGCAGGAAAAAGCCCTTGTCGCGCAAGGCCACGCGCAGGATCGGCACTTGCAACCGCGTCAGCAGCGACGGCGTGCGTCCGCTCGAACGCAGCGCGTGCATGAGTTCGTCGAACAACAGGCCGACCACTTCGATCGTGTCGGCGTCCTCGTCGCCGAGTTGCAACGCCTGCCCAGGCGGAGTCACCTGACGCAGTTGGTTCAGCAGATCCTGTTTTAGCTGCGCCAGGGTGCGATGCACGACCTTGCCGCCGAGCATGATCGTTGGCGGGGAACGGATCTGCAGCGTGCCCAGCGCCGTCTGCACTTCGCGCGCGCTGGGTTCGTACGCTTCGGCGTCTTTCATTGCTGCAGCAATGCAAAGAACGCGCCGGCGTGCTGCCAGCCATTCACGGACCGGCTTGAACTGCTCCGCCTCGCGCAACTCCGCGGCTGAGCGCAGCAGCGGCGGCGCCTCGCGCGGCGCCGTGCTCGGACGGCTCGCGCGCACCGGCGTGGAAACCACTTCGAATGCCGCAAGGCCGAACGCGGCTGTATCTTCGCCCATCGTCGACGTCTTTTTCGGGCCCGGACGCGGCGCAGGCGACTCGCTCGCGGGAGCGGGAGTGGAAGCCGAAGCGGCCGCAGTGGGGCGCGGATCAAACCCTGGGCGCGCACCAGCGGCCCGACCACGCATCGCGGCCTGCACTTGCAGGTGCGGGAAGATGCGCTGTTCGACGAAATGCAAGTTCGCGGCGGCATACAGCGCGCCGACCCCGGCCATCGCCAGCCGATCGAATACTTCGTACAGGAGCACGCGATGATCGACCGGTATGTCCAGCGCCGCGGCGGCGTAGTGCAGTGCTTGACCGATATGCGCCGGCCCCAGCGGCATCGATTCGGCGTGGAAGGCAGGCCGCGCGACGAGCACCGCAAAGCGGTGGCCGAGTTCGTAAAGGGCGAGCGAATGGCGGGCTTCGAGCCGCGCTGCCATATCCTGCAACGTCAGCGACTCGTCGAGGTCGGTCGACCCGACCAGTTCGAGGTCCTGGAGCGCCAGCATGGCCGGCGCGACCTTTTTGGGTGCGCCGGCGGCGCGTTGGTCGAGGCGCGCCACGCCATCTTCGAGGGCAAGGATCAGGCGCGGCAGCAACTGATTGCGCGTGCTCTTGAGCTTGCGCACCGACTCCAGACTGCGTTGGCCGGTTTCACCCGCCTGCGACTTGCTCGCCTGCCGTACCAGCGATATTTCGAATTCGTCGAGGACCGGAACGAGTGAGCGCTCGAGATTGCGCGAGAAAAGGCCAAACACGCCTTCGAGCACGTGGCGCGCGCGTGCCGGCAGATCGTCACGGCTGGACAGGCTGGTCAGGTCCAGCGGATCCAGATCCGTCAGGTGCTCCGAACCAGTTCCCCCAAGCGCCATACGTTCCATCCCTCACGCAAGTGCCCCTATTTGGAATTCTATGCCGCAATCGGGCATCCGGCCACTGCCGGGCGGCAGTCCGGTTGCAGGCACCCACCTCTGGCGGGCGCGAATAAGGAAGAGCTTTGCTGGACGCGGATCAACGCGGATTCACGCGGATGCACGCGGATAAAGCGGAATGCGGGAACGGCGCTGGCTGGCAAGACTGAATCCACACTGAGAATTTTTGGCTCTATCCGCGCCAATCCGCGTTGATCCGCGTAACCCGCGTCCACGAATGTCTGATGACCGCGCCTTCACGTAGCACAATGTCTCGCGCCCTCGCGATCACCAGTGCAAGGTTGCAAGCGGAAGCGCGCGCTACAACTCCGTCACCCGACGGTGGGCCCGCCTAGCGCCCCGCGGCGTAGAGTTGCGGCTGCCAGGTTACAGTCAGGTACGCCGAGCGTCCCGCGGTGTTGTAACCGTGAACCAGTTCGTAGTCGCGATCGAACAGGTTTTCGAGGCGCGCGCCGAGCTGCCACGAAGCGTCGAGCGCGTAACTGGCACGCAGATTCAGCAGGCTGTAGGCGCCCAGCGTCGTGCCGGCATAATCGTCGCGTTTGCCGCTCCAGACGAACTCCACGCCGGCGCTGGCGCGCTCGCCCAACGCCGCGGTCAGCACGCTCGAGAATTTCTCCCTGGGCCGGCGCAACAGTTGCGCGCCGGTGTCGGTATTGCGTGGATTCTGCAAGGTCAGCGCACTGTCCAGCGACCACGCGCCCGCGTTCAGCTTGTGCGTGAGTTCGGCGCCGTCGATCTGCGCGTGCGCGATATTGATCGCCTCGAACGTGCTGCCGCCGGCGAAGTCGATGAGGTCGTGCACGCGCGTGGAAAACGCGCGGACGCCGAGCCGGTTGGCCGCATCGATGCGCCAGTCCAGGCCCAGTTCGGCCGTGCGCGAGCGTTCCGGATCGAGTTGCGGATTGCCGGCGTAGTAGCCGCCGTAGCCGGGCGAGAACAGCTCGTTGAGGGTCGGCGCGCGGAACGCGTTGCCATAGCTGGCGATCAGGCGCACATTCTCGGTAGCCTTCCAGCCGAGCGCGCCGGAGCCGGAGAACGCGCCGCCGAAGTCGCTGTTGTCGTCGTAGCGCCCGGACAGTTCGCCGTTCAGCGCGCCCGACTGCGCGTGCCATCCGGCAAACACGCCGGCGTCGTTGCGCGCGACGTCGTAGGTCGGTCCGAAACCGGTGCTGTCGAGCGTGACGCCACGGTCATGGCTGTAGTCGGCGCCGGCGACGATATGCTGCGTTGTGGACAATGTCACATCGTTGACCCAGGCGGCCTGCTCGCGGGTCGAACGGAACGCGCTGCCGAACGCCGGCGTCTCCAGATCCTCGCGCGAGGTGCCAAGCGACAGGCGCTGGCTCCAGTCCGGCGCCAGCGGACCTTCCAGGTTCAGCCCGATCGCCTGGTCCAGCGTCGACGAATAGCCGACGCCGCTGCCGTTGTCGAAGCTGACGCCGCCTTCGTTACGGAACAGGGTCGCCGACAGCGTCTGCGCGCCGAACCGATAGGCGCCCTGGGCGACGACATCGTGGTTGTGATAACCGTTGTCGTCGGGATTGAAGATGCAATAGGGATCGTCCGGGCCGTTGCAGATACCGGCATTGGTCGCGGAAAACCCGCCGACGTGGCGCGCGCCGAACTGCGCGCTGAAGCCGCCCGCATCGGACCACTGGCCGATGCCGACGCTGCCTTCGGCGCTGCGATAGCTGCCGTAGCTCGCGGCGATGTGCGCGGCTTCGAGCTTGCGCGTGAAAATCTGGATCACGCCGCCGATTGCATCCGAACCCCAATAGCTGGCGCGCGGACCACGCACGATCTCGATGCGCTCGACCGCATCGAGCGGCAGGTTTTCGAACGCGAACGCACCGGTGTTGGCCGATGCGACGCGCACACCGTCGATCAGCACCAGCACATGGTTGGAATTCGTGCCGCGAATGAAAATGCTGGTCTGCTCGCCGGCGCCGCCGCCGCGCACGACGTCGATGCCGGCCTGCAGGCGCAGCAGTTCGATCAGATCCGGCGCGTGGCTCGCATCGATGTCCGGACGCGTGATAATGCTGACGTCGGCCAGGCTGGCGTCGACGGTTTCGGCGACGCGCGAGGCGGTGACCTCGATGAGCGGCTGCATTTGCGCTTCCTGCGCCTGAGCCGACGGGACGATAAAAATGGAAAAAAGGAAAAATAGCTTTCGTACCATGACCGGTCTCCTGACGCTCACCCGCGATTGATGGCAAGACGTTCTGGAAGGTGGTCAGCGGTGCGGCGGAAAGGCGCGGCACGCCCGACCGTTGCCCGCCGCAACGCCTTGAGCTCGAGGCGGCTCGCTGTACACGAACCACCTGCGCAGGCCGGTCTCCGGGCTCGCAAGCGGCATCGAATGATGCCGGTCCGCTCGCCTTCCCGCGCCTGGGCGCAGTGGCATTGAGAGCGGACGTGACCTGCTTACCGTTGCGGGGGCAGCGCCGGAATTGCCTCACCTCCTGATCGGACTGACGCAGTACTGAAAAACAGCAGCGTCAGATCGATCAGGAGGTGGGGCGCACCGGCTTCCCGTTTCACCTCACCTCATGAACACTGCAACGTCCGCCGGTTTCGGCGATGACGTCGGCATGTTCATGAGGTGGGGCACCTGCGACGCTGCGCAGTCTAGGGACGCCCGCTGCGTCGCGCAAGTGCGCGTCAGTCAATCGTTGTCGGTTCGTGTCGACACGTCGATCAGTTCGCCGTCGTCGCCGACTTGCAGCGCAATCTCGATCGGGCGGCAGCACACGGCGCAGTCCTCGATATAGTGTTGCGAGCCTGCCGAAATATCGACGACAGTCTCATAGCTCTCGCCGCAGTACGGGCAATGAATCACGATCGGATCAGTCATGCGGCGGGCCTCCGTGCAGGTGCAGTGCGGCGGGTTTGGTGTCCGGCAGGAAAGCCGCGATCACGTCGTTGAGAAAACGCCGGCCGAACTCCGTCGCGCGTACCTGGTCGCCATCGAGCGTGAGCCAGTCGCGCGTTGCAGCCGCTTCGAGCCTGGGCCGGATCGTGCCCGGGTCGAGGCCGGTCGTCGCGGCGAACTGCGGCAGGGTGAATCCGGCATTCAGGCGTAACGCGTTCAGCATGAATTCGAACGGCAACTGCTCGACCGGGACGACGTCGTCACCGCCGACGCGGCGTTCGGTTGCCGCATGTTCGAGATAGCCGCGCGGCGCGCGCACTTTCCAGCGCCGCCAAATCTGCAATTCGGTAGCCGGTAGCCGGGAGCCGGGAGCCGGAAAAGCGGTGGAGCGCTTCGGCTCTCCGGTTACCGGCTCCCGGCTACCGGCTACCGTACTCAGTTTCCCGTGCGCACCGGCGCCGATCCCGAGGTAGTCGCCGAAATGCCAGTAATTGAGATTGTGCAGGCACTCGCGGCCGGGACGCGCGTAGGCCGACACTTCGTACTGCACCAGACCCGCCGCCGCGATGCGCGCCTGACAGGCTTCCTGCATGTCCCACGCGCTGTCGTCGTCGGGCAGCGGCGGCGGGTCCGCGGCAAACGCGGTGTTCGGCTCCAGCGTCAGCTGATAGTGCGACAGATGCGGCGTTTGCAGCAAAATAGCTTTTTCCACATCGTCGAGCGCGCCCGCCATGGTTTGTTGCGGCA
>Ga0163162_10005834_pt1 | contig 11907 bp, 17 predicted proteins | sample S55metaG_FD_115310 | JGI IMG/M metagenome (GOLD analysis project Ga0163162, IMG submission 115310) | Switchgrass rhizosphere microbial communities from Kellogg Biological Station, Michigan, USA - S5-5 metaG | ecosystem: Host-associated > Plants > Roots > Rhizosphere > Soil | place: USA...
CTTAAGTGCGTTAATATTAAATACAATTTAAATCAAATCAAATGTTACCAGTATGGGGATCCTGCCTCGGTCGCAACATCGTCCTCGCAGCAGGATGGAAGGGAACAAAATCGAGTGACTGAGTTGCGTCAGCTGGAATTCACAGAGCCCCACCCTGATCGCTGGGTGCCCTCATTTGGAGGGTCAGGGCTCCTTCCGTAGTTCTCCAATCGTGAACATATTTTCCACCTCGTCGGCGGTTTTAAAAACGGCGAGAGTTTGGAGTGAGGTTAGAGAGATAAACGGAGATGTGACATGCGGGTGCATGCTCATCCTTGGGAGCTTCGTAGGCTGCAGAAACCATCTGTCCATCCCGCAGCTCGTCGTGGCGCGGATCGCTCTTAGGCCGGTGACATTGCGGTTGATACGGAGCATCAAATGGATTCCGTACTGGACGGCAAGCTCATGGAAGCGCAGCTCGCGAGTTCGGACGATGCGCTTGCGAACCTGACGCGCGAACTGGGAGGCTCCGACAAGGGGCGATGGGGGCATCGAACGCCGGAGCCGCCTACGCACCCCGAGTGAAGCTGCAGCCCATGAAATCTTGATGACGGGTAGCGAGCGCTTCGCGCTGCAAACCTTGGTATTGGGTCGATGACCCGGTGCTGATTGAGGTGACAGTTCACCGCAGAAAGGTGAGCGGTGCACGGGCGGCCCCGCGAGAGAGCCGATTCTGACTTTTGTCCGCCACCCGACAGACGGAAGTGGAAAAGGGGTCTCTAATATCAAGACAGGCCCCGACCTATTCCGCTCTTTCGGTTGCGTGGAGTTGGTAATGGCGTCACCATCGATCGCACCCGGCATCGACCACCGGGATGTCTATCTGGTCCTCGACGACTTCGGCCTGGGTTGTGCTTGGCGCGAGACAAACGTTGAAGACACCGATCTTGAAGCGGTCATCAACGATTTGTTGGAAGGCCAGTACAGGAACCCGGTCTGCGTCATTGGCTTTAACCTCTCGGAAGGTTGGGTTCGCGACGTTTCCGAAGAGATAGTGCGAAGGCTGCGCGAGCGCTGCGGATATAAGGACCGCGAACTGCCGGAATCGCTGCATCAATTCGTCGAGCAAGGTGCTGAGACTTAGAGTAATAACCGATTTCTGGTGCCCGGCCGGCCCGTCGAAATGCGGAACTGAGAGCATTGAACGACTAGCGGCTTAGTCTTCGATCCTTCTACGCATTGCCCGCCGACCGCTCGCTGTCGTCAACCACGCTTGAAACTCTTCGAAGGTGTGCAAAGGTCGGCCATGCACCCGTTCAAATTCGTCCATTAAGTCGGTTAGTATTTGCCAGCGCTGAGCGGCGGTGATCTCTCTTTCCAGTGACGCGTCCATGGTGGTCTCCTCAATGCGCCGACGCGAGAAGGCACGCACCCCTGTGTTTTCTGTTTTGCCAAGACGCAATAACGGCCCAAAATAACAAATGATTGAGTTTTTCGTTGCTTTACTGCCCGCCAATTTTTTTCGGGGAAAGTTCACCCGGCGTGAGCGGCCCAGTTCGGCGACGGCTCAATGCAATACTACCGCGGGGATGTCTCACCGCGATTGCAACTCCCGATATGCGTACCGCGTTTATCTCACCCCAGATGGAAACGGTCGCTCATCGCTTTCGGTCCTATTAGCGTTTAGAGACTCGCTGATGAGTCGGGTGCGTGCGGGTTAGGTGTGTGGCGGCCGTCAAGCAAAACGGATGGGTGAGCCGCGCTGAGTCACTGAGGGCATTTAAGCAATAGACCAGCAGGGAGCGAATGGCTAAGACCACTGCGCTCGCTAACGTCCACCCATCCAGTGATGCTTGGTGACCATGGCCACTCACAGGGGCTGATGGTCCGAACGTCCTGCGGCACGCAGTTGGAGCAACAGGTGGTGGTCCTCTTCTGTCCAAACCTGGTGTATCTTCTGGTCTTGGGCGCCGCCATCAACCTGCTGTCCGCTTGGCAGCTGGGTTCGCTGAATTAGGCTTCCGGGCGGCCCTTTGCCGGCTTCTCAGCCGGCGTGCGCTGACCGCCATTGATGCTGGCGCGAAGGGCATCTATTAGGGTGTGCGCGTTACTTGCTTGGGCCTTAGCCGCAGCTATGGGCTGGCCCTTTGTTACTTCTCCAGCGCAGATCCTGCAGCGATGACGTCGCGTCGGTGACCGTGTAGTCGCTCAGTGATCACTTGCTGCTCGATCAGCACGCCAGGCCTTGCCCTCAACGGTCCTGGGTCGGGCAGTCACGGGGCTGCTTCGGGGGCCAAGTAGGCCAACATCAACACCGATGAAAACTTCTTGCGTTTCGCGTTCGTCTCCATGCGGGACGAAGGCAAATTGCCGTGATGCGAACGGGGCGCGCCTAGCGGCACGGCCGGTTCTGCCCTTAAAATTCAGCCCAGCCCCATCTCGACGGCGATCCGGATCAGGTCCGAATGGTTCTTGGCGCCGAGTTTCTGCTTGAGCAGGGACGTGGTATTGGCGACGGTCTTGTAGGAAATCTCCAGGGCATCGGCTACTTCGACGATTTTGTCGCCACGGCCCAACAGCCGCAGGATTTCCAGCTCGCGCGCCGTCATTTGTGATGCCGGACTGGCTTTGATGGACGCTCCGGAGAAGGTTACTGCCTCCGCCAACTGCGGTGAAATGAAATTGTCTCCCGCGGCAACCTTGCGAACGGCCTTCACCAGCATTCTGGGATCGTCGCCCTTGGAGACACAGCCCTGCGCGCCGAGTTCAATGGCACGAACCACAAACGCGGGATCGTCGTTCATGCTGAACATGATGATCTTAGCGTCCGGATCGTCCTTGCGGATCCGCCGCATCAGTTCGAAGCCGGAAACATCGGGAAGCTTGAAATCGATCACCGTGACGTCGGGCTTCCGCGAAAAATAGGCCCGGTGACCGGACTTGGCATTGGTCGCCTCGTCGATCTTCACGGTGCTGTCGGATGCGAACAACGACCGGCAGCCCGACAGGACCACGGGGTGGTCGTCGACGATCAGGACCCTGGTGGTGGATTTGGCGGCATTTTTCATCAACTCGCTCCTCTTAAATTACTAGGAGGGCGGCGCATTTTGAGAAAGGTAATTTGCGTTTGAGGACATTAGAATAGTCCGAACGTGAGCAGTAGTCTTGAGGAACGTAGAGCATCCGTGCAAGGACCTGAGCTTTCCAATCGCAACCGAAGGGCGAGATCGAGGCTGGAGAGGTGGACCGTCGGAAGGAGTCAGACGAGCCGACGGCCCTTGTCATTATAATCACCCGCACGGCCGATCTGATTCAGTCGGGTGGTTTCTACCGATCGAGCCTCGGTCCCCCTTGCAGGAAAGACTTGGAGAGGGCGCTTGAATCCCTGATTGATACTTTTCAAATGAGCAGTTCGTGCGGCAAATGTCCTATCGCATGGTGCTGACCGTTATTGACGTGACTGGCCGCGTGGTCCTCCATAGCCGCTGGGCCCACCTGAGGGATTGCCGCCAAGTCGCCGGGGTGACCTAGGAGAACGGGCCAATCGTTAAGCTGTTCTAGCTCAACGGCTTCGATGGGGGTGGAAGGGGCACCCTGGTTCTTGAAATGGAATGCCGGTTCGTGGTCGGCGCCGCCTGTCCGGGACGCAAATTCAACCGGCAGGGCGGCCGCTGACACGTTCGAAGCGGCGGAGTGCGAAGCTTGCTGCCAATTGCTGTTGCCGCCGCTTTTACCCGTAGCGAGGTCCGGTCCCGTAGGGTCGGCGACGGCGGATTGCGAAGCCTGCGGCGAGTTGTCAAGGCCGCCTCCATTACGCGGTGGCGCGCCAATTTCGACGAGCTCGGCCTCTCCCATAGCGCTTGCCGAGGCCGAGTGTGATGGGTGCGAGTTGCCGTGGCCGGGTGTGACGTCCGGTTCTGTCAGCTCGTTGGCCGTCGATGCCTTTGCGGAGGCCAACTTATCAGCGTGCTGCGAGTTACCGTGGCCGGGTGTGACGTCCGGTTCTGTCAGCTCGTTGGCCGTCGATGCCTTTGCGGAGGCCAACTTATCAGCATGCTGCGAGCTGCCGTGGCCGGGTGGGGCGTCCGGCTCTGTCAGCTCGGTGCCCGTCGATGCCTTTGCGGAGGCCGACTTATCAGCATGCTGCGAGTTACCGTGGCCCCCGCTATTACCGGGTGCGTCGCTGGTTTCGAGGTGCTCAGCGACTGCGACCGGGGCCACGATTGCGGCGCTTTGCATGCCAAACTCGAAAAGTTCAAGCCCGGCGGTCGAGTGCGCCTTGCCATGTCCGGTCATTACAACGCCGGTGTTCGCTTGGACCGGTTCTTTCGTGAATGTGGAATTTTCCTGGGTCAGCACCGTTGCTTGGCTATTAATTGATGATGCGTGCGCCGGCACTGTAACCGCAACATCGTCGCTCCCTTCCGCTGCATAAGCCCGATCCTCGCCTAAACTGGTGAGCCGACTCGAGAGGTTAGAACCGATCCGGTCCTGATCGAAATGGAACCTCAAGCCGTCGTCGGCAGGCATGGTCCACACACCGGCCGTCCCGAGTGTGCTGTCGCTCGCCTCCGCTTCGATGGAAGCATGGGCGCTGCCCGTCGTCAGAACGGTCCCATCGCTCGCGATCGCTATCAGCAGGGCAGGATCGATTCCTTCCAAAGCCGCCGCGACAGTCGCCGCTTCCGGATCATAGACGAAATCCGACTCTGCAACGGACGCAACTCCCTCCAAGTGGATTTCCAGCAGGTCCGAATCGCCGATATCAAGGCTGCGATCCGTCGGATTCACATAGATGATCGTTTCATTGCTTGTGGGGTTGTAGATCCAGGCGAGAGTATGCGGCGGCACAGACGTGCTTGTTGACGTCATGTGTAGGAACGCCAGCGCGCCGAAAGCCGCTAGGTTGATCTGGGTCGAGTTGGAATCGATCGCTGACGAATAGACAAAGATGTCATTACCCTTGCTGCCCGTTAGCTGGTCACCGCCATATGCGCTAATGATGGAATCGTTGCCGTTGTTGCCGTTGACGGTGTCGCTGCCGGATCCTCCGGGGATCGCGTCATCTCCGCCGTTGCCCTTGATCGTATCGTTCCCTGAGCCTCCGTGGATAAACTCTACTAAGCCGGTGCTGTTCAGGGTGTCGTCACCGGCGCCACCATAGCTTATTAGACCCGCGTTTCCTTCGCTTGTGACGTTGTCGTGGCTAGGGGTCCCGAACGCGAGCGACGGATCGGAGTCGTGGACAACTGGCCCTCGGGCCGGGTTGTCGAAATCGTTAGGGTCCGGATCGGCGCCATGAATGTTGATAGTCGCCACTTGTGTGGTGCCATTCATTGCGGCGACCGTGAGGGTGTCGATCGGCGTTTCGCTCGGGTCGAGCGCCTGCATTGCGGCTTTAGAATTGTCGAGCGCGTCAATCCACACGCCAGCGGCCGTCATGCCGTAGCCTCCATGACTCCTTATCGAATTCGGTGCAAACTTCAGAGGCGGGAACTGGTGCTGCGTCGTAGGGCTGCCGGTCTGGCTATTATTAGTGGGTTGCTGAAGCGGCGAAAAATAGGGCGTGCTCGATCCGGTTGGGAAATAGCCTCTACCGAGGCTGGAGAGAACGGCCTGCTGAGTAGCGTGCAACTCTTCCATTCCCGCCGCCGAGGGCGTGACTTGGCTCACCTTAATTGGGGAGCCTCTCTGCGTGAGCAAGACGTTCTCGCCGGGATCCACAACGACGATGTGCCGGAGGATCGCCTTCTTCCAGGGCTCAAATATCGAGTGCTCAAGATCCTTGTAGGCGGTGCTGTCGTCATCGGTGTCGTTCGTGTCCGACGCCTTGGCGTCGCTCAAAATTGCGAACACGAGGGCGGCGAGCGCAAGCGTCCCGAAGCCGGCGGATCGTTGCAACGACGCGATCGTGGCGAGCACGGTCCTATTACTGATTTCAAGCTTCTGAAATATGTTGTGGAGGTGTACTTTGACCGTGCCTCGGGAAACGTTCAACTGGCGCGCAATCTCCTTGTTCGACAAACCGTCGCACACTAGCTGCACAATTTGGCGCTCGCGGTGCGTCAGCACCCCCAGCGTTTGTTCGATTTTGGCTCCGTCTACTTTGTTCCCGTTTGGCGAGAGATCTTGGGACTGTTCCGGTGACGCACTGATGCGCGCGGTCATCAGCCTTAGGGATCGCAGCATAGTGTCGGGGTTCGCGTACTTCGAAATTGTACCGTAAGTGCCGGCCGCGATCGCCGCGGTGAGATCGTCGTCGCTTTCGGATTCGGTAAAGAACACCAACCGTGTGGAAAGATTCTCGGCTTTCGCAATGGCGAGGATCTCGGATATCGTCAGGTCAGGCAACGTGTTAGCAAGAAGCGCGACGTCGGGTGACAGATTCCGAATTGCTTCGAGGCAGCTTGTTCCGGTGCTACACGACCCAACAATCTCGAAGTCGCGCTGTGCTACGAACACCGACTTCAACCCCTGAAGAACGATCGGTTGTCGGTCTGCGATCACGAGTCGGATGCAGCGCGTGAATGTTCCCTGGTCCGGGGATACATCTAACATCGGCTCGACCTCGCCTGCCCGGCGCGGTGTCTTAGTCCTCTTACCCCGGCGTAAAGTAGCCGCCTCAGTGCCTGAACCGGATAACTCATTTCCCAGGAGGAAGGCGAACTAGCTGCCATCAGTTTGCTTTTTGGTGCGGTGCGAGACCCGTCCAACCCCCTTAGAAGTTTAGTTCACAATGGCTCCTTTTTGTGCCCAACCGCAAGCCCTAGGTCTAGCCTTTTATTACACTAACTGACGAGAATGATTGAATTTTGCACGTTCGCGGTTGTCACCGGTAAGCGAGAGAGAGGTGCGAAGGCGAGGCTGGGCGCTGCAGCAAGAGGTTTGACCTAGGCCGTCCTTGGTCGCTCGGGGACTGCCTTTCGCAAACCACTAAAGTCCGGCCGAACGTCGGCACCGCGGTTGCCGCAAACCTTGCAGACGAAAAGGCTTTCGATATTTGAAAGTCGCAGATGGCCTGGCCAGCAATCGGCTGAGAGTTTCACGGAATGAGCGCAGCGATGGTCGCTGCAGAACACGACGACGCTTGAGGCACCTAACTCCCGTATCTCTCTAAAGGTGAACTTCTGGTCTGGCATGCGCCCAATTCTGCTAAGATTACCCTCCAGTTTGAATATACCATCTGGCCAAGTCTTAAACTGCGATGGGGGCGCGCAGCGGCCTTCGCCTTCTCCAGCGCAGCCTCACGATGCAGCGTTTCCGGCCTAAGCCGGCGGGCGGGAATGTCATCCCAATAAAAGTATTGGCTGGGCCGTCCGTATATCGAACCTCAAAGCTCCCGCATCCGGGGACGGCCTGATGTTCCGCAATCGCGGCTCGCACCATGTGCGCAAGCGAATCGCCTGCTTCCCGTTGCACAGCTTCATGTTGGCCAGGAACCGGGATCGTTCCGAAACGGATGGAACGATACGCCATATTGCTACATTAGCGGGTTTGCAAGGCGGCGGCAATCCAGGAGCGTAGATGTTCGGAAACCTGCTGAACGTGGATCGTCTTCGAGGGATCATAACGGTTGGCGCTCGTCGGGCACGGGCCCTTGTAAACTGGTACCTGGAAGCGGGCTGCACCCAATCAGAAAGACGCGGCATCAATTTGCTGAAGGAATGGCTGTCGCCTGAACAATTGGCGCAATTCGAATCTTATCGGTATTTTGACGTTATCGGCCGTCAAAGCGGCAAGCGCTACCGCATTCGTTACGGTACCGCGATGAATATCTGCGAGATGAACTCGCGCGGAAAGATAGCAGCAGGCTGGTGTTTTGTTCCCAACGAGGCTTTGGTCGCAGGGGATGTCATGCTGGCGCAAAAGATCGCGCTGGAAACTGACGAATGGAGGGCGCTCGCCGTAGCCATAAATTTTATACCCATTTGGCATTGAACCGGCTGACTCGCGGCTGAAAACCCAGCCGGTTCCGCTCGGTTCAACATCCCACCCCGCCGCTCATGCCGTCGGCCGGCACGCAAATGAAGGTTCAACACCGCTCCCCGCGAAAGAGCCGGTCAAGAGAAAATCAGGTTGAAGCGGTAAAAGCGAAAATCTCTCGCCGTAACTCGCTGCGAAAGCAACGCGCTGCGCAGAAGAACTAGTGCCGGCTATCCTGAAGCCCGTTAGGGAGCCATTTCAATTTCGCGAGTGAATCTTGCGATCTAAGATATGACAGCCGTGCACGGTCAGTCGATGCGTGTCGTTTTCGCCTTCAAGATTAATGCTTCGAGAGACGCGGCTCGGCTTAGAAACTACTGGCGTCCGAAGTTGGCGCAGTCCGCTACCGGGGCTTTCTGATGCATCGTACGACGGAACGTCCATGCGCAGGCACTTCACGTTCACCGAGGCCGGAAAATCGGCCACACGATCTGCGCTCCTATCCAGAAAGCCGCTTTGATCGCAGCTCGGTCGAGGCGCCTATCTCGTTGCAGTTCCGGCACGCACGCAGTAGTGATTTACCTGATTGTAACGAGATTTGAACTTTTCCCGGACTATCTAGTCCAATGAAAATGGACTGGGACCGGGAAAAGCAGGAACTTCAAGATAAGATTGCTAGATGCAACCGTCTGGCGTGTGAGTTTCCTGATGGCATCACCAATAAGAACTTGCGCGACCTTGCAGCGGAACTCGAGCAGCAAGTCCAAGACCTTGATCGCCACCTACGTGCGCCCTAGGCACAGCCCTATTAGCTTGCGCGTGGCGGCTTGCGGGCGGATGACGGTGGAGATTAGGATTGGAGCTCGTGCGTGATCAACTCACCGCTCCCGACGTGGAACGGATCACCTCTATTTGGCGGGATGTCTACGCCTAGACGGCGCTTTTCCGAAGAACATTCCTAGTTTGTAAGCTCGCCCTGCGGCCTCCGTTCGCACGCAACGGTGCAAACCTGCAGGGAAATTACGAGGACAACTGCAGGATGTCTCAATTCGCATTTTCGGGCGGGCTGGGCGGGGGAAGCCAGTAATCGCATGCGCGTTTCGCCGCTAGCTTTCGATACGCAGCAGCCTGCCTCAACAGGTCCTCTTTGAATTTCGAATCCTGTTCGCCCGCCGCAAATTGTTCGAGGCTAACGGCACGCTCAAGGTACTCGGTCAGCAATTTCATGGCTGCTATTATGACCGCCTGTCTTCAAAGGTCTGTTGCTTCGAGGCAACGTTACCAACATTTCCCGCAGCGTTGTGGACCGGACGGACAGCCCCGGCAAGTCTGCTAGGTCACGCCGGCGACTTGGCGGCAATCCCTCAGGTCGGCCCAGCTGCTATGGAGGAACCGCGGCCAGTCACGTCAATAACGGTCAGCACCATGCGATGATAGCTGAGGAGCGCTTGCGACAACTTAAGCACTCGTCCCAGCGTGACGGTGAAAAGTCTTAGGGAACTTCTTTGTCCGGTGCTCGACATAAGCAATCTTGGCTGCACGCTCGGCCTCTTTTCGTTGAACCTGCTTCCGCAGACTTTCCAACGCTGCTTTTTTCCTGAGTAGATCAGCGCGAATGGTTTGAAGCCGCGATAGGCAGCAGGGGGATAAACTTGTTATGCGTGCCATTGCAGTTTCCCACCTTCGTTCGTGACCCAACCGCAACTAAACGAGTCAATCGGTGGTCAGGTTCCTATTGACTTGCCATTTTTTCCCAACTGTATGGACACGGGTTTTTCTGGACCGTTCGGAACGATCAAGTGGGGACAGTATTAGTCGTTGCGTAAAGATGGAGAGTGCAATGGATGATCGCGAGCAACGTGAGATCGAAGACCGACGTAAGTTCCTGATTTCTGCTGGCAGATTTGCCGCTGTAACGCCGCCGGCTATTACGCTGCTGTTATCGACATCGCTCACATCGGACGCGATCGCGCATTCCGGTGCAAAAGGGAGCAGGGGTAACAACGGTTATGGCAACGGCGGTGGTGACGGGAGCCCGAACGGCAAGAATGATAACAATCGCTGACTCCATGTCCGTTCCGGTGGAGATCACTTCTGAACGAAAAAGGGCCAAGCCTGGGGATAGGGCTGGGAGCCGTCGTTAGCAAAGTGCCGGCCTGCTAAGTAGGTGCGCTCACTGAACGAGGTTAGCCGTCCTGGTTCCGACTTAGGACTCGGCTTGGATACCGCGATTTTCTCGACAGCGACGTGACCGAGCGATGCACGCAACAGACGATCTAAAAATCGGAAAGCTCTACCGCCTCGGTTTTCCAGGCATCGCGGCCCGAGTGATCGATCCGCCCGCAGGCATGAAACGGTCCAGCGAATATTGCTACTTCGTAGAGAGCCTCATCCTGAGAAGCCGCTGGTGGGTCAACAGGCGAGGGGAGCCGGATAACATTTACTCTCCTCATTTGATTGTGCCTGTCGCTCAGGAAGCGTCTTCGCCTTCTCCAGCGCAGCCTCACGGTCCAACGTTTCTGGCCTAAGCCGGCGGGCTAGTATGTCATCCCAGTAAAGAATTGGCTTGGCCGACCATCCGGGAAGCGGACTTCAACACTGCCGCCGCAATTACACTACCCACAGTATTGCCTCGCCGATCGCAAATACTTTGCGACGGCTACAACGGCAAAGACAAAAATAGAATCTGGATCGTTCATGATAACTTCAGCCTAGAGAGACGGCCCGAACAGAAGGTACATCAAAACAGCGATTACGGCGATCGCGGTTATGATCTTCAAGACGAGGTCTGATTTGGTGTAGTATTCCACCAGTCTTCAAGAGATGGGGCAACGGAACACTCCTCCAGCCGGTCTAATCAATGCTGCTGCCGAGCTTGTTGTCGGATGTCGTTGCGCACGTCTTTTCCGACAGCCTCGTGAACCTGGCCGTTTTGATAGCAACGGCGTTTCGCATAGCCGGACCAGCGTCCCGCTTGTGCAGGCTGGCGAGGACAAGTCCAAATACGGCTATTTCTGTGAGTGGATGCCGTACCAGGTTGGGCAGGCGGCCAAGGCCGCGGTAGGTCCCACCTGAAAAAGCCTCAGGCGGTTTCAGGTGCGACCATGATCCCCCGACGGCCCGAGACGTTAGTGGGTCGGGCCGATCGCAATCTAAGCATTGAAACGTTCGTGGCGTCTTGCCGCCGGGCTGCAATTCCAGCGTCTTTGGAGCTGGCAACTCAGACAGATCGGGCTTTTAGATTCGGCATGGGTACCCCCTCAAATTGGCGGGAGCGCAACACTCTCTGTCACCGGCAACCGCCACGGTCCGGGCGGTGATGGCGGAACAGTATTCCAGAGAGGGAGCGTGTCACAGCCCTATCGCGGCAAATCGCTTAACCTCCGGACTGGAAAATCGACGGTTCGAAGCGCATATTCGCCTAAATGGCGACAATTGTGCAATGCAATTGCGGCGCCGAGTACAGACGCACTGAAGAGAAGTTCTTGGTACCGCACACGGGTGACGCGGTCTGCACGGTCTGCGGAGCTGCCCTCGAATCGTGGTTGGAAAGCACCCACGTTCCCAAATACGAACTCATTGAATGTCCAGGAGAGCCGGAATGACACTTGCCCAGTGCGTCTGATTTGGGTCCGGCAGAAAGCCAATATTGAAAGTTCTGGTGCTTCTCAGGATCAGGGCGCACACTTTGTCATCACCGCCCGATCTCGTGGCAGTTATCGGTGATGAGAACGCCGGCCGCGCTCCCGCCAATCCTCAATGGATGGAGCAGCGTATGCCAGAGCATCGCCGTTTCACACAAACTACCTCCCTTGAAGAACGCCTTGCAAAGGAAGCAACGCGGTTACGCAAGCAAGCTCAAGGCACCCCACCGGGCGTTGAGCGCGACCTCCTGCTTCGCAAAGCCCACCGAGCCGAGACAGCTTCAACATATGACCGAGCGGCTGGCCTCGGGCGACAAGCACCAAGATAAGTTTTAGAAATGGCTCTTTATCGCCTATTAAA
>Ga0163162_10005836_pt1 | contig 11906 bp, 9 predicted proteins | sample S55metaG_FD_115310 | JGI IMG/M metagenome (GOLD analysis project Ga0163162, IMG submission 115310) | Switchgrass rhizosphere microbial communities from Kellogg Biological Station, Michigan, USA - S5-5 metaG | ecosystem: Host-associated > Plants > Roots > Rhizosphere > Soil | place: USA: Michigan...
CGTCATTTAGTGCGGCCAGCAACGCAGGTGCTGCCTGAAGATCCCGCTGTTCACCAAGTGCCAACGCTGCCTGCATTCGAAGATCAGGATCGGAATCCTTAAGAAACTCGATCAAGGCCGGCAGTGTGTCGACCTCTACCATCGACAACACTTGAAGGGCGCTATTGAGAACGGCGAGGTTGTTGTGATCCTCTTTAAGCAACTGCAACAACGCCTGTATCGCATTTGGCGCCGAACGTTTCGCCAACCCTTGAACTGCCGACTGTCGGACGCGCCAGTCTGTATCGCCTATCGCTCCAACCAGGTTTAGCTCATCCTCTATCTCATCGGCGCGAGCCAGTGCTTCGGCGGCACTTAATCTTGCTTCAGGATCCGGATTACTCAGGAGGTCAGCAAGTTCGCGTTCACGTTCAACTCTGGCGGTCACATCTTCAATCGTCACGAGCACACCAACCACTGACTGATCCTCAAGCACGGGCGCGATGGTCGTTCTCTGTAGCATGTGTTCGAAACGGGCGGAAGGTTTTTGCGGAGGGCAGGGAATCAAGTAGCGATGAAAAGCGGGTGCAAGAACTTCGACACTACCGTTCTTGAGAACCGTTTCCAGTTTCCTGGCTAGCCCCCTGGTCTCAATCTCTGGAAACAGTTGGTGGATTTGTTTCCCACGGGCCTCGTCAAAAGACACCCCGGTGAAACGAACCAGCACGTTGTCCCATACCTTGATCTTCAGATCTGCGTCGGTAGTAAATACACCAACAACCGACTCAGGTTGGAAATTGTCTGCCATCCTAAACTTCGTTTTGGCGACGGTGTCTCGCTGGAGACACTTCGCTCATCAATTTTCATCTAATTCCAAAGGGGTTCGACTTACAGAGGGGCCAGGGGTTTCCTGTGGGGGTGCAACGTCTTTCACGTTTTTCCGTGATTGACGACTGCGCTTCTTTGCTGACTGGCCTGCTGAACCATTTGAGCCTAAGCGATCTGTATTCATCTTGTCCATGATGTTCGACAACTCAAGTGCTGAACCGAGAAGGGTAGTAGTCGCATTCAATGTGTCTGTTGCTGTGCTCGCGTTGCGATCTGTGACGTGTCGTGCTTCTGCCAGGGATTCGCGAATCGACTCAGCGGATAGAGCGTTATGAATATTCGCTTGCGCAATCAGGCGAACTTGTTGGGAGATGTTGGCAGTGGCCTCCCTCGTCTCCTTTGTAGCTCGGGCCTGTTCCGACACTGCACGAGCCAGCTGTTCTGACTGTTGCCGCATCACGTCTGTTTCGCCGGTTATCTGACGTGCGGATACAGCTTGTTCGCCGGTTGCTTTGGTAACAATCGTGATCATCTTAGTTAGCCTTAAAGCTTCATCGGAGACCTGGCTCGTCGCGGTCGCTTGTTCCTGCAGAGATTTAAATGAAGCCGACGCTGACCGTCGCATGGAGTTCAGAGCAGTTGCGATTTGTTGTGCGCCAACTGATTGCTCGTTTGCAGCCTTGCGAACCTGACTTGCGATTTTTGTCGTGGCCTGAGAAGCCTTGATGATTTCGCGAGCTGCACGTGCTTGCTCAGCCATCGCCTGATTCACTTCCTTTGACACTTTCCGCATGCCGGTTGTTGATTGAACAATTGTCTGCGTTGTGCTGACTTGTTCAGCAGTTGCCGCTGCAGCATGTTTTGATTGTGCTGCCGCAGTTTCAATCGCCCTTCGCACCTCTTGTCCCGCGTTCAGTTGCTCTTCGGTTGCTCGCGTGATCTGAGCTACGAGCTGCGTTGTCTCACTGACACCCGAAAGTATTTTTTCAAGACCTTTCAATCCTTCCTCAGCGAGACGATTGCCGTCATCTGCAATCCGGACACCGTCAGTGGTTGCTTTAATTGCTTCCTGCACTACTTCCTGGACCGATTGGATGATGTTCGCGATGTCTGCTGTAGCCTGGGCCGAGCGGTCTGCAAGATTGCGAATTTCTTCTGCTACAACTGCAAAGCCACGACCTGCTTCCCCCGCCCGCGCTGCTTCAATCGACGCATTCAAAGAGAGCATGTTCGTTCGCTCGGCGATGACATTGATTGTGTTGACGATGCCACCGATTTCACTCGAACGTTTACCCATCTCCCGAATAACAGCCGCTGATTGATTCATAGCCTCACGCACACTACCTGAACCTTCGATCGACGCGCGAGCCATTGCGCCTCCCTCACTCGCGTCACGCGCGACACGAATCGTTAGTTCGTGTGCATTTTGCGCCATTGTGGCGACTGCCTGCATCGAACGATCCATTTCGGCCGCACTATTGGCTACTGACGTGGTTTCATCAGTTATTCGCGACGTGTTTTGAGAAACTCCCTGGATCGAACGAGCCATCTCTTCAATCGAGCTGGCAACCTCGTCAACAGACGAAGCAAGATTCTCGGACATGGAGGAGACTTCTTCGATCGATGCGCCCATTTCATTGATTGCCGCTGAAGTCTGTTCGGCTGCGACTGTCAAATCATCGGCGTTTTCCGCGAGACCTTGATTCGAGCGTGCAGTCTCTTCCATCGCTGCTGCTGTTTCATTGATCGACGACGACAGACTTTCCGTTTCGCCAACCACGCTCCTTATTGATGCTGTTAGCTCAGTTGCGGCGCTGGAAACGCCTTCCGCTGAAAGTGTCATCTCTTGTGCAGTCTGCGTGACGTTCTGAATGGACGACGCCGTCTCTTCGATGGCCGCGGCGTTCTCATTCACCGACGAAGCTAGGTTTGTCGCACTCGTTGTGCATTGTTCGATTGAAGTAGCAGACTCTGTTATTGATGCCGAGATTTGTTCTATTGAACTGACGATCGACGCTGCCTGATCGGCAGTTTCTTTGAGGGAATTGGTGAGTTGGTTGCTACGGTCGAGCGCAGAATCAAGTGATACCACTTGAGAGACCGCACCTGTGGCGACTTCGTTAGCGATGTCCTTCACGAGGTTCGCTGTTTTGACAACTTCCTCGGCTTGTAAGCGAATATCGAAGACATTCGATTCGAGATTGCTTCCCTCAGGCGCTCTCATTTGACTGGACATGTCAAGCTCCTTAGTTTTTGCACGCTGATTCAGCGCGTTTGTAGCACTAACTTTCAATTGTGCTTACCGGGTTACCTGCCGGAAGGTCATCTGCGATTTTCAAGATTTCGTCGAGTCGCAGGACAAGAATCATTCGACCTGAGATTGTGGCGATACCTTCCAGATAATCACCGTTGAGATTCGCGATCGCCTGCGGTGCCTGTTGTATCTCGGCAGGCGGCAGCGAGGTAAACTCTCGCGCTGCGTCGACGATCAACCCTACCGTTCGATTGTCGGCTTCTACAACTATGAGACGAGTGCGAATGTCGTACGGGATCTTGGGAAATCCAAAACGTACGCGCAGATTAACGGCTGGAATAATGCGCCCACGCGAAAGCACGACACCTTCCAGCGATTCAGTAGCGTTTGGAACGGGCGTAACACTTTCCAACATTTCCAACCTGCGCACAAATGCACTCCGCACCGCGTAGTGTGTGTTAACCAGTTCGAACAAGACGAACTCTTCTGAAGTTGGTGCCGGTGACGTGGTTGACATTGATCTACCGTTTAGTGTGATTGCTGAGAAGCGTAAACATGACGCGACGCGTTCAGGATTTCCATTACATCCAGAATAAGAATCGGAAGTCCGTCGCCAAGCTCGGTCGCGCCGCCCACGCCGGGAACATCCGTCAAGGGATCACTCAGCGATCGCACCACCACCTCGCGAAGGCCGAGCACCTTGTCGACGACAAGACCTGTTGCTCGATTTCCTGTTCCGATCACGAACGCGTGAAGCGAACCCTCTTTTTTGTCTTTAAGATTAAAGACGCGCGACAAGCGGACAAGTGGCAGTACCTCGTCGCGATGTAGAATTATTTCGTTATTCTCGAGAACCTTTATGGATCCAGGTTCAATCTCAATGACTTCCTGTACCGAAGAACGGTGGATAGCAAATGTCTGAGCATCCGCAGTCGCAATAAGCGCATCGGTAATAGCGAGGGTCAAAGGTAACTCAATGCGAAAAGTAGTTCCTTTCCCAGCTTCGGTAAAAACGGAAAGGGACCCATCCAGATCGCTTATTGCCCGGGCCACAACATCCATCCCAACTCCGCGGCCACTGGCGCGATCGGCGTGATCACGAGTTGAAAGTCCCGGTGCTGATATCGTCTCGAGTAATCGGTCGAAGTCGATCCTACCCTCATCGTCCCAAAGAGCAACCTCCGGCGCCTGTGCTGCGACACTCTTTACATCGATGCCACGACCATCATCACCAACCTCAATAACAACGAGCTCGCCTGCTGTTGTTGCGCGTAGATAGATGTGTCCTTCTGCAGGTTTCCCGGCAGCAATTCGCTGTTCTTCTGATTCAATGCCGTGACTGATCGAATTCCTCACCAGGTGTAGAAGTGGATCCATCAAACGTTCGACAAGAAACTTGTCGATTTCCGTTTCCTGACCACTCAGTTCCAGGATGACTTGCTTTCGAGTCTCGCGCGAGATGTCACGAACAACGAAGCGCATCCTGTCAAACACCTCGGCGATCGGCACCATGCGTACGCGCATGACGTCGTTGCGCAAATCGCGAAGCTGCTTGCCAAACGCTACATGGACCTCTTGTAATTGCCGCCACTGTACAGGGGTTACCGAGGTTCTTATTGACTTCAGGTTCTTTTCCAACCGCGCACGAGTAACAACAAGTTCGCCAACAAGGAGCATGAGTTGATCGAGTCGGACCAAATCGACGCGGACGGAAGTGGAGATCGTTTGAGAAGTGCCAGAGGTTGGCGTGATCGGTTCAACTTTTTCTTCGGGCTCTATTGGCTCGCTGGTTAGTTCCAAATCTTTGAGCGCGTCCAGTTCACTTTCCGAAGCGGAAGTGGACACGATCAATTCAAAGAGTACGTCGCCATCATGAACGAGCGGTGTGGTGCTAAGAATATCGCCAATACTCTGCAAACGTGCGCGAACAGTGTTGACATTGATTCCTGCTTCCGACCGGGCCTGACTTGGAGCGAAGAGAAATCTCCACTGCTTTTTGTCCTCGGTCTTTTGAGTTTGTTCCGGTTGCCCTTTCGCCGGTGTTACGGAGGTGTCTTTTCCCGCGACCACTTCACGCAGTATCTCTATTGTGCGTTCGATGGCTGGCGCGGGAGCATGGGTCTTATGAGCGTTGATGACTTCTTCAAGAACCTTCGTGCCTTCGATTAGAGAATCGAAACCTTCTTTGGATAGCAGTGCTTCACCCTGCCGCAGCACTCTGAGATAGCCCTCCATCTCATGTGCCAACTGCTCGGCCGGCGAAAGACCCACCATCCCTGAGATTCCTTTGATTGTGTGGAATGATCGAAATAACTCGTCGAGTTGGGCAGTATCAGCGATGGAACTATCGACAAAGCGTTCGAGGTTCAGAAGGCCAGCACGAACCACGGCCAAGTGCTCCTCGCACTCCGCAAAGTAGTCGTCGAGGAACTGATTAACGAAATCGTCAGGTGGTTGATTGAGGTCTGCCACTATGCTTTGTCGCCTGCCTCGGCTAATAGTCCGCGAACCTTGGCCTCGAGCTCGATTGCTGAAAAGGGTTTGGTGAGATAGAGACTTGCGCCGGCGGCCATAGCTTCACGTTGAACGGACTCTTCGCCTTTTGTCGTTAATACAATCACGGGCATCGATTGATACATCGGACGTGCCCGCACAAACTTGAGTACTTCGATGCCGTGTAATTCAGGCATGTTGAGATCCAGGATCATCAGATCGGCAGGTCCAAGAACGAGGCGTTCAATCGCTTCCAATCCGTTAGCCGCTTCCTCGAACCTACACTCGCCGATATTAGACAGAGATGTCGCGACCATTCGACGCATTGTGCGCGAATCGTCGACGATCAGGATTCTTCGCTTGTTTTCTACAGACACTATTCCGCTCTTCGAGTAAACACAAATATCCAGAAACGAGGGATTAAGAAGGGAAAGACTTGGTTTTGGGGTAAACCAATCGTCCGAGGGAATGAGTCGAAGGTATTACAGGGTAACTACTTTTAGCAAGCGTCGAGTATGTCCGATATGCTTTAGCTTGTCGGGCGGAAGTCTGCAACCTAAATACTCTTTCGACAAGCTAAAGAGCATCTTGCAAAATTCAACTTCTCATTCTCCCCGGGCTTTAGCCCGGGGATAAGAGCTCACCTGAAATTTCTGGAACCGTTTTAACGGTTTCGAAAGTCTTCAGTGTTTCTTGATAACCGTTGAAACGGTTAACTACTTTTCCGAGTCGCCCCTCACCTTCTCCCATTAGAGGTTCTGTCTGGATTTTGCGCACTAGTAAGTAGAGGCAATTTCAATGTTCGAGATGATTATCTTCATCTCGAATGATCCGACTCTCTCGCACTTTATTCATCCTTGGTGCGGTGCGGAGAAGTATACCCACAGAATATCAGCAGGAAGGAATCACAAGATGAAACATTTGAAGACATATCTTCTCAGTTCAGCTGCGCTGGTAGGTGCACTTTTCCTGGTAGCGTTGATTCTAATATTTGGACCGTCTCCGAAAGTTGCAGCCCGTGTGGCGCCTGCACCGTCCCCTCCGGCGGATTTCACCATCTATGCACTTGGTTTGAATAATCCCCGGGGCTTGAAGTTTGGTCCTGATGGCAATTTGTACGTTGCCGAAGGCGGCGCAGGTGGATCGAACTCCACCAATGGAATTTGCCCAGAGTTACAGCTGACTGATTTTCCGGGTCCTTACCTCGGCAGCAATTCTGGTGGCCGCATTTCGGTGATTATCAATGGCGTTCGCACAACAGTGATCGATACACTTCCCTCTAGTCAGACAGTTAATGGACTTGTCTCGGGCGTTGCAGATGTTGCGTTCATCGGCGACACAATGTACGCATTGCTAGCCGGAGCGGGTTGTTCGCATGGCGTCACCAGCCTTCCTAACGGAATAGTTCGCATTAACCAAAATGGACCTCCGTCTCTGATTGCAAATCTCAGTGCATTTCAACAGGCAAATCCCGTTGCGCATCCGAACCCCCCCGATTTTGAACCGGACGGCACCTGGTACAGCATGATTGAAGTTCGTGGTGATCTGTACGCTGTTGAGCCGAACCACGGCGAGGTCGACAGGATCACAACAAGCGGACAGATTACCCGCATCGTTGATGTCACTGTGACTCAGGGTCACATAGTGCCAACAGCCATTGCCTACAATGGAAATTTCTTCTTTGGAAACCTTGGTTTATTTCCAGTGGATCCCGGCACAGAACGGATTATGAAACTGAATCCGAGCGGTCACCTGGATACATGGGCCACCGGACTTACCACAGTGCAGGGACTAGTGATCGATCAACGTGACCGAATGTACGTTCTTGAGTCGATGACAAATCCTGGTTTCCCGAGTCCAGCTCAAATAGGTTCAGGCCGGGTAGTTCGAATTGATCCGAACGGTGAACAAACGGTAATTGCGACGGGCTTGAGCTTTCCCGGAGGGATGACACTGGGGCCTGATGGTGCGCTATATGTTTCTAATTTGAGTTTTGGCGCGCCGCCGGGAGCTGGACAGATCGTGAGAATCGAACTACCGAATAAGCCAGCAAAAACCCAGGCTCATATAAACAGTAAGGCAGCGACGGAGTTGCCGGATAATGTAACAGCGGACTTTCCAAGAGAAGCTCCCGCGACAGCCCGTCAAGATTCAGTTTCGGTTGGCCCACCGTTTCTGGTAAACCCGGTTGTCATTGAAACTGCAAACATCGACTCAGTCTTGCAGCAAGATGCTTTGAAGAAACTCAGCGAGGACCCAGATTTGAGTTCAGTTTCGATAAGTATCGACGAAGGTCTGGCGGTGTTAACAGGAACGGTCAATTCCGCAGGTGCGAGAATGAAGGCGGCGAAGTTGATCAAGTCGATGCGTGGCGTGAAGGCTATCGAGAATAAGATTAGCGTGTCACATCCATGAAAAATGTTCGTTTGTGCTTGGGGCTACCGCCAGTTCCGCTACGATGTGTTCAGCTTCGTACTTGAAATCTGAACTCGTGATCTGGATCCTGGATCAGGCGAAACAAAGCGGGCAGTCAATAAATGACTGCCCGCATTTTTAGTCCTAAAACTGGTGAGCCGTGGAGGGCTCGAACCTCCGACCCGCTGATTAAGAGTCAGCTGCTCTACCAACTGAGCTAACGGCCCTTGCGATTACGCGTTCCGAATTATACGGTCGAGCAATGAAGTGTCAAGTGACCGCAAATGACAATAGATTCCTGTATCTATTACACCATTTGAACCAAAGTCTAAACTCCAGAGCACCAACTCAACGCTCAAAATCGGCACTCGACAATCGACAATCACTTCACGCTTCGGCCGCACACCGTTGCTCAGAGAGTAACTTGTGCACTGTGTTGATGAGTTGATCGACATCAGGTTTCGGAACAAAGGCCGATGCACCTGCTGCCATCGCTTCATGACGATGTATTTCGTAGGCATCGCCCGTATAGAAGATGCACGGCACGCCAGGGGTTGCACGATTCAGAATTTGACACAGCTCTAGACCGGTACCGTCAGGCAGGCGTTTGTCGAGCACATAAAGATCAAACTGACTTTCCGATGCTAGGCGACTAGCTTCCTCAATTGTTGATGCCGTCTGCACTTCATAATCTGCGTCAGACAGAAGAGCGTGCAGCATTTCGGACGTGTCGTGATGATCATCGACACACAGGATCCGACATTTTGGAATAGACACCAGGGGACCTCCTTGTTCGGGCGATTTACAAAGATTCGCTGCCGCCGTGAAGTTTTGGGGAAAGTACGCAGCGCGCCAATTATAGTCGGCCGTCGCCGTTTGTGCTACCGGGCGAAGAGGTGAAAATCAACCTCTTAGGTCCAATATGCATCCGCGATTTCTGGAAGGTCGATCACATTGACGGCTTCCAATAGTTAGTCTGTATTGGATCGTTCACCTTTCTTACGATCCCTATACGAGCTAAGGTGGGCAGCCCTCCTGCCCACCGCCAAACCTATTCAGATCTCAGATCTCAGATGCGAATATTCCGATTTCAGATTTGAGATTTGAGATTTGAGATCTGATATACGATCGCTATCTTTCTTTTTTCTGTTCGAGTGCGAGTCCAACCTGCATCGCCTTCAGAATCTGATTCAAAACTTCGATGTCTTCATCTTCAGGCTCGAGCTGTTGGTACTTCTGAAGTGTGGCTGAAGCAGCAGCGAGATCACCGAGCTTGTGGTAGACGAGCGATAGATTGAAGTAGACGAGTGAGAAGCCCGGCTCAACCTGTGCCGCTGCCTCGTAATGAAGTTTTGCAAGCTGCAGATCGCCAGCGTCGTAGTAGAGGTTGGCGAGATTGTAGTGCGCTTCGACGTGACGCGGGTCGTTCTTCAACGACAGCGTGAAGTTGTCGAGAGCTTTTGAGTGTTCACCTCGTTCGAGATTGATGATACCCAGGTTGCAATATGCCTCAGCGACGTTGTCACCTTCATTGATCGCTTCAGCATAATGCGCCGCCGCGTTTGGATCACCTTGCTCGTGCAATAACAACGCCTCTTCAAAAGGAGTGAGTAAGCGAGCGACGCGACTTGATTCAGGTCGAAACAAACTTAGTTGACCCTGCAACTCGGCTTCGATCTGCCGAATGCTCTGACCTTGCGATCGCAGTTCACGTACACGTCTAAACTGAGTTAGCGCCTGAAAGTCGTAAATGAAGTCAGAGCTCTGTGAAGGTGTTGAAGCCTGGATGATGCCCTGTTCAGTCCAGCGACGAATAGTCTTCTCGCTCAACCCAAACAGTTGTTTGATTTCCTTGATGGAGTACGAAGATTTGACACGCTGATAATCCGCCTTTGACGGGACAGGTGAGGGGAAGGAGATTACCTTGGTACTCTTGTCTTTCATCTATTGGCGAACAAACAAACGAGCGACTATGACGCTTTGCGCTTCTTTGCTGTCGTCTTCGGCTTGACCAGCTCGATCTGCGGTTTCTTCTTGGCGCCTGTCGCTGGTGCTTTAACCATTGGCTTGCGATTCGACTGCTGCAAACTCTTCTTCAGCGCGCTCATAATATCAAGTCTGGGTAGTTCTTCAACCTCTTCAAGTTCGACAACCTTTCGTCCTTTGATCTTCGCATCAATTAGTTTTCGCAGAGCGGAGTGATAGTTGTCCTCGGTATCAACCTCACTAAGTGTAGTCACCATTTCCTGTACGAGAGTCGTCGCGAGCTTCAATTCGTTCTTGTTCAACTTCTGAACTGTCAGTTTGCCGACTCCATCAATCTCAGGCACGTCTTCCATTTTCCGCAGTTCGTGTGGGTAGTGAAGCTTCTGCAGAACGAGGCCATCCTCATGCGGAAACACGGCAACCAGGTCTTCGCGATCGCGCAGGACGACTTTGCCAACCCCGACCTTACCGGTCTGTTTCATCACCTCTCGTAACAGTGCATAAGGTTTTTCGGAGACGGCGCCATCGGGCCCGGCGAAGTAAGGCGCGTCGTAGAAGGTGGTTGGGATCTCAGAGCGGTCGACGAAGCCCACTATGTCAACGGCTTTTGTAGTCTTGATCTTAATCTTTGCGACGTCGTCAGGCTCGACGATGGCGTAGCGATCTGGTTCGTACTGATAACCCTTCGTGATTTGATCGTTACTAACAATCTGGCTGCACTTCTTGCAGCGCTTGTCGTAGCCAATCGGGCCATAATCATCACGATGAAGCTGGTTGAACTGAATTTTCTCGCTGGTTTCGATGGCGTTGTAGATACGTACCGGGATGGCCACCAACAGAAAGCGAATGTGTCCTTTCCAAATCGACCTCATATCCACCTCTCCTCATGCGAAACGCGGGCGATTGCCCGCGCTGTGTGTGTCTTCGCGCCTTTTTCCGCGCGAAGTGGGCGGTATTATGCGGGGGATCGGGGAGGCAAGTAAAGAGTAATGTTCCAGCCGATGGTCCCAGTATTTGTAATGGTTAGGGGCAACCGATCATTTTCCATATATCATTTGACATTTTTCAGTTGTCATATGGAATGAACCAGGGGTCATTCCGGAAAATCTCACATCGAGGGACCTCACGATGATGAAGAATTCAAAGAATGCTCAGTCATTTGCTGACAAGCTGGAAGATCGATTAATCGAATTTGCTGTGCGCATCATCCGACTTGTTGCACGTCTACCACGCACACCTGCTGGAAAACATGTCTCTGGACAGATCCTTCGATCTGGCACATCCCCGCACCAAACTATGGAGAAGCGCAAGGAGCCGAAAGCCGTGCCGACCTCACTCATAAGATCAGAATCATCCTGAAGGACTTAAATGAGAGTTCTATTTGGCTTCGCATTATTGAGCGAAGTCATATGCTGTCTGCTGAATCCCTCGTCGACATAATCAAGGAGAATGGCGAACTCTGCAGGATTTTTACGTCTTCTCTAGCAACGATTCGCGAAGATGTCTGAGAGTTGACAACTGAAAAATGTCAAATGACATATGGAAAATGACTCGGTCTTAAGCCGCCGAAACCGCATGCATAAGCGCCATCCGCATCGCTCCGGCTGTTTGCCATCGCTGCGTCGGATCTTTCGCCAGGGCCCGGTCGATTATGTCGCAGACCGATTGAGAGATGTGAGGCGTCCGCTGACGAAGCGGAATACAGGGTTGTTCAAAGATTGCACGGATGGTGTCGTTGACGCTGGTCTTTCTTGTGAGGTCAAGTGCAAGCCTGCCACTCAGCAAGCTGTACGCAGTCATTCCAACCGCATAGATGTCCGACTGAGGTTTGACGTCGCGGAAGTTGCGCAACTGTTCCGGAGGCATGTAAGCCAGTGTTCCTGCCATCTCACCCGCCATCGTTACGCCGCTCATTCCCGAATGCGTAAAACTCTTTGCGAGGCCAAAATCA
>Ga0163162_10005837_pt1 | contig 11905 bp, 9 predicted proteins | sample S55metaG_FD_115310 | JGI IMG/M metagenome (GOLD analysis project Ga0163162, IMG submission 115310) | Switchgrass rhizosphere microbial communities from Kellogg Biological Station, Michigan, USA - S5-5 metaG | ecosystem: Host-associated > Plants > Roots > Rhizosphere > Soil | place: USA: Michigan...
CAGGCTCGGGCTCAAGCCGAAGTGCGCCCGGAATATCGAATCGATTCGCCAACTCGGCCGCTGTCATAGATTCACGCCGCAATGCGCGTAGTCTTGCTCGCACTTGTCTCGACTCTCTTCAAGTACGGCGCCAGCTTTCGCTTCGCGCTGAACACTCTCCACTGTACCGTTCCGATGGGGATCGATTGGGCGGCGGCGATCTCGTGATACTCCCACTGCTCGATGAAGCGCAGCGTCAGGGCTTCTCTCTCGCGGGAGTCCAGGAAGGCCATCCAGTGGTGGAATTCGAAGGCCGGCGTTCCGGCGCCTTTATTACCGGCCGCGACCAGCCGCTCAGGGACGTCCGCTAGATCCACGGTATCCACTTCGCGCGACTGCTTGCCGAAGTGCCGGCTGAGAGTATTGCGGGCGATCTTGAACATCCATGCGCGAAATAATGAACGATCGCGAATTTGCTCCGCCTTGCGGTACACCGTAAACATGACCTCTTGGGCCAGGTCTTCGGCCGCCGTTTGGCAACCGCGCGCCCGGAAAAACGCGACAAGTTGCGGAGTGCAGGCCTTGAACAGCTCGGCGAAGGACTCTTCATTAGGTGCGTCCAGAAACCTTTCCGTAACCGCTACTTCATGGAGTGAGTTTTTGTTGGCGACCGCTTCGGTGATCATGTTTTGATCGAACCTCCACGATCACTATGCCGGATTAAAAAAGAGAAACCATCACGCTATCGAAGGCTTTTTTGTTACCGCAAAGCCAGGGTGCTCATATACCAAGATCGTGGTATTCGAGGGTACCGCCGGCTCAGTCGGCACGCCGGCACCAACGAGACAAGTTTTTGATTCAACTGATCTTTCGCGATCCATCTCCGCGCGCTGGCGATCGGGGATTGGGAGGGATCGGTGATGCGCCCGGGAGCACATGAGAGGATCTAGCAAGTGGCGTACCGTTTGTCCTCCGGCGGGGTTGGATTGAGCAGAGATGTCGTTAATGATCCGGAGCATTTTGATTTGCCAGCGCCTGGGGTGCTCTAGAATCGATTGCCGGCGTTTGGGGCTGCCTTGCTATCAAGACCAGCGCTCCGGCGCGTCGAAAAGGTCGAGTTTTTCATCGAACTGCTGATTTGTCTTGGGTTGTCAAAAACGCGTGACACGCATTTGCACAGCGCCGACGGAGCCTTTTTCCGACGCTCGCCGGGCACACGGAGATATAAGATTAGAATACGTGCGTCACAGGGAAGCTGGGCGCCCACTGTCGGAAAAGGCACGCAAAATTGACGTTCGCGTGTCGCTGTCGTCATGGTCCTTGAGGAACACACTTGCCAAACACGCCCATTCGAGTTCTGATCGTTGACGATCACCCGATGATCCGCGCTGGCCTGACGGCCACGATCGACCCGGAAGCGGATATGACCGTGGTGGGATCGGCATCGACGGGACGAGAAGGTGTGGAGCAGTACCGGCTGCATCAGCCGGACGTCATGCTGATCGATCTGAAAATGCCGGACATGGGCGGCGTAGACGCGATTCGCGCGATTCGCGGGGAATTTCCGTCTGCCAAGATCATTGTGGTGTCCACCTACCAGGGCGATGAGGATATCTATCGGGCGCTGGAGGCCGGTGCGGTCACCTATCTGTTGAAGGATACGCTCGCTGAGAAAATAGTCGGTATCGTCCGCGAGGTCGCTGGAGGAGGCCGGCCGATCCTGCCCGAAATCGCTCAACAGCTGACCAGCCGGATGTTCCAGGCGGCGCTGAGCGCTCGCGAGATTGAAGTTCTGCACCTGGTCGCCAAGGGAATGCGAAACAAGGAAATAGCGGCGGAGCTCAAGATCAGCGGCGAAACCGTTCAGGGACATGTAAAAAACATCCTGGCCAAGCTGTCGGTTCACGACCGCACGGAAGCGGTCGCGGTGGCGGTGCGCCGCGGCATCGTTCACCTGGATTGACCCCGGCCGCCACAATTGTCCCCTGCCACCTGATTTCAGGTGTCCCGCACCGCCCTGCCGGGGGTGCAGGAAAACAAACCGGGTTGGGCGTAGAGGATCGGCACTCGAAAACGTATTCTTGAAGCATAGAATGAACCTCTATCAACCCATCCGTGTACTGAGCGTCGATGATCACCCTCTGCTTAGTGAGGGGATCGCTACGTTGATAAAAAACCAGCCGGACATGCAACTAGTGGCGTCGGCCTCCAGCGGCAAGGAAGGGATTCAACAGTATCGCGAGCACCAGCCGGATGTCACCTTGATGGACCTGCGGCTTCCCGATTTCTGTGGCATCGAGGCGATGCTCACGATCCGGTCGGAGTTCCCCGAAGCCCGCATTGTCCTGCTGACGATGTTCGCCGGCGATGTCGACATTCAGCGCGCTCTGCAAGCGGGAGCGCAAGGGTACCTACTAAAGAACATGCCGCCGGAGCAAATGTTCGATACGATACGCCAAGTCTATGCCGGGAAAAAGCGGGTTCCGCCGGAAGTCGCGTCGCGCCTCGCCGAGCAGGTCGGCGACGAACCGCTCACGAATCGCGAGATCGACGTTCTGCGTCACGCCGCCGGTGGAAATCGTAATCGCGATATCGCCGCGAGGCTGTTCATTTCCGAAGATACCGTCAAGGGTCACATCAAGCACATCATGGGAAAGCTGGGGGCCAGCGATAGGACACATGCTATCGCGATCGCAGCGCGCCGGGGATTCATTCACCTATAAGCACGAGTCCGGACGTCAGCCCGACTTCGGGGTGCGTTGCGGTTAAAATACTGAGAGCGGCTTGAACCGAAGCAGCCGAGATCTCCTCATGGGGACCTTTCCTCGCAAGCTCGTTTGGGTGGCTGGCGTTGCTCTCGCGCCCGCGCTGTTTGCACAGGCCCACTGGGAGCGTGAAGAACCGGTTCTGCGAGGGCTAACAGATTTCCATCACACGGAGTGGGGTGGCCTCGGTGCAATTTTTGACCTCAAGCAATCTCCTGAGGGATATCTCTGGCTTACGACCTCGAAAGGCGTTCTCCGTTTCGATGGAGTTCAGTTTCAGTCACTCCAGGATGTAACCCGGGGGGCGGTGGACGACCGCGAAATCGACTCCGTCTTTCTCTCCGCATCCGGAGGGCTGTGGTTGACCACGGAGGGCGCCGGCCTTCTCTTATGGAAAGACGGGAAACTCTCAAACTTCCCCGACAGACGATGCACGCCGAGCCGCAAGCAGGGGCAGATCGTCGAGGATCGAGACGGCGCCTTGTGGGTGCAGGCAGTGGCCGGCCTTTTTCGTCTGCGCGGCTCCGTGTGCGAGCAGATCGGACCCGATCAGGGGTACCCCGGCGGTGGCCCGGTGGCGATTTTTTTGGACCGGGACGGAACGCTGTGGGCGAAGGCTCAAACCGGCCCACTCTTTTCCTGGCGTCGCGGGGAATCCAGATTCCAAAAGACCCAATATGCGGAAGGAGCATCCACCGGTTTTGCTTTTCTCCATGAGGCCCCGGACGGTACCATCTGGCTGTCGGACAACCAGGGGCTTCGCCGCGTAACCGCCAAGGCGAGCGCACCCGCTGCCTCGCCGCGCGGTGGAAGCTTCCAAAAGAAGGCGCCGTTTGGAGACTTTGCTTTCGCCCCGGACGGTTCCCTTTGGGCGGCCACTCAGGATGGCGTGCGACGGTTCGACCACCTGGAACGGTGGCCATCGCCGGTTGCGCTGGAGACGGCTCCAGGAAAAAGCTATACACGCGACCTGGGACTCAGCTCCGATGCGGTCTGGAAAGTGCTGATCGATCGGGAAGGAGTATGGATCGCGACCAACTCCGGGCTCGACCGGCTGCGGGGTACCAGCCTCAATGCGGTGCGGCTGCCCAATACCCAGGAGCATGAGTTCAGCATCGCCGCCGGAGAGCGAGGCTCCATCTGGACCGGCAACAGCAGCTTGCCGCTGACGCATATCGCAGCCGACGGAACCATCACCAGCGTTTCCGGAACGCGCCAGACAACCGCCCTTCGCCGCGATCACAACGGAACGATCTGGTCGGCGGGCGCGGGAGATTTCAACCTATGGCGATCTTCAGGGGATCGCTTCGTACCGCTCCATTACCCGGAGGAGGAATTGGACAGCGTGCTGTTCGTTGCGACGGATCGCAACAACGATCCCTGGATCACAACCGCCAGCGGGCGAGCCTATCACCTGAACGGCGGCGTTTGGAGCAATCAGACGGAGGCCCTCGGCAAGAAGCCTGGCGTGAGGGGAGCCATGTTGGACGACAAGGAGGGAAACGTCTGGTTCGCGTTCTCCAACAAGGTGGTGCGTTGGGACGGCTCCGAGTATCACCGGTTCTCCTTCCCCGACGGGCAGCGTGGTGTTTCGGAAAATACGATGTTCGTGCGGGGCGATCACGTGTGGCTTGCGGGCGCGCGCGGCGTCCAACTGTTCACGCACGGGAACTTTGCCATCATGCAGTGGAAAGATCCGGAGCTGCCTGGGCGGGTGTCCGGCCTGGTCGAGACGGAAACCGGCGATCTCTGGATCAATAGCTTCTCGGGCATCACCCATGTCTCCGCCGCTGAATTGAATTTCTGGCTCCAGGATCACGATTATGCAGTTTCGGCGGAACACTTAGACGAACTCGACGGCCTCCCCGGCCTTTCCGGAGAGGTGCTGCCCGAGCCATCGCTGGTGCAAGCGCTGGACGGGAAACTGTGGTTCGCGACTACCAAAGGTCTCGCGTCGTTGGATCCAGCCGTGTTTGAAAAAAACCGCAACCGCGTGCCACCCCCGGTGGTTATTTCGGCGGTTAGGTCCGACGGTCACACGTACTCGAGCGCGGAAGGTCTGCGCCTTCCTCCGCCCACGGAGAATGTGGAATTTGAGTACACCGCATTGAGTCTTGCCATCCCCGGGCGCGTGCTGTTCCGTTATAAGCTCGACGGAGTGGATGAGGATTGGCAAAACGTGGGTACGCGACGCCAGGCCTACTACACCAAACTTCGCCCGGGAAACTACCGGTTTCACGTCATCGCCTGTAACAATGACGGCGTTTGGAATGAGGCTGGGGCCGTCTTGAACTTCCGCGTTACGCCGGCGTTCTACCAGACGTTGTGGTTTCAAGCGCTGTGCGGGTTAATTTTCGCCGGCTTGCTATGGCTTTTACACAGGCTGCAACTTCGGCAGTCGGAGCGGCAGTTGCACATACGGATGGAGGAGCGCGCCAACGAGCGGATTCGCATAGCGCGGGATTTACACGATACGCTGCTACAGAGTTTCCAAGGCGTACTGCTGAAGTTCCACGCTGCGACCTTTATGCTCCCCGATCGTCCCTCGGATGCCCGCAATACATTGGAAGGCGCGATCGACCAAGCACGGCAGGCGATCGCGGAGGGCCGGGATGCGGTTCAGGGGTTGCGCTCCCCTCTGCTGGTTACCAATGATCTGGGACGGGCGATCGGCTTGGTGGGCGAAGAGTACGCTTCCAGTCGGGCCGGCCCGGATCCCCCCGATTTCCGGATCGAAGTGGAAGGCACGCCGCGGGATCTGGTTCCGCTTCTGCAGGACGAGGTCTACCGGATTGCATGCGAGGCTCTTCGCAACGCTTTCAAGCACGCGCAGGCCAGGCGCATCGAAGTGGAAATTCGATATGATCAACGGCAGTTTCGCTTGCGGATTCGGGATGACGGAAAAGGCATCGATGCGAAAGTTCTGGGTGAAATCGGACCGCTGGGACATTACGGAATGCCCGGCATGAAGGAGCGCGCCAAGCTTCTGGGGGGGACACTGGCTATCTGGAGCGAAATCAATTCGGGCACAGAGGTGGAACTCACCATTCCCGGCGCCATCGCATATGCAAAATTGCATGAGACCAGCGAGCCGTTGATCTCGCGAGAAGGCTCTTGAGAAAGCGATGAGTTCGATCGGAAATGCCATACGAATTTTGAGCTGCGACGACCACGCGTTGTTCCGGCAGGGGATTGCCGCACTCCTGGCCACTCAGCCCGACATGAGCCTGGTGGCGGAAGCCGCGAACGGAAGAGATGCGGTTCAGCAGTACCGTGAGCACCGTCCGGACATTACTCTGATGGACCTGCAGATGCCTGAGATGAACGGGCTGGACGCGTTGACCACGATTCGCGGCGAGTTTCCCGACGCACGAATCATAGTACTGACCACCTACACCGGAGATGTCCAGGTGCTGCGCGCCATGAAGGTGGGCGCCCGCGCCTACTTGCTGAAAAATCTGCTCGACAAAGAGCTGCTGGAGACGATTCGTGCGGTCCATGCCGGCAAAAGGACCCTTTCCGCCGAGGCGTCCTTCGAACTCGCCGAGCATGCCGCCGACGAGGCACTGACAGCGGGGGAAGTGGATGTCCTGCGGCTGATTGCCGCCGGGAATGCCAATAAAGAGATCGCCGCTCGGCTCTCCATCACGGAGGAGACCGTAAAGGGACGAGTCAAGAACATCCTGTCGAAATTAAATGCCAATGATCGAACTCACGCGGCAATGATCGGAGTAAGGCGCGGGATTATCGAACCCTGAGACTTGATCGAGTCAGCGGTTCACTCTTTTGGGGCTTTGCTCGCATTCCGCAATCAAAGATCCTGGGAGAGGTATCATTTGAGACGTTTATTTTCTACCTTCGCCCGAGGCTTGCCGGGCGCGGGTCTGCTATTAATGCGGCTGGTGGCGGGATTTGCCTTGGTCGGTCACGGACTCATGGGATTGCTGGCGAGGGTGACGTTCGAATCCGCTATTTTACAAGTGCTCACCGTAATCGCCGGAGTTACTCTGGTCGTAGGACTTTGGACTCCCGTGGCTGGATCCCTGGTCGGAGTCCTTGCGCTGTGGAGCGCGGTTTCGCGATCGGGAGATAAGTCGGCTTGCATTTTCCTGGCAACCATCGGAGCCGCATTAGCGCTGCTGGGACCGGGGGCGTGGTCGGTAGATGCCCGGCTCTTCGGATGGAAGCGAATCGATGTCCGGGATCGCGGCGTGTAACCGTCGTTACGCAAGAAAGCCCCGCGTAGAAATCTTCAGACTCGAAAGGGTTCGCCGCAGACTCAATTCAGGCTTTCGCTGAATGTCGCGTTGCCTAACAATCGATTAACGGTGAAAACCCAGGATGAGCGAGGAAATCGGATATGATTGCTCCCCCCATACGCATCCTAAGCGTCGATGATCACCCGCTGTTAAGCCAGGGAATCGCGACGTTAATTGACAACCAACCGGACATGCAGCTAGTGGCGTCGGCCTCCACCGGCAAGGAGGGGATTCAGCGGTATCGCGAGCACAAGCCGGATGTCACCTTAATGGACCTGCGGCTTCCCGATTTGAGCGGCATCGACGTGATGCTGGCGATCAGGTCGGAATTTCCCGAAGCTCGTATCGTCCTGCTGACGATGTTCCCCGGCGATGTGGAGATCCAGCGCGCTCTGCAAGCAGGAGCGCAAGGATACCTGCTGAAAAGTATGCCGCCTGAGCAATTGTTCGAGACGATACGGCAAGTGCATGCCGGGAAAAAGCGGGTCCCGGCGGAAGTCGCGTCGCGCCTCGCCGAGCATGTCGGCGACGAACAGCTCACGGATCGCGAGATCGACGTTCTGCGTCATGTAACCGGTGGAAATCGGAATCGCGATATCGCGCAGAGGCTGTTCATTTCTGAAGAAACCGTCAAGGTCCACTTCAGGCACATCATGGAAAAGCTGGGAGCGACCGACCGGACGCACGCCATGGCAATCGCGGCACGCCGGGGATTCATTCAACTGTAGGCGGGCTCAGAAAGCGCGCCGGTCCAGCACCATGACACCGAGCAGTACGGGCAAGTAGAGAACGGAAGCCAGCAACACGTGGCGCGCGCCCACGAAAGTGCGTTCGCGTCCCAGGCGCACTCCGAAATAGAGCAATACCAGCCCCGCTGCGATTGCGGTGGCCGCGTAGATAGACCCCGCCATCCCGAGAACGCGAGGCGCCAGACTGATGGGGATCAAAAGAAGTGAACAGGCCACGACGCGCCTGGCCGTCGACTCACCGTCCGGCTCGATCACGGGCAGCATGCGGATTCCGCCACGGGCATAGTCCTCGCGATACATCCAAGCGATCGCGTAGAAGTGCGGGAACTGCCACACGAATAGAATGAGGAACAGAGCCAGAGCCTCGGCGTCCAGGACTCCACTCGCCGCCGCAAAACCGATCAGGGGAGGCATTGCGCCCGGCAACGCACCTACGGTGGTGCACACTGCCGAGCGCCGCTTCAATGGTGTGTAGAGAAATATGTAGGTCGCCAGCGTAAAGAGACCAAGGGCGGCGGCAAGGGCATTTGCCCCGAGCCACAGATCGGCGAAACCGGCCACCGACAGAAACACGTTGACGGTGAGCCGATGGCCGCGCTTCATGCGTCCCGCCGCCAGAGGACGCTTGGACGTTCTGCGCATTCTGGCGTCTGAGTCCGCTTCATACCATTGATTGAGCGCCGCTGTTCCGGAAGCCATCAACGCCGTTCCGAGCAGGGCGTGAACAAACGGCGCGAGGTGAAAGGAATTCGGAGAACCGAAGAAATAGCCGACGGCCGTGCACACCAGGATTAACACCGTGATGCGGGGCTTGGTCAATTCCAGGTAATCCCGCATCATGCTCCCCTCCGCGATCTTCGGCGAAGCAGGCGTTCGCGAAGCACGAAGAGCACGATCATTACCGGCGGGAAGGCAAGAAAGCCCGCTAACGAGAGCTCCCTGCCGAAAGACGGTGCAACGTCGAGAGTTCCCGCCGCGACAACTTCCTTTTCCTTCCGCCGAACCGTGACCGACATCCGCCATTTCCCTGGTCGCGAAAATATCACGGGAGCGGCATACAGCAGCTTGTTCCGCGCCTGCTCCCGGCTCGGACTCGCATGGAATTCGATATTAGAATCAGCGTGGACCAGAGCCAACGATACAATCGCATCCAATACGGGGTCGAGCCCATTCCGGTTCTGCAAAAGCAGGCTGAGGTCCACGGGACCTACCGAAAGTGGAGTCGGCGAGGTAAACACGGTGATGATCAGATCCCCGGTTTCCTGGCGCATCTGGACCATGCCCCCATCCGCCCAAGCGGTTGCTTGCGCCAGGATCAGCAATGTTGGCAAAAGCAGCTTCATATTAGTGCATCATCATTCCGCGCATCTGCATCGGCTGGAAGACGATCCAGACGCCTGCCAAATAGAGCGCACCCGCCAACACGGCCCAGGGGGACATCGCGGCCAAGGCCCTCCCGTCGCCGGTCGAGAGGCGGCGTGCGACACGCCAGGTTGCATACAGGGTCAGCAGCAGACCCAAATCCAAAAAACACAGTTCAAGAGAGGGAATCCAGCTCGGGGCCGGGTAATTGATCAAGGAAGAGCGGGAGAAAAATCGGGCGACGGCTGGAATCACAGTGCTCCAGCCCGCGAAAAAGTGATTTGAGAAGTGCGCGAGCCACATTGCGAAGCCGACGGGAACCAGCGCGGGCGTGAAACTGCAAGTCAGGTCCTTCCACGACTGAGGCGCCACGCGCCGGCTGATCCAGCCGCACACCGCCGCCAGCGTCACAGGGATGATCAGCAGACCGGCGACGTACATCGCCGTCACCACCGGAAGCATGGAACCAAGCCGGGCGTGCCATCGATGCATCCACATCATGACCGGCTCCGTCATCCCGGCGGCATTCAAGAATGCGCCGAATACGAGAATCAGGACAAGGGCGGCGACGTCCGGCCGACGGCTTAGGCGTCCGATTCCCGAGCTGGCATGGTCCTCAAACAGGCTCTTTCCCGGCGTGGCTTGCAGGATGCCCACATTGTGTTTCGGACAGGCCTGCACGCAATCCAGGCAGAAGGTGCAGTCGAAGTTTCCCAGCTTCATCGGCTGGAACAACTGTGTTTCGCAGCCACGTTGTCGAGAGTTTCCACGAATGCAATCGTGGGTCTTGCACGATCCGCACACCGCAGGCTCGCGGACCGCGACTTGCAATGGCGATATCAATGAATGCACAAAATGAAACTGGCCGATCGGACAGACGTACTTGCAGAAGCTCGCTCCTTTGAAAACGGTATCGACGGCGAACGCGGCGACGAAATAGCCGACGATGATCCACGCTGTGGCGCTCGGAGAGTCCCACAGCGCGAACGCTTCATAGGCCCACAGGTACACTGCCAGCAAGCCCGCCGCGATCCATTTGGAGCGCAAACCATTTGGCCAGCGAAAGCGAGGGGTCACGAACTTTCGGGCGAGATCTCGGGGAAGCGTAAAGGGACAGGCCATGCAGAACAGATTTCCAGCCATTAACAGCGCGATGACGGCGAGTCCCCGCCAGTGAGTCCACGGCAGCACACCGGCCAGATTCATCGGAGCTACTTGGGGACCGAAAAATCCATCGAAGGCCACAACCGCCGCTAGCAGGAACATCGCGACTTGAATCGACCGGCGAAAGTGGCGATAGCGAAGAACCGGTCCAAGAAGCGGTGTTCGCAGGAGATCCCATTGGCGCGGCGGACGCGGAGTGAGGCGGCGCAGGATCACTGCTCCTGGACGGACACGCCGGGTTTCGAGAGCCTGCATTCCGAGAATCGCCGCTGGAATCAGCATCGCGATCGAACCCGGGACCCACATAATCCCTCCCGCGGCGGCTTGATCTTCGATGGCAGAGATGCCCCAAAGGCGCGGGGCTAAAGCATAGCTCGGATAAAGTACGTGGCTCGAAAAACTCAGGATCGCGGAGAGACCCATGTTCACCATCCCCGCCAACAGGAGATACGGAATCATGGCGCCTCTGGGCCAGACGGAATGGCTGGGCCAGACATCAATCACCGGCCACCAGAACAGCATGGCCGCCCAGAAGAAGCAGGCGTGCTCCGCCTGATGCCATCCTGGTGAGCGCAGCGCCAATTCATAAAGCCGCGGGAAGTGCCAAACCACGATCGCGGATGATAACGCGAGCCAGGTCACGACTGGATGAACGATCGCCCGTCCGACCTGCTGCAACTCGCGGGATCCAAGAAACGGTCCAAGCGCATCCTTAAAGATCCATCGTGGAAGACCGCGCATGAGCGGCAACACGGGCTGTCCCAGCAGCAGGAGCGGAGGCGCCACTGCAATCAACAGCAGGTGCTGGATCATGTGGGCTTGGAGCAACAGTGCTCCGAATGCATCCACAGGGGAGTCGAGAGCCAGCACGATGACGAAGAGCCCGCCCGCAAACGAGACCAGCTTCTCAGTCGTGTATTTGTGGGGCAATTCAGCGTGAAGATGCAGCCAGCCCCGAAGATAGAGCGCGGCAATGACGAGCAGGAGGCACAGCGTTCCCCAATTGAGAGTCCACGATCCGAGTACGGCTGTGGCGATTGGGTCCATTCGTTCAACGCCTATCGTTCAACGCCTGCTGGGATCCGTCGCAGCCGGCTGATAGGAGGGCCGCAGCGTTTCCATGAACGCGACCAGAGCGGTCACTTCCGCGGGACGCAGGTTCTTGCCATAGGCCGGCATGTTTCCGCTCCCTTGAATGACTTGCCGGATGAGTTGATCGCTAGTGAGGCGCGTAGCCACCGTATCCAGCGCCGGACCGCGCAGCCCTCCTTGGCCGCCCAGGGAATGACAATTCCGGCACTGCTTGCTCTGGATGAGAATCGCTCCCTGGAGTTGCAGAGGCGTCCTGCCTTGTAGCTCCGCAACCGGCGTGGGCGCGTCGCTCCACGCCTCCATATGCGGCGACCAAGGCGTGAATGTTCCGGAGTAGGCGAGCAATCCCACGGTTAGAAGCGCCAGCATCACGATCACGACCGCGAAGGGACGCCGGCGGTAACTCTTCTCGCCAGTCCCTGAATAGAACGGGAGCAGGATCAGGATGGCGATCAGAATCACCGGCAAGACCAAAACCAGAAAGGTTTCCATATACGCCGGCAGCAGCGAAAGCGCCGCAAAGATCGGAAGGAAA
>Ga0163162_10005838_pt1 | contig 11905 bp, 10 predicted proteins | sample S55metaG_FD_115310 | JGI IMG/M metagenome (GOLD analysis project Ga0163162, IMG submission 115310) | Switchgrass rhizosphere microbial communities from Kellogg Biological Station, Michigan, USA - S5-5 metaG | ecosystem: Host-associated > Plants > Roots > Rhizosphere > Soil | place: USA...
CAATGGCAAACAACCACTGAACAAAATACTGCACATTTTATTATTGAGTATTCGTTAGATGGCATCTCCTTTAATGCAATAGGGGCAATTCCGGCAGCAGGAAATAGCAGTAATTTAAGAACATATCAATTTACACATCCTACTCCGAAAGTTGGAAATAATTATTACAGGCTTAGAACACTGGAAAAAAGTGGCTCCTTTAACTATAGCAATATTGTACAGATAAAAATGGCCAACAGGAACGATATTGTACTATATCCTAATCCTGCGAACGAATTTGTGATGGTTGAACATCCTGTTTCTCAAACAGGAGAGATCAAGGTAATTGATATGCTGGGAAGAATAGTAATTTCCAAAAGAATTAATAACAACACGTCAGGAATTACAAGAATAGCATTAAAGAATCTGGCATCAGGCACTTATAAAGTACTCTGGACGGACGGGGTAGGCTCTGCCAATCAAACATTACTGGTCGAATAAACTGAGACTTACCTGGGATAAGGGTTAATTAACCTTTACTTCTTTGGGGAGAAATTGTGATGCATCTCCTCCATGTCTAATAACATCCCGAACCAAAGTGGATGCGACCGAGGTATACTTTGGAAGGCAAGTGAGGAATATAGTTTCTACATTGTGATCCAGACTTCTGTTCATATCGGCAATCGCTTTCTCATATTCAAAATCACTAACGTAGCGGATACCTCTGAGAATAAAGTTTGCCCCTACCATTTTACAGCATTCAACAGTGAGCCCATCATAAACAACTGATTCTATTTTATTATTCCCCTTATAAATATCTCTTATCCATTGTAGACGCTGCTCTTCAGAGAACATAGTTTGCTTAAGTACATTCCTCCCGATCCCTATAATTAGTTTATCAAACAAAGGCAATGCCCTGTCAATAATATCCTTGTGCCCTAAAGTAACAGGATCGAATGTTCCGGGGAAAAGACAGATGCGCATGTTCAATTAAAAATTAAAAATGAAGAATTAAAAGCAATCCCATAATTGAGTATTTCAAAAGTAAAGCTTTTAATACATTTTGTGTCTACCAAAGGATAAATGGATATTTCTTTCTTAATTCCTCATGCTTCTCCTGCTGAACTTTGCGGAAAGAAATATGTGACAGCGTATCTGCATTAAATGGGCGGTGAGCCTCTGCAATAAGCCATTTATTTATCTCATCCTTTATCTTTACACTTTCGCTATCGAGGTAAGCGTCACTAAATCTTTCAAAAACATAATCTGTTGCAAGATCGTTTGGATGAACAAGGTCACGATCATAAAAACGATAATCTCTAAGAATGTCTATTACCAACTCATAAGCAGGGAAATACTGAGCAAAAAGCTTCTTGTTATTAGCAATAAAGGTGTGGACCGCATCTAATAATCTGCCCTTGCTTTGATTGTTTTCTACTATCCCATCTCTTATATGCCTTACAGGACTAACTGTAAAAACAATCTTTAAGTCCGGATTGAAAGAATGCAAGTGTTCAATCATTGCATTCATACCATTTACAATCTCAGCTGTTGTAAGCATTGACTTATTGAATGAATTACCGGGCACCTTATGACAATTGGATACTCTACTGCCAGTTTCACAAAGACTGTAAAAGAAGGAAGTACCGAGAGTGAGAATCAGCCAATTGGCTTCTTTTAGAAAAAGATGTGCCTGTTTCTGAGACTCATTGATTCGATCCAGTACCATTTGTTTATCCGTTCCTGAGAACTTAGAATGATGCTGCCAGCTATGCCATAGTTCATTATGATGAAAAAGATCTTCTTCTGAATATTCTTTATTATCTATGTAAGAAATAATGCTGTTGCTAATGCTAAGTGGATCATAAACAATCCCATTAGGATTCTGTAGGATATTAAATTTTAAGCGGGACAGCCTATCTCCTATTTCATCTGTGAAGCAAGAACCCATAAGCATGATCTTGTCTCTGTAATTGATCTTATGCTCTGAGGAAATGTCTATGTCAAGCATTAGCTTCATGGCAACGGATATTATTGAAATATTCTATTTGCCAATGATAGAGAGGTAAAAAGGGCATCTTTATTTATATTAAGGGATATGCCTTTGCCTTCCATATATTCTACCATCATTTCAGTATTCATATTTCCTACCAGGTCATCATTAGCCATGGGGCAACCTCCAATTCCTTTTAAAGCTCCATCAAATCTCATACATCCTGCCTGGAGAGCAGCCTCAATTTTTTTATTCTGCCCAGCGGGTGTAGAATGCAGATGAACTCCTATTTCAATACCAGGATGAGCCGGTATAAGTTTATTCAAAACAGAAGCAACCTGTTCAGGTTCTGCGAGGCCTACAGTATCAGCAATAGATATTATCTTAATGTCACTAGCAACAAGCTTACTTACCCAACTCAAAACTATTTCCTCATTATAATCATCCCCATAAGGATTACCAAAACCCATCGATATATATATAACTAATGCCTTTTTACTCTTCTCACAAATATTCCTGATCTGTAAAACTCTTTCTAACGATTCCTCTATCGTACTATTAGCATTACGCATTTGAAAGGTTGGAGATATAGAAAAGGGGAATCCTAAATAGGATATCTCGTCAAACATGGCGGCTTCCTCTGCTCCTCTGACATTGGCCATAATAGCCAGCAACTTTGAGGAAGATGAGCTCAAATCAAGATGAGGTATTACATCTTTAGTATCAGCCATCTGGGGTATTGCCCTGGGTGAAACAAAGCTTCCAAAATCAATAGTATCAAATCCAACTTTAAGAAGTGAATTGATGTATTCTATCTTTGAAACAGTAGGAATAAAAGTTTTCCAGCCTTGCATAGCATCGCGTGGACATTCAATAAGCTTAATGGAGTTCAATATCAGATCAGGGTTTGTCAGTAAATTTCTTAACTGTATCTATAAGTTCGTTTATTTCAAAAGGCTTGGTAATGAATCCATCTGCGCCGCATTCCAAAGCGATATCTTTTGTATCACGGTTGGCAGAAAACATTACAACAGGTATACGCCTAGTATTGTTATTTCCTTTAAGCTTAAGACAGATGTCTTTTCCATTTACTCCCGACATCCAGATATCTAATAGGACCATATCTGGTTCCTTTTTAATAAGTAATTCAATACCCTCAGCATTAAGAGTAGTAAGTACTTCATAGCCCTGGTCTTCAAGTAATATCTGCAATACATCCACTATTGCAGGATCATCATCGGCAACAAGTACTTTCTTTTTTGTCATTTAAGATATACTAAGTTAGGTTATAATCTATTAAAAAAAATAACAAATTTGATTATTCTGCAATACGTAAAATTAACTTCAAATGACCCATTATTGATTAAATTTGCCATTATATAGGCCATAAACTGTACTAATGCCAACTGATAGAGCTGAACTGTTACGTGAACACCAGAAATTTGAGGCCCTTTTCCAGAATGCTTCCCTTGGCATTCTCGTAATAGATCAAAATGGCGATATTGTTCTGGTCAATAACTTTCTCATCAACTTATTTAATTTTAATTCCCCCGAAGATCTAATAGGCAAAAAGGTTGAAGTCCTTATTCCTTCCCGGTTTCACAAACATCATGTTCACGATAGGGATGGATACGCTAAACATCCTTCCAGCAGACCAATGGGTATTGGACGAGACCTGTTTGGAATGAAAAAAACAGGTGAAGAATTTCCTGTAGAAGTAAGTCTTAGTGGCTATAACACTGCTCAGGGACGCTTTTCAATTGCGTTTATTAGTGACATTAGCAAGAGAAAAGAAATAGAGGAAGCTGTTTATCACCAACAGCAAGAACTGGCAGAAATTAATAAGACAATTGAGAGGTTAAACATGGAACTGGAAAGCAAGGTTGCGATACGAACAGAGCAACTCCAGGCTACCATGGAACAGCTTGAAGCTTCAAAGGATGAACTTACTAAAGCCTTAAGTAAGGAAAAGGAACTAGGTGATCTTAAAAGCAGGTTTGTTTCCATGGCATCTCATGAATTCCGGACCCCGTTAAGTACTATCCTTTCCTCGGCGTCTTTGCTTGCAAAATATACACTTACTGAAGAACAGGAAAAAAGAGATAAGCATATTCAGCGCATTAAATCTTCAGTAAACAATCTTACGGATATCCTGAATGAGTTCCTTTCGCTTGGTAAAATAGAAGATGGCAAAGTGGTAGCTAACCATCAGGAGTTTGATATTAAGGAATTTGTCACCTCGCTTTGCAATGAAATAAATGGTATCCTTAAAAAAGGACAAAAGCTTATTTATGAACATTCAGGCAAGACTACTGTGGTACTAGACCCTGCTTTATTAAAAAATATTCTTATTAATCTTCTTTCCAATGCAATAAAGTTCTCAGGGGAAGAAGCTCCCATAAATATCAGGACTGCACTTGCAGGAAATAAATTCCAATTACGGGTAGTTGACCAGGGGATTGGCATTTCTGACGAGGATAAGAAGCACCTGTTTGAGAGGTTCTTCAGGGGTAATAATGTTACCAATATTCAGGGAACAGGCTTAGGTTTGCACATCGTTGGCAAATACATTGAGCTTTTAAACGGCAATATCAAAGTTCAAAGTGAATTAGAAAAAGGCACTGAATTCCTTGTTACTTTCGAAGTTTAAAATAACTAAATAGGTCAAAAAAATGAAACATATATTATTGATTGAGGATAATGACGAGCTAAGAGAAAACACTGCTGAGATATTAGAGCTTGCTAACTATAAAGTTACAACTGCAGCCAATGGTAAATTAGGCGTGCAGTCGATGATGAAAGAAAAACCCGATCTTATCATCTGCGATGTCATGATGCCTGAGCTTGACGGGTATGGAGTGCTTCATCTTATTAACAAGAACCCTGACCTGGCAGGAATACCTTTTATCTTCCTAACTGCAAAGTCAGAGCGTACAGACCTCAGGAAAGGAATGGAAATGGGTGCTGACGATTATATTACCAAGCCATTCACTGATATTGAATTGCTCAATGCGATCGAAAGCCGCTTTAAGAAAAACGACGTTCTTAAAAAGAACTACGCTCTGAATGAGGAAGGCCTGAACAATTTCCTCAGCGATGCAAAAGGATTAAGCTCTCTTAATGACCTTGCCAACAACAGCAATGTCAATACATATAAAAAGCGCCAGATCATTTATCATGAAGGCAATTACCCTAACAAACTATTCTTTATCAAATCAGGCAAGGTCAAAACATATAAATCCAATGATTTCGGAAAGGAGCTTACTGTTGACCTCTTCAGTGCCGGTGACTTTCTTGGATATATCGCTTTGCTTGAACAATCTACTTACAAGGAAACAGCAGAAGCATTAGATGATTGCGAGATATGTGTAATTTCAAAAGAAGACTTTGAAAAGCTTGTAAACAACAACCGCGAAGTGGCTCAAAAGTTTATCCAGATGCTTGCAAAGAACGTTGCAGAAAAAGAGAACCAACTTCTTGCATTGGCTTACAATTCTTTGAGGAAAAAAGTTGCAGATTCGCTATTGGTCCTTCAGAGTAAATATAAGACTGACAAGCAGGAGAAGTTCAGTATCCAAATTTCAAGGGAAGACCTTGCAAATATTGCAGGTATTGCTACAGAATCTTTAATTCGGACCTTAAGCGATTTTAAGAGAGAACAGCTAATCGAAATAAAAGAAGGATATATTATCATTCAGAATGAACAGAAGCTTTCCTCAATGCTGAACTAAAGGAGTAGAAAATCTTCATTTCTTCATAGAACTACATCCTCTTTAGTAACTCCTCAACATCTTTTGAATGCACTAATTGCGTTCCTGGATTCAACGTAGCTGCCGTACCGCAGGCAACTCCATATTCTAATGTTTCTTTTAATCCCATTCCTTTAGATAAACACAGGACTATCCCCCCCACCATACTATCCCCAGCCCCTACAGTACTCTTAACCTCCACATCAGGAGCTTTTGCTTTATAGCTTCTTTCTTTGTTTATTAATATTGCTCCCTCCTGCCCCATAGAGATCACCATTATTTCACAGCCTCCTTTATCTATTATCTTCCTTGCATCTTCTTCTATATCTTTTTTACCAATTTTCTCTTTCCCTAAAAGCATTGCAAGCTCTCCAAGATTAGGCTTGCACATATAAACACCTTCCTGTATTGCCTTCTTCAATGGCTCACCTGAGCTATCAACAATCACTTTTCTGTTCCTCTTCTTTGCAGCTTTTGCAATTTGAGCCATAATATCTGTTGGCACTCCGGGAGGAAGGCTCCCGCTAATGACTATATATTCCGCATCATGCTCAACTATCAATTGTAAACATTTTTCCCACTCCTTTTTCTCGAGCTCCTGTCCGGGCATTCCAAACCTGTATTGTTTATTTGTAGCGGCTTCAAATACGATCATATTTTCTCTCGTATGATTCTTTGTCTCAACAACAAGAGCTTCTATATTCTCTTGCTGAATAAGTGTATTCAGAAACTTACCTGAATAGCCACCTGAAGGATATATCGCTACCACTTCTCCTCCCAATCTCTTTATTGCCCTTGCTACATTAATCCCTCCTCCCCCGGGATCAAATGCTGGCCTTGAACATTTCAGCTTTTTCTCGGGCATTAGCTCCTCCACAGAAGTGCTTTTATCAATGCATGGATTAAATGTAACCGTCAGGATACTCATTTAATTCGATTTATGTGCAGAGTACTTTAATGAATCTAATTTACCCAGAAGATCTTTCTTAAGCTCCCTTTTTAGATTTTCCCAATCTCTTTCTATCGCCTCCAGCGCAGGTTTCTCGTTGTCAATAACCGAATAGGTATTGTATGAATGAAGCAGGGAAATATTTACACACTTATCATGAAAGTTACCAAGAAGGTCTGTCATTGTCTTTATTTCACTTACACCTTTTACATGAAGTGGAAGCAAAAGGTTATACCGTTTAATGTAAGCCCAATTGTACTGAAGATCTTTTAATATTTTTCTTACACTGTGAATATTATCATCGTTAAGGTTATCCGTTACTAAACTCATAAGGTCAGATGTCTCCTGGTTAATATACCTGACTATAACAGGCTTTGTAATTTTATCCGGCAGCTTATCTATTACCTTTTCCTCATCACCATAAAAATCCTTCTCAACATCCATAAACTTTCTTGTAATCTTCCCCCACTCTTCCTGCTCTTTTTTTAAGACCTTGCAATAAGCTTCAGGAGCCCCTCCTCCATTTAAATAATCCTCTATATTCTTTTGTTGCAATTGGAGATTCCGAATGATACCAACATAGCCGTAAATGGTCTTCATCTTAGGAGTTATCTTTAACTTATCCTCCTCTTGCCTTTCAACACTCAGCAATCTTAAAAACGCCCTCAATCTCTTTACCTCTTTTCTAAACTCATGAATTTCCTCCTCACCAAAATTATCGATGACATATACCAAAAGCTTATGAAGTTTTTTAAAAGGTACGCGTACCGCTTCTATTATCTCGTCTTGTTTCATTTATTATTTATCCTACTTTCTGGTTACTGCCTGATACTTTCATACAAATGTAAGCTCATTCATTATAAAGCATTATATTCATAATTGATTTAAAAAGCGTTAAAGTATAACAGCAGGAACTACATGTCTTCCAGAAAAAGGGCCAGAAGCTATACCCATAGAAACAAAGTCCAGCTTGTCAAAGGTGGCCATCAGTATTTTGATCTACTGGTAACCCTTATCAATTCAGCTACTCACTCGATTCATCTCCAGACATATATTTTTGATGATGATGATACAGGCAAACTAGTAGGCCAGGCCATGATGAATGCCGCCCTCAGAGGAGTACAGGTATACTTTGTTGCAGATGGATATGCATCTCAGGTAATGTCTGCATCCTTTATTCATAGGTTAAAAGAGACAGGCATTCACTTTAAGTATTTTGAGCCTTTGTACCGCAGCACAAAGTTTTATTTTGGCAGACGACTGCATCACAAAGTAACTGTCGTAGATGCCAGGCATGCTCTTGTGGGCGGCATCAACATTTCTAATCGTTACAATGACACCCCAGGCAGCCCTGCCTGGCTTGACTATGCCATGTATGTTCATGGTGAAGCTGCTGTGCAGATTTATAAGCTTTGTACAGAAATATGGAAGAACACCTCAGTAAAGATAATTAGCATTCCGGCTGATACTTTGTCTCACTTTGAAGCCTTTTCTGAAAAGGATCATTGCTCGGTTCGGGTTTGCCACAATGACTGGTTAAGATTCCACAACCAGATATGGAAAAGCTATTTTGAGCTTTTCAACCAGGCTCAAAGCTCGATCATCATTATGTGCAGCTATTTCCTTCCCGGGTGGGACCTTCTAAGGAAACTTAGAAAAGCCGCGAAGAGAGGAGTGAAAATAAAAATCATCCTAGCCGGCCCTTCAGATGTTATGCTTGCCAAGCATGCAGAGCGACACCTGTACAAGTGGATGCTTAGCAATGATTTTGAGCTATATGAATACCAATCCACTATTCTGCATGCCAAGTTAGCAGTGTCGGATAGCCATTGGGTGAATATTGGCTCTTATAATCTCAATGACATAAGTGCTTTTGCCGGCATCGAGACTAATCTTTATATAAGAAATAAGCCTTTTGCATACAGTGTTGAAGAGGGGCTAAAAGAGATCATTAAGAATGACTGTATACAAATTACAAGAGAATCTTACAAAACAAGCTTTTGGAACCGAACCTGGCAGCGGTCAGCATACCAAATCATCAAGATCATACTTAATCTTTTTACTTTTTATTTTAAAAGAAAAGTATAATTAGGCATATGCCAGGATCTGATAAACCAGTTAATAATTATAGTACTGCCGGGGGCCAGGTTGTCCCTACATAATTGTAGGCTTGTAATTATGTAACACTATTCCCTGAGTGCTATGTAATTTGAATTATTTTCCAGGGATCATAAAATAGAATTCAGATCCTTTACCCATTTCGCTGCTCACCCACATTTTGCCTTTATGAGCTTTTATTATTTCATTGGAGATAAACAGGCCTATCCCTGAACCTTTAAAAGTAGCCGGAAGGCCTTCTACCCTGTAAAAACGGGTAAATACCTTTTTCTCATCTTCCTTGGAAATTCCAATTCCAAAATCCTTAACCCCGAATATTACATTCCCGTTTTCTTTTCTTGCAGAAATTATTATTTTATCCGCATCAGGAGAATACTTAACCGAATTAGTAAGCATATTTACAATCACCTGCTCAAGCCTGATACGATCGCCTTTGATCATCAACGCTGGTGAATTATATTGCTGAACAACTTCGTGATTATTTGTAGCCTGCAGGTTATCTACTATTTCTTTTATAAGTTCAATCAGGTCAAATTCGCTGTTATTCAGCTCAAGTTTGCCTGCCTGTATCTTTGCAACGTCCAGAAGGTCTGTTATCAGAGTTGAAAGCTTATTGACCTGCTTCATCATTTTGTCCGCTATACCCTTGAAACCAGTTCCTTCTGCCTCCATCTGCATAAGCTGAAGGTTCGCTTTAATTACAGTAACAGGGGTTTTTAGCTCATGACTTGCTATAGCCATGAATTGGTCTTTATAAGTATTCAGCTCCTCAAGCTTTTCATTATACTTCTTCAGCTCTTTCTCTATTCTTTTTTTTTCAGTGATGTCTCTGCTGATCTTCGAGGCACCAATTATATTACCATTACTATCTTTTATGGGTGATATCGTTAAAGACAGACTTATCGGTGTTCCATCTTTCTTAACCCTGGTAGTTTCGTAATGTTCAACCCTTTCGCCTTTTTTAATTTTGCCTATTATATAATCCTCTTCATCTAACAGATGCACCGGAATAAGCTTCCTGATATTCATTCCAATTGCTTCTTCTTTGTTGTATCCAAATATCTTCTCTGCTGCATTGTTCCAGCTGGTGATCTCACCTTCGAGAGTTTTGCTGATAATTGCATCATCTGAACTTTCAACAATTGCAGCCAGAAGCTGCAACTCTAATTGCCTATCATTAAGCGTTGATATCATACTTTGAGGTTAATAAAAAATAATTCAGAGCAAGCCAGAAGTCAAATAAGATATTGATCTTGAATATTTTCTTTATTACATAAACAAATAGCATTCCATTTGAAAAGAATACATGTACATAATGTATAACAAGATGACTTTCAGATAGAAAGAATCGAAAACCTGATTAAAAGGTATAATTAACTTCAGCGAAAGTTATAATCCTATTTTAATCCCAGCGACCTTAAAAAAGCTTCCGAATTAGGTTCTCTTCCAAGGAATGCTCGTAGCATATCCATTTCTTCTTTTGTTGAAGCCTTTTCCAAAATCTCTTTTCTATAACGTAACCCTGTAGCGGCGTCCATAACACCATTCTTTTTGAATACAGAAAACATATCCTCAGCAAATACTTTAGACCACAGATAACCATAATAGTTTGCAGCATACCCATTAAGGTGACCAAACGCAGTTATAAAATGACTTCCCTCGGCAAATGGATGCTGGCGCATAGCACCCAAATCTTTAGAGACCTGCACAATATCTTTGCCCCGGATGCTGTCATACTTATCCTCATAGGTAAAGTCAAGCATTCCAAAGTATACCTGCCTAATATATTGTGTAGCTACTCCTGCATTCTGGCTAGCCTTCATTTTATCAAATAAGGATTTAGGCAAAACTTGTCCAGTTTTATAATGTTTTGCAAACATCTTAAGAGACTCATATTCCCAGACCCAATTCTCCAGGAACTGCGAAGGTGCTTCTGTAAAATCTCCTTTTACTGAGAAAGGCCCCTGTGTAGCAATATCGCTGCGTCCAAGCATAGAATGTACTAAATGACCAAATTCATGAAAAAGAGTTACCACATCAGAATGATATAGCAGAGAAGGCTCTGTTGCAGTACCTTCCGGAAAGTTGCATATCAAAGCTGATACAGGCAGCACTTCCTGCCCTCCTGCCATCCTATAACCACTTATTGGGAAGCAGGCAAAGTGGGTATATTTATTTGCTCTTGGAAACAGATCAAGATAAAAATATCCGATCTTCTTACCATCCTTATACATTACATAACTCTTCACTTTCTCATGCCATACCGGGACATTTTTTCTTTCCTCTATACGAAGACCGAACAGCTTCTCATAAACCGTAAACATTCCTCTCAGTGTGTTGTTCATTTCAAAATACTGTTTCACCTCGTCTGTGCTAAGCTTGTATTTTGCATCAAGTAGTTTTTTCCTGTAATAAGAAAGATCCCATTCCAGAATCTGCGGGTCTGCACCTGGCTCAAATTTCTTTTTTAGGTCACTAAGCTCTTTCATCTCCCTGCTTACATGAGGAGCCAGCTTATTCATTAGATCATATTCAAACTTCCATACGTTTGCCGGGGAGCCCGCCATCTTATCTACAGTAGCATAAGCAGCGTAGCTATTGAAACCCAGCTTTTTTGCAAACATATCCCTATACCAGAACATGCTATCGAGCACTTTAATATTAGAAGGAAAAGCCCGGTTATTATAATGCAGGAACATAGTATGCCTCGTTTCGCTATTAGAAGCATTTGACATCACTTCAATAACGTTAGGCCCATTCACTTTTACAACATAATTACCATCTGCCCTTTTCCACGGCTTTTTAGTATTCTCCGCGACGCCTGCAAGCTCAGCTTCTGTAAAGCTTACGCTATCCTTATGCTCAGCGATGTTCTTATCAAACTCTATCCCAATGTTTATTAATTTCTCATTTAGCACCTGTAGTTCCTTTCTGCCTGCCGCATCCAGCTTCATCCCATTCTTTTCAAATGCAAGGACAGTCTCTTTTAAAAACTTCTTTTGATTGGGTCGTAATGCTTTTGCCGCTGCCGAATTGGAATAGCCCTTAATTGCTTTATATAAATTTTCATCAAGAAAAAGGTTATTTGAATATACTCCAAGGTTGCCGGCCTCTTCA
>Ga0163162_10005840_pt1 | contig 11901 bp, 9 predicted proteins | sample S55metaG_FD_115310 | JGI IMG/M metagenome (GOLD analysis project Ga0163162, IMG submission 115310) | Switchgrass rhizosphere microbial communities from Kellogg Biological Station, Michigan, USA - S5-5 metaG | ecosystem: Host-associated > Plants > Roots > Rhizosphere > Soil | place: USA: Michigan...
ATTATCAAGATCCGTGGTAAACTGGTGTTTGTGGTTTTTACGAAAATGGTCGATAGCCGTGTATACCATTATTTTTCGCAACCAACCTTTAAAGGAACTCACCACATCCGAATAAGCCGGTTTGTATCTGTAAATCTCCTTGAAAACCTTTAAAAACCCGTCGTTTAATATCTCAACTGCATCGTCCTGGTTGTTCGTATACCGGTCACAAACAGCCATAGCGTAACCGTAGAAAGAGGTATAAATCTTTTTTTGGCTCTCTCTATTGTTCAGAGCACATCTTTCGACATGCAGGCTTAATTCCTCGGCTGAAAGCAAATTCCCTGTTTTAGTTACTGAATATTAATCGCAGCCCAACCATTATAGGTTGCTTTCTTGTAAGTTACTACTATTTTGATTTTTTTTGGCGCTATCCCGCTCGAAATCAAAGAGAAAAAAAGCTTGCGAGGAATTTAGTGAAAGTCAGGTAAAGCAGGATAAAACTCAAAAGATTCATGACCAGGCTGGTCACGATGATGCGACCCCAGCCTGCCACAGGATTCAACAATTTGATGAGCTATGCCTCGAACAGCGAAGTGACACAAAACAACACAATTAATTCAGATTGTTGTGAAACTCCAAACTCAGTTTTATTGAAAACCAGGAACAGTAAAAGGCCGAGCAATAATGACCCGACATTGGCCATGATCGAATACACCAGGCTTCTTCTGAAACGATCAAATTTGAACAGTACCATAACGACGGTTTCCAGCACAACGGTAATAATTCCCATACCTAATATGACTAAACCAACCCTCACAAGACTCCAGTCGATCGCCAAAAGAAAAGCTCTCATAACGCGGTTTTATTCTTAAAAATAAACCAGAATGGTGAAAGGCGGATTGCCAATTTCACCAACGGGTATAAGTCCCGGTACTTTGTTATTGCTTTGAAGGCCATCTCACTCACGACTCACGACTCACGATTGACGATTCACGATTCACGCAATTATTCCTTCATCACCGGCAACTCAACGTAGGTCGCATATTTTGCATTGAAATAAATAGTGTGAGTAGCCTTTGTGTAGTCCGATTCTTTTGCTTCATAAATATTCGGAACAAATTTCTGCGGGTTGCGATCAATAACAGGAAACCACGTGCTCTGGACTTGTATCATTATGCGGTGTCCCTTTTTAAATGTGTGATCGATGTCGTGAAGATCAATTACAAACTCTTCAGGTTTGTTTGGAATTAGTGGCGACGGATTTGAAAAACTTTTACGGAACCGACCGCGGAATGCTTCCATCGCAACTGGAAACTGGTACCCGCTCATCAGCAAGCTTTTTGAATCGAAATTGGGATACACATCGATAAGCTTTACGATCCAGTCAGCATCAGTTGCTGTGGTGCTTGCAAATAAATGTGCGACAATTTTGCCAGCGACTGTCAGATCTTCCGTGAGTGTGTCCATCACAAAACTTATTACGTCCGGTCTCGAATAAATAAACCGCTGATCTTCCACGTGCCAGGTTCTCCAGCGGCTGCCGGGACCGTAAGTTGCTTCTATTGGCTGTGTCCTGTAAGGAACAGGACGTGAAGGATCACTCACAAAACTTGCCCGGTCCCCAGTTGACGTTGGTCTTGTAAATGAACAGCGACCATTTGCACCGGCATATAATTTTTTTAGTGAAGCTTCCTTAGGAGGCCACGATGAATATGTCTTCCATTGATTACTGCCCGTTTGAAAACATGTCGCTTCATCAAATTTTCCATCTCCAATGCCTTTTAACCAATAGTCAAACCATTTCTTCTGTAACGCCTGGAAATATTTCGCAGTATTACTTTCAAAGGAGATCTTTCCCAGACTGTCTGCCTTGTCCCTGGCCCATTGACCATGAAACCACGGACCCAGGACAATGTAATTCCTGTTGAAACTATCTTTCCTCTCCATATGACGATACATTAACTGCGGCCCATTGATATCCTCCTGGTCAAAATATCCGCCAACATGAAGCATGGGAACCTGCGGATAATGAACATAATTTACCGGAGAGTTCTTTTGCCAGTATGAATCATAGTTCGGATGTTGAACAAAACTGTTCCATGTTGGGATCTTATCATGAAAATATTTTTCATTCACATTTTTCAAAGATCCAAGTTTCAGATACCAGTCATAAAGATCAAATTGCTCAAATGGGAAGTTGCTGTCTTTGGTCTTATCGAATTCCACCTCATAACTATATTCCATGCCATAGCTTAATCTGAATGCCCCGTTGTGATGGAAATCATCTCCTAAAAACAGATCTCCCATGCAAGCTTGCTCCGAGGAAGCTTTCAATGCGGGATGCGGATCAACAGATCCAACCAATGTTAACCAGCCTGGGTACGATATGCCGAAGATGCCAACTTTACCATTGTTATCCTCTGTGTTTTTCACCAGCCAATCAATAGTATCCCATGTATCGGTGCTTTCATCTACCGCTCCTTTCTGAGTTGCGTGCACAAGTGGTTGGTGAATCTGCATCGTCCCTTCACTTTTATATTTACCGCGAATGTCCTGCACAACGAAGATGTAGCCCTCTTTTGCCATCCCGGAGAAATATGCAACATTGACCGGGTTGAAACCAGGTGGCAATGTTGCACCATATGGAGTGCGTTGTATTAAAATAGGCACAGGATGTTTGGAATTGACCGGAGTGAGTATTGAGGTGAACAATTTTGTACCATCACGCATTGGGATCATTGCCGTCGTCAGCCGATAACTACTAATTGTATCCGTTTGTGTCCACGAGATTTTTAAAATGAAGATAAAAACAAACAGGGCGAATAGTTTTTTCATGTGCGTGACTTAACGTTAAATTAATTAAACTGACAATTATCCATTGCCAATAGCAGCGTGAAAGAATCAATTTGTATGTCTGCGTTTGAGTACTTCACCTGGCGTCTTCTTTATTGGTGTTTGCAAAAACAAATGCCTTAGGGCCGGCCACGTGCACAAGGTTCATAAGTTTTCTAAGTTCCAGTCTTTCTAATTTCGGTAAATTCAATATCCCAGTCAATACTTACCCGGCACTTGCCCGGTCAATAGCCTGTCTCGTTTGTAAATAGCGATGTTCTTCCCCGTTCATCTACCAGCTCATCCCCCTTTTCCAGCGCCTCAATCTTCTCTTTGAAGTAACTGGAAATTTTCTTCTTTCTTCTGTTCATATTTTTCTTTGGCCGATCTCGTAAAATACCGGTGAGCTTTAAAAAACTGGATCTGTTTCGTCTTCCAGTCTACCCGATCTTTCACGATGTCAAGCTTTTTGTATTCCTGGAAAAGATTCTCGGCAATCAAAAAATAACTGTCGGTCCCGAGATAATGAAGATCTGCATCGCAAATGATGGACTCAAACAAATTGGAAGGACGCTGCGGCAGTTTTGTCACCATGATCAGGCGGCATATTTGGTTTATCTCCTTATTGTTGTACCCGAACTCCGGCAGGTATTCCCTGGCGAGATCGCACGATTTCTCTTCGTGGTTCTGGTAACTTCTCACGAAACCGGCGTCGTGGAACAAAGCGGCCGTTACTAGAATCTTTGTATGATGTTCATCTATTTTTTCGTGCTCGCACAATAGTTGTGTAGCCTGGATGACCGATCTCGTATGATCAGCATTGTGATAAGTTAAATCGGGGGATAATTCCTGCTCGAGCTTTTCAATTATGAAAGAATGAGCCTGGTCATAATGCATATTGTTGAGCGTTTTGAGAGAAGTCATTCCAAAACTTCAAAAATTATCAGGGGGTTTTTTTTATTTTTTAATGGCATCTCACCAATCCTTCTGCAATTGAACGATTCCTTTACTTTTTCATAAGCTGTTTCTGTGATCAGTATCTGGCCTTCCTTTGCCACTGATTGCAATCGCTGTGCAGTGTTCACGACGTCACCGACAACTGTGTAATCAAGACGCCGCAGGTTTATTGATCCGATATTACCAGAGATCATTTCGCCGCTGTTGATCCCGATCGAAACTTTGGGAAGAAAAGTAATGCCATCTTCAAAGGATGGCAGCTGTTCAATCGCATTGCGGACTCCCAGACTTGCGTCAATGGCGCGGTCAAGGTGAAAGTCTCCCCTGAAAACGGCCATTATGGCGTCACCGATAAACTTGTCAATATATCCATTTTGTTTAATGATCTCCTTCACCATTGCATCAAAATAGTTATTCAATAATTTAACGACCGTGTCCGCCGGCTCATTTTCACTAATAGTGGTAAAACTGCAGATGTCAATGAACATGGCCGTAGCTTCAATCGTTTCATTTACCATCAGGGTTGTTTCATACTCGCGACGATTCATGAAATTCAGTACCGTCTCGTCGACATACATCTTGAGGATATTATTTTCCTTGATGGCATCAAGAGTTTTTTTTAACTGCGATACGTGGCTGATGGTCTTTTTAATTGTTATATCAAGATCATCAAAATTGACGGGCTTGGTAAGAAAGTCAAAAGCGCCCCTGTTCATGGCCACCCGGATATTGTCCATGTCGCCGTAAGCTGATACGATCACGGCTTTTATCAATGGACTTACGTCGTTTAACCGGGTCAGTAAGGTGAGGCCATCCATTTCCGGCATGTTGATGTCCGAAAGCACAATATTCACCTCGGTATTTTCTTCCAATTTCTTTAACGCATCATTTCCGTTGATGGCAAAGATGAATTCATATTCATGCTCCCTTATCTGGCGACGAAATTTTTGCTTGATGAGCACTTCAAGATCTGCCTCATCGTCAGCAACAAGGATCTTTGTCATTGTACTTTGTCTTTTAATTTTTCCTTAAGCAAAGTGAAATCCAGCGGCTTGGTAAGAAAATCGTCCGCACCGAGCCGCATCGCCTGGTTGTAGTTTTCAGCATCACCATAAGCAGTGATCATCATAACAACAGGAGGAGGATGTGAAAATTTTTGTTTAATGTGACGTAACAATTCAAGACCGCTCATCCCCGGCATGTTGATATCTGAAAGTATGAGCACGGCTTCGTGAACATGCTGAGTGAGATACTGCAACGCCTGTTCCCCGGAATAGGCAAAGGCAAAATCAATTTCACCTGTTTTGATCTCTCGCCTAAACCGCTGTTCAAAAAGTACCTCGATGTCCCTTTCGTCATCGACTACTAAAATCTTCATAATAGTTGGCCAGTTTTTGTCCGAAGGTCAAATGACTCCATGGAAGACCCCGGTGGTTAAAAATTAATTATTGAATCGGTAATATAATAATAAACTCTGCACCCTCACCCTCTTTTGTTTCCACTTTCAATTCACCGCCATGACCCCGTTTTATAATGTCATAGCTGAGACTCAGGCCCAGTCCTGTCCCAAGGCCTGTCGGTTTTGTGGTAAAGAAGGGTTGAAATATTTTATCAAGCACCTTTTTCGGAACACCATTCCCGTTATCGGCAACTCTTATTTCTACCCGGCCATCCCCTATTTTTTTCGTCGTTACGGTGATCGTCGGTTCATAACCGGGGATGTCCCGCTGCTGTTTTTCACTCACTGAATAAAAAGCATTGTTGATAAGATTCAACAATACTCTTCCGATATCCTGGTGTACAATGTTAATTGGTGCAATACGATCGTCAAAATCTGTTTGAAATTTTGCGTTGAATGACTTATCCTTTGCACGCAGGCCGTGATAGGCGAGCCGTAAATATTCGTCGGCCAGTGCATTGATATCCGTTGCCTCCTTTTTCCCGCTGCTGCTTCGCGAATGTTGAAGCATACTTTTTACGATCGCATCCGCCCGCTTTCCATGGTAGTTTATCTTTTCTTCATTGTCCTGGATATCTTTCGCAATATTCTTCGCCTCAGCCATATTTCCCACGTTGATTTCGTGCTTCATCTCAGCGATGAGCTCCCTGTTGACCTCGGAAAAATTATTGACAAAGTTTAGAGGATTTTGAATTTCATGCGCAATACCCGCCGTGAGTTCTCCTAGTGAAGCCATTTTTTCGGATTGGATCAATTGCGTCTGTGCTGATTTTAATTCATGCAATGTAATCTCGAGCTCTTCTTTTTGTTTCCTGAGCTCCGCTGTACGCTCTGCCACCTCGACCTCTAGTTGCGCCTTCATCGCCGAGATCACTTTATTGTTTTCTTCTTCTTCATGAGCCTTTTGCTTTGCTCTTATTAACTCCTTTCGCTGCTTGCGTGTCACGATCCATGTACCAACACCCCAAATCACAGCAAATGTCTGGATGGCATCGGCCCAACCCCTCCACTCGTTATATAAATCGATATCGATAAGCCTTATAACTGCTATGACAAACGCCACGGCGAGGTAGGGAACTATTGCAGTAACGAGGAATTTGGCTTCCTTAAACTTCTCATTTTTATTAAGGTTGTAGAGGAGCCATCCCAGCATAATCATCCCTACCCAATGGAGTAAAATTCTAAAGTTATCGGTTACGACCTGGGCAACGATAAGACCTATTGACGCATAAAGAAGCCATTGCAACCTGTCATGCCATTCAGGAATAAAAAGTTTGGCTTTGAGCGCCCTCCTGAGGTAGACTACAACAAGAATAATTATGATAAACTCCGTAGACATGTTTGTTAATAACGCTGCATAACATGGTCCCTGCGAAAGGCCCCACGCACGCATGAATTGGATTTTGAAGTTATACTATTTAGGGAAGTTGCCAACACCCCGACGGCATTCCTTTTATTTTTTATAAATTTATGTCTTACCACTCCCAACTACAATGCCATCCCCAACTTCAAAAAAGAAACCTGCAAGTCTTTCAAGGCTTGCCATTCAGCAGATTCGCCCATATAGAAAATGGGTAATCCTGATATTAGCAGCAATGCTCCTGGAAGCACTCATGGGAATTGCCGCTCCATGGCCGCTGAAGGTGGTTATCGACAATGTGATTGGCTCTCAGCCGCTCCCACACTGGCTTCAGTGGGTCGATAATTCCCTGATAGGAAAAAGCAAGACAGCATTGGCCCTGGCCACTGCTCTGTTGCTGATTGTGATCACGATCATTGGTGCCCTTGCCGGTTACGCAAATAGCTTTTACACAGAAAGCGTCGGTCAGTACGTCGCCAATGATACGAGGTTAAAGATATACCATCACCTGCAACGACTGTCGCTTGGATATTATGATACTCACCAGGTCGGAAAAATCCTAAGTACGCTTACAACCGACGTCGCTACCATGCAGGATTTCGTATCTACTTCCCTGCTTACCATTTTGGTCGACTCGCTCACCATTGTGGGCATCTTATCGCTGATGCTTTACATTAATTGGGTCTTTGCACTGATCGCCATTGCTGTCACTCCATTTCTTTTGGTTTTTGTTTTCAGGTTTAAGAAGGCTGTAAAACAATCAGTTCATGAAGTAAGAAAAGATCAAAGCAGCATGGTTGCTGTATTACAACAAGGGCTGGAATCAATAAGAGTGGTTAATGCCTTTGGTACACAAGATGAAGAAGAAGACAGGCTGAAAAAAATAAGTCTCGAGACCGTGCATGCCGCCCTTCGGACCAGGAAATTGAAAGCACTGGTTTCTCCAGTAGTTACGGTCGTTGTCACCGTCTGCATCGCAATCGTACTATGGAGGGGTTCCGCGCTTGTACTTGCTGGCGCAATGACTGTCGGTGCGCTGACCGTAATGCTTACTTATTTGAACAAATTTTTTAGCCCGGTAAAGGACCTTGCGAAGATGACAAATGCGGTTGCGCAAGCCGTTGTCGCCATGGAGCGCATCCAGCAGCTATTGGAAATCGATGAGATTATCCCCCAGAAGCCGAATGCCATTGTTCCGGATAAGTTGAAAGGCGAGATCGTTTTCGAAGGAATTTCATTTGGATATAATCACGAGGCAACTATTTTAAAAGGTATCAGCCTGAGAATTAACAGCGGCGAGCGAATTGGGATTTGCGGTCCGACAGGTTGCGGCAAATCAACCGTGGCAAGCCTGATTCCGAGATTTTATGACCCATGGTCAGGACGTATATTGATTGATGGCACTGATATAACGGATTATGATCTGCACGGATTGAGGAAACAGGTAGGTTTTGTTCTGCAGGATACACTTTTATTCTATGGTTCCATCGCCGACAATATTGCTTATGGAAAACCGGAAGCCACAAAGGAAGAAATTATAAATGCAGCCCGGCTGGCCAACGCCGAGGAATTTATTTTGAAAATGCCTCACGGATACGATACCTTGGTGGGAGAAAGAGGCGTAACACTTTCGGGAGGACAAAGACAGCGCATTGGCATAGCCCGCGCCATTATCCGTGATTCACCCATTCTTATTTTAGACGAGCCGACAGCCGCCCTTGACCCGGAATCCGAACGGCTCGTAATGGACGCCCTGGAGAAATTAATGGAAGGCAGAACGGTTATCACCATTACGCACCGGCTAACTACAATTACAGATTATGACAGGATATTTGTGTTGAGGGACGGAATGATCGAAGAGCAGGGTACTCATACAGAATTGATAAGCCAGGGCAAACTGTATGCTGAACTCTTCCTGGTCCAGGGAAAGGGAGGTAGCCTGACCACAAATGGAAGTATTGCAGAGGGTGTAAGCGCGGACTCAAAACTCTTAAATTAAAACCTAACTATGGCTTACCGTTCCATTCTTGTTTTTCCGGATGATACAGTCAAGATGATCATTGATACCATCCGGGAGGCAAAGAAGTCGCTTCGGATAAAAATGTTCGTGTTTTCGGATCCCCAATTGATCTACGCTGTTATTGATGCGCATAATCGTGGCCTTGATGTAAAAGTGATGCTGAATCCGGCCCGTAGGAGTGGCGAAGAGGAAAATGAAAGCACCAGGTTGTTATTAGAGCAGGCGGGAATAAATGTCAAGGACACAAATCCATTTTTTGGTCTTACACATGAAAAATCAATGGTTGTGGATGACAGGCTTGCGTTTATAAAATCTTTGAACTGGGAAACAAAAAATCTTACTGAAACACGCGACTACGCCATTATTACTTCTAATCCTCATGAGGTTGAAGAGGTCATTATGTGTTTCGAGGCAGATTGGGCGCGAACGGATTTTAATCCTGGTGAAAATGCACGTCTTATCTGGTGCAGCATCAATGGCCGTGACCGCATTGCGAGATTTATCGATGAGGCAAGGCACTCTCTGTTTATTCAAAATGAAAGATACCAGGACCTCGTCATCATTGAGCGGATCATCAGGGCGGCCACGCGGGGTGTCAAAGTACACGTGATGGTTCGGCCACCGCATACGCTGAAAAAAGAAAAGCTGGTCGAAGGTGTTGGTGGGTTGCGTATCATGGACGATGTTGGAATAAAAATCCATAAGCTGAAACATCTGAAGTTGCATGGTAAAATGCTTTTAGCCGACGGCTGCAGGGCAATTGTTGGTTCCATTAATCTTTCTCCGGGAAGTTTTGATGACCGCCGCGAACTGGCGATTGAAGTAAACGACACAGAAATTGTAGAAAGACTGCATGAGATCGCACAATATGATTGGGAAAATTCTCACAAGCTTGACCTGACTGATGCTGGTTTATTTGAAGACCTTGAGTTCCGGGGTGAGGGTGGATCTGAAAAGCTTATTCTCGATCCTGAAGATCACTCGAAGCATCATACTCATAACCATGAGCATGAACATGAACACAATCACGATCACGAGCATAAACACAATCATGATCATAAACATGATGATGACGATGACGACGATCACGATCATAAACATAATCACGACCATAACCACAAGCACAATCACGATCATAACCACAAGCATAAAAAAGACGATTGACCAGTCCTTATTCATTCATTGAACCATGAAAAAATATTTGACACTAGCGGTCATACTGCTCCAGGCAAGCCTGGCCACCCCCGCTCGCGCCCAGGTAATCGACGCGCAAAAATTTTTTGAAGAAAATACAGTTCTTGACGCAAAATTGACTGTGGATTTTGCTAAGCTGATCCGAACAAGTTCAAAGCCCGAATATTTTCCCGCTACTTTCTCGTGCAAGATGGGAGACAGCTCAATCTCTGAACAAATACGGGTAATTGCCAGGGGCCATATACGAAAAGAAATTTGTTACCTGCCGCCTGTAAAATTGAATTTTCATAACAGCACTTCGCCAAAATTATCTCCGCTAGGTTCTTTAAAAATGGTTTGCACCTGCTACGAAAATAATGGCGGTGACCAACTGTTGCTAAAAGAATTCCTGGTTTATAAAATGTACAACCTGATCACAGATAAAAGTTTTCGTGTCCGGTTGCTGAACCTCAGTTATACAGATGAAAATCCGAAAAAGAAACCTTATGAAGGCCACGCATTTCTTATTGAGAGTGACAAAGCACTGGCAAAACGAAATGACTGCACCGCATTAAAGAATACAAGGTCCCATTCGGAATATACGAACCGTAATCAAATGACCATTGTTGCACTTTTCCAGTACATGATCGGGAACACTGATTTTGGTGTCTCAGCCAACCACAATATTATTTTGATCCAGCCTGCAAAAGATTCAACGGCAAAGCCGCTTGTCGTCCCTTATGACTTCGATTATGCCGGGATCGTTGATGCCTACTATGCTGTACCCAATGAAGGGCTCGACATTGAGAATGTTCGTGAGCGTCTCTATCGTGGCTACGCAAGAAGCGAGGAAGAATTGAACGAGGCTATCGCGATCTTCAACAAGCAGAAGGAACCAATATATTCACTGGTTAATAGCTTTAACCTGCTCGCGGAGAAAACCAGGAAGAATATTATCGATTACCTCGACGATTTTTATAAAACGATCAACAATAGCAACCAGGTAAAAACTCTTTTTATTCAACAGGCAAGAAAAATGTAGACATGTCACTGGCTTTCATCTGGTGCCTCCCCCCGCAAACCCCTTATCACCACGTTGCCGGTACCGTTCTTGTCACAGGGATAACCAAATTCCTTTTTCAATTTTCCGGGGTCATTGATGGTCTCGTAAAAATCGTCTAAGTATTTGAGAGTAGATTTCACATACTTCTGATCCAGCAAAGTGCAGTCAGTATAAAGTTTGTAGATGTCTGGCTTTAATTTGTTGTACAATGCTATCACAGCGTCAAACTTTGACATATCCTGTATACAGTAACCGCGGTAGCGACGGTCGCGCACGGAATTCATCCGTAATTCGTCGGCAGGTTTTGCGTAGGGAGGGCTTACCAGGCCGGCATGATCAAAATCGTACGGCACAGTCGTAGGGATGGAAGTGGAGTCACGGGCAACCAATTTTATATTTTGATATTGTACCGACCAGTCGGTATTTCCAACTAAATATTCAAACACCGCCATCTTCAAAAATGCAAGCGAATCTGTTTGTTCTGGTCGCATCTCGCGCCTGATCAAAACATCTTTGTTTCTGGTCGCCATTTGTGTTTCCTCCTCCAGCAAAATGCCATAGAATGGAGACGTAGATTTTTTCTTCTTTGTATCGTACAACTCCACCGATACAAGCCTTGCTCGAAAACTTTTTGGCGTAACAAGGTTATAAATTTTGTAAACCAACCATTCCTTGATCACATAATCGTCTCCAACACAGGGCATGACCAATTTCAATCTTTGCTGCTCTTTAAATATTGAAGATGAAAGCGTATCACTTTTTGAAAATTGAAGCAGCAATGGCGGGTAGGTGCAATTGCCCATTGTCCGGCGGAAATGTCCTCTTGTTCTGGCCTGGGCATTTACGGAATATTCTTTGCCATCCGCCTGGTGATAGGAAATGGTGAGGGGGTGATATTGCGGAGTCTCTGACTTGTCTGTCATAAGATCCCGAAGATTACCACTTAAAGTAATTTTTAGAACCGAATCTTCGTCGAATAACCCTGTACCGGAAGGTTTCGGCGGCTGCGCCAATGTCGAAATGCAAAATAATTGGACAGCCAGTGCGGCGACAAA
>Ga0163162_10005841_pt1 | contig 11901 bp, 6 predicted proteins | sample S55metaG_FD_115310 | JGI IMG/M metagenome (GOLD analysis project Ga0163162, IMG submission 115310) | Switchgrass rhizosphere microbial communities from Kellogg Biological Station, Michigan, USA - S5-5 metaG | ecosystem: Host-associated > Plants > Roots > Rhizosphere > Soil | place: USA: Michigan...
ATCGGAGAGTTCGAGCCATGTTGCACGCCGCACGACTGCTTCCCCTGGTACTCGCCGCCGCCATGAACACGCATGCGGCGGCGCCTGTGTTCGTGATCCATGGCGGCGCCGGTGTCGTCGCCAAGGAAGTCACGCCGGAAAAGGAAAAGGCGATCCGCGCGGACTTGCAGAAGGCGCTGGAAACCGGTTACGCGGTACTCAAGTCCGGCGGCAGCAGTCTCGATGCGGTGAGCAAGGCGATCGTGCTGCTCGAAGACTCGCCCCTGTTCAACGCCGGCAAGGGCGCCGTCTTCAATCACGACGGCAGGAACGAGCTCGATGCCTCGATCATGGACGGTGCAACCCTGCGCGCCGGCAGCGTCGCCAACGTGCACAAGGTGAAGAATCCGATTCTGCTCGCGCGGGCGGTCATGGAAAAGTCGCAGCACGTCATGCTGGTCGGTGACGGCGCCGAGGCGTTTGCCGAGTCGATCGGCATGACACTGGTCGACCCGAAATATTTCTACACGCAGGAACGCTGGCAGCAGCTGCAGGACGCGTTGAAGGCCGAGCAGGCGGAGAAAGTAGACCCAGGCAAGGCACCGCATCACGGCACGGTCGGTGCGGTCGCACTGGACAGTGCCGGACACCTCGCCGCCGGCACTTCGACCGGCGGCATGACCAACAAGCGCTACGGCCGCGTCGGCGATTCACCGATCATCGGTGCCGGCACCTATGCGAACGCGAAGTGTGCCGTGTCCGCAACCGGCTGGGGCGAGTTCTACATCCGCGCGAACGCCGCGCACGACATCTGCGCGCGCGTGGAGTACCGCAACGCGCCGGTTGCACAGGCGGCCGACGAAGTCGTCATGGGCGTCGTGCCGAAGCTCGGCGGCGACGGCGGCGTGATCGCGCTCGACGCCGACGGCAACTTCGCCACGCCGTTCAATACCGAAGGCATGTACCGCGGCTGGATCGATCGCGACGGCAAGATGCACATCGCCATCTTCCTGGAAAAGAAGGGGTGACGCGTCGATGTCGCGTCGGGCCCGGCCAGGCGCGTCGCGTTCGGATGCAAGGCGCATTCCGTCCGGGAGGCACTTCCGCGCCGTGCGGCCAATTGGCGTACAGTAGTCGTTCCGAACCAGCAGGAGAATGCCATGGTGCTGTGTCCTGTTGCATTGGCCGTCGGCTGCAAGGGCTGCCCGGTCTTCAACGTATGCCCGCTCAAGAGCGTCATCGGCGACTACAAACCGGATGATGCGACTGCCGAGAAAGACAAAGCCGCCGGCAAGAAAGAGAAGTAGGAGGGTACGGCGCGGGCGCTCCGGCCCTCGGCCCTTAGAAAATGTAATGCAAACCGACCGAAGCGAGCCACGTCGCTTCGATCTGCAGGCCGTTGACGCGTTGGTAGATCGGCGCCTGCACGAACGCGTAGGCGGAAAACCGTCGCGAGATATTCCAGTTGACGCCCGGGCTGATGTAGATCAGTGAGGCGCCGCTGTTTTCCACGTCGGCGTTGGCGCCGCTCTCGCGCTGCTCGAAACGGGCGTTGATCTGCAGCTGCGGCTGGAACGTCGGGCTGGCCGTGTAGCGCGTGCCGAAGTTGAGGTTGACGCCGGTGCCCGGCTTGAAGTCTTCACGCGAATTCAACGGCTGCGTCAGCAGCGCCTGGCCGAAGTATCCCCAGTCCGGCGCGAAGCTGCCGAACGTATACACGCCGAGCAGCAGATCGGTCGTGCCGGTGCCGAGCTGCAGCCCGCGGTCGAGCGGCTGGCCGCTCTGCGGACCGGTGCGGAAATCGCTGCCGAACATGCCGGTCGGCAGCTTCACGCCGAATTCGAATCCGGTGCTGCGCTGCGCGTCGAAGCCGGTGTAGCGGCCGATGATGCGCAGGTCGCCGATGCCGGTGTCGTGCGAGGTCGACACCGCCGTGTCGCCCTCGGCGATCGTACCGTGCGAGCGGTCGTACCACGGCAGCGCGATGTTGACACCCCAATCCTTGTTCGGGCTGTAGTCGAGATCGAAGGTGTAGTTGCGATTGATCGTGTATTGCTGGATTTCGCTTTCGTTCGGCACGTCGAGGCTCGAGCGCGAAACGCTGTCGGTGCCGGAACGCAACTGATCCTGGTTGAAGTAGTCGAAGCGCACGTCGCCGCGCCAGCCGCCACTCGACGCCAGTCCCTGGCTTGCCCAGTCGGAACTCAGCGTGCAACCGCACGCCGAACACGCCAGTGCGCGTATCGGGCCGGTGGCAAACAGGACAAGAGCAACGGTAAGCGCAACTTTGTTCATGAAAATCCGTGCCAGAAGGTGACACCGTTCATTCGCGTGAGGCAGCGCAAGGTTCACATCGGGCATCGATGTAGCGAAGGGCATTCAAGCGACCTCTGCAGCCTGGCGGCGATCGTTCGAGTGCCAGATGGCCTGCAACGCGCAATTATTCCCGTTTTTACATCGTTTTACCGGCATTTACCGACCAACAACCGCGGTTAAACGCCCGGCAGGCTAAGTTTGCGGTCGTCTCGCCAAATTCCGATATCCTTGACGCCGAGCGCCGGAAACTGACCGTTCCGACCGCGCTTCGCCGCGCATGTGCCTCCCAGGCGCCGCGCTATCACCCGATCCCAGAACAACAATGCCATGAGCATGGACTCCCAAGACCCGAAGTTCGGCCGCACCCGGCCCTCGAAGACGAAACGATTTCCGTTCGTGATCGTCGGCATCGTTGCCGTGATCGTCGCGGCGATTGCCTGGTGGCTCGCGCACAGCACGCCGCAACCGCCGGCCGGTGGCGGACGCTTCGGCGGCGCGCGCGGGGGCGGGCAGGGCGGACCCGGCGGAGGCCTGCCGATGCCGGTCGGCGTCGCCAAAGCGGAAACCGGCGACATCAATATCGTGCTCAACGCGCTCGGCACGGTAACGCCGCTGCACGTGGTCACCGTCACCGCGCAGATCAGCGGACAGTTGCAGAACGTGAACTTCAAGGAGGGCCAGCGCGTCAGGGAGGGAGATTTGCTCGCTGAGATCGACCCACGGCCGTTCCAGGCCGCGCTGACCCAGGCCGAAGGCACCGCGGCGCGCGACGAAGCGCTGCTCGCCAACGCGAAGATCGATCTCGAACGCTATCAGACCTTGTTCAAGCAGGATTCGATCGCCAAGCAGCAGCTCGACTCGCAGGCTTCGCTCGTGCGCCAGTACGAAGGCACGCTGAAATCCGACCAGGGTCAGATCGCCACGGCCAAGGTGAATCTGGCCTACACGAAAATCGCCGCGCCGGTCAGCGGCCGCGTCGGCCTGCGCCAGGTCGACGCCGGGAACAACGTGCAGAGTGGCGGCAGCATCGTCGTCATCACGCAACTGCTGCCGATCGACGTGCTGTTCACGATTCCCGAGGACAACCTGCCGGCCGTGCTCGCCAAGCAGCATGCCGGTGCGGCGCTCGCCGTCGACGTCTACGATCGCGCCGGACAGACGAAACTCGCCAGCGGATCGCTGGCCAGTCTGGACAATCAGATCGACACGACGACCGGAACGGTCAAGGCCAAGGCCGAGTTCGCCAACAGCGACGAGAGCCTGTTTCCGAACCAGTTCGTCAACGTGCGCGTTCTGCTCGACGTGATGCACGGCGCGATCGTCATTCCGACCTCGTCGCTGGAGCGCGGCTCCGGCGGTTTATTTGTATACACCGTGCAGCCCGACCACACGGTTGCGGTGCGCAACATCAAGACCGGACCGACCGAAGGCGAACGCGTCGCCGTGACCGATGGGTTGAAGGTCGGCGAGGAAGTCGTGACCAGCGGCGCCGATCGCCTGCGCGAAGGCAGCAAGGTGGAGCTGCCCGGCGAGAATCCGCAGCCGGCCGCGGCGAGCGCTGCGAATGCGTCGAAGGCCGGAGATGGCGACGCATCGAAGCGGCAGGGAACTCGTGGCGAGGGTCAGCAAGGACAAGGTCGCGGGCAGGGCGAGCATCGCCGCCGCGATGGCTCCGGCACCAGTGCGCCAGGCAGCAATCCGGCCGATGGCACGGCTCCAGCGAAGCCCGCGGATGCAAAACCGGCGGGAACCGATGCGAAGCCGGCAGACAGCGGCAAGCAGTGATGATTCGCGCGGCTCATCAAGGCGCGCAATGAACCCGTCGCGCATTTTCATCCTGCGGCCGGTGGCTACGTCGCTGCTGATGGCGGCGATCCTGCTCGTCGGCATCCTCGCGTACCGCTACCTGCCGCTGTCGGCGCTGCCCGAGGTCGACTATCCGACGATCCAGATCACGACGCTCTATCCCGGCGCCAGCCCCGAAGTCATGACCTCGTCGGTGACGGCGCCGCTCGAACGCCAGCTCGGTCAGATGCCGGGACTGAACCAGATGTCGTCGACGAGCTCGGCAGGCGCGTCGGTGGTCACGTTGCAGTTCAGCCTCGATCTGACGCTCGACATCGCCGAGCAGGAAGTGCAGGCGGCGATCAACGCGGCCGGCACGTTCCTGCCGAGCGACCTGCCGTCGCAGCCGATCTACAGCAAGGTCAATCCGGCCGACGCGCCGATTCTCACGCTGGCGCTCACCTCGAAGACGCTGCCGCTGACGCAGATCGAGGACCTCGCCGACACGCGCCTCGCACAGAAGATTTCGCAGATCGACGGCGTCGGCCTCGTCACGCTGTCCGGCGGCCAGCGCCCGGCGGTGCGCGTGCAGGCCAACCCGACCGCGCTGGCAGCGTACGGCATGAGCCTGGAGGACCTGCGCAACGCAATCAGCAGCGCGAACGTCAACTCGTCGAAGGGCAGCTTCGACGGGCCGACCCGCTCGTACACGATCGACGCGAACGATCAGTTGAAGACGGCCGACGCCTATCGCGACATCGTCATCGCCTACAAGGACGGCGCCCCGGTGCACCTGCGCGACGTCGCCGACATCGTCGACGGCGCCGAGAACAACAAGCTCGCGGCGTGGAAGGACACCGTGCCGGGCATCATCATGAACATCCAGCGCCAGCCCGGCGCGAACGTGATCCAGGTCGTTGACCTGATCAAGCAGAAGCTGCCGGCGCTGACGCAGTCGATGCCGGCGTCGGTGGACATCGCCGTGCTCACCGATCGCACGATCACCGTGCGCGCGTCGGTCGCCGACGTGCAATTCGAGCTGTTCCTCGCCGTCGTGCTCGTCGTCGCGGTGATCTTCGTCTTCCTGCGCAACGTGCCGGCGACGATCATCCCGAGCTTCTCCGTACCGCTGTCGCTGGTCGGCACGTTCGGCGTGATGTACCTGTGCGGCTTCAGCCTCAACAACCTGACGATGATGGCGCTGACCATTTCGACCGGCTTCGTCGTCGATGACGCGATCGTCATGATCGAGAACATCTCGCGCTATCTCGAGGAAGGCGACAAGCCGCTCGACGCGGCACTGAAGGGCGCCGGCCAGATCGGCTTCACGATCGTGTCGTTGACGATTTCGCTGATCGCCGTGCTGATCCCGCTGCTGTTCATGGGCGATGTCGTCGGCAGGCTGTTCCGCCAGTTCGCGATCACGCTCGCCGTGACGATCGTGATCTCGGCGATCGTGTCACTGACGCTGGTGCCGATGCTGTGCGCGAAGATCCTGCGCCATCACACGCCCGAACAGGAGAGCCGTTTCGCGCGCAAGAGCCACGAGACCATCGACCGCGTGATCGCGGCCTACGGGCGCTGGCTCAACTGGGTGCTCGACCGCCAGTTCGCGACGCTGCTGGTGGCGATCGCCACGCTGGTGCTGACCGTGATCCTGTACATCTTCATTCCGAAGGGCTTCTTCCCGATCCAGGACACCGGCCTGATCCAGGGCATTTCCGAAGCGGCGCAGTCGATCTCGTTTTCAGCGATGGCCGAACGCCAGCAGGCGCTCGGCAAGGAGATCCTCAAGGACCCGGCGGTCGAATCGTTGTCGTCGTTCATCGGCGTCGACGGCACGAACACGACGCTGAACAGCGGCCGCTTCCTGATCAATCTGAAGCAGCATGGCACGCGCGACGACGTGCAGACGGTGATCGCGCGCCTGGGAAATTCGGCGCGCAACGTCACCGGTGTCGCGTTGTATCTGCAGCCGGTGCAGGACCTGACGATCGAGGATCGCGTCAGCCGCACGCAATACCAGTTCACGCTCGGCTCGCCGAACATCGACGACTTGAACACCTGGGTGCCGAAGCTCGTCGACAAGCTCAATCAGCGGCCCGAGTTGTCGGACGTCGCCAGCGACCTGCAATCGCGCGGCCTGCAGGCGTACCTGACGATCGACCGCGACACCGCCGGCCGGCTCGGCATAACGCCGGCGGCGATCGACCAGATCCTTTATGACGCGTTCGGCCAACGCCTGATCTCGACTATATACACTGAATCGAATCAGTACCGCGTCGTGCTCGAAGTGCAACCGGACCTGCAGAAGGGTCCGAGCGCGCTGAGCAAGATCTACATTCCCGGCCTGAGCAACGCGAACAGCGTGACGCAGACGCCGCAAGGTTCGATCGCGTCGGCCGGCAGCACCGGTGGGCTGACCGCCGGCGGCACGCCGCAGGGTGCGACTCCCGGCGTCACGGCCGGCACGACCCAGGCCGCGGTCGCCAACGGCCAGCTTCCGCTCGGCACGCTGACGACGCTTAGCGAACGCGCCTCGCCGCTGCTGATCAGCCATATCGGCCAGTTTCCGGCGACGACGATCTCGTTCAACATCGCGCCGGGTTCCTCGCTCGGCGCGGCGGTCGAGGCGATCCGGCAGACCGAAAAGGAAATGAATCTGCCGCCGAGTATCGACACGAGTTTCCAGGGCGCGGCACTCGCGTTCCAGGCCTCGCTGACGAATACCGTGCTGCTGATCCTCGCCGCCATCGTGACGATGTACATCGTGCTCGGCGTGCTGTATGAAAGCTTCATCCATCCCATCACGATCCTGTCGACGCTGCCATCGGCCGGCATCGGTGCGCTGCTCGCCCTGATGGTTGCGCGCGACGACCTCGGCATCGTTGCGATCATCGGTATCATCCTGCTGATCGGCATCGTCAAGAAGAACGCGATCATGATGGTCGACTTCGCGCTCGACGCGGAGCGCATCGAAGGCAAGCCGCCGCGCGAGGCGATCTACCAGGCCTGCCTGCTGCGCTTCCGGCCGATCCTGATGACAACTCTTGCTGCCCTGTTCGGCGCGTTGCCATTGATGCTCGGCACGGGCGTCGGCTCCGAGCTGCGCCATCCGCTCGGCATCACCATCGTCGGCGGCATGATCGTCAGCCAGGTGCTGACGCTGTTCACGACGCCGGTGATCTACCTTGCCTTCGACCGCCTCGCGCTGCGCCTGAAGAAACGCTTCGGCGGCGAGGCTCCTGTCGACGAGGTGCACGCATGAAAAGAAAAGACCGCCACGAAGGCACGAAGATCACGAAGGAAGAGCGCTTTCAATTTGCCGGTCGTTTTTCTTCGTGTCCTTCGTGTCTTCGTGGCGGTCTTCTGCTGTGGATCGTGAATCCATGAAATTCACGAGCCTGTCCGAGCCGTTCATCCGCCGTCCGGTGGCGACGACGCTGCTGACGGTCGGCATTGCGCTGGCCGGCATGGTTTCGTTCGCTCTGCTGCCGGTGTCGCCGCTGCCGCAGGTCGACTTTCCGACGATCGTCGTTTCGGCTTCGTTGCCAGGCGCAAGTCCGGAGACAATGTCGACGTCGGTGGCAACGCCGCTCGAACGCCAGCTCGGACGCATCGCCGGCGTCAGCGAGATGACGTCGACCAGCTCGCAGGGCTCGTCGCGCGTCGTGCTGCAGTTCGATCTGTCGCGCGACATCGACGGCGCCGCGCGCGACGTGCAGGCTGCGCTCAATGCGTCGCTCGCGCAGCTGCCGAGCGTGCCGACCAATCCGAACTACCGCAAGGCCAATCCGGCCGACGCGCCGATCATCATCCTGGCGATGACGTCGAAGACGCTCAGCACCGGTCAGATCTACGATGCCGCCTCGACCGTCGTCGCGCAGAAGATCTCGCAGGTCAATGGCGTCGGCCAGGCCACGGTCGGCGGGGCGACCGCGCCGGCGGTGCGCGTGGACATCAATCCGACCGCGCTGAACAAGTACGGGATTCCGCTCGACACCGTGCGCATCGCGTTGCAGAACGCGAACGCGAACCGGCCGAAGGGCTTCGTCGAAGACGGCGAGCAGCACTGGCAGATCTACACGAACGACCAGACCGGCCTTGATTCGAGCCAGTACAGGAGCCTGATCGTGGCCTGGAAGGACGGCGCGCCGGTGCGCCTGTCCGACGTCGCCGACGTCAGCGATTCGGTGCAGGACGTCCGCAACCTGGGTCTGTTCAACGGCGAACCGGCCGTGCTCATCATCGTCAGCAAGCAGCCGGGTGCGAACGTCATCCAGACGATCGACCGCATCATGGACCTGTTGCCGCAGTTGCGCGCGTCGATCCCGGCCGACATCAACATCGACATCGCCATGAATCGCACGACGACGATCCGCGCGTCCCTGAGGGACATCGAGCGAACGCTGATCATCTCCGTGCTGCTCGTCATCCTCGTCGTCTTCGTGTTCCTGCGCAGCTGGCGCGCGACCCTGATTCCGGCCGTGGCGGTGCCGGTGTCGCTGATCGGCACGTTCTCGATCATGTACCTCGCCAACTTCAGTCTGGACATCCTGTCGTTGATGGCGCTGACCGTGGCGACCGGCTTCGTCGTCGACGATGCCGTCGTCGTGCTCGAGAACATTTCACGGCACATGGAAGCCGGCATGTCGCGCCTGCAGGCCGTGCTCACCGGCGCGCGCGAAGTCGGCTTCACGGTGCTGTCGATGAGCCTGTCGCTGATTGCCGTGTTCATCCCGATCCTGCTCATGGGCGGCATCGTCGGCCGTTACTTCCGCGAGTTCGCGATCACGCTGTCGGTGGCGATCTTCGTCTCGCTGCTGGTGTCGTTGACGACGACGCCGATGATGTGCGCGCGCTTTCTGCGTCATGATCCGGAGCGGAAACCGGGCCGGTTCTTCGCCTGGAGCGAGCGCACGTTCAACGCGATGCTGCGCCTGTACGAGCGCACGCTTGGCTGGGCGTTGAGCCAGCCGTTGCTGATGATGTTCATCCTGCTCGTGACGGTCTGCCTGAATGTGTGGCTGTACATCCAGGTGCCGAAGGGCTTCTTCCCGAGCGAGGACACCGGCGTGCTGGTCGGCGGCGTGCAGGCTGACCAGAGCATTTCGTTCCAGCTGATGTCACAGAAGATGAAAGACTTCATGAAGATCGTGAAGAGCGATCCGGCCGTGCAGAATGTCGCCGGTTTCACCGGTGGCGGGCAGCGCAATGGCGGCTTCATGTTCGTCGCGCTCAAGCCGTTGGCCGAACGCGGCGTCTCCGCCGATGGCGTGATCAGCCGCATGCGCATGAAGCTGGGCCAGGTCGCCGGCGCGCAGCTGTTCCTGCAGCCGGCGCAGGATATCCGCGTCGGTGGCCGGCAAAGCAGTTCCACCTACCAGTACACGCTGCAGAGCGACAGCCTCGACGACCTGCGCGCGTGGGGCGACAAGATTCGCGAAGCGTTCACGAACCTGCCCGAGCTTGCCGACGTCAACTCCGATCAGGCGGTGAAGGGGCTCGAAACGCAGCTCAACTTCGACCGCGCGACCGCCGCGCGCCTCGGCATCACGACGCAGACGATCGACAGCGCGCTCAACGACGCCTTCAGCCAGCGCAATGCCTCGACCATCTACGCGCCGCTGAACCAGTACTACGTGATCATGGAAGTCGCACCGCAATTCCTGCAGAACCCAGAAGCGCTGAAGGACATCTACGTGCAGAGCAAGTCCGGCAAGATGGTGCCGCTGATGTCGTTCGCCACCTTCGGTCTCGGCACGACACCGCTTGCGGTCAATCATCAGGGCCAGTTCGTGTCGACGACGATCTCGTTCAACCTGGCCGATGGCGTCAGCCTGGGCGAGGCGTCGGACGCGATCACGCGGACCATGTCGCGAATCGGCGTGCCGAACAGCATCCATGGCGGCTTTGCCGGTAACGCAAACGCATTCCAGCAGGGACAATCGAGCCAGCCATGGCTGATCCTGGCCGCCCTGCTCGCGATCTACATCGTGCTCGGCGTACTGTACGAAAGTTACGTGCACCCGCTGACGATCCTCTCGACGCTGCCGTCGGCCGGCGTCGGTGCGATTCTCGCCTTGCTTGTCTGCGGCACGCAGTTCACCGTGATCGCCTTCATCGGCGTGATCCTGCTCATCGGCATCGTCAAGAAGAACGCGATCATGATGATCGACTTCGCCCTCGAGGCCGAGCGCCTGCAGAAGCTCAGCGCGCACGACGCCGTATTCCAGGCCTGCACGCTGCGCTTCCGCCCGATCATGATGACGACCATGGCGGCGATGCTGGGCGCGCTGCCGCTGGCGATCGGTTTCGGTGAGGGCAGCGAGATGCGCCGGCCGCTGGGTATATCGATCGTCGGCGGGCTGCTCGTCAGCCAGCTGCTGACGCTGTACACGACACCGGTCGTCTACCTGTACATGGAGCGCTTTCGCCTTTGGTGCAAACGTCTTTGGGCGCGCATCTATCGCGATCCGCAGGCCACCGCGCCAGGCGCAGCGGCTTGAGCTCGCAACGAGATGATACAATGATAATAAATCCACAAATGGATCGCTCGACGCGGCGCGTGCTCAAGCCTTTCCCTTCAACGGCAAGGTTGCGTGGGGATGAGTTTGCTTGCTGGGTGACTCGTGCCACACGCCATCCGCACCCCAGCCCTCCCGTTGAAGGGGAGGGGGAATTGCGCTGCTCGTCGAGGTTGGTCGCGGCCATATTCGTTTGCGCGGCCTGCGTGCTAATGAGCGCTTGTACGCTGGGTCCCGATTACCAAAAACCCGATCTCGCCGTGCCGGCCGCGTACAAGGAAAACGCGAACTGGAAACCGGCGACGCCCGGCGATGCGCTGCAGCGCGGCACCTGGTGGGAGATCTTCGGCGATCCGGTGCTGAACGACTTGGAGGCGCAGATCGACGTCTCCAACCAGAGCCTGAAGCAGGCCGAGGCGCAATATCGTCAGGCCGCGGCATTGGTCAGCGGCGCGCGCGCGAATTTCTTTCCGACCGTGGGTGTCAGCCTCAGCGGGCAGCGGGCCGGACGCTACGGCACAGGCAGTGTCGTGTCCGGCGGCACGGTCATCGGTGGCGGCACATTGGGCAACTCCGGGTCGTCGCACCCGACCAACACGTATTCGATGCCGTTCACGGCGAGCTGGGAGCCGGACCTCCGGGGACGCGTGCGGCGCACGGTCGAAGGCGACGTCGCCAGCGCGCAGGCCAGCGAAGCCACCCTCGAGTCGACGCGCCTGAGCCTGCATGCGGAGCTGGCGCAGACCTATTTCCAGCTGCGCATCGTCGACGAGCAGAAGCGGCTGCTCGACGATACGGTCGTCGCCTACGAGAAAGCCTTGGAGCTGACGCAGAACCAATACAACGTCGGCGTCGTGGCCCGGGCCGATGTCGTGCAGGCCGATACGCAATTGAAAACAGCGCAGGTGCAGGCGATCGATCTGGGCATCTCGCGAGCGCAGTTCGAGCATGCGATCGCGTTGCTGATCGGCAAGACACCGGCGGAGTTCTCGCTCGCCGCCGAGCCGCTCAAGGTCACACCGCCGGGAATTCCGGTCGAACTGTCAGCGACGCTGCTGGAGCGCCGGCCGGATGTGGCGGTCGCCGAACGCCAAGCCGCAGCGGCCAACGCACAGATCGGCGTCGCCGAGTCGGCATTCTTTCCGAACCTGACGCTTTCGGCCGAGGCGGGGTTCCAGAGCTCGACATTTTCCGACATCCTCGCTGCGCCAAGCCGGTTCTGGTCGCTCGGACCGCAGCTGGCCGAAACGATCTTCAGCGGCGGCGCGCGCCAGGCGCAGGTCGCGCAGGCACG
>Ga0163162_10005843_pt1 | contig 11900 bp, 10 predicted proteins | sample S55metaG_FD_115310 | JGI IMG/M metagenome (GOLD analysis project Ga0163162, IMG submission 115310) | Switchgrass rhizosphere microbial communities from Kellogg Biological Station, Michigan, USA - S5-5 metaG | ecosystem: Host-associated > Plants > Roots > Rhizosphere > Soil | place: USA...
GGCGTCCTTCAAGCGCATATTCGAGGCTCACGCTCTTGTGCATCACAGGCACTACGCCGAGATATTCAGCGATGAACCGGTCGGTCGCGGCGAAGACAAGGAGATACGGCTGACGGTGCGCAAGGCGCCGATCAAGGCTCTTCCCTTTGCTGCGCTTATTGCCTTGGTGTCCTGGCCGGGAGCAGCGATCTTCGTCGCCGTCATGATTTTTCATCACTGGGCGTGGAACAAGATTCACCTGGAGATGCACAAGCCGGAGCAGAGGGTGTTCAGCACCTGGCCGGTCTACAAGTTTCTCGCACGACATCACTGCCTGCATCACCGACATCTGGACAGGAACTTCAATGTCGTGTTCCCTCTGGCTGACTATGTTCTTGGAACGAGCGCTCGGGCCAACGAGGCTGATCTGATCTACATGAAGCAATGGGGATTGTGAATCGGCCGGGCCCCCTTCACCGCCGGCCGGGATGCACGACGTCGAACCGCTCGCAGACGACCGGCATCTTCATGTCCGGGGTCCGGCCGATGCGCTGACACTCCCGCGAGAAGAATCGCCAGTGCGCCTCGCGCCAGTACCGTAGCGAGCCGTCCCCTTCGCCCTCGGCCGCGGCGAACGCGTCATCGACCTCGTCGTAGGGGTGAATTTCGACGCGGGTCGTCTCGATCACACAGACCGGGCGGCCATCCCACCGGGTCACCACGCTCAGGTCACGCGGCTTCGGAATCGGCCGCTGCTTGGCCTCGAAGACCCACACGAGCCCGGCGGTCGCGCGCTTGTCCCCGCTCAGCACCAGGTCGGCGAGCTCGTTGGCGGACTCCTCGTGGTCGTCGAAGTGGAAGACCTCGTAGAGCCGGGATACCGCCTCGGCCCCCGCCGTCGCCACGAACGCCTCCCAGAACGGGCGAACCGCCTCCGGAAGCTCCACCGCTCAGCGCCCGACGGTCAGGCCCTCGGTGTCGAGGTCGGGCATCCGCCCCAGCATGAGGTCGCTGACGATGCGCGCGGTGCCGCACGCCATCGTCCAGCCCATGTGGCCGTGGCCGCAGTTGTAGAAGAGATTGCGGTGGCGGCCCAGGCCGAGGAGCGGCGGCCCATCCGGCGTCATCGGTCTCAGGCACGCGCGGTACTGTCCCTTGTCGTAGTCGGCGGCGGCGGGGAAGAGGTCGCGGGCCAGCTTCAGGATGTTGTTGAAGTCGCGCGGCGTCCAGCCCCAGTCGTAGCCGGCGAACTCCGCGGTCGAGGTCAGACGAAGCCGATCGCCCAGCCGTGACCAGCCCACCAGCCACTGCTCGTCCACGCCGGAGATCGTCGGCGCCAGACCGCCGGACTTGAGCGGGAACGTCGAGGAGTAGCCCTTCGCGGGATAGATCGGCAGGCGCACGCCCGCGGTGCGCGCGACCATCGGCGCGCCGACGCCCAGCGCCAGGACGTAGTTGTCGGCGGTCAGCACACCCGCGCTGGTGACGACGCTGTCGATGCGATCGTGATCGGCGCGCAGCGACGTGACACGGGTGCCGAGCTTGATCACCGTGCCGTGCTTGTCGCGGCAGACGCGTGCCAGCTCCTCGACGAACACGCGGGAGTCGCCGGTGGAGTCGCCCACATCGCGAATGGCGCCGGCGATTTTCGACTTCACCGGCTCGAAGGCTGGCTCCAGCCGGGCGACCGCATTGGCGTCGAGGATCTCCTGCTTCTGGCCGTGCTCGGCCAGCAGCGCCATCTTCTTGACGCCGGCCTCGAATTCTTTCGGATCGCGGTGCAGGTAGAGCGCGCCCTTGCTGATCTGATGGTACTCGATGCCCTCGGTCCGCACGAGGTCGTTGAGGATGCCCTGGCTGTACTGGCAGAGGCGCAGCTTGATCAGCGTGTTGTGCTTGGCCCTCGCCGAGGTGCACTCGCGCAGGAAGCGGAGGCCCCACGCGTAGAGCTGCGGATCGGCGTTCAGGCGGACGCGGATCGCGGTCTCGGCGCCGCGCAGCGACTGCAACAGCATGCGGGGCGCGCGCGGCGAGGCCCACGAGAAGGAGTGGCCGGGCGCGATGATGCCGGCGTTGCCCGCGGTGGCCTCCAGCCCGAGCCCGTCCTTCTCCTCGACGATCGTCACCTCGTGGCCGGCCTTGGCCAGGAAGTACGCGGTGGTCACACCCACGACGCCGCCACCCAGGATCAGAGTCTTCATCGTGCTCGCCTCGTCACGCTCAGGCGTCGAGCAGGAAGCCGGTCCGCAGCGGGTCGGCGGGATCGAACAGGAACTGGCTGAAACCGGTGAGATAGGCGGTGCCCGTGACTTCGGGGAGGATGGCCGCGCGATCTTCCACGCGGGTCTCGCCAGCGATCCGGCCCGTGAAGTCGAGTCCGAGCAAACCCCGGCTGACGAACGTGGAGCCGACTGTCATCAGGCCGCGGTGGTGAAAGAGCGCCATCCGCGCACAGGTCCCCGAGCCGCAGGGCGCAGCGTCGACCTGGCCCGGACCCCACACGAGCGCGTTCGGCGACACGCCCGCCGCGTCCGGCAGCTCGTGGATGAGGACGTTGTCCACGCTGGTCTTGCCCAGGCCGGGCACGTCCACGCGCAGCTGGGCGTTCACGGCATCGCGGACCGCCATCCCCCGCTGGGCGATCTTCTTCACGTGCTCGCGTCGCACCGCCACGCCGACCTGCTGGGCCTCGACGATCGCGAAGACGTTACCCACGCCGACCGAGACGTCGACCGCCACCTCGCCCACGCCCTCGACTTCGACGCGCTGGCCGGGCAGCGCCACGAACGACGGCGTCCAGCGCAGCGTGACCTCGCGGACCCGATCGCCCTCGGAGCGCGCGATCGTCTCGACCGCGCCGGCCTCCGTGTCGATGACGATCCGGGTGTCCTCGCCCTGCCGCGCCACCATGCCGGTCTCGATGGCCACCGTCGCCGCGCCGATGGTGCCCTCGCCACACGAGACGTAGTACCCGCCGGGATAGATGAAGAAGAGACCGAAGGCCGCCCCTGGAGTGACCGGCTCGGTCAGCACCGCGATCAGCAGGCTGCGGTGGCCGCGCGGCTCCAGGCAGAGGCCGGTCCGCACGTGATCCAGGTGCTCCTGGAACCAGCGGCGCTTCTCCGCGATGGTGGCGCCCGGTAAGTGGCCCAGGCCGCTGGTGAGCAGTCGCATGCCGATCCCGGCGGTGTGGAAGTCGATGGTCGACAGGATTCGATCCGAGCGCATCGGCACCTCCCGGCTGCGGGCCATGAGACTGCTTCCGGCAGGTCGTGTCAAGCGCGCGCGAGCCCGATGGAACGCTGGCCATCCACGCCGCCCTGAATTACAGTCTTGGCGTGCGCTCGATCCTCTTAATCCGTCATGGTGAAACGGTGGGCAATGCCTCTCGTGTGGTCCAGCACCCTGACGATCCGCTCTCGCCCCGCGGCATCGCCCAGGCCGAGCGTCTGGCTCGCCGCCTGGCCGGCGAAGGCATCGCGGCCATCCTCTCGAGCGACTACGCCCGCGCCCGGACCACCGCCGAGCACCTGCAGCAGCGAACCGGCGTCCCCCTGGTCTTCGAGCCGCTGCTCCAGGAGCGGAACTTCGGCGACCTGCGCGGCACGCCCTATTCCGAGATCGGCTTCGACATGTTCGGCCCCGACTACGCGCCGTCCAACGGCGAGAGCTGGCCCGTCTTCCACGCCCGGGTCGATCGGGCCTGGGCGCGCGTGCAGCAGCACCTGGCCGCGACGACCGGGGGTCACCTGGCCGTCGTGACGCACGGCCTGGTGTGCCGCTCGCTGGCAGCGCGCCACCTGACGCTGCCGGACGGCGCCCTGGTGCCTGAGCGCTGGGAGAACACCTCGCTGACGATCATCGAGCCGCCGGCGCCGTGGCGCGTGGGGCTGCTCAACTGCATTGCGCATCTGGACGACCTCGACGTGGTGGCCCGCGCCGACTCCGGAGCGGTGTGATAGGCAGGACGATAGTGGAGGACGCCTCATGAGACTGCAAACGTCCATCCTTTCCGCTGGTGTCATCGTCCTGCTCGCGGCGGTCTCGCTGGGAGCCACCGGAGCCGTAGCCCCGCAGGTCGCCCAGGCTCCGGAAGACCAGACTCCCCCGGCGGTCTCCACGCCGTCCCCGACCGGGCAGCCGCGCCAGCTCGGCACCGCCAACAAGCCGTGGACGGGCGACTTCGACCAGATGCTCGAGCGCCGAATGATCCGCGTGCTCGTCCCCTACAGCCGCACGCTCTTCTACAGCGACAAGGGGCACGAGCGCGGCATCACGGCCCAGCTAGTCCGCCACTGGGAGCAGTACATCAACAAGAAGTACAGGGCGAAGCTGGGTAAGCGCCCCATCACCATCTATCTCATTCCGACGACCAGGGACAAGCTGATCCCCCAGGTGGCCGGCGGCCTCGGCGACATCGCGGCCGGCAACATCACGGTGACCGAGGCGCGGCTCGCCACCGTCGACTTCGTCGCGCCGGACGAACTGAAGCCGGTGAACGAGATCGTCGTGGCGGGCCCGAAGGCGCCGCCCATCAAGACCGCCGACGACCTCTCCGGCGCGACCGTGCACGTCCGCAAGTCCAGCAGCTACTACGAGAGTCTGCAGACGCTGAACGCGCGCTTCACCAAGGAGCGCAAGCCGCCGGTGAAGCTCGTCCTGCTGCCGGACGCACTCGAGGACGAAGACGCCATGGAGATGCTCAACGCGGGCATCCTGGACGTCCTGATCGTCGACGACTGGAAGGCCACGACCTGGGCGCCGGTCCTGCCGCAGATGAAGGTCATCCCCGGCGCGGCGGTCCGCACGGAGGGCCACGTCGGCTGGGTCATCCGCAAGGACAGCCCCAAGCTCGCCGCCGAGCTGAAGGACTTCTACGCGAACTTCGTCAAGAAGCAGGGCTTGGGCACTCAGCTGCGGGCGCAGGCCGCCCAGCGGGTGAAGCAGTTCAAGAACAACACCGGCGACAGGGAGCTGAAGCGTTTCGAGGAGATGCTGGCGCTCTTCCGCAAGTACGGCCAGCAATACAACTTCGACCCGCTCATGCTGGCCGCCCAGGGCTACCAGGAATCCGGACTGAACCAGAACGCCACGAGCCACGTGGGCGCGATCGGCGTGATGCAGGTCATGCCGGCCACCGGTGCCCAGCTGAAAGTCGGCGACATCAAGGTGACCGAGGCGAACATCCACGCCGGCGCGAAGTACATGGACCAGCTGATGACGAAGTACTTCGTCGACGCCAAGTTCTCCGAGACCAACCGGGCGCTGTTCGCCTTCGCCAGCTACAACTGCGGGCCCGGCAACGTCTCGAAGATGCGCAAGCTGGCGGTCCAGCGCGATCTCGACCCGGACAAGTGGTTCAACAACGTGGAGATCGTCACCTCCGAGAAGATCGGCGCCGAGACCACCACCTACGTGCGCAACATCTACAAGTACTATGTCGCCTACAAGCTCACGGTCGAGCACATCGAGCTCCAGCAGAAGGCGAAGGAGCAGATGAAGAAGGGTGGCTGAAGACCTTTCCAGGTCGAACGCACTACGGTTGCTCGTCCGTCACGCGCGGACGCGGCCTACCGCGGTCGCCTTTCGCTCCAAGCACCTGGGCCTCTATCGTGAGCGCACGTGGCGCGACTATGCCGTCCTGGTCGCCCGGGTGGCCGCCGGCCTGAAGCGACTCGGCGTCACCCGGGGCGAGCGCGTCGCCATCGTGGGCGACCCGTGCGAGGAGTGGATGCTGGCCGATCTCGGCGCGCAGGCGCTGGGCGCCATCACCTACGGCGTCTATCCCACGGCCTCGGCGAGCGAGGTCGAGTATCAGCTGCGGGACGCCGGCGCCTCGGTCTTCGTGGCCCAGGACCAGGAGTACGTGGATCGGATCCTGCCCTTCGCGGACCGCCTGCCCGCGCTGCGCTTCATCGTGGTCGTCGACACCTCGGCCATGTTCAGCTACGCGCATCCCAAGCTTCGCGGCTGGGACGAGGTCCTCGGCGAGCCGAGCGCCGCTGATGAGGACCTCGTGGCGCTGGAGGCGCTCGCCGCCGCGATCGACCCCGGCGATCCCGCGTTCATCGTCTACACCTCGGGCACGACCGGCCACCCCAAGGGCGCGCTGGTGGCCCACGGGCGACACCTGGCTGGCGCCTTCAACCTCGTGCAGCACTATCCCCTACTCGCGGAGCCGCAGCGGACGGTCGTCTTTCTGCCGCTCTGCCACGTGCTGGGACGCGACGTGGCGCTGACGCTGCCGCTGCTCTCCGGGCTCGTGCCGCATTTCGGCGAGGATGCCGAGGACCTGACGCGGACGATCTTCGAGGTCGCGCCGACCGTGCTCTTCACGGTACCGCGGTATCTACAGAAGTTCGCTTCGCGGGCGCTGGTCGCCGTGCAGAGCGCCAGCCGGCCCAAGCGGCTCGTCTACGACTGGGCCATGCGCGTGGGCCGCCGTCACGTACGCGCGCACTGGGAGGGCCGGGCCAGCGGGACCGGGCGGCTGGCCTACGCGCTCGCGCGGGCGGTCGCCTTCCGGCCGCTGCTCAACAAGCTCGGCTTCGACGCGCTCGAGCTCGTCATCAGCGGCGGGGCTCCCCTGCCCCCCGAGACGATGGCGCTGTGGCAGATGTGGGGCGTGAACGTCTGCGAGATCTACGGCCAGACCGAGGAGGCCGGCGCCATCATCACGGGCCAGCGCGAGCGCTTTCCGCGGCCGGGCGACGTCGGCACCCTGGGGCCGGGGTGGGAGCTGAAGCTGGCGGACTCGGGCGAGATCCTGATCCGCGGCGAGCACGTGTTCGAGAGCTACTGGGGCAACGAGGCGGCCACGCGCGAGGTGCGCGCGGCGGACGGGTGGCTGCACACCGGCGACGTCGGCGAATGGAAGGACGGACGGCTCCGGCTGATCGATCGCGCGCGCGACTTCATCGTCACCGCGGGCGGCAAGACGCTGGCGCCCGCCTCGATCGAGAACGCGCTGCGCGCCAGCCCCTACGTCGCCGAGGTGGCGGTGTTCGGCCAGGCGCGCAAGTACCTGACGGCGCTCGTCGAGATCGACTACGATACCGTCGCCGACTGGGCGCGGGCTCACGACATCGCGTACACGGGCTTCACCAGTCTCGCCGAGCATCCCCGCGTCGAGGCGCTGATCGGAGCCGAGGTGACGCGCGCCAACACGCTGCTGGCGCGCGTGGAGCAGATCAAGGCCTTCCGCATCCTGCCCAAGGCGCTCGACCCCGAGGAAGAGGGCGAGCCGGTGACGCCCACGCGCAAGGTGAAGCGGGCCCAGATGTATGCGCGCTTCCGCGATCTCGTGGAGTCGATGTACGGCGACGCCGAGGAGCGCCTGCTGGCCCAGCAGGCGGGCGACGTGCTCGATCCATCGATGCGCGATCAATCCAGAGGGAGAGAGGGACGACGATGAAGCGGACACTGGTGTTCGCGATGCTCGCACTCGGCCTGGCGTGCGCCGCCCCGGCCGCCGCCCAGGATGCCTACGTGATCGGTGCGACCGGGGCCATGACCGGCCCAGCCGCCGCCAACTTCGCGCCCGTCCTCGAGGCGATGAAGGCCTATCTCGACAACCTCAACGCCAAGGGCGGCGTCAACGGCAAGCATGTCCAGATGATCGTGATGGACGACTCGGGCGAGCCGTCCAAGGCGGCCGCCAACGCCAAGAAGCTGATCGCCCAGGACCGCGTGCTCATGCTGGTCACCAGCAGCCCGTCGTCGACCTACGCGCCGCTCGTCGTGGAATCCAAGCGCGCGGGCGTGCCGCTCTACTACGCCGGCGCCGTCTGCCCCAAGGAGACCTACCCGCCGGCCGATCCGCTGCAGTTCTGCTCCACCGCCTACGGCGCCACGCTCGACTCGCAGGCCGCGCTGGCCTTCGTCAAGGCGCAGGCCACCGAGCCAGTGCGCATCGGCTTCGCCACGATGGCCATTCCCATCGCGCGGGCCGAGATCGAGTACGCCGAGCAGCTGGCCAAGACGCTGGGCATGACCGCGGTCGACACGGAGATCACGCCGCCGCCCACGCCCGACTACACGCCGTTCGCCACCAAGCTCAAGGACGCCAACCCGAACTGGGTGTACTCGTGGTCGCCCTGGGTGTCGCAGGTGCGCACCTTCGAGGCGCTGCGCCGACTGGGGTGGAGCGGCCGCTACATCACCTGGGCGCATCTGAACGCCGAGGAGGAGCTGGCCCGCATCAAGGACGGCACGCTCTACGTGGTGGGCACCAACGCGCTCTTCCAGGACAACCTACCGATCCACGCCGAGATCCGCGCGACCACGCAGCGGGCCAACCTCAAGTATCCCGCCACGTATCTGGCCGAGGGCTTCATCGCGGGGCTGGTGGCCGAATCCGTGCTGAAGGCCACGGCGTGGCCGCCCACGCCGGCCAAGGTCCTGGCCGCCATGAACAACCTCAAGGTCGATCTCAAGGGCCTGCGCGGCGGGCCGCTCGAGTGGACGGCCGACAACCACTTCCGCACCACGCAGCACTATCGCGTGTGGCACTGGGACCCGGCCAAGCAGGCGATCATCCAGATCCAGGACTGGCAGGCGATCCCCGTGAAGCGCTGACGGATGCAGCTCGCCGTCAACATCGTCGTCCTGGCGTCGATCTATGCGCTGATCTGCTGCGGCTATGTCCTGATCTACCGTGTGTCGCGGGTCGTCTCGCTCGCCCACGGTGAGCTGATGATGCTCGGCGCCTACGGTCTCTACGCCACCGCCTCGCTGTTCTCCGGCCATCCGCTCGGCGCGCTGGCCGCCGCCGCCCTGCTGGCCATCGTGCTGGGCGTTGCCGTGTATTTCTTATTGATGCGGCACATGACCGGCGAGATGGTGCTGGCCGCCGTGCTCACCACCATCGCGCTCGGCATCCTGCTGCGCGGTGTCATCGTGCTGGTGTGGGGCGCGCAGGAGCAGCACCCGCTGCACGTGCTCGGCTGGCGCAACGTCGCGCTGTCCGTCGGGCCGAGTGCCAAGATCTCCGCGGTGGGCCTGACGCTGGTGCTGGCCACCGCCACCGTCTATCTCGGCCTGTGGCTGTTCCTGCGCCGGACGCGCTGGGGCATCCGCATGCGGGCGGTCGGTCAGAATCCGCTGCTCGCCGCCCAGCGAGGCATCGGCCTGCACGGCATCTACGCCATGGCCTGGAGCCTGGCCACCTTCACCGGCGGCCTCGTCGGCATGCTGATCGCGTCCGACTCGGCGCTCGACCAGGGCATGGTGGTGATCGGTCTCAAGGCGTTCCCCGCCGCGCTGGTGGGCGGGCTCGACAGCCTGCTCGGCACGCTCTTCGGCGCGCTCATCGTCGCCACGGCCGAGGTGCTGCTCATCCACTACGTGAACCCGCTGCTCGCCGACGTGGTGCCGTTTCTCGTGCTCCTCGCCACGCTGATCGTGCGCCCGTGGGGACTGCGCGGCACCCGGGAAGAGCTCGACCGGGTATGAGCGTCCCGCACGCCAGCGGGTACTTCCGCACCAGCTACGCCCGTGACATGACACTGCTCGACACGCGCGTACAGCGAGTGGCGGCCGCCGTCGTCCTGCTTCTGGCACTGGCCCTGCCCATCCTCGACGCGCCGTTCCTGCTCGATCTCGCCAACCAGGTGCTTCTGGCCGTGATCGGATCGGTGGCGCTGATGCTGGTCAACGGCGTCGCCGGACAGATCTCGCTCGGCCACGCCGGGCTCCTGGCCGCCGGCGCCTTCACCACCGGCATCCTGGTGCGCGAGGCGCACGCGCCCTTCTGGGTGACGCTGCCCGCCGCTGCGCTGGTCGGGGCCGTGATCGGCCTGATCTTCGGCCTGCCCAGCCTGCGGCTGCGCGGCCTCTACCTGGCGGTATCGACGCTGGCCCTGCACTTCGTGGTCATCTACCTCGGCAACGAGTACGAGTCCCGCCGCGGCTACTCCACCGGCGTCGTGATCGAGCCCCCGAGCCTCGGCGGCGTTGCGCTCACCGCTCCCTGGGCTTGGTACTACGTCCTCTTGGCGTGTGCGCTGGCCGCGCTGCTGCTTGGCCTGAACCTGCTCCGCGCCAAGACCGGGCGCGCGTGGCGGGCCATCCAGGGCCGCGAGGCGGTCGCGGAGGCGCTCGGCATCAACGTCCCGGCCTACAAGGTGCTGGCGTTCACCGTCAGCTCGACCATGACCGCGGTGGCCGGCGCGCTGTTCTCGTACTACCGCGGCTTCGTCTCGGCCGAGGCGTTCTCGCTCTTTCTCACCATCCAGTACGTCGCGATGGTGATCATCGGCGGCATGGGCTCGATGCTGGGGGCCGTGCTGGGCGCGGTGTTCGTGACGCTGTTTCCATACCTGATCGAGTGGTTGATGGCGATCCTGCCGACTCCGACCGCGTGGGCCACGTCGATCTTCGCCGTGAACTACGCCGCCTTCGGCCTGGTGATGATCCTGTTCCTGCTCTACGAGCCGCAGGGGCTGGTGGGCATCTGGCGCCGCGTCCAGAACTATTTCCTGCTGTGGCCGTTCCAGCAGCGCCCGCGCGCCGGGTGAGCGCGTGACCGCATCCGCCGCGGCCGCCGAGCCGCTGCTCGCCGTCGAGCGGCTGGAGGTGGCGTACCACCGCGTGGTGACCGCGGTGCAGGGCGTGTCGCTGAACGTTCCGCGCGGCAGCGTCGTGGCGCTGCTGGGCACCAACGGCGCCGGCAAGACCACGACCCTGCGCGCCATCTCGGGCTTCCTCGGCCTCGACGACGCGCGCGTCACCGAGGGCCGCATCGTCTACAAGGGCCGGCGCATCGAGAACTGGCCGCCGCACCACGTCACCGGCCTCGGCATCGTGCTGGTGCCCGAGCGCAGCAAGGTCTTCGAGAACCTGTCGGTCGACGAGAACCTGGAGGCGACGGTGCCCGGCCACGTCCCCGGCTTCGACCGCAAGCGAATGGCCGCCTCGGTCTTCGAGTACTTCCCGGCGCTCGCCCGCATCCGCGGCCGCGAGGCCGGCCTGCTCTCCGGTGGCGAGCGGCAGATGCTGGCCATCGGCTCCGCGCTCATGTGCGGGCCGGAGCTGCTGCTGGTGGACGAGCTGTCGCTCGGGCTGGCCCCGGTGGTCGTCGAGGAGCTGATGGCGTGCCTGGCCGCCATTCGCCGCACGCTCGGCATGACGATCGTGCTGGTCGAGCAGAATGCGCAGGTCGCGCTCGACGCCGCCGACTACGCCTACGTCCTGGAGAACGGCCGCATCGTGCTCGACGGCCCGCCGGCGCGCCTGCTGGCCCACCAGGACATCCGCGAGTTCTATCTGGGGTCCGCCGGCACCGCGCGGCGGAGCTATCGCGACGTCAAGCAGTACCGCCGCAGTCGGCGCTGGTATGGCTGAGCCCGCGCTCAGCGTCGAGCGGCTGTCGCTGGCCTTCGGCGGGCTGCGCGTGCTCGAGGGCGTATCGTTCTCCGTCCATCCGGGTGAGCTGCTCGCCCTGATCGGGCCCAACGGGGCGGGCAAGACCAGCATCCTCAACTGCATCGGCGGGATCTACCAGCCCAGCAGCGGCCGCATCGTGTTCGAGGGGCGCGAGGTGACCGGCACCCGGCCTCACGCGATGGCCCGGCTCGGCCTGGCTCGCACGTTCCAGCACGGCGAGCTGTTCGGACACATGACGGTGCTGGAAAACCTCCTGGTGGCGCGCCACGCCAGGGTCGCCACCAGTCTGCTCGGTGAGGGCTTCCGCTCGCGCCACACGCGCCGGGCCGAGGTCGAGCACCGCCGGGTCGTCGAGGAGATCCTCGCGTTCGTCGAGCTGACGCGCTACCGCCATCAGCCGGTGTCGGCCCTGCCCTTCGGGATCCAGAAGGTGATCGGCTTCGCGCGGGCGCTGGCGCTGGAGCCGCGCGTGCTGCTGCTCGACGAGCCCTCGGCCGGCCTCAACCGGGAGGAGCGCGAGGACCTCGCGCGCCACA
>Ga0163162_10005844_pt1 | contig 11900 bp, 8 predicted proteins | sample S55metaG_FD_115310 | JGI IMG/M metagenome (GOLD analysis project Ga0163162, IMG submission 115310) | Switchgrass rhizosphere microbial communities from Kellogg Biological Station, Michigan, USA - S5-5 metaG | ecosystem: Host-associated > Plants > Roots > Rhizosphere > Soil | place: USA: Michigan...
GGCCCTGATCGCGCGCGGCTATCGGCTGCTGGCGTACGTATTCCTGATCGTCTACGTCGTGCCCGTGCTGACCTTGGGGACGGCCAGGTTGTGGCGGGCGCGCAGTGTCCCGGTAGCAGTCGCCCGGCCGTCCGGGGTGACATGACACTGAAGAGCGATACCGACGTGGGGCGTCTGGCCAGTGCTGCTTACCCCTGTCCCCGTGAGGCCATTCCAGGCATACGCCTTGCCGAGGCCACGGGATTTCTTACGTTTTCGTCCGAACACTCGAAGCGACCCCCGCGGAAACTCTGAGCGCAGGTGCCCCATGATCGAATATCGCCCCCTGCCGGCGTGGCTGCTGTTCGCAACTCTCGCCTGCGGGACAGCACTGTGTCCCCAGCCGGGCTGTGCCCACCCTGCCGCCTTCACCCTCGCGCAGATCATGCAGGCGCCATTTCCCTCCAGCCTCACCGCGGCGCCGCGCGGTGGGGCGGTGGCGTGGGTTTTTGATGCCAAGGGGCGTCGCAACATCTGGGTGGCGGAGCCGACGGGCGGCACCAAGGCGCACGCGATCACGTCCTTCGACGAGGACGACGGGTCTCACATCGACGACCTCGCCTGGTCGGCTGATGAAGCCTCGATCGCCTTCACCCGGGGCGGTTCCATCGAGGATGATCAGCCTGCCAACGTCGACAGCGCCCCATCCGGCCCCAAGCCGCGCGAGGTGTGGGTGGCATCCCGCTCAGGCGCCCCAGCACGCCGCATCGGCGCGGGTCACAGTCCATCCTTCTCCCCCGACGGCACGCGTCTGCTCTACCTCGACAAGCGTCAGATCCTCACGGCCGCCGTGGGCGGCGGCGCACCGCAGCCCTTGATCGTGGACAAGGGGATGATCGAGTCAGTGACCTGGTCGGCGGACGGTAAGCTAGTGGCCTTCGTCAGCGATCGAGGCAGTCACGCCCTCGTGGGCGTCTACGATTTCTCGCGCCAGAGTATCGCGTGGATGAGTCCTGGCCTCGACCGCGATACTTCGCCGGTATTTTCCAAAGACGGCAGCCGCATCGCCTTCATCCGTGTGCCCGCGGAGCGGGCGCCGCCGTTCATCTCGCGCCGCAGCGGCCAGTGCTGGTCGATCTGGATCGCCGACGTGCGCAGCGGCGCCGGGCGCGCGATTTGGACCGCCGACGCCGGTGCAGGCAGCGTCTTTGCCCCGACCCTGTCGCCGCGCAACCTGTTCTGGAACGCGGCGGATCAGCTGGTGTTTCCGTGGGAGAGGAGTGGCTGGCTGCAGCTGTACGCGGTGCCCGTCGGCGGTGGTACCGCGCGGGCCCTGACCGCCGGTCGCTCCGAGATCACCCACACTTCCTTGAGTGCGGACGGGCGGCGCATCGCGTATTCCGCCAGTAAGGAAGGGGAGCCGGACCGCCTTCACATCTTCGCCCTCGACACCGATCGCGGCAGTGCAAGAATCCTGGCAGCCGACACCGGGATCGAGGACACCCCACAGATCAACAACGCCGGCGCCGTGTTTGCGCTGCGCAGCGATGGGACGCATCCCCTGCAGCCGGTCATGCTGTCGAGCAACAACCGCTGGGAGGCGCTCGCGCCGCAGCAGATACCGGCGGACTTCCCCTCCGCGCAGCTCGTAACTCCCGAAGCGGTGACTTTTCGGGCCGAGGACGGGCACGAAGTGCACGCGCAACTCTTTGCGCCGCAGGATCGCGATGCAAAGCCGCGACCCGCGATCCTGTTCTTCCACGGTGGCCCGCGCCGGCAGATGCTGGTCGGCTTCCACCCGATGGGCGCCTATAACTGGATGTACTGCCTCAATCAGTACCTGGCGGCGAAGGGTTACATCGTCCTGTCGGTCAACTATCGCGGTGGCATTGGCTACGGACTGGAGTATCGCGAAGCGGACGACTTTGGCCCCGGCGGCGGCAGCGAGCTTCACGACCTGCTCGGTGCGGTGGCCTACCTCAAGGCGCGCAAGGACGTGGACCCCGCGAAGCTGGGTATCTGGGGCGCCAGTTACGGGGGCCTGATGACGGCGCTCGGGCTGGCACGGGCGCCGGATGCCTTTGCGACGGGCGTCGACTATGCGGGGGTGTACAACTGGGCCAGTTTCCTAACCTCGATCGGGTTGCCTCCGGATACACCGGAAGCCACCCGCCGCGCCGTGGAGTCATCGCCGATTGCGACCATCGACCGCTGGCGGGCGCCCGTGCTTCTGGTGCAGGCGGACGACGATCGGGCGGTGCCTTCGCAGCAGGCATCGGAGCTGCTTGAGGCGCTGCGCAGCCACCATGTGCCGCACGAAGTCGTGATCATGCCGGACGAGATTCATGATCTGGCGCGCTACGCGTCCTGGATGAAGCTGTTCGATGCGGCTGCGGCACACTTTGCAGCCCACTTCGACTGACTTCAGGGCCAATGCTCCGCCGCGACTAATGACCGTGGAAACTCCGCGCTAGGCGATCAGGTCGCGGTAGGCATGCCAGGTGGCGTATCCCAGCAAGGGCGCAATCACCACCATGCCGACCAGAAAGGTCGCGAATGCGAGCGCGGTAAGGCCAACGATCAGCGCGGCCCACACGATCATGGCCGGAAGGTTTGCAAACGTCGCGCGGATGCTGGCGCGAATGGCCTGCGATGCGGTCGCGTGGCGGTCAATGATGAGAGGCACGGCAACCACCGACACCGCGAATACGACCCCGGCCAGAACGGCTCCGCAGCCGAGGTAGCCGAGCAGCTGCCTCGTTCCCAGGGTCTGTGCGCCACCCCATAGCACCACCGCAAGGCTTGGCGATTCGGCGCTGAAGGCCGATTGCAGCAGCACGGCCGACAGTGCGAACCACAGCAGCGCAATGAGGGCGAGCACGCCACCGAAGTGCAGCAGCCCGTCGGGGTTGCGTGTCAGCGCCTGCAGTGATTCATCAAATCCGAGTGGCTCGCGTGCGCTGTGGCGGCGTGCGAGTTCGCACAGGCCGGTCGTCATGACAGGGCCGACCAGTAGGTAGCCGGTCACCGCCGCCGCCACCAGATAAAGATGGGTGCTTCCGAGCATCAGGAGCACTCCGCCCAGAATCGAAATCAGCGCGCCGTATCCCAGACCTGCGGCGCCGATGGCCTTGAAGTCGTCCCAGCCGCGACCGAGCCATTCGACGGGGCGGCCCATGGGGACGTGGCGGACGTCGACGTGAAGGTCGGGCGAGTGTCCGACACTGATGGACGTAGTCATGAAGGCCTCCTGTGGGTCAGCGGCACGGATCATGGACTGGAGTGTTAAGTGGCATCGTACGCCTGGACGACCGGCTACGGGGATGGCAGCTTCGTACGCCGGGCCGGTAGACTTGTCCCCAATACGCCCCCGTAGCTCAGTGGATAGAGCGACCGCCTCCTAAGCGGTAGGTCGTCGGTTCAACTCCGGCCGGGGGCGCCAATAATTCAATGACTTACAGTTGTTTTCTCGGGACCATCGAGCAGATCGTCTAACGTTCGTCTAACGTCCCGCCAGAACCCACCGTCATCGAGCAGCACCGGACGTAAGGTCGCTAGCGAACCCGGCGCTTTTCTGGGCTGATCTTCGCTAAGGCTCGGTCACATGTATAACCGCTTTTGAGGCGGTAGGTCATCTCGAAGAAACGTTCGGGGCGGTGCTATTCGGTCGACTCGGCCCGTCGCGACTCTGGGGCTCGGACGAGGGAGAAGCCGTCGCCGTCCGACGGGTTGACACGATGAGGGCAGTGACGTGGGCAGAGTTTCGATACCCGAGAGAGGACTCGAAATTCGACAGTGAATTTCTCCCCAACCATGTGTTAACGCTGCGGGACTTTTGAGTTCACCGTGGGATCATGTCGTTGGTTACACGATAGCCTCAGGGGCAGGCCCCCGCATTTGTTGTCTGAATTGTTGCGCGTCCGATCGCGGTCAAAGTCACCGTGCGTTCTTGTGAGCCGACGGTAGGGGTCGCGCGGCAGACCGTGAAAACTTCGGCGGTGGCGGCCAGGCCCGTGGGTTGGAAGATCAAAGCGGCGGAACCCCCAGTGGGAGTGACGCGAAAGCCGGTTGGGGCGGCAGGTTCGCTGTGCAGAACGGTTGTGCCGCTGAGGACGATCCAGCCCTGGCTCCAGTTCCCGACCCCGCAGCTCGCTCCGTCCGCCGAGACGCACAGGGTCACCGGCGCACCGCGCTTGATAGCCTCACTTCGTGCGAGGTGCGTCGCACCGATCAGTGCATTGGATACCGAGCGAAGCTTGCTCGGCAGGCTGGCGTTGGTGAACGACGGTGCGGCCAGGGCCAGCAGGATCGTCAGCACGGCGATACCCACCAGCAACTCGGTCAGAGTAAATCCCTGCTGCGGTCTGAGGCGATTCATGGTCGTTGCACCTTAGCGTTGGATGTACCAGTACACCCGCGCTTTCGGTTGCGTCGGCACGGTGCCCGGCGCCGCCTGCGGCTCAGTACTCTGTAACGGCGACTCGGGGCTGCAGCCAATGCAGAATGGCACGGTGACCTCGCCCGCAGGGCCCAGCACCGTCACCAATCCGGCCGTAGGGGAGGGGGGCAAGCCGACCGGCGGTAATACGCTGAAGACCGCCATCGGTGTGGTAAAGGGCACGGTGTACAGTCGCGTGGTACCTAGGCTCGAGCTGCAGCTCAATGCTTGCGGCACAGCAGGCTGGTGCGTACTGAAATAGACCGTGCCGTAGATCGTGATGGCCGCGGTGACGACCTGCTCCGTCGCGACAGTTAAGCCCAAATACCATCCCTTCTTGTTCAAGAGCGAGCCTGGCGTGGCGGGGGTCGATGAGGTGACTCCCAGCAGCGAGTTCAGGCAGATGATCGCGCTGCCACAGTTGCCGCTCTCCGAACTCAGCCACGTGCTCGAGGTCGGGTTGTCCTCGATGGCGAAGAAGTAGTTGGTCACGGAGTTGACCACGCTACCGACCGGGGTGCCCAGGGCGGTGTAAAGGAGTGGTTTCTCCCGATCCCCGGAACCGACCAGCAGGGTGTACATGCCGTTCTGGTACACGACGTCCGGGGCGAACATGAACTTGCGATTAGCGGTGCAGGACCCAGAGTTCGCGCATCCCAGGGAGGCGATCTGACTCATGGTCCAGTTGGCCGGGGTATTAGAGCCAATCGTGATCCGGTAGACGTTACCGCCCAAATCCACGACATAGCCATACACTGCTTGGCCGCTGGCATCCGGAACTATGGCGACGTCGGCCACTACGGCGCGAACGGTCGAGAAGGTATTCAGGAGTGTGCCACTGGAGGCATCGAGCACGTACACCTTGTTGCCCTTGGTGCTGCTGGTGCAAGTGTTCGGATCATTGTCCTCGCACGTATCGTAGCCCCCTCCCATCACGATCAATGGCGAGCCGCCGCCGCCGTAGCCGGCGGCTTTGATGATCTTCGCCGAGGACCAGGTTTGGCCTATGCCCGTAAAGCCGCTCTTGCACCCGGTGTCATCGATGGGTCCCGAAGGCTCCGGGATATTGCTCGGGCAGCCCACTTTCCACAGCAGCCGCGGAGTTGCCGAGTTGCTCACATCGAACGCGTACAGCGCTCGCCCGCCACGGCGCATGGGCGCGTACAGCCACGCCGAGCTGCTGCCAAGCGCGAATGAGATCGGCCCGTCGATTCCGTAGGCTTTCGGCTGCGTCGCGCCCGCCGTGATGTTTGGAAAGGTTACCAACGGCGAATTGTTGTACAGACGCTGGATGCCGCCCCAGAACTCTGGCGGAACAAACGACCACAGCTCTCCGCCCGGCGGTACCCCGTTAACGTTACCGGTCTGGTTTCCGTTCACCGCGCGAAACGCGCCGTCGTTGCCGCCGTAATAAACCACGACCTGAGGCGACGTGTCGGTACCGTAGTTGATCACTGCCGGGTGCGAATGGATCACATCACCATGCGCCGAAGGGCGCATTTCCGTGGTGGTGATTCCATTGGTATTCTCATCCAGCACGTCTAATCCGCGTTCAAACTGAATCAGACTGGTTGCTTGTGCGCTGGTCGTGACGCCGAGTAACGCGGGTGTGATGGCAGCATTGTTGGTATCGAAATAGGGCAGATTCGAGATACCCGTGCTGCAAGCGCTGAATGTCGGCGGACAGGTGTACATGGTCCGCGCGGTCTGGCTGCGCAACAGATAACCCTCACCGCCCTTCTCGACAACGTTGCCATCAGGGTAGTTCGAGTTCTGATAGTAACCACTCGGGGATCCCGCCGGCGGCAGGCAGTTGCCCTCCGGAAAGAATGTCCAGTACGTGTCCACCGTCTTCGGCGTCCAGAAGCTGCGCGCGCACTCTGTGATAAAGCCGGTCTGACTGTTGATGGCACTCTTGCTATCGGCATCCTCCATGATGAGCGCAGTACCGCTAAAACCCATCTGGTACTGCTTAAGATTACCCATCCACCGCGGGTTGGCGTTTGGATCGGGGCGGAACATACCGATATAGACTTGGTTCAGGTAGGAGCCCTGCGTATTAGTGCTCGCCGGAAGACTGACGGCGGCGTAGACACTATTGACCGCCTGGATTTCCGAAAGGTCGTTAGTAATGGCCTTGCTGATATCGGAGACCGAGGCCGTGCCGCCGCTTGCAAGCACGCTCTGGTACTTGCCGCTGCTGACCGAGGACATGCTCTTGAGCAGTGCCGTCCAGCCCGGCCCCTGCCCGGTCGTGGGAGGTAGCACGTCGATCGTGTAGGTCACCACGCCGAGGGTGCTCTGCTTCATGAACCGTGCCCACTCGTCGCTCGGGTTAGTCGCAGAGCCTGCGGGCGAAACCGGAATCTGCGTGATGTCACCGCCGGCATTGTGGAGCATGGTGTTAGCGGTGGAATCGACGCTGTTGCTCTCCTGGTTCGGTCCGTTACTGATGTAGATGATGAAGTTCTTGATGCAGCCTGCGGTCTGTGGCGACACGTAGCTCGTCGCGCTCTCGGACGCCAAGGCGTTGCCCGGGAGAGCAAAAACCGCATTGTTTGCCGTGATCTGCGCCGCGCTCAGGTTGCAGCCGATGCACCTATTGCCGGTGAAATCTGTTTTCACCTTGCCGTTGCCGGCATACGGCGTGCCACCCTGGAAATACAGATACGCCTCAGCCATCTCCAACGCCGAATATCCCGCGTTGCCTTTATCCTTCAATTTGTCAAATTGAGTGATCATCGCAGCGTAGAGCGCCTTGTTGACCGTCGTCATGGGCCTGATGGCCGCGCGTACATAGCCGCCGCTTACGTTGCTGTTAGGTGAGCCCGTCTCCGTAGTGAACATGATGCCGACGTTGAATACCGCGGTGCCATCCCTGTTGACGGGAAGTGACGTGAAGGCCGCCGACAGTGCCGCCATCTCGTTGGTGAATGCCGTATTCCAATTTGCCGTGTTGTCGATGATGAACAACACATTCGGCTTTCCGTTGAGCGACGCGCCGGTGAAGACGTCGATGTCCTCGGCGCAGGCCCGGCGCGCCGGCAGTGCAAGCGTGGCGATCAGAGCAAATGTGACAATCCAGCGTTTCATGGCAGGCGTCCCTTAGCGGTCACGGGCAAACCAGTTGGTACTGGGTCTGGTCAAGCAACACCCGCACGCCTTGATGCACATTCGCGGCCGCGCCGCTTGCCGGGTCCTGGACTTGGGCGTCAATGTCCCAAACGGTGTCGTAATAAGTCTGGCCGCTCACACTGAACGCGGCAGGCAGGGACAGGCTGCTAAGCGGCAGCGAGGCTGGTGTCACCGAGGATGCGCTGACGCAGGTCGGCTGCGCCACATTCACACTATAATCGTTGATACCATCGTTATTGATATCGACACCGATCGTTTCGGCCTGCGGCGCGTTGGTGAATGGCGAGCTTACAATTTGCTCGATCGCCGCATTGGCAGCTGCCACAACTTCATCGCGTGACTGCGTGTTCGCGACGGATTTCCCGTTGGTGCTGCTGAGTGAAAACGCGCTCCCCAGAATCACGGTAAGCAGGACCAGCATGATCAGCGTGACGATGAGAGCGGAGCCTCGCTCAGGGGTGTTGGGGCAGATGGCAGGGCTCATGGCGGAGTCTCGCGCCGTCCGGAGACGTTCGTGATGCGAATGGTGGTGACGTACAGGTGACGCTTATAGGCGTCGTTGGGCGTGTACTGGCTCGCCACGGGGCAAGTGCCGTCGGCGGCGGGCTCGCCGATGCAATAAGTCTTCACATCCGTGTACCCGGGGCTGGTGTCGCGGTCCCGTACCAGCAGGTAAATGCGCACCGCCACGGAGTTCATGAGCTGAGCCGCGGTGCACGGCGCGGCGGTCGTGCAGCGGACGAATACGTCCGGCGCCCCGTCGCCGCGATTGGTCGGCAACACCAGGTTGTTGGGGTTCGCCCAGAGTGTGGGTTGGGTGTAGTCGATCGGAGCGCCCGACTTGCTGACGGTATCGAGACCGAGCACGACGGTGAAAGCCTCGACCCCGTCGATCAACGGCACCGGAGCCTGCTGCGCCAGAACGCCGCCCAGCACATTGAACTCCGAGCGCACGAGGGTCGGCACGGTCTGCCCGGGAAAGTCAGGATTGGGAAGGTCTGATATATAGTAAATGTTGGAAATGTATCTGCGCGTATCCGCGAGCGTCCCCGCCGTAATCGGTAACGTCGGCGGTGTGCCACTGCCCACGCAGTCGCGCTTATACAGCGGAAATGAGGAAGCACCGAGGGTGTAAGCGAAGGCATACGTCGTGGTGCCGTCGGGAATCACGGTCCAGGGCAAATCAACGGTTGCGACATTCGACGTGCTGTAGCTGCTGATGCGCCTGAACTGTCCGGCGCCGGTGCCCGTCAGTGTGTGCAGCACAAGGCTTTTATAGGCTCCCGCGATCGAGGACGCGGTGCTCGCGAGCGTTATGGTGTTCGCAGTGGCCGTCTGCGCGGTTCCGGCATTTTGCTCCGCGCCACAGAAAGAGTTTTGGAAATACAGCGCGCCAGCGACGGCCGGATCACAGGCGCCGACCCCCGGCACGCACAATTCGGTGTGGCGCACGACGAGGACATCGGTACCTGCGCGCTGGGCCAGCGGTGACAGACAGCCGGTGCCGGCCGGGAGTGTGTCGTACGACTGCACCGCAATGCCAACCAAGCTCATCACAAAGCCGCTGTCCCATGTGGCGTAGGGCTGGCATGGATTGGGTACTGCGGCCGGGACGTCGCCCGGAACCACCGTGGACGTCAGGTCGTCAAATTGGGGCACGTAGCCGCCCCAAAACCCCGCATGCTCGATATCACTTTGCAGCAGTTGCATGGCAAAGCGGCCGTTGTCGATCATCGAATTGGTCTTGGCTTGCTCGTTAGTGCTTTTGGACGCGTTGACGAATATCGCGACCAGAGCGGACAGGAGTAGCAAAGAGATCGTCATCGCGATCATCAGCTCCACCAGCGTGAAGCCGTGCGATCGATGTCGGATCTGAAATGATGAGGTGAAACGCACGAGATTCAGTTCAGGGTCGCGATGTTCACCACGGTCGTGGTGGTCCGTCGGCACAAGTCGCCAACACACCCGGAAGCGCCGGCATACGAGCCGGTTCCACAAGCGACCCCGGCGGGGGGAGCCGCGACCGGCGTGAGCCCCTGCCAAGCGACGGTGATCAAGTAGCTGTTTGCGCCAATGGTCTCAACGCAGCCGCGCGCACCAATCATGACACCGGTCTTGCTGCCGCCGGATTTCTCGGCGGCGCCCTGCAGCGCTGTACACCACTGCTGGGCGTCGATTTGCTGTGCGGTTGCTACGCTGGTCGGGCAGTTCATCCCGCTTCCGAGCGGATTCGCCGAACCCGTGACGTAGAGCGCTGCCTGATCGCGGTTGGTCGCCAGGCGATTGCTCATATCGTCCAGAAGCAGCAGCGCCTGGGCGCGCTGATAGCTCTCCATATCCGATAGCTGCAGGCGAACTTGCAAGCCGGCGAGACCCAGTAGTCCAAATGCGGCGACGACAAGGGCGATCAACACCTCGATAAGGGTTGTGCCGCCTTGCGGCGAACTCGCGATCGGTCGCATCATTTCTGCCATTTTTCGGGCGGGGTGCGGGTGTCGGCTTGATCGAGGGCGAGCGGAGCGGGGGTATTGTCCGCGGCCTGCGTGCCGATGCCGGTAAACGTAATGGTGTACGTGGGAACCGCGCCGTTGCCCACGGCTACCGCCCAGGTGTAGTTGCTTGCGACGTCCGCCGGAATCGCATATCCGGAAGCCTGCAGCGCCGCGGTGTTTGCGTAGCTTCGGGTTGCGAGCAAGTACTGTTGCTCGAGCGTGGCGATGTTCATCATGGCCGCCTTCGCAGCCGATCGCTTCCCGCGTATGACGTACTGCTGGTACGACGGATATGCGAGCACGGTGAGGATCGCCACCACGGCAACGGTGATCATCAACTCGATGAGCGTGAAACCGCGGTCCCGCGGGGACGTCGCGGGTGCGGTGACTCTCGATACTGTGAAGTGCATGTCGCTCCCATCCCTAGCAGCTGGTGCGCAATCCCCTAGGCTTGGGCAGTTACGCGATCGCAACGTTATTGAAATGCAGCAACGGAGTCGGCGACAGAAGCCACAGAATTCCGCGCCGTTCGTCGGCGGACGACTGGCGGGCTATCGACTTGTAAAAAATTGCTTCGCGGTTACGACGGGAGCCTTCGATATGTAAACCGCGCTGCTTGGATCCCGCGTAATCGCAGCGTTTTCATTGAGGCTGTCCTCCCTGCAGGCAGCAGGCAGCCATGACGTGGGCTCCGTCAGCCGAACCCCATAAAGACGAACGAAAGAGAACTTTCCTGCACGCCCCAGGTGTAAGTGTGAAGGCGATCTCTTTGTTGCCGAGGGCGAGTTCGGCAATGGCGCGTACTTTGTACCGGACGTCCGGTGTGGCGCCTGGCGCGTCACCACTCCTTTGGTCCCGAGGTGATTGCCGAGGGCAGTCGCGAGTATCGGGGTTTGTGCTTTGGTAGCATTGCCCTTACGCGACGCGTGACTCTCCTGGTGCGCGCAGGCATCTACGACGAGCGCGAGCAGCCAACCGTGAGCACGGTTGGGATCGAGCTGTCAGAGGGAGTTTTTTATGCCGGCCGCTGGACACACTACGGTTGTTCAACGTGTCCGGCAGCGAGAATCGTCTAACGAACTCTACGGAGTTCCCCGTCAAGTGCACGGCGAGGCTGATCGAACGTTGGGATCGGGGCGGCGCGCGAGATCTCGGTGGCAGCGGTGAGCAACGAGAGAGACGAGGATCGGACTGCAGATCTCTACGCGGCCTTATTGGACGGATGTTGTGGGTCGTCCGGGCCAAGATATAAGTCGCGCACGGCGTCCTCATTCGTCTGACGACGTGGACCGCACGCGACGATCGATCGCTTGCGGTATTTTCCCGCCGGTTTGTTAGCCAGGTTTTCACCGTGCTCGGTCTGACCTCGTTAAGTGTCTTGTTGCGCAGCGCTTCAGGAAGGGGATCGACGAAGGACTCAGGCGGCGCTACCGCGACGCAGCCAGGCCTGTGGGTCGTAGGCCTCGCCCTTGGCGAGGATCGCCCAGCAGATCCTGGCGTGCTTATTGGCGATTGCGACGAGCGTCTTGTGGTAACCGACTCGCTGACGCAGATCGACGATCCAGTGCTCGAGTCGTGAGCGTTTCTGGGCCGCTCGGATAAGTGCCGACTGCAGGGTTGATCGAGCCCCTTGAGTCAGCAGTGCCCGAAGGTAGCGATCGCCACGGCGGGTAATGCTGCCCAGGCGCTCCTTGCCACCGGAGCTCGATTGTCGCGGGACCAGACCGGCCCACGCGGCCATTTGCCGCCCGTTGCGGAAGTCGCGAGCATTGCCGACCGTGGCGACCACGGCGCTTGCGGTGATCGGGCCGATACCCGTCACCGCGGTCAGGCGCTGTGCGGCCTCACTCTGCTTA
>Ga0163162_10005845_pt1 | contig 11899 bp, 17 predicted proteins | sample S55metaG_FD_115310 | JGI IMG/M metagenome (GOLD analysis project Ga0163162, IMG submission 115310) | Switchgrass rhizosphere microbial communities from Kellogg Biological Station, Michigan, USA - S5-5 metaG | ecosystem: Host-associated > Plants > Roots > Rhizosphere > Soil | place: USA...
AGCCGTTTTGCAATCTATGCGACAGTCGTTAGGCGGCCAGCTTGTGTGTTGTGCGACGTGAGTATCGATCTAGTTCCACGTCAACCCGCGCAATTGATCGAGATTCACGTTGCCCCCGGAAAGCACCACGGCCGCTCGCGAGTTTGCTGGGAGCTTGATCAATCCATTCAGAAGCGCTGCCACGGGCGCCGCAGCCGCACCCTCCACCACGAGCTTGCAACGCTCCATGATCCAGATCATGGCGTCGAAGATCTCACGATCCGGCAACGCCACAATCTCATCAACAAATCGCTGCACGACCGAAAAGTTGATCTCACCGGCCCTTCGCACGCGCAACCCATCAATGATCGTCTTGCACTCAATCGTCTCCAGCTTGCCCGCCTCTATACTCTGCTTCATCGCCGGCCCATCGGATGACTCCACTCCGATCACTCGGATCTTCGGGTTGAAACTCTTCGCCGCCATCGAAACGCCGGAAATTAGCCCGCCACCACCGATCGGAACAACGATGGCGTCCACTTCAGGCCAGTCCTGAACGATCTCGAGGCCGAGTGTTCCCTGGCCGGCAATGAGTTGTTCGTCGTCAAACGGGTGAACGTAGGTGAGGCCCTGCGTCCGTACGAGTTCTTTCGCCTTCTCGTTTGCCTCGTCCCAGATGGACCCATGAAGAACAACCTCGGCTCCGTATCCTCTTGTCGCAGCGATCTTGGCTGGCGTCGCATTCTCCGCCATGCACACAACCGCGCGTATCCCATGAATCTTCGCAGCCAGTGCGACGCCTTGAGCGTGGTTGCCGGCCGAGGAGCACACAACACCTCGCTCCTTTTGCTCTGGCAGCATGAGCGCGAACTTGTTGAGCGGTCCGCGAATCTTGTAAGAGCCAACTCGCTGGAACATCTCCGCCTTCATTCGCACGTCATAACCCGTACGTTCACTGAGTTGTCGTGAGGTTAGAAGCGGTGTATGTTTGATGTGCGGTCCAATTCGGGCGCGCACCTCTTGAAAGTCCGTGACAGTTAGCGAAAACATAGTTTCAGGGTAGCACGCGCGAGCGCGGAGGCTCCTCCGTCTGCGTGCCGCCTAACCGCTGCAAGAGATTGACAACACGGCGTTTACGGCCCCCGCGCGCCTATCGGCGCGCTGCCTCAGCGGCTTCGGACGGCGGCACGGGCGCTGCGAGGCCATTCTCAAGTCGGCGCAACGCCCGTGCCGCTCGTCTAGCGTCGCCGTGTGAAGCCGTGTTGCAATCTATGCGACAGTCGTTAGCCCGACGACGACGCGAATTCCGGATGAACACTGGCGCCTTGAAATTCCAACAAGAGTGCGGGGCGACATCCATAACGCATCTACAGCGCGTTGCTTCACGCCCCGAAGGACGGCGCTGGACGGGTCGCACGGAAGATCTTGCGAACCGCAGGAAATCCCCAAACCACACGGCGTTCGCGCGCACGTCGTTCCGGCGAGCAAGGGCACCCCTTCCAGGTCGGCCAGCCTCGCTTGGCTACGGACCTTCTCCTCCGGTAGAATCGATGCGTGAGCTACGAAGGCATCATCACTATCGAACCGGGCAAACGCGGTGGCCAGCCCTGTGTCCGCGGCATGCGAATCACTGTCTACGACGTCCTCTCGTATCTAGCGGCAGGAATGAGTGAAGCTGAAGTCCTTCATGACTTCCCGTACCTCACCCATGAAGACGTTCTCGCCTGCCTCAGTTACGCGGCCGAACGCGAGCATCGTAAGTTGGTCGTTAACGAGTTAAGGTTCTCTTTGAACAGAACGTCTCCCCGGATCTTGTTCATCGTCTTCAGGACTTGTTCCCCGGATCTGAGCACGTCTTCAGGCTGAACCTTCATGAGGTTGACGATACCGTTCTTTGGCAATTCGCGCGGGAAAACGACTTCATCGTCGTGTCGAAGGATGTTGATTTCTCAGAACTATCAATGATCCACGGTTTTCCACCGAAGCTCCTTTGGTTGCGAATCGGCAATTGTCGAACGAGCGACGTTGAAGATCTAATTCGCTCGAATTTCGAGTTCATCTCGCGGTTAGTAGAAGACAACGATCGTGGCATTCTTTCCCTGTTCGCGAGAAACGCGGGCTAACCGCTGCAAGAGATTGACAAAACGGCGTTTGTTGGCCCGCCGGCCTATCGGCCGGCTAGCGCTGCGACTCCGGACGGCGGCACGGGCGCTGCGAGGCCATTCTCAAGTCGGCGCAACGCCCGTGCCGCTCGTCCCGTCGCTGTGCGGAGCCGTTTTGCAATCTATGCGACAGTCGTTAGGGCGACCGCCGCTGCGCGTCACGCTCGATACTCCATGCTATTCAGATCATCTTGCTGTGCCGCGCTCACGGCCGGCAACACGGGCGGTCGCGAGCGAGGCCCGTTGACGGTATCTCTAGCAAACACGCTACGATACGCGCAGTGAACACTTATGTCTCAACGGAGCTGACGCACTTCGTGGGCGCAACGAAACCTTCCGACGAGGAGCGGTTTGCTCTCCTTCTTCAGATCGTCCGTCAGGGTCGGCTAGTGAATGGCAAGGCGCTACAGCGGCAGGTCATGAAGCCCATCACCTGGTTCGAGATCGACGCATCTGCCCAGCGTGAGAACTTCTACCCTGAGCCGTATTTCGCGACGAACTTGCAGGCAACGCTTGCCTCCAACGAAGTTGTGGAACCGGATATGGTCTGTTTTTGCGATATCCCTTATGAGCCTGTCGCTCACTTTCGAATCCACACGGCGAAATATAATCGGTTCGGTATCGCTTTCTCCAAGGATTTCCTGATCTCGCACGGCGCAAGTCCAGTGTTTTACATCGCCCGAACCGCGCGCACCACGTTGCGGCTCGTTGGCCACGGCGATCACGCTGATTTCTTTCGGGATGAGTCCTATCCGAGCCTGCTCGGGTCGGCAAGAAATCGCGGCGAATTCTATGATGAGCTGAGACACCGGCTTCTCGATCTCGTCGAATCGCAAGCGAATCTTGTCCAAGAAATGCTCGAAACCTACAATAAGGGGGCGAGCGATCCGCAATTGCATCGCCTCGCGCTCTATCGCGCCATTGACCTGCCGGTCGCGCTCTTCACCTATTTCTTCGGCTACACCAAGTTTTTCGATCCCACACTCCCCGAAGACGATCCCTGCAATTTCTACATGGAGCGCGAATGGCGCTTGCTAGGCGAGGTGAAGTTCACAATTGGCAATATTGCGCGGGTTCTTCTCCCGTCTGAGTTTATTGAGTGCTTCCGAATTGAAGCGCCCGAATACGATGGTCCTATACTAGAGCTACCGGATCCCAGCGCGCCCTAACCGCTGCAAGAGATTGACAAAACGGCGTCTGATTGCCCGCGCGCCTAGCGGCGCGCTAGCGTTGCGGCTCCGGACGGCGGCACGCGCGCTGCGAGGCCATTCTCAAGTCGGCGCACCGCGCGTGCCCTCGTCCCGTCGCCGTGCGTAGCCGTTTTGCAATCTATGCGACAGTCGTTAGCCCGACGAATGTTGTCCTAGGTCTGCGATCAGGACGTTGAGCCGGGTCGACGCCATTCTCAGCGTGTTACTTAACCCTTTGCGAAAAGTAACCTGCACCGTAGGAGCGACAGACCGCTATGAGTGTCTGATAGCATCAAAAGTCACCACTTGTGGTAGCGGGAACGGGTGTTCCGGCTGAGTTTTGTGCCTGCCCGGCTCCGGATTTTGGTGACGGAGTCCTGGAGCTCGCGTGGCGGTTGACGAGCGGTTCATGTAATGTACCGGGCGCATGCTCCTACAGGCAGCGCGCGACTTCCTGATGTTGCTTGTAACCGTCGATCCGATCGGAACGGTCGCCCTCTTTGTCCCTTTGACGGCGTCACTTTCTATGCAACAACGTCGTGTTATCGCGCGCAAGGCTGTGATTGTCGCCGGCGCAGTACTCTTAGGTTTTCTCGTCGCCGGCGAAATTCTCCTAGCAAACTTGGGTATTCGCTTGTTGTCGTTCCAGGTCGCAGGTGGAGTTGTGCTGTTCTTATTCGGGTTACAGATGATCTTCGGTACGGGCGTTGCGTCGCCGCATCTCAAGACCGATGCCGGGCACGACATAGCGGTATTCCCGTTGGCCTTGCCGGCTATCGCAAGCCCTGGCGCGATTGCGGCCGTCGTTCTCCTCACAGATAACCATCGTCATTCCATTGCGGAATAAGCCGTGACGGCACTTGTCGTATTCATCGTACTGGTGCTCACTCTCGCATCTCTTTACGCGGCGAGCGCGATCCATCGGCTCTTGGGTGCTACCGGAACGAACGTCATCATTCGCGTTCTCGGTCTCGTGCTCGTGGCGCTTGCAACAGAGCAGATCGTTGGCGGGATCGAAGCGTTGCTCTATCAGCGCGCGGGCTAACCGCTGCAAGAGATTGACAAAACGGCGTTTGTTTGCCCGCCGGCCTATCGGCCGGCTAGCGCTGCGACTCCGGACGGCGGCACGCCGCCTGCTGGTCCATTCTCAAGTCGGAGCATGCGGCGTGCCGCACGTCCTGTCGCTGTGGGGAGCCGTTTTGCAATCTATGCGACAGTCGTTAGGCGGCCAACATTTGTCTGCTTGTAGAAGTTCGAACGGCGTTCGCAGATGGTGACGCCATGTGGGTTAAGATCGCCATAAGCATGGCTGACTCAAACAGTCATCATAGTCCTTGGCGTGTCTGCGCCAGCATTCTGATGTTTGTTAAGACTGGCCATTTCGTGCATCGGTGTAGCAGCGGCGAAGGAAGAGTCGTTCGCTACGCCGACGACCTCGAGGGCGATCCGAGGTTTCCCATCGTCGCGTTTCACGACGCAGGTGGCAGGACATTCGAGATCACTAGACCTTCGGCGAGTCCGCTGCCGGAGCTTGGTACGGCAGTACGAGTAACTTACGATCCCTCTGATCCTGGCAATGCATGGGCCTCCGGTACCTTCACACCTTGGGTGATACCTTCGGTCGTTGCAGTTGCCGGCCTAGGATTCGTCGTTGCAGCCGTGATCATGGCAATCGCGTAAGCGCCGCGCGCCATAAGCTAAGGTCGGCGAACGTCCGAAGTGGCGATGAGCGGCCAACAAAAACGGTTGGTGCCGATTGTAGGATCCGTGTTTAAGGAGTCGCGCTCCAATAGCGAACTGCATATGTGCTCGCCGAACACTTCGCCTGGGCGCCCTGGTCCCGAGTGTATTCGCCGTTAAAACCGGCTCCGTGCTCTGCGAGCCTTGCTGAGTCGCGGCGTATAGAAGGTTAGACGTAATCGCAATATGCGCATGAAGTGTCACACCGAGGTCTTCGTGTAATATTCATTCGCGAAGCGCAGGCGAGCGCCATGAGGCACGATCGCAACCGCCTGATGTGCCGTTACCGGCGGCTTTGCGCGCCGTAATCGCTCGTGCCGCCTAACAGCTGCAAGAGATTGACAAAACGGCGTATGTTTGCTCGCGGCGCTATCGCGCCGCTGGCGTTGCGGCTCCGGACGGCGGCACGCGCGCCGCGGGGCCATTCTCAAGTTGGCGCACCGCGCGTGCCGCTCGTCCCGTCGCTGTGCGGAGCCGTTTTGCAATCTATGCGACAGTCGTTGGGCCGACTCCACAGTTCCGTACAAGGTGTCTATGCGCTTGGCACTGCTATCAGCCGCGTTACTGCAAATGTTGAACTGACTCTAAGGATTCTTGCGTCACGCCGTTCGAGGTCAGGTATCCATCGTCCGGCACGCCCAGCGCTCCATGATGGGCGACTACGTATCGCTCTTGGTGGTATCGCGCAACATTCATGTAGTGTACGAACATGGTTCCGGCCTGTACTCGCCACGAACTCTCGAAGATCGCAAGGGCGGTGATCGTGGTGTTCAGCAGGTGAGTTTCTTGCTATCATGAAAGGCATGAAGAACTTCGCGAGTCTTCTCGAACTCCCAGCACCAGAACGTCTCGAACTCGTGGAAGCCATCTGGGATAGTCTCGTAGAAGTTCCAGAAGCAATCCCCATCACCGACGAGCTGCGCGAGGAACTGGATCGGCGTCTGGAGGCATACTATAGAGATCCGTCCTCTGCGCGTCCCTGGAACGAGATTAGAGACGAGCTATTCGGCCGGAAGTGAATCGCAAACTCATCCTAACGCCGGAATCCCGTGCTGACATTGCCGACGCCATCGTGTTTCTTCGCGAGCGTTCACCGCAACTGCCCTCCCGATTTCGCGAACGCCTCGAGTACGTGTACTCAATGATTCTCGAATACCCAGAAATCTATCCCGTGGTGTATCGCAACTTTCGCCGCGGCCTGTTACGTCGCTTCCCTTACTCCGTGTTTTACGTAGTTGTCGACGAAGAGACTATTCTCATAACGGGTGTTATACCGAATGCTCGAGACGCCTCGGTGTGGAAGCGACGAGCACGGTAGCCGTTCTAATCGTCTCAGCGAACGTTTAAGAAGCTCGGGCGGCCCAACAGCTGCAAGAGATTGACAAAACGGCGTTTGTTGGCCCGCCGGCCTAGCGGCCGGCTGGCAGCGCGGTTCCGGACGGCGGCACGCGCACTGCGAGGCCATTTTCAAGTCGGCGCACCGCGCGTGCCGCTCGTCTCGTCGCCGTGCGGAGCCGTTTTGCAATCTATGCGACAGTCGTTAGGCGGATCGCATGTCGAATGTTCTGGTGAGAGGTCTGCCTCCATCTGCCTATTCAAGTCATAAAATGTCGCCTGTGAAGGAAGGGCAGGGAAGTCGAACAGCCGAACGCGTAGCTGAACGCAGGGCGCAACATCAGGTTCTCGATGTGCCAGCTGTGTTCGTGGATCCGCTCGCTCTGCGAATCATCGATCCACCTGTTGCGGCGCGCATTCGTGAGAATCCCCAAGCTTTCAACGACTCGTTACTCTCACCGTTTTTGCGGGCAGCCTTTGCGGTTAGAAGTCGGTTAGCCGAGGACCAGCTTGCCGTCGCCGTCGCCGGCGGAGTATCGCAATACGTAGTTCTCGGCGCTGGTTTCGACACCTTTGCCTATCGAAACCCATTCTCAAATCTTCGTGTCTTCGAGGTTGACCATCCGGCGACGCAAGCTGCAAAGCGCCGGCGGCTAGCCGAAGCGGGCATCGCCGTGCCCGAGTCCGTAACGTATGTCTCCACAGACTTTGCCTCGCAATCACTAGGCGAGTCGCTGTCGAGGGCAGGCTTCCGCGAAGATGCTCCAGCTTTCGTCTCATGGCTTGGAGTCGTTCCATACTTGGAACTTGAAGCCATCGCAGCGACTCTGCGTTTTGTGGGTGCCCTCGAGCCAACGTCCGCAATCGTGTTCGACTATGGTACCGACCCATCATCGCTCAGTTGGATCGGGCGTCGCGTGTTCTCACGGATGGCGCGTCGCGTCGCCGCGATCGGCGAGCCTTGGAAGACCTTCTTCAAGCCAGAGGAGTTGCTAGATCTACTGAGGATGTGTGGGTTCACCCAAATCAAGGACTACGATCCGAAGGAACTCAACGGCCTTTATTTTGCCGGGCGTCGAGATCGTCTTCGCATTGGCGAAATGCTGCATATCGCGTTGGCGGTTGTGTAAGAAGGGTTAGTAATAATCACGAACCGCCTAACCGCTGCAAGAGATTGTCAAAACGGCGTTTGTTTGCTCGCCGGCCTAGCGGCCGGCTAGTGTTGCGGCTCCGGACGGCGGCACGTGCGCTGCTTAGCCTTCTCAAGTCGGCGCAACGCCCGTGCCGCACGTCCCGTCGCTGTGGGGAGCCGTTTTGCAATCTATGCGACAGTCGTTAGGCCGATTCTGAGTCGCGCCAGATCGAAGGGGACACAAGCACCAGCTTTCCGTAAGCCCAGCCTTCAGGTAAACTGGCGAAAAAGGAGACAAGTCTATGGGAATCCCGAGCCGGGTCGCCGAGCGTCTCGCCGCTGGCCTGAAGCGCTTTCAGCCAGTCTTTGCATCCGCGAAATCACGCGACGTAAACGAATCGGACACGTCGATGATCATCACGGACGTACTAGCCGACGTCTTCGGGTACGACAAATACAGCGAGGTCACGCGAGAGCTCACGATCCGCGGCACACATTGCGATCTAGCCACCCGAATCGATGGTAAGTTCCAAATGCTTATCGAGGTCAAAGCGGTCGGAATTGATCTCAAGGAAGCCCACGCAAAACAGGCCGTCGACTATGCCGCCAATCAGGGTGTCGAATGGGTCGCACTCACAAATGGCGTGGTCTGGAAGGTGTTTCGAGTCATCTTTACCAAACCGATCGAGATCGAGTTGGTCCTCGAGTTCGAGTTCCTGGCATTGAGCCACAAGAACGCGGCTCATCTCGAGAGCTTATATCTGCTCACGCGTGAGAGCATGGTGAAATCGGGCCTTTATGCGTACCACGACCATCTCCAGGCAACAAATAAGTTCTACCTCGCCGCTATCGTTCTCGGCGATCCTGTCGTGGACACCATCCGCCGCGAATTACGCCGCGTGTCAGACGTGAAAGTAGAGGCGCATGAGCTGCGCACGCTGTTGAAAGAAGAAGTGATCAAGCGTGAAGTCATCGAGGGTGAGAAGGCCGAAGCCGCAAGCAAGAAAGTCACGAAGTCCGCGAACAAGATGTTGCGTATCCGAAAAGAGGATGACGAGGAATCCCTCGCCGCGGCAAGTAGCACCGTTGTGCAATCAGATACACCGAAACGCGCCGAAGAGGCGTAGTAACGGCCTAACCGCTGCAAGAGATTGACAAAACGGCGTTTGTTTGCCCGCGCGCCTATCGGCGCGCTGGCACCGCGGTTCCGGACGGCGGCACGCCGCCTGCTGGTCCATTCTCTAGTCGGAGCACGCGGCGTGCCGCACGTCCTGTCGCCGTGCGGAGCCGTTTTGCAATCTATGCGACAGTCGTTCGGCCGACGCCGAGCGCTTCTCGCTATGCTGCGAGCATGGCAATGGATCGATCTTTTTGTAAGGTAGCGCATACGCCCTTGGTGCTCTGTGACGGGCGCCGGCCAGTTGTTTGATTTTTAAAGCGCTGCTCTACGCTTCTCGTACGATCTATGCCAGAATCACTCATGTTTGTCCGAAATGCGGCGCGACGCTCGAACGTCGAGGGCGAGAGCTCGTGTGCGAAGCTGGCAATATGGCCCTTTCGGAGCAAATGGAGTGCTGATCTCACGTCTGCATTCGTCGAAGCCTGTGTCGTTCCCTCCGACAGACCCTTCGCATTTGCGGTCGGCGGCGAATGGTTTTGTCCGGGAGACGGTCGACGAATGTTAGAGAGCCACAGCATTGTGCGCTGCCCTGAGTGCACGCGAGCACTAAATCAGTTTGTGCATCGTTTGGTCGAGCTCCATCCGCATCATGGCAATCCTGGGTAACTCTGTTGGCGTGGGCGATGAGGGGCGAAACGGGCGCAATTCAGCGTTAGACTCCGAGCGACCGTACTGGCCGCGCAAGCTCGCAGCACTTATCATTATTGTCTGGGCTACGCTTCCTCTCCTTTTCACGTTCGCATGCCTGCTCAATCGGAACTTTGGGCTTGCCATCGTGTTTGGCATTACTGCCAGTGCCTCTGTGGCAGCAGGAGTGTTCGCGTATTCCGGGCGACGGCACCTTCAGAATCTTTCACTTGTGCTTCTGGCGCTGCTCGCCGTATGGCCCGCTCTATCGTTTGTTCAAGGAGCACAGTTCGCCGAAACAACCGGAGCGTCAGCTGTTGCCGACTCGCCCGCTGGTTATCTCATTCGTCAGGTGCTCAACGCAGTTTCCTTTGCGCTCCTCGCTGGCGCGTTTGTAGCGATTGCGCGTCGCCGCACCGCGGGTTTCGAAATGAAACGCGGCCGAACACCTGCAAGAAACTGACGAAGCGGCGTTTGTTGGCCCGCCGGCCTTTTGGCCGGCTGGCATCATCCACGCTCGATGGGCGGCACGCCGCCCGCATTTCCATTCTCTACCCGGAGCAGGCGGCGTGCCGCCATCTCCGTCGCCGTGTGAAGCCGCTTCGCAGTTTATGCGACAGTCGTTAGGCGCACGAAGATCGGGGGATGCGGTCGGGAAAGAACCGGGGAAATAGCGCGGCTAGCGACAGGCTCAGGAGTTCGGAGACTACTTAGAAACGCGATGGCGCCAATATCCTGGCTCTTTACTGTGGTGAGCGACGGCCACGATAATGATCCGGGAGCCGCGCATTGTATAAACAAGTGTGTATGGGAAACGCCATGGAAACGTAAACGATCTCGTACCGTAGTCGCTCTCTGAGTACCGCAGAGGAGCCTCCACGATTCTCGAGATTGCCGTGTCTACTTCTTTGGCAAATGCTACCGCTGCGAGAGGGCTTCGGTGTCGATAGAACGCTCGCCCTTCGCGCAGGTCCTCGCGCGCCTCGGGGTGAAACTTCACCCTCATTCGTTGGCGAAAAGCTCCGTTCGGATCTCTTCCCAGTCGATCAATTCGACCGAACCTTCGTCGATCTCACGAACGCGTCGTTCAATCTCACGTGACCAAGCGGCTTTCACCTCGGGCGTTGGCTTCGGATCGAGGCTCTCGATCATCACGCCAGCTAGCGTCGCGCGATCGTCCTCCGCGAGTTCGGTGGCTTCGCGAATCAGTTCTCTCAGATCTCGAGCCATGCCGTAGGATTCTATGTCGAAGGACCGGTCGTCGCCAAGGGGAGGCCGTTCCTGCTGTCGCGCGGTGTGATCCTTACGCCGTTCTGCGCGGAAGCTCACCGCCGCGAGAAGTGTTCGCTCTTGTACTCTTGCGTTGTAATCCTCGCGGTTCTTGGGAAGCGCGGCGCCTAACCGCTGCAAGAGATTGACAAAACGGCGTTTGTTTGCCCTCGGCGCTATCGCGCCGCTAGGGTAGCGGCTCCGGACGGCGGCACGCGCACTGCGAGGCCATTCTCAAGTCGGCGCACCGCGCGTGCCGCTCGTCCCGTCGCTGTGCGTAGCCGTTTTGCAATCTATGCGACAGTCGTTGGGCCGACGCCACAAGATGCATTTTGGACGCCTGCGCTATTCGGCGGATCGCCTCATACCAACCATCCCAAGGGTGACTGCCAGAACCACAAGAACCTGGCTATCTGCCGCAGGAATCGCCGCTGCCTGCAGGATTTCGAACGTCAGGGTTCTAGTTCGAGTTCTGGTCGCTGGAACAAGTGGAGGCACGAACGTTTCTATCGTGTGCCAAGTAACGTCATATTGCCCCGTGACCAGCGTCCCGATGTCGAGAACCTGCTCGCGGCAAGCAACCGTCGGGAGCGGCCACAGGATCGAATTGTTCTGTGAAATTTCAATGTGGTTGCCGGTCAGAAGTACCTGCGGCGTGCCGAGGGCAGCCCCGGAACCGTAGAGCTCAGACAGCTTTATCGATCCTCGAAAGCCCGAATAAGGCGGCGAGACCAGCTGAAGTTTGGCGGTGCCGTCAATCGACTCGTTACAGAAATCCGCTGCATTCAGTTCTCTACCCTGAAGGCTGAGCACGACGAAGAGCAACAGCGCTGTTTTACGCAGGTAAGCAGTCCTCCGTCAAACATCGTAACGCGAGCGCCGAATATTCGGTTTGATTTCCTTCGAGTCAGAATCGAGCACTCTGCGCGACTCCTGCGTACGGTGCAACGTTTACACAACCTCAGTCGCTTGCGGTGCGCGCCGTCGGAGAGTCAAAGCGCCGGGTAGAGCCATGGCGCGCATGACGAGAAACACGCTCCCTGTCTCTCCGCGGGATCGCTCGGCCATGTCGTGTGCGGCTTTTGCCAGCGTCCGTAGCGAAAGCGTTTCGTAATAAACGCGGCCCAACACCTGCAAGAAATTGTCAACGCGGCGCATGTTGGCCCGCCGGCCTAGCGGCCGGCTAGCGCTGCGACTCCGGACGGCGGCACGCGCGCTGCGAGGCCATCTCTATTCGGCGCAACGCGCGTGCCGCTCGTCACGTCGCCGTGCGGAGCCGCGTTGC
>Ga0163162_10005846_pt1 | contig 11899 bp, 13 predicted proteins | sample S55metaG_FD_115310 | JGI IMG/M metagenome (GOLD analysis project Ga0163162, IMG submission 115310) | Switchgrass rhizosphere microbial communities from Kellogg Biological Station, Michigan, USA - S5-5 metaG | ecosystem: Host-associated > Plants > Roots > Rhizosphere > Soil | place: USA...
CTCGGCGGCCTGCGTGGCTCTACCCCAATACTAGCCTATTCGTCCTGACAATGTCCCCAATGTCCCTATGTCCGGCGGCATGTCACCAGGTATTGAACCTACCGGAATGCGCTAACCGTCTATCCGCCTTAACCCGGCGATTCGTCCCGGCCGAACTTCGCGGTGACCTAGTAGCCGCCCGCCAACACCAAGGACAGAATCCATTCGACGGCGCATCGCTCGCGATTAGTATTCGTATTCCCAGTTGTTCGGGGATGAGGCTGGAAACGGTCGATCCGTAAGCGGGCTGACGCTTGACCAGCCCTGTAACTTTTGAGGGATCAGCAAATCAGGAGGCTACCCGCTGGAACGATTCATTAATGAGCAGCACCTCTGTGACGTTCTTTCGTCTGTGCTTCTGGGCACTCTGGAACTTAGTGCCGCCACTCGTGTCACGCTGTTTCCAGAGCTAAGAGTCGGCAATGTAATCCCTGACTTCGTTGTCGCGCTTGACCCGTTGACTGAGTCCGCCAGGCGCCAACTGCAACTCAACGCGATCGCGTCATCGGTGCTAAACGAATTGACGAGCCGTCGATTGAAGCCCGATGCCATTTCTCGTCGACTGTTTGCGCGAGCGACGACGGTTCGGGCTACCCTTGCAGCGCTATGGCGTCATAGTCTGGTGACGGCAAATGATATGGAAACATACGCGACAGCGCCGTGGGTCATAAACGATCCAATCGAGCTGGTCGCCATTGAGGCCAAGATCACCAGATGGCGCGAGGCATTGGCACAAGCCCACCGATATCGTGCGTTCGCGGATCGAACCTACGTGGCGCTACCAAGCGAAATAATCGACCGGACTGAGGCAATTGGCGAGTGTGCCCACCGGATGGGCATAGGACTTATCGCCGTGACGTCGACTTCCGCTTCAGTGATTCTTGAGTCCCCATCAGTTGTACCGCGAACAGCCGACAGGATGTGGATTGTGGGGCGGACAGTCGGGTTCACGCTCCCCTCCATTTCTTCATGATTAGGCTTGAAGGAGGCGATCGAATGCGGTATGCCATCCGTGCTGATGGAGCGTACTTGTTCGGGTGACTAATCCCGGCACGTTCGTCCGGATCTCCCCGCTCAAGGTGTATGCCTTTAACAGGCTCCGCGCCATGCTCGCTTGTACTTGCGATGCCGAGGAGCCGGTCAGTGCGGTTGTCTCGCGGCCCGCGACACGAAGAAAGTGCTCGATTGCCGCGCTCACGTTGGTCGGCCTCGCCTGCCATTCGGGTACAGTGCTGACCGTTTTGCCGCTCCGTAGTGCGTTCAACAGTCCAGCACTCGCCGGCGTGCTATCAGCGATGCGGTTGAAATAGCCGGCCTTACAGGCCGCATCCAAATCCGCAGCGAGATGGAATTCGCCTCCGAACGGATGCGAATAGTAGGTAGGTACCGAGCGACCTTCTTCCGCTTGGAAATCTTGCAGACGAAGCCGGCGTTGCCCCCTGTACCAGCCGCTAACCCACGTATCGGCGCCAGCGGCCAAGCACGCTAGACCAGCTGTACCGGCAAACGATACAACAATTCGTGACAGCCCTGCAGCGCGGAGACCGGAGCACATCCGAAAGAGCGAAAACATAGTTCCTGGATGACTGTAGTAATAGCTATCTTCTTGATGCATGACGGGGACAATGTAAGCTCCACTGACTCCCCGAGCCGTGAGCTGATCTAGAAATGAGTCGACTACTGCGGACGAAGTCGCGTCATCAGCCCGGAGAATGCTGTCGTTGATAGCGATTGACGCCAAGACTGGCAATGCGGGGTTGATTCTTTTCGCAGTCGCGATGCCGGCCTCGAGCCACGCAATCTCTGCAAGGAGCTTGCCTCCCGGGTCCGACGTCAGTGGCGCAGGAAGCACAAATGCCTCGACGTTAAGACCGGATTGAAATTGTAGGCAACGATCAACCAGAATTGTGATTTCGGCCGAGGTGGTTGGGAGCGCTGCGGTCCAAATCGCCTCAATTCGGTCGAGGACACCCTTCTTCCACTCCGATTGCTTTTGCTCAGCACTATCGAATGGAATCTCCTCGCGCAGGGGAAACCAGCCATAGCTCGCAAGGTTTGAGCAGGCCTTCCGACATGAGGCGGCATTGAGGGTCGCGAGGTACAACTGCGGATCAACTAGACGCCTAGTCAAGTGTGGGTAGCTCTTATCCAGGTCCCGACGCACTAAGGTATGGGCAGCAACGGTGGACGGCATTATTACTCCGCCGTTGACACCGGGTATCCCACCCTTGGGGAGCGCCATGCGCCAGCCTGCGGGAACGAAGAAATCGTATGATGTCACGGTGTGGCCCCTCCGATAAGTTTCCTCATCTCCGATACTACTTGCGCAGGATTTGGCCTACGAAATGCATCTGTCTGAATCATTGAGTCCACAACTGTTTCCAGTATTGGTGATGGTCTTAGACCCAGCGTGGCGACCTTCGGCCCGCCGGTGAGCAAATATGACTGTTGATTTCCAGTTGGATGGCGGCCAAGCAAACATTCTTCAGCCAGGATTCCGAGCGCGAATATGTCCGATTTGCATGTCAGTGCGTGATTGGCCCGAGCCTGCTCTGGCGAGAGATAGCCCAGCGTTCCGCACGTTGCACCGATTCCTGTGACGGAAGAGAGGTCCACATGGCGGGCCAACCCAAGATCGATTACAACGGCGCGCCCGCTGCCAGTTAACATAACGTTGGCGGGCTTGATGTCCCGGTGCACGATTCGCTCGTCCCATAGCGCCTCTATCGCAATGGCGACGTCACGAATGATGGCGGCAGTTCTCAACTCGGAGAGCGGCCCGTCTTGCAGCTCAGTCGCGATGGACCGGCCCTCGATGAATTCGGTCTCAATCCAGATGCAGTCTGATCCTCTAACAATTTGCGTTCCTGACCCGATTAATCGGACGAGACACGGGGAGCTCAACCGACGCATCGCAGCGATCTCGCGATCTGTTCGTTCTTCGAGCGTTCCAACGTTGTATATCTTCAGCGCAACGGTATCAACTCCTCCCGATGGCGCGCTGAGAGTCGCCGAAAAGACTGATCCTTGCCCGCTGGGCGTGAGCGGCACTAGATCCGAATATCGGCCTGCGAAAGCCAAGCGAATCTCTTCATGAGTCAAAGGAGGCATGAAGCTGCCCAATGGTTCCTCTGGCGTGAATGCCGAGCTCGCGGCGATTGGTTGGATGGCAACTGCCGCCTAGAAGGACAGAACGGCTCGTCGCAATCAAAGATCAAGTTGCCCCACACGGCATTCCCCAACACGGTGGGCGATGGTGCGTCTAGCTACCGATCGGTGGGTCTCGCATCGAAAAACATCATAAGGTGCCTCCGTGGTGCCGCTCACTAAGGGCACCGACGCGGTACGGAAAACGGGCCGACGCGCGAGGTTTACCGCAGGCCGGTCATGCTCTTAAGATAGGGGGCGAGCCCTTCAACATCTGGATAGATCGTGTAGTCATTTATTCCAGCGTACCGCAAGAACTCTCGAGCGGCAGGGATTGCGGTTTGAGATATCCTAATCTGTCGCGTGGAGCTGGGATGGGCTTTCTCAACTGGGTCTATCTTCTTGCCATGTACCGTGAACCTCCCGCTTTGAGCGCGAATTCGCTCTGTATCATACGGAGCCAAACATGCGAACGGGAGCGGCAGAGAAGGTCCGCCCGTTGGATCGTAGTCCTTCGGCCCATTCCTGCCCAACAAATCGACTTTGACAGAACTCAGTGCACTGAGATTGACCGTTTCTGGATTTAGGACATACACAGCAGGGTCGCCAGACCCCGAGGGGCGAATAGCGAAGTACACGGCTACTGCGAGGGCGGTGGTCCAGTCGAGCAGTCTAGTGGGAACTGCATGATGCTGCATGGAGAAAAGTCGCGCCCAGTTATTCCCAGCCGAGAGCCCTATATCTGCTCGGGCCACCATCTGAAATACGGCGAACAACTCGGGCTCCAAGTTCAATCCGTTTGAATAGCGAAGCAGCGAAGGCGTAAGCTTGTGGCCTGATTCGGTTACACCACGATACCAGACTTCGCCCTGTGGCTTGAGCTCGTCCTCGGCGATTCGAACTTGGTCAATGAATCGCGCCCAAGCAACTCTCGCGGCACTGGAAACTCTGGTGTACTTCACATCGCCCGTAGGGTCCGAACTGCCTTTTCAAGCAACTCTGGATCCGACAGGGTCCGCTCTAAGATGTACAAGCAGTGCTTTCGAAGTGTAGTCTTACGCTTTTTTTGCCACGCCTTGATTTCTGCAAATACCGCATCCGAAACGTTGCCGTTAATCGCTTTCGATTTGCCTGCCGGCCGTGATGGCGCCTGAGCGTCAAATTGCTTCTGGTTCTTACAAGCCATCGTGTATATGGCTCCTACAAAGCTTCGCTGATGAAGCCCGCGCCCGGCAGTAAATCGTTGAAGCTCTTCATAGACAGCCGGGGCGTCTGGCAATGACAACGTACGAAGCTTGGCAACTACCATCGAAGGCTCCCCTCCCTGGCTGGAGCGTGGGAGTCAAGGTGGTTCAAATCGTCTCAAATCCTACCAGTATGCTTTCCGTTGCGCAAGCGTTACAAAGCGGCTAGAGGATTGGCTTTGTAAGTCATGAAGCGCCAACGCCTTAACTGAATCGGATTCCCATGATATACTGTCGGGGGAACCCTAAACCGAGGCACAATAAATGCTGATAAGCGCCTTTCTCTATCACATTTCGGCTCTAACGCTGCAGTCAGGTCGCCCGTTAACGCTTTGTATTCGGCCGCGCTACAGTCGACGGAAAACCGTTACCGTTGAAGTTTGGCTTGAGGACGCCGAGCTGCTGGTAATGTGGAACCGGTACAAACTCGGCTACACAACTATCAGATTCCGAGATCAGTTGCAGCGGTGGATTGAGTCGTTCGGACCAATAGAAATATCGATCAGCAGAGCGCGCCGTATTGATGTCTTCTAGCGACGACTGTCAATCCATTCCTCAGAGCCCGCAACTTGCTGGCTCTTTTCATATGCTAGCTGAACACCAACACTTTCGGCTTGGGGGGTCCCGGTCGGGGGCAGCGACATTGCGTAGCCCAACAACTTGAGCCGTCATCGGCTGTGGCATCATCAGCAACGCCGTCAAATCCATTCCGACGATCCGAAACCCGTTTCGGCCCATTTTCTGCGTTACCCTGAATTGGATTGACAATTCCGGAACTATGAGGAGCTGAATCAAATGGAAAGTTTGGCTGAACACCGTGGGGCCGCTGGCCAGGAGAGAGCACGTCCGACGATGACGGTGAGAGACGGCGCAACCTCGTTCATCGATCATTGCCGGGTTGCCAAAGGACTGTCCGTTCATACGCTTCGGGCGTATCAGGCAGATTTAGACGACTTTGGTCGGTTTGCAGGCGGACAGACCCAGGTTTCGAAGGTTGAGCGGGCAGCCATTCGCAGTTTTGCGCGTTTCTTACTCGATTCACGGAAGCTCAAGGAAACGACAGTCAAGCGCCGGATAGCGACGGTTAAAGTCTTTTTCCGGTGGCTCGAAGCGGAAGAGTTGGTCCGAACAAGCCCGTTTCATCGACTCGGCTTTTGCATTCGGATTCCGCGGCAACTTCCGCGGGCACTTGATCGAGTGGAGATTCAAAGCCTACTCAGTCACACAAGGTCAGGGAAAGGACATCGGATTCCTCGATACGATGCCGTCCTTATTGATTTTATTCTCGTGACCTTCATCGTTACCGGGCTAAGGGTCGGTGAACTTACAGCGACTCGAATCGGCGATTTGCGGTTGGAGGACGGGTCCCTTCTTGTCCGGGGAAAGGGCAACCGGGAACGCCGGGTTTACCTGTCCGGAGAACGCGCGAAATCCGCGTTGGACATATATTTGGGTGTACGCCGCGGGCGGTCAACACCAGGCGACGCCCTGCTGACGACCATTCAAGGGCAACCGGTTACTGACCAAGGGATTCGTCGCCGGCTTCGAATCATCGCCGAGCGCGCCGGAGTGGAGCGCAGGGTAACACCTCATATGCTTCGCCACACGGCCGCAACACAGCTACTCGACGCCGGAGTCGACATTCGGTTTGTTCAGCGTTTGTTGGGGCACCGCAGCATCGTTACGACCCAGATTTACGCCGAAGTCCACGACGCGTCACTGAAAGCCGTAGTCCTAAAAGCCGACACGTTGTCTCGCATTGCGTCACACTGACAGATAACTAAGAATTATCGAATCTTCTGGGAGCGACAATGACGGCGCTGGCGGTCGCGGTAGTACTTATGGCGTCGCTGCTGTTGGTCCACTGGTCGATGCGTAGCGAGCCGCTACCCGCGCTCCCGCTCAACGTGGACGGCGGACTTCCACTTCCCGAGATCGGACAAATCAGCAGCGTCTTTTCACTTACCGCTCTTTTTGGCGCGTATTTCGCGATCTACCTGTTGCTAGGAATTCCGGCTCTTGCGGGTTTGGCCGTTGGCACGCTCATCGCCTTGTTGCTTCTCAGGCATTGGATTGTCGCACGTAAAAAGAAATCCTTCGAAGGGTACCTCGCGTCAATTGTGACGCCGTCCGTAGTGAATGGTCGACTCCTTGCACTTGCTTTGGCAGGGACCCAGTGCGCGTACGCGACATCGGAACTGTTGATCCTCAAGGATCTCGCCCATGTTGCGCTGGGTATCGGTACTTCGACGGCGACGTTTTTCGCTGTCGCTACTGCAATCATCGGCTACTTCTATGTCGTTCGGGGTGGCTACATGGCGCTGTTCCGGACTGATGTAATTCAGTTTCTGTTCGTTGCGGCGATGGGGACGTTGGCACTCATCATGTTGCCGGCGAGCGAGACGCACTATCGAACACACGTAATTTGGGCGAGTCGCCCCGGATATTGGATCGCACCATTCGCCATGCCATCCTGGTTACTCGCGATTTACCATTTCGCGCTTGCGATGGTAATGAGCTTCGCATTCATCATGACAAGCCCAGATGCATGGAAGCGCGTCCACCTCGTTACGCGGGTAAAGGCGAATACTCGCACAAGATTCCCGATCTTCATTCTTGCCAGCGCACTACCGTTCATCCTGTTGGTCGTACTCGGGTTGCGGATAGAGCCCATCCCTGACGGTCGAGTAAGTCTGAGCACGCTTTTTGATGGAACTGTATCCAATGAGTACCTGTTTCTTGCAATCGCAGTCTCGCTAATTGGATGCTTTCTCTCCGCATTCAATAGCGCTCTACTCCTGTCGGTCCACGTGACTCTTGTTGGGCAACGGCGCAGAAATGAGCAACGCCCTGAAACCCCTAGATTTCACGCGCTAATGGCAGCTGCGCTGATGGCCATCTTTCTTGTTTTCAGCGGGTTCGCTGGATTCGGCAATGCCTATTTGCTCGGCAATTTCTTGCTCGGACCATATTTGTCGATCGCAGCCGTTCTGCTCGCGACCGGGGCTAAACCGGATCGGCTCCCGAACATGGCTGTGCCTTGGCTGCTCGTACTAGGGAACGTTGTATGGTTCCTGAGCTTTGTGAAAAGCCATCCTGACGTAAATGGTGCTTCGACGTTCGAAGTGAATAGCATACCCAACAGTATTTTACTGTTCGTGGTCATTCTCGTGGCTGCTACGCTCATGAAGCGTTGGCGCGGAGGGAATGCCAGTGCTTGACTGGTTTACTTCTCAGGTGAAACATCTGTCCCCCGAAAACGCTGCTAGCGCAGCTGCACATCTGTTCGCACCAGGATTGGTCATCATACTCACTTTTGTCGGGACGTCCGAGCGCACCGGCATAGACCTTATGCCGCCGGTTTCGGTGACGACCCTTCGGTCCCTCATTTCCCATGACGGACGGGTCGTGTCTCAGCATGGTGTGGCGATCACTGTTGAGCCAACAAGCATGGAGTGGACCTTACCGATTGCCTCACCAAGACCTGAGTTGTGGACGAGTCTGGATTCGGGCGAGGTTGAAATCAATCGGTCCCGACTGGTGTTTGTGAACGGAATGCTTGCCATCAAAGCTCCATACATAGGCGTCAGCCGACCGATTACGGTCGTCATCGAGGGGGTAGCAGGAGAGCAGATGCTTTTTCCGGGCGGACATGACACGCTCGCGGAATTGACTCCGCCGGCCAAGCGTTCGCTAGCTCTCGTCTACAGCGTGACGATGGTCTGCATATTTGCGTTCGGGATGTCAATCTCTACTGCCATTCCGCTCGTCGGCAAACAACAAGATGTTGCAGGCTAGGTAGGTGCAAATCCACATGAAGATGAGGTCATTTATCGGCACGCCGTATAACCTCATCCCTGGGTCCCTCGGATAGTTCCAGGCGTGTAGATACCCCGCGAAGAAGTCCCAAGGAAATCCCAACGCGGTGACCAATGTAGCTGCCCTCGCCGATGTCCCCGCCCATCTGCGAAACCGACCTGCCCTTCCGAGAATGGCGCAGATAATCGACGTGACGACCGCCAACGTCACATTGAACACAACGTAGCGACTCACGTCCGCGCTCTTGCCGGGCGAATTAGAACGAGGCAGATGATCGGATGAAGCAGGAACAGGATGTATTCCTCCAGGGGTAAACCAAGGAATCGGAACCTCCACGTTCCGCCGGTAGGAAAGTCCCAAAGTCCGAGACGAAAAGCAGCTTGGTCAACGAAGAACCAGAGACCTATGAGGCCCGCGGCGGCGCGAACAATCGGCTTGGAAAGGATGCCCGACGTTCGCCACTCTCGCCAGCCAAATGCGACCATGAAGAGCACGAGCCCTAGCTCTAGGCATATGTAGGGTGAGGACGTCAACATGAGACCTCCATGATTCGATAATTCTTAGTTATCGCTCAACCCGGAGGCCGCGCAGAGTGTCGCTCGTTCGGTTGTCACGCGTACCGTGTCGTATCCGAGTGCTGGATTGTTGTGGATGTGATAGAATGACTTCATTACCACTAGCAACCATCGCTCATGAAGGAATCGCTCGAAAGACGTAGTTCATCACACAACATCGAAGGCCATGAACCTCAATTCGACGAAGGACAGTCTGGGGACGACAACTCCGAAGCTGCTCCCGGCAATCTCGAAGCACGGACGAAGTATCGAGACTTGAATCAGCGGCTCTCTAGCCTGAGGCAAAGTCAATCACAATTGGCAAGTGAGCTTGCCGGATTGAGTACTCAGATCGGTGATATTGTGGAAGAGATGCACCTCCTAGAAGATGCATTTTCTCGCAAACAGCTCCTTGGTTAGTGCGTGGCGGGCAGCGCCGCGCAGGGGCGGCGCACTAGCGATTCGGTGCGGCCGTCCACGATGCTGCGATCGTCAAAGACGATCAAATCGCCGAGATTCGGCAATGTATTGCGTCGAAGCCGCTTGAATGGCGTTTGACGGAACCTCCGTACTCAGTCGGACCCGGCGGAGAAACTGACAAACCGCGGCGGTTTTCCGACGGCCGCCTACGACTGACAGAAGAACGCGATTCCCCCCCCCGAAATACCTGTACTCAGCCGTTTCCGGCGTCGCCATCATTGGCGAACGGCCGGTGCCCTTGAGGGCGCGGCGACACAAGCCGGAAAGCATACTATTGATCGTGCGCCAGTCCACTCCGGCAACAGCGGCGTACTTCAATCGATGGCGATCGTACCGTACCATCAGTCCCATGCAACATCGCCGAGCCCCCCTTCTCCTAGGGCTGACCACCTTTCGGAACGCCGGAACGCCTTTCGGCATTCGCAGCGAAGATCGCCTATCCCATACCTACATCATCGGAAAGACAGGAACCGGCAAGTCCACCCTGCTATTCACGATGGCCGCACAGGACATCATAGCCAACAACGGAATCGCCCTCTTCGATCCACACGGCGACCTGGCCGGAACGCTTCGATCAGTGGCGCTTGAACGTCGCCCCGACGTTCTCATCTACCTCAATGCAGCTGATATGGATCTTGACTGGACTTTTAACCCATTCGCGGACATACCAGTTGCGAGGCGCCCCCTCGCAGCCGCCGGCCTAGTTGAGGTGTTCAAGAAGCTATGGCCTGACGATTGGGGCCCACGTTTGGAGCACGTCCTTCGCAACGTCATTTACACCTTGCTCGACAAGCCCGGCAGCACGCTCGCCGATATCGCGACACTTCTTGCCGACAAGGCGTATCGCGAGAGCGTCATCCCATCGATCACCAACCCGGTTGTCCAAGACTTCTGGCAAAGCGAGTATGCGAAGTACTCTCAGGCCTTTCGCGCGGTGGTGATCGCGCCGCTCCAAAACAAAGTTGGGGCGCTGCTAACAGACCCCACGCTGCGCCGCATTCTCACCGGGAATGGGAAGCCGTTGGACCTCCGTGACGTCATGGATACCGGCAAGATCCTCATCGTCAATCTCGATAAGGGGCGCATCGGAGAAGGGCCGGCAACCGTACTTGGCTCATTCCTGGTGTCCCATATCGCGCTCGCCGGAATCGCCCGGAGCGATCAGCCGGAGGAAAAGCGCCGAAACTTCTTCGTCTACTTGGACGAATTCCACAACTTCACAACCCAATCGCTCGCTACGATGCTCTCCGAACTCCGCAAATACCGGGTCGGGATGGTCTTGGCGCACCAGCACTTGGGCCAACTCGATATGGATATCCGCGACGCAGTTTTCGGGAACGTTGGAACTCTCATTTCGTTTCGAGTTGGGGCAGCGGATGCACAATTCGTGGCGCGGGAATTCGCTCCTACATTCTCATTTTCTGACCTCACTAGCCTTCCGCGATTTAACATGTATCTTCGATTGCAAATCGACGGTGAACAATCAAGGCCGTTCTCCGCACAAACGATCGGTTCCCCGCACGAATTGCCCGGCTTCGCCACCTAGCGCACCCCCAGCGTGAGGAGGAGTGTTGGCACAATCGGCCGAAGTTCTCGCCCATTGGCATTTACTGGTTGACGACATGGCCACGTCCGCCGCCGAATTCTATAAATCGGTCGAGTACAATCTGGCAGCTCGATTGGTCCCTGATGTCGATATTACCCGAGTCGAATCCCGCGAGAGCGGCGTGTTGTCCGCGAAGCGGATGTACGCCAGGATTGCCCGACGTCGTTTGACCTTCGACATCTGCGCCGCGCCATATGGCTCTAGCTACTTTTTTTCGTGGTGGTTCGCTGAGCAACCGCCACCTGGCATTCTGTTGTTGATATTGGCGGTGGTTATCGGCCTGCCGTTCATCTGGCTCATCCTCGCCTTTAGACTCGGATTCATTCTCGGAAACATCGCATTCGTAGGGCTAATCCTTGGCTCCGCGATAGCACTGCGCAATGGCGAAATCCCCGCCGCAATCGCCGTAGAGGAGGCGGTTCTCGCCCTCCCATTGTTGGGACAAGTGTACCGCCGGCTCTTCAAGCCAGTCACGTACTATTCAATCGACACCTTGATCATGTTCCAGGAGTCGGTGCATCGGGCCGTGATCGAGTCCATCGACGAAATTCGGGTCGCTCGAGGATTGCAGTCCCTCGCACCGGAGCAAACCCGCCCGACGGTGCGGGATATCCTCCGGCGATAGGCAAGGCGAATGAGCGAAAGCCCTATCGAGGCGCGGACCCGCCGCTTCTATGAGTTTGAATTGCAGGGGCGCGGTTGGAAGTCCTACCCGTTCACCGTAACTCTTGAGCCTCCATTTCATCCCTTTCCGGGCCACTTCCCGTCCCCGGCCGCTGGGGATGATGGTAGGATACCGACGTTTCTTTCCCGTCTGGTCGAGCGCACCAGCAAGCGCCGCCAAATGGTGCACGAAGAGCCAACTCGTGTCGATGGACGGTCGGCGAGACCGCGCCGTGCTCCACGAGCCCCAGAGTGTTCCGAATGGGAAATACTAGTACCGGCCGACGACAAGACTGACCCAACTGTCGGAGAAGCGTGGGTTCGGGCGGTCTCCGCGTCGAGCGGTC
>Ga0163162_10005849_pt1 | contig 11896 bp, 9 predicted proteins | sample S55metaG_FD_115310 | JGI IMG/M metagenome (GOLD analysis project Ga0163162, IMG submission 115310) | Switchgrass rhizosphere microbial communities from Kellogg Biological Station, Michigan, USA - S5-5 metaG | ecosystem: Host-associated > Plants > Roots > Rhizosphere > Soil | place: USA: Michigan...
ACTAAAGTCATCCGCAATCTTTTCCTTGCCGGGCAGATCAATGGTACGACCGGATACGAAGAGGCAGCCTGTCAGGGGCTAATGGCAGGTATTAATGCTCATCAAAAAATCAATTTTCTTGAGTCTGTGATTTTAGACAGGAGCGAGGCATACATAGGTGTGCTCATTGATGACCTGATCAGCAAAGGCACGGAAGAACCTTACAGGATGTTTACTTCCAGGGCTGAATTCCGGACCCTGCTTCGGCAGGATAATGCAGATATCCGGCTTACAGAAAAGAGTTTCCGTCTCGGGCTGGCTTCTCCTGCCCGTATGGAAGCCGTTAATATCAAGAAAATGGAGGTTTTGGAAATAACCAAAATTCTTCAGGAATTCAATATCGATCCAAGGGACGCCGAAGAATTATTGAGTGAGAAAAAAATGTCACCCCTGCTCCAAAGGCAGAAGGCGGCTTCCCTGCTTTTAAGACCCAACCTTGCCCTGGCTGACATTTCTGAAGGTATTCCCGCCCTGAATGATAAACTGCGGGAATTCGCCCCGCATGCCCTCGAGCAGGCAGAGATTCAAATGAAGTATGATGTTTATATCAGAAAAGAAAAAGAGCTTGTAAACCGGATTTCCCAGCTGGAACAACTGTCCATTCCGGAAACCTTCGATTACGACCGGCTCTCCGCACTCTCCATGGAAGCTCTTATCAAGTTTAAAAAAATTAAACCCCGAACGCTTGGCCAGGCAAGCCGTATCAGCGGAGTCAATCCTACGGATATACAAATCCTGATGGTCTATATGGGACGCTGAAGCAACGGATCCTTTCTCTATAAACCATATTGCCGGCTGATATCCAGCATACGTTCGATTGGTTTACGTGCGTCAGCGAGCAGGTCAGGCCTCATCTGAATTTCCGGCATTTCATATTCCATACAGATATAAAGTTTCTCCAGCGTGTTCAGTTTCATGTATGGACAATCATTGCAGGCGCAATTAGTTTCAGGTGGTGCAGGAATGAATATTTTCTCCGGTGAAGAAATTTTCATCTGGTGAAGAATGCCCGATTCAGTTCCTACAATAAATTCCTTTGAGGAATTCGATTGGGTGAACTTCAACAGTGCCGTAGTGGAACCAATAAAATCTGCCATGCGCAATACAGGCTCTTCACATTCCGGATGTGCAATGAATAGGGCTTGCGGGTGTCTTGTTTTCAGTTCAGTAATTTTTTTCACACTAAAAATTTCATGGACTATGCAGGCGCCATTCCATAGCAGCATATCCCGCCCGGTTTTTTTCTTCAGGTAAGTACCGAGATTTTTATCCGGAGCAAAAATAATTTTCTGTGAAGCCGGCAAGCTTTCAATTATTTTTTCGGCATTGGAAGAAGTACAGATAATATCGCTGAGTGCCTTGATTTCCGCAGAACAATTGATATAGGAAATTACCAGATGATCCGGATGTTCTTCCCGGAATGCCCTGAATAAATCAGCAGGTGCGGAATCAGCCAGCGAACAACCTGCTTTCAAATCGGGTAGTAAAACCTTTTTTCCCGGATTCAGTATTTTAGCAGTCTCCGCCATAAAATGAACGCCGGCAAACACGATCATATCAGCCTTGGTGCGGGCGGCCTCCTGGGCAAGACCCAGGCTATCCCCGATAAAATCAGCAACATCCTGTATGTCTGCATCCTGGTAATAATGCGCCAGCAATACAGCATTCTTTTCTTTTTTCAACCGTTCAATCTCCGCAAAAAGATCCAGGGAGGGATCCACCGATACATCCAGAAAGCCCTTCCGGTTTATTTCCATCTTTGCTTTTTCGATGTTGATAACTGCCATAGTATTTAATAATATATTATTTATATAAATAGATCTATTACTATTATAACCCGGGTTATGTGGAAAACCTATCTATCTGTAAGGCAATATCCATAATTTTTTTTATTGTGCACCGGTATGCACATTCTCTTCACAGGGTTCAACACGCTCTGTGACTGACAATTTACGAATTGCACATTAGAACAGCAGATGTGTAATCTGGACAAATACTTAATAACACATTTATTATTAAAAACCGGACAACCGGTTCTTTGTTCACCACTAAGCCCTTCTGACCGGCAAATAATTATTCTATTCTCATTCCTTTCACAGAAACGTCGGTAAGAAAAGGGTGGTTTTCCACCAAAAAAAGGGGTTATACCCGCGGTCGTGTGTAGTAATGTTCCACTTCTCTCGGGTTGTTTCACAGAATTTAGTCCGGTTTTAACCTGCCGTCGAAAACGGAAACAATTTAATGCCATTTAAATGAGTGTCCGCGCGTGTTTGCTTGTTTTCCACAATTTGTTCATAACCATTTTTCATCTATTTTTGCCATCCTTTCAAAAAAACCGACTATATATATATGTCTATCATTCAGAAAATAAGAGATAAAGCGGCCTGGCTGGTGTTCGGACTCATAGCTGTGAGTTTGATTGGATTTCTGCTTATGGACGCCCGTTCCATCGGCGGCCGCGCTGCGGCATCCACTTCCGGAACAATCGGTTCCGTAAACGGAGAAAAACTGGAATACGGTGATTTCCAAAAACAGGTATCAGAACGCGAAGAGCAGTATAAGAGCCAGGGTTATCCGGTGAATGATATGTTGTCCCAGAATATCCGGGAAGAAGTCTGGAAACAATTTGAGGAAAACGCAGTGCTGACCACGGAATATCAGAAACTGGGTATTGAAGTCAGTGACAAGGAATTGAATGATATGCTGGTCGGTGCCAATCCCATTCCGGAAATCCGGAGGGCATTTACAGACCCGAATACAGGAATGTTTGATGCCCAGCAGGCTGCATCCAGAATTAACCAGCTCAGGACAATTTATAATGGCAACCGTAAATCAGATCAGAACTATGCGATGGCGCAGAACTTCTTCGAACAGGCGCAACCACTATTTATAAAAATGCGGGAAAGGGAAAAATATATTTCTCTTATTGCTCAAAGCTCTTATGTTCCTAAATGGATGATTGAAAAAACCAATGCGGATAACAGCCAGATCGCATCGGCGAACTATGTGAAAGTCCCTTATCAGTCGATACCGGACAGCACAATAAAAATTTCAGATGCAGAAATACAGGCATATCTGGATTTGCATAAAAACCAGTTTGCCCAGGAAGAAGCCCGTACAATAAGCTACGTAAGCTTCAGCGCGGCGCCGACCAGTGGAGACAGTGCTGCCATTTTCCAACAGGTTCAATCTCTGAGACCGGAATTTGCCGTTACAACCGATGTGGAATCCTTCCTGGCAAAAAACGGAACGGAAATAAATTTCACCGAGACGTGGGTCCCAAAATCCAGGTTAACCGGAGCCCGGAAAGATTCGCTCGCTAACCTTTCGAATGGCGCGGTCGTGGGTCCTTACCTGGATGGTACCAATTATGTGCTGGCCCGTATCATGGATATAAAAACCCTACCCGACTCGGTGCGTGCACGACATATCCTGGTTGCAATAAATGATCCGAGAACAGGTCAGCCGAAAACGGATGACAGTTCAGCAAAACATAAAATTGACAGTATTAAAACACTCCTTGATCATGGCCAGCATTTTGACAGTCTTGCTATGCATTTTTCCGACGATGAAGGGAGCCGGATTAAAGGAGGCGACTTAAATTATTTCGGCCAGGGTCAGATGGTTAAGGAATTCGGGGATTTTTCATTCAATGGAAAGAAAGGAGAGATCAAAATCGTAAAGACACAGTTCGGGTATCATTTGATAGAGATCATGGATCAGAAGAATTTTGAACCCGCGTTTAAGATCGCTTATTTTGCCCGCAGGATAGAACCCAGCCAGGAAACGGATCAGAACGCTTCAGGCCTGGCAAGCCAGTTCGCCGGTGAAAACCGAAACAAATCTTCCTATGAAGCCGCTGTAAAGAAAGGAAATCTGCGGACAATTGTGCCCCCGGATCTTCAGCCAACAGATTTTACTATTCAGGGCCTTGGCTCCAGCCGCTCCCTGGTACGCTGGGTATTTGGATCCAAACCGGGTGAAGTATCAGAGTCTTTTTCTGTAGGTGATAAATATGTTGTGGCCATGGTTACAGACATAAACCATAAGGGTACTATGAGTCTTTCCAAGTCCAGACCCATGATTGAACCCATTTTAAGGAATCAGAAAAAAGCCGAAATCATTACTGCAAAGATCGGTTCGGCAGCCACGCTGGATGCGGTGGCGTCGGCGACTTCCCAACCAGTTAGCCATGTCGACAGCCTTCAGTTTTCATCTCCATATATACCAAATGTTGGCCCGGAACCTAAAGTTGTAGGATATGCTTTCGATAAGCAACTGGCTGGAAAGCCGGTATCCGTTCCCGTGGGTGGAAATGAAGGCGTGTATGTATTAAAGGTGGACAATGTGAGCGCAAAAGCAAATTACAGTGTAGATGTAGAACAGGCGAGGCAGTCGATGCTGCAGTCTCAGGAGACACTTATACAGCGCGGGGGTACGGATGCGCTGAAGAAAAAAGCAAAAATCGAGGACGACCGCGGTAAATTCCTTTAAACAATTGTCTTGGAAAATCATTATTAAAGCGGGCCCTGCCCGCTTTTTTTGATTTATGGCAGTTGGTTAATCTTAACCCGAACAACTATAGAAACAAATAACTTTGTAATAATTAATAATGTCCGAAGAAATCATCAATAAAGTAAGCCAAAGCGCTTTAATTACGCTCGACCTGGAACAGTTCTTTCCGACAGAGACTATCCGGATCTTCGATCTCAAGCCGTTTCTTTTTATGGAACTTATTCTGAAAGAAAAGGATTTTCGCGCGGCTTTAACAACCACAGACTGGTCTGTATTTAAAGATAATATAGTGGGTGTCTGCTGCTCTGCAGACGCAGTGATTCCGGTATGGGCGTATATGCTTGTAACCAGCTACCTGCAGCCGGTTGCAAAAGAAGTGCTCATGGGAAACGAAACCGAAGTTCTCCGGCAACTGATCACGAGCAGGATCCGGACAATCAATCCGGATGAGTATAAGGATAAGCGGATAGTAATTAAAGGATGTGGCGAAAAACCAATTGGAGACTTTGCATTCCTGGAAATAACCAAACTGCTCAGGCCGGTAGTTAAAAGCATTATGTATGGAGAGCCATGCAGTACCGTCCCCGTTTTTAAAGCGGAAAACCTAAAGCCCAAACTTTAATTAATTGAGCGTATTAAGTTAAAAGTGGTCGGGGCAAAAGAACTAAAGCAAGGTCCCTTTCAGAATTACGAATGCAACAGAAAAATAAATGATCAGTCCGGTGACATCTACCAGTGTCGCCACAAAAGGAGCAGATGAGGCAGCGGGATCAGCACCAAGCTTTTTCAACAGGATCGGCAACATGGAGCCGGATATCGTTCCCCACAAAACAACTCCTAACAGAGAAAACCCGACAGTAAACCCCACCAGCATCCAATGTTGTCCATAATTGTACAGATGGAAATGCTGCCAGAAAAAAATCCGGAAGAAACCGACCACCCCGAGAATTGATCCCAGTACTAATCCGGAAAAAATTTCCTTGCGCATCACATAAAACCAATCCCGGAATTTAATTTCACCCAGGGCCATTGCACGGATAATAATAGAAGATGCCTGCGAGCCCGAATTACCGCCGCTCGATATAATCAGGGGAATAAACAAAGCCAGCACGACGGCTTTGCTGATCTCACCTTCAAAAAATCCCATAGCCGTGGCCGTTAGCATTTCACCCAGGAATAGAATAACCAGCCAGCCCGCTCTTTTTTTCACGAGATGCCCAAAGGAGATAGTAGTATACGGTTCTTCCAGGGCTTCGGAACCCCCGATCCTTTGTATTTCCCGGGTGTTTTCCTTTTCAGCCAATCTCAATACGTCATCAGATGTAACGATTCCCAGTAACACCCCCGATTCATTGATAACAGGAAGAGCAAAGCGACTGTTATTTTTAAATATCGCAATGGTTTCTGTTTGTTCGTCATTCGCGGAAAGAGCGATGAACTGATGATCCATCAGTTTTTCTACGGGTGTGGCGGGATCTACCACCAGGAATTCCTTGATATTGATGTCATCAATCAGAACGCCATTATCGTCCACGACGAAAAGAAAATTCAGGGTTTCAGCTGCTTGCCCGCGCTGGCGGACTACATCTAATACCTGCTGTACAGTGTCGGATGCTTTCACCGTGCAGTAGTCCGGGGTCATTAACCGACCTATAGACCCTTCAGGATAACCGAGTAGTTTCAGGGTTTCTGCCCTGGTTTCCGGAGCAAGAATTTTCAATAACTCTTTGACCGCATTACCGGGCAAAAGACCCAGGAATGCGGTTCTGTCATCGGGCTGCAGGGCATTGAGGAGTTCCGCCGCTTTTTCATCGGGCAGGGATTTGATAATTATCTCCTGCTTTTTTTTGCGGAGATATTTGAATACGCGGGCAGCATGTTTGACATCGATATGTTGAAACAGTTTTCCTGCCCAGTTGGTATACCGGTTGGTAAACTCGATGATATCTTTAGAAGAAAGTTTATTCAGCTTAACAAATTCCGTAAGCTTGTTATTCTGCAACAGGTTTTTGATATCCTTTAAATTCGGCATAACCCCAAAATTGTATTTGCAAATTTCTGAATTTCAGACTGGAAAAAGCATATTACAATTCAAAAATATCCCCCTGTTCCAGACTTGAAGAACTGCCTACGGCTGCATGTGTTCCTGCACCATGAAATTTGTACCGGATACGGGTTTTATTGTTGACAATTTCTTTGAAGATAGATTTCCAGGACTGTTGGGAACTTTCGCAATAAATAATTTCTTCCGCAGTCTCTTCATCAACTGAAACTGTAATTTTTCTTTCCTCTAATTTGAATTTCCAAATGCGTTGCGCGTTGGAATCTCCCTTGATAAAAATCCGGAACCCACTGGATTTTTTTCTATTCCTGGTTTTAAACGGAAGTTTTAAAAAGGCCAGACCCTGATAAAACCGAACGGCTATGCCGAGAGAAAAAAGCTTCAGGGAATTGCGGGGTCCGCTGAAATGTTTCTTCATGAATAAATCCATGGCCCTGTGAAACTGCCTGATGTATTTAGAATCTTTCGGCGTGCTTTCTCCCTTAAAATGGATGATTGTTGAACCGGCCAGATAATAATTCCGGTATCCGGACTGGCTGATGCGGTAACTCAGATCAATGTCTTCGGCATACATAAAAAACCGTTCATCAAAGCCGCCGGTAAGCTCTATTGTTTTTTTTCTCAGCATCATAAATGCCCCCGGCAGTACATCAACAGCATGGGTGGAACCTTCAGGCAGGTGGCCCATATAATAAGCTGAAAAAACTTTTGATCGGGGAAACAACCGGGTAAGGCCGGCCATTTTGTAAAATGATACTATAGGTGAGGGGAAGCCGCGCCTGGATTCCCTTAAGAAGCTTCCGGAGCCGTCAATCATATGCAGACCCAGGGCGCCGGCATCCTTTGTGGATCGAAAAAAAGAGATACAGATATCCAAACTGTCTTCTGCCAGTATAGTATCGGGATTCAGGAATAAGATAAATTCACCACTACAAAGGGACAGCCCCTGATTGTTGGCCTTTGCATAACCAACATTTTCTGTATTTTGAATGAAGTGGAAAGCAGGAAAAAGAGAGCGGAGAAAATCCAGGCTTCCGTCGGAGGAGGCATTATCAATAACAAAAACTTCTGTCATACTTCCACCCGGGGAAATTCCATCAATCGCCTTTTTCAGGGAAGAAAGACATTGCTCCAGGAAAAATTTAACATTGTAACTGACAATAACAACAGAAAGGATCATCCGGATTGTATTGTTACGAAGTACGATTTTTTCAGGTACCCCGCAAAATGTAAGTCGCCGGCCTTCCGCCCGGGCTGGCTGTGCTTTATTATCTTTGCTCCATGTTAAAAACGACTCTGATCAAGGCCGCTGAACGCGCGGGCGGTATCCTCAAGCAATTTTATGGCGGCAAATTCGAAGTTTCCAATAAAGAAGGCGTAAACAACCTGGTTACTGAAGCAGATCATGCAGCAGAGAAAGCTATAATGGAAATCATCCGGAATGATTATCCCGATCATTATATACTGAGTGAAGAATCAGGAGATATGCCAACGGAATCTCCATATAAATGGATCATCGATCCCCTGGACGGGACTGTAAATTTTGCCCACGGCCTTCCGCTATGTTGTGTATCCATTGGATTGGAACAGGATGGAAAAATGCTAATGGGTGCCGTATATAATCCTTTTATAAATGAGTTCTATTTTGCACATAAAGGCTATGGATCTACGTTAAATGATCAACTTATTCAGGTATCCCAGGAACCCCAGGTGGATAAAGCCTGTTTGGTCACCGGATTTCCCTATACTTATCTGGATGAACCCAATGGACCGCTGGAGGTTTTTTCCAGACTGATCAAGCGGGGTGTACCGGTGCGGCGACTGGGTTCTGCTGCGATGGACCTTTGCTGGGTAGCTGCCGGCAGGTTTGAAGGTTTTTATGAACACAAACTGAATGCCTGGGACAGCGCAGCCGGGTTCTTAATTGTACAGGAAGCCGGAGGTAAAGTAACTGACTTCAGCGGGGCGATGTATTCGCCTTATCAACCGCAAATTGTCGCTACCAATGGGAAAATTCATGCAGAATTACTTCAGTGGATCGCGGGCAACTTACCTAAATGACGTCTCTTATGGTTAAAAATTTATAAACATGGAACCCCGTACAGAAATTTCGGCGCTGGGTGAATTTGGCCTGATCGATCACCTGACGAAAAATATTGAAATTAAAAATGCGTCATCTGTTCTTGGAGTCGGGGACGACGCTGCCGTAATTGATCATTTCGGAAAACAAACCGTCATTTCCACAGACCTTCTGATTGAGAACATTCATTTTGATCTCATATATACGCCGCTCCTTCACCTGGGATATAAAGCCGTGATAGCCAACCTGAGCGATATCTATGCCATGAATGCGACGCCTACCCAGATTTTGATTTCTCTTGCCTTCAGTAATCGGTTTAGCCTGGAGGCCCTGGATGAATTTTATGAAGGAGTATATGCAGCCTGTGATAAATATGCAGTAGACCTGGTCGGCGGGGATACTTCTTCATCCCAAAAAGGACTTATTATTTCAGTCACAGCTATTGGGGAGGTAACGCCCGACAAATTTGTGCAAAGATCCACAGCAAAAAGAGGCGACCTGTTATGCTGCAGCGGTGACTTGGGAGGAGCCTACCTCGGCCTTATTTTTCTGGAGAGGGAAAAAAAGATTTTTCTTGAAAATCCAAATGTGCGACCTGATCTTGAAGGTGAAAAATATGTGATTGGCCGTATGCTAAAACCCGAAGCGTCAAAAAAAACGATCGATTATTTTGAACAGCAGGATATATTACCGACATCCATGATGGACATCAGCGACGGCCTGAGTTCTGAAATTCTGCACATATGTAAGCAGAGTAATTTGGGCTGTGTACTTTATGAGGAGAAAATACCTATTTCGGAGGAAACCCGAAATGCAGCGTATAAATTTCAACTTGATCCTACCGCCTGCGCGCTTAGCGGGGGTGAAGATTATGAACTTTTGTTCACGGTAAGACAGGAAGATTTTGAAAAACTGGTATTGAATGAAAACATCAGCGTGATCGGATATATGACCGATCCTGAAGAAGGTAAAAAGATCCTTACAAAAGGAGGAAACAAATTTGATATTACAGCCCAGGGCTGGAACGCATTTAAAAAATGAGTATTTTCCAAAGCCTGAGGATGATCCGGAATCTGAAAACAAATACCTGGATATGCGCATGTATTTACTTTGCAGCTTCCTGTTCTCCTTCAGGCAAAACATATAATCCGCAAAAAAAATATCCTCCGGCAGTGCTGCAGGCAGACTATACCCTGTTCCGCCACATACTTGAAAAGTCACATCCAAGCATTTACTGGTATACGACAAAAGACAGCATGGATTTTTACTTTGATCAGGGATATAAATCACTTCAGGATTCGATGACGGAAATACAATTCCGCGATCAGCTGGCCTGGGTAATTTCAAGAATTGATTGTGGTCATACAAGCATGAAGGGGTCAAAATCATTTGGCAAATATGTTGATACCGCGACTTCTCTGGCATTTCCGTTTGCCATGAAATTCTGGCCCGACACCATGGTGATAACAGCGAATCTGAAGAAAAATGATCCGATCCTCCAGAGAGGCACTGTTGTACTATCGATCAACGGATACAACGCAAAGGCTTTAACGGATACACTTTTCAATTATATTACAACAGATGGATATAGTATCACCGGCAAGTATCAGAGCCTTAGTACCGGATTCGCATTTGCAAATCTGTACAAAAATATTTTCGGGTTAAGTGATTCTTTCGACATCCGTTATATAGACAGCCTGGGGATGGAAAAGCAAACCTTTGTCAAACCCTATGATTTCAAAGCGGACACAATGAATAAGAAAACGCTCAGTCAGGGACTTCCGGGCAGGGGAAAAGGTAAAAAGAAAGAGAAGCCCGCGTTTTACATGTCTTCGGTAAATCTGCAGGTGGATACTGTAATGAAAACCGGGTTTATGACAATCGCCACATTCGACAGGTCCAATCATCTGAAGAAATTTTTTAAAAATTCCTTTAGAGTAATCGAACAGGAAAAAATTAAAAACCTGATCATAGATGTCCGATCCAATGGCGGCGGCGACGCCGGACTTTCTACCTTACTGACAAGGTATTTGATTGATCATAAATTTAAACTGGCCGATTCTCTATACACCATCAAACCTCCTTCAGAATACAAAAAATATATTCAAAAAAGTTTTTGGCATGGTTTGTTGGTTTCTGCGGTTACAAAAAAAGGGAAGGATGGTAAATATCATTTCCGGTATTTTGAAAAACACTATTTTTCCCCGAAGAAAAAATATCATTATGACGGACAGGTTTTCATTCTGATCGGAGGCAATTCATTTTCTGCTACCACACTCTTTGCCGGCGACCTCAAAGGGCAGAAAAATATTCTTCTGGTTGGAGAGGAAACCGGTGGCGGTTATTATGGAAATACGGCCTGGATTATTCCGGATGTCACATTACCTTATACGGGCCTTCGTTTCCGCCTGCCGCGCTTCAGAATGGTGATAAACAAAGATCGCATTAAAGACGGGAGAGGAATAATGCCGGATGTATGGGCCCTTCCTACATCAGATGCAATCCGGGAAGGTCTCGATTTTAAGGCATTAAAAGTTAAAGAGCTGATTGAGCAGCAGGACGCATTATCCGCACAACCATCGAAAACGAAACAGGAAAGATGAAAACAGGATTCTTTTTTTGCATGATTTTGTTTTCACTCGCAGCCGCCGGCCAGGATTCATTGCAACAGGCTAAACTTAAATCACTGCAGGGTAAGATTGCTCCATTTTCCGTTTTTGCAAAAAAGGATTCTCTATTTCTGATTTGTTTTTGGTCGGTTGCTTCCGAGGAGAGTATCACGGAACTCAATTCCATCAATTCAAACCTGGAGAACTGGCAAAAAATGGCAAATTTTCGGTTTATGGCAGTTTCTGTTGATGAAGGAAAGGCAGCTAACCGGTTGAGACCGGTGTATAATATGAATGGCTGGACATTCGAGGCATACACGGATTTATATGGCGACCTCCGAAAATCCCTGCATTCGAATAATCTTCCGCAGAGTATGATTGTCTATAAGAATCAAATTATTTATCAACAATCCGGTTGGACAGCCGGCACAGAAAATTATTTACTACAACGCCTGCTTTCAATAAAAAACTGATGAAACCAGTTCCAATGTTTTTTTATTGATGATATTAAAATCTGCAGCCTGCCCAACCTGTATTTTCCCCAGGAATGGATCCTTCAGTAGCCCTGCCGGATAAGTTGAACACATCTTA
>Ga0163162_10005851_pt1 | contig 11895 bp, 10 predicted proteins | sample S55metaG_FD_115310 | JGI IMG/M metagenome (GOLD analysis project Ga0163162, IMG submission 115310) | Switchgrass rhizosphere microbial communities from Kellogg Biological Station, Michigan, USA - S5-5 metaG | ecosystem: Host-associated > Plants > Roots > Rhizosphere > Soil | place: USA...
TCGATCTTAATTTGGGTCAATATTTGCAAAGGGTATCCATATATTATGGAAAACAAATTAACGATAGTGGGTGGTGTGGGCATAATCAATACATGGAATGATCATGGACGGTTTGTTGTTAAATATTCAGCAGGCAAAAAGGTATTTTCAGATTATTACGCGGCCGTTAAGTTTTACAACGAATTAAATGAAGCTTCCTCCATTTGGGACAGAACGAGAGGCCACCATATTCTCCTGGAAAAGAAAGATTGGCAAAGCATGGCCAGTTAGTTTATTGCAAAATTCTGCTTTCTCGATTTATGTGAACTGATTTGGCTGCCTGCATAAGGCCAATTACCTTCATGGGGTATGATTGGATTGATAGTTCAACTCCTGATCTCCTGGCTTATCATCTGGCTCGTTGAAAAGAAGAGCCTTTTTGTATTAGGATTTCTGCCTACAAGACAACGGGTAAAGGACTTTTTATTGGTTTTCTTACTGACAGCTGCATGCTGCACTACTGGTGTACTTCTTAAGTTGTATGCCGGGCACCAGCAATGGGTGGTTAATCCTAAGCTTTCGGCTGATCTTATTTTTGAGGGCACCTGGTGGAACATTATGTCTGTTTTGTTTGAAGAGCTCATCTTCAGGGGAGTGCTTCTCTATATTTTAATAAAGAGGCTTGGGCCACTTAGGGCAATCATTATATCCGCTGTTGCATTTGGCATCTACCATTGGTTTTCCTTTGGTGTAATTGGAAATGTGCCCCAGATGATAATAGTCTTCCTGACAACAGGGGTGATGGGACTGCTGCTGGCATATGGCTATTCCAAAACCTTCTCTCTGTACATTCCCCTTGGTATTCACCTGGGCTGGAACCTGACCCAGATATTTGTTTTCTCGCAAGGGCCCATTGGAAACGGAATCTTTATACCTGCTGATCCTGCTCCCTTCAGGACAGGTTCTTATTTTATTTTCTTTGCTGTAACGTTTCTTCCAATGATACTCGCTATGGCATTAAACTTCCTCTACATAAAAAAGCACAGGCAATCCATGCTGGTTTGATTAAAAAGGCAGCGTTTTAGGCATCCCGCGCTGCGAAAGCCCGTAAGGTTATAGTATAAAGCTCCGCGAAGGGTGACATTCTTTTGGGCTTGCACGCCTTTAATCGGCGTGGCAGATTAATTAAGACTTGGAAAAGTCTGACCCGACTATAACACTGCAAATATACACCCCTGCCCGGACTTTTTCCAAATTTTTTGGCAATTATTTTCCTATATTTTTTAGTATAATATGTAACCTATTGAAATTCAGTTTCGGAAAAATAATAAAGCCTTAAACAGTTAGTGTCTGGAAGTTCTCGCCGTGGTCTGGTCTTCCGTTAAGGTTTTGGGGAGAGGCTACGGGAGACCAACCACATGTATATTAGCTGAAATTTAAAATATTTATAGCTTTGAGATTACCGAAACATGGACATCAGAGAATATCATGCTCAATACTTTACTGCCACTATAGTGAAATGGCAGCATTTGCTTAAACCAGATAAGTATAAAGATATTATTGCTGGAAGCCTTGAGCATTTAAGCAGAGAGGGTATAGCAGAGGTTAACTCATTTGTAATAATGAGCAATCATTTTCACCTGATATGGCAAATTAAAGAAAGGTCACCAGAGAGAAAGAGTGCAGGCAAATTTCCTTAAGTATGTTTCCCAGACCATCCAGAGAGATCTTGAAGACAATCATCCCAAAGTCCTGGAAAGGTTTTTAGCCAACAAGGCGGACAGGAAATACCAGTTTTGGAAAAGGAGACCTTTGAGCATAGATTTATGGTCGAAGGAGGTGTTCTTACAAAAGATGGAGTATATTCATGGTAATCCTGTTAAGGCCGGGCTTTGCAGATCTGAAGAGGATTATAAATATTCATCGGCTAAATTTTATAAAATGGGTGTGGATGATTTTGGCTTTTTGAAACATTGGATGGAGTAAATAAAAATAACTTGGGGGGAGAGAATATTCCTGGTGGTTGGTCTCCCTGCCCATGCACCTGCTCGGAAGGAAGACCAGACCACGGCGGGGACTGGAACACCAACCAAGGCGAAGGATTATAAATATTCATCGGCTAAGTTTTATAAAATGGGTATGGATGATTTTGGCTTTGAAACATTGGATGGATTAAATAAAAATAACTTGGGGGTGAGAATATTCCTGGTGGTTGGTCTCCCTGCCCCTGCACTAGCCCGGAAGGAAGACCAGACCACGGCGGGGACTGGAACACCAACCAAGGCGAAAAGAATGGCATGGAATATTATGAAAAAAATTACCCTCATTATTTTTTTAAAATATGAAATTTATAAGTGTTATAATATTTGTTTTATTTATTAGTTGTTCTCCAAGCTTTTATCAAAAAACCTTGACTGAATACAAGCTTAAAAATGGAAATTTAATTAAGTTAATATACTATAAGGATGTTCCTTTTGGAGCAACAGCATCTTATCCGATTATGGTTAAATATATTAAGAATGGTCAAACATTTATAGTTGATCAATTAGATATGGATTATAGAGATAAAGTGGACATTACAGAGTTAAATGACACTCTCATTAATTGTCGCTTTAATTCAACATTTTTTGAAGAGCGATATAAAGATTTTATTGTTAACTTAAATAAAAGAATTGAGACAAAAGATAATTGGTAGTTTATCGAATTATCACTTACAGGTTTAATGAAAACTGGTAATGTATCGAAATGTCTGGTTTTAAAATATGATCTAAAATAACAGCTAACAAAAGGGCTTTCGGTAGCCCCTTAATGAAGGAGCAAAAAGCGAGTAGAGAAAGCTAAAAAAACGATAAATGGCAGAGTTAGGTTAGTTTTACTTTGAGAAATAAGGTTGAAAGAGTATTCGGGGTGGTTGGTCTCCCTGCCTTGCACTAAGCCCGGCTAAGGAAGACCAGACCACGGCGGGGATTTGGAAGACCAACCAAGGGCGAGCCAAGCCTAGTGCAGTGCCGGGAGACCAACCACGAGGCATATTCTCACCCAAAAAGTCATTTTTTTTCATTCTTCCTGGCATTAAACTCCCGAAGGGAGGGTAACTATAGTCTGAAAATTTGTTCAATTTCACGCAGTTAAGTCAAAGTAAGTCACCTTAAAAATATACATAAAAATCCGTTTTGTAAAACTATCATTACTGCATCTTCCTGCTTTTTATCCTTCGCTGCTTCCTCCTCCCTGAGTGCTACCTAAGAGCTATGCAAGTGCTATTTGCCTGCCCTATGTCTCCTTCTCCTTCCGTCATTTTGACAGTGATGTAAATCCAATAGGCACCTGCGCTTGCGGGGAACCGCCCAGCAGGGACAAGAGTTCTACCCCTTTGGTGTGCTTTTGGTGTGCAGTTAGTGTGCAGTTAGTGTGTAGTTGGTGTGGTTTATCTCCAAGATTGAATTTGCCATTTTGTCAGTTCTGTATTACGAGATTTTCTTCAAGGTCTCCTTAACCTCAACTTAATCTCAACTTAACCTTTACTTAACCTTTACTTAATGTAGTGAATGGGAAGGTTGAGTAAGCTCCTTTCTATAAATAAAAAACCTGCCTGTAAGCACCGGCAGGTTTTTTATTTTAATAACCGTGAGAGTTTATTTCTTTAATATCTTAAAGCTTTGTGTGCCTTCGCTATCGCTTATTATCTGTATCATGTACATTCCTTTAGAAAGTGATGTGGCATTCAGCGCAATATTGTTATTACCCTCATGAGAGTTCTGCAAAGAGGATATGATCACTCTTCCCATCATGTCTGTTACCTTAACAGTTACCGCTTCTGCTACATTGCTCTGGAAAGAGATGTTCAACGTTTCTGCAACAGGGTTAGGGTAAACCAGCATTGACTGGCCGGCAATAGATTTTATATTTACCAGGCTGGTCGTAGTATAATGGAACTGGCCATCTGTGTTAACCTGCTTGAGGCGATAGAAATTAGCTCCGATAGCCGGGGTCACATCTGTATAAAAATATACATGGCCCGAGCTTCCATTTCCTTTTGTTCCTTCAAAGCCTATTTTAGTATAATTAATGCCGTCCTTACTTCTTTCTATTTCAAATCCTGCATTATTTGATTCAAAAGATGTCTCCCATCTTAATCTTGCTGCCCTGTTATTCATGTTGCTTGCCGTGAAGCTTACCATGCTTACAGGCAATACAGTTGTTCCCCATAGTGAGAACATCATATCTCCGTTTGGCTGAGTAAGACATGTAGGCATTACCCCCCAATTGGTACATGGAGTTGCAAACCCACCACCCGGGTTGCGCCATGCAGCCTCGTTAAGAGCTGTTGTGGTTCTTGTGTTCCATCCCCACTGCCCACCCACTCCAAAACTCATTACAGCCTGTACGGATACCCAATAAGTACCTGCTGTTAAGCTGACCGGAAGCGCAAGATCAATTGTAAAATTGCCTGTTCCTGCTCCTGCTGCAATTGCATTATTGAGTGCACTTGCTACTAAAGTACCGGGAAGACTTCCGGAATTATTATAAAAGTAAACATTAACCAAAGGGGCAGGTCCTGTTCCATTGTAATATAAACCTCCAACAATTATCCTGCTAACACTCCAGCTTGGACCGGCAGGAACTACAAAATCATCCGCTGCCTGGTTAGTAAAAGTCGGAAAATCAGCAAATAGTTGCGAAGTAATACCATTAGCGCTGGCACTATTATTTTGGTCATAAAGTAATATCTGGCCGAAAGAAAGGGTTGTTATAGTTAATAGCAGTACCCCAAGAAGTAATTTTTTTCTCATAACAGCATATTTAAGGTTAGATATAAATCTAATGCTATTTTAAGGAATTGCCAATAAATTGTTAATGAATTATTTATAAGCATTGAATTTCAATGAAATAAATAAACAGGGAATCTATTATCTGTCAGAATTTATGAGAAAGCGTAGTCTTTATTCCTGTGCATTTTGGATTATCGCTTCATACACAGCATCGAATATATTCCCTCTAACATTCAGGTCGTTTAGCTTCCTGTTGTTGCCGCTGGGGTTAACACGGTTGCTGAGGAAGATATAGACCAGCTTGCTGGCTGGGTCTGCCCATGCACATGTGCCTGTAAAGCCTGTATGACCAAACGTTGATGGGGGAGAGTAGCTGGATGGATAAGTAGCATCTGTAGTATTATCTTCTTTCTCAGGCTTGTCAAAGCCATATCCCCTGCGGCTTACCTTGCTGTGATAGTCAGTAAAAAGCTTAACGGTGGATGGCTTAATGTATTGCTTGCCATTAAAGCTGCCGCCATTAAGCAGCATCTGCATGACCACAGCAAGGTCATGGGCTGTACTAAATACTCCCGCATGACCTGCAATACCTCCGAATAAAGAAGCAGTAGGGTCATCTACATCACCAATAAGCTGGTTCATGCGGAAGATGGTATCAGTCTCGGTAGGAGCAATACGCCTTGGTACAAATCTTTCCCCTGCATTAAAACCAATTGTCCTTAAGCCAAGGGGCTTGTAAAACACATCGTTCATATAAGTGGAGAGGCTTGAATAGCCGGAGATGTTTTGAACTATTTGTCCCAATAGGATAAAATCAAGGTCACTGTAAACATATTTGCCTTTCTTCAAAAGACGCGTGTTGCGAATGTCCTGGTAGAACATATCCTTATACTCCGCTGACGTGTAAAGCTGGTCGGTGATCTTGACACAATAATATTCATCAGGAGCGACAGAGAAGCATGCGCTGTCACGACGACGGCTGAAAGACAGTCCTGCAGGTAGCCCTGCCTGGTGCAGCAAAACATCTTTGATAAGCAGGCCTGCTTTATTGCTTCCCTTAAGCCATGGAAGATATTTACCTATCTTATCTGTTAGCTTAAGCTTGCCCTGGTCATAGAGCTTCATAATACCGAGAGTTGTCGCTGCGATCTTAGTAATAGAAGCAATATCATAAATGGTCTCAAGTGTTACAGAGTCAGGACGATCATAATCGAGCTTGCCAAATGGTTTCTGGTAAACGATCCTGCCATCCTTTAAAACCATAACGACGCAGCCAGGAGTAGCGCGTTTGGCAATGGCATCGTTAGCGATGGAATCAATTGCGGGGAAAGAACGAATGGTTGTAGTTTCGATCATACCAGTTATAGTTCCTGCAGAATCTTTAATAGGTCTTACAGATCTGATCTCTTCATTTGTTGCAACAGGAAGCAGGTAATCAAATGTCTTTCCGCTTCCGTATTGATACTCATCACAAACAGTAACAGGAAGCTTTCCATGATACTTTAGTTTCCCCTGGAGAAGACGAACAGCTACTTTTTGAGTTATAGAATCATCTTCATAGCAGGCAACAAGATTCTTTCCATCACAAAAGTTCTTTATAGAGTAAGGATTGCCAAAGACGAAGAGGATAGAGTTAGTTTTTTCCTGCAGCCGGTTTACAATGTCAATGTTAGAAGCAGTAAGTCCAAAGTTGTTGGCAGGATAGCGGCCAACGTTATGAACTCCAATAACAACTGCCTTATACTTTTTCTTAATTAATTCTATTGTTGATGATATCTTCTGAGAATCTGCCTTGTAATCAAAGTAAAATGCATCAGCTTTATAATCACTTTTCATCAGCTTTGCAAAAGCATTATCTGAATATGTGCCAATACCCACATAGGCAATTTCTTTTGCTTTCTTATTTGGTTTGAGCGGAAAGAAAAGACTGTCTTCGTTGTTCAAAAGTGTAATTGCTTCTTCAGCAACCATTCTTTTCAAATCATTAGATCTTGCATTGAGGTCAGTAACGATCTTTTTTGCTTTTACAGACTTTGGGTTCGCAACTCCATAGAGATATTTAGCTACCAATACTTTTTTACACTTGCTGTAAATGTCATCAAGACTTATCAGGCCCCTTGCAACAGCCCCATTAATAGAATCAATCGTTTGTCCCACATCTTCAGGAAGGCAAAGAATATCATTGCCTGCAATAAGAGCCTGCACTCCAATGCTGCCACCGGGGAAGAACTTTGCAACTCCTTTCATGTTAAGCGCATCAGTAAAGACGAGACCGGAGAACTGGAGTTCATTCCTTAATAATCCAGTCACATTTTTATTGGAAAGGGAAGTGGCGGTGTTTGGAGTATTGTCAATAGCCGGAATGTATAAGTGAGCAACCATTACACTTCCTACTCCTTCATTAATGATCTTTCTGAAAGGATAAAGTTCAAGAGTGTCCAGCTGCTCAAGACTTTTATTGATAACGGGAAGGTCCAAATGAGAGTCCACTGATACATCTCCATGTCCCGGGAAGTGTTTTGCACAGGCAAGTACACTGTCGTCCTGCATGCCCCTCATGTACTGAGTGCCATAGAGAGCAACCTTTTCTTTGTCTTCTCCAAAAGAGCGGTCTCCAATAACTGGGTTGTTGGGATTATTGTTTACATCAACAACAGGAGCATAGTTTACCTGAATGCCTGAGCGTTTGCATTGCTCCGCAACCCACCATCCATAAGTGCGGACAAGAGTTGCATCTTCAAGAGCGCCCAGCATGATCTGGTGGTTAAGTGGAGTTACGCTATCCATTCGCATTCCCAATCCCCACTCTGCATCGATGCAAACAAGTAAAGGAGTTTTGGCCAGAGATTGGAAACAGTTAACCATCTCAGCCTGCTTTGATGGTCCTCCCTGGAACAATACAATGCCTCCTACATTATACTTGTTGATATCAGTAGCAACTTTATCATCATAGAACAGGATGCTGTCTTTTTTCTTTTCACTTACTCTCACTACCATCAGCTGTGCAATGCGCTGATTGTCGGTAAGAGAATTGAAGACGCTGTCTGCCCATCGCTCTGCAAGCTCTTGTCGTGATTGAGAAAAACCGAATATAGTGCAGGTTATTAAAGAAAGTAAAAAGGAGAGCCTCTTCATATCAATACAAATTAAAGAGTTTTACTCTACTCCTTATCAGGGAAGCTATATTTTAACTAAAACAATCTCAAACTTCTTGTGGCTTCGCCAGGAATCGAACCTGGATCTGGAGCTTCGGAAACTCTTATACTATCCATTGTACTACGAAGCCGGTGTTTGATTATTTTATTAATCCATGAACGTTAGTTGCAAATAGCTTCACTGCTATTGCTATCAAAACTACACCGAAAAACTTTCTGATAATTGCCAATCCATTAGGTCCCAGTGCCCGCTCTATCCATTTTAAAGAACCCAGAACAAGAAAAATAACAACTGTATTAATGATGATGGCTACAAGAATATTGATGTCCTCATAGTTGGCCTTCAGGGACATGATGGTTGTCAGTGTTCCTGAGCCGGCTATCAAAGGAAAGGCGATGGGAACTACGCTTCCGCTTTTTGCATTGTCAGCCTTAAAGAACTCAAGCCCCAATACCATTTCCAATCCAAGGATAAATATCACTATACTACCTGCAACAGCAAACGATTTTACATCCAGTCCTAACAAGTTAAGGAACTGCTTGCCCAGAAAAAGGAAACCGATCATTAATAATCCTGACGCTAATGTTGCGTGTGAAGAGCGGATGTGCCCTCCCATCTTTTCTCTCAGGGTAACCAGGATAGGGACAGCCCCGAGCATATCAATTACAGCAAAAAGCGTAAATGTTGTGGTCAACACCTCTTTAGAGGACAAGTCTGAAAAGTTGAGCATGGCGCAAAGATACTGGATACATTAATCGGAAAAGGAACTATGCGGGAAGGAGATCGCAAAAGTAGAAGCCATAATCTTCCGCAACTGTTGGCTGGAAACAATTGTCATCTGAATTCTTCGGGGCCTTATACTGCCTATATGTTATTTCGCCAATTGTAATAGGGATGGGATGTTTAAATATTGGCCCCTCAAATACAAAAGTGTGGAACTCGCCATTCTCTCCGCAAGGGTCAACATTTTCAGGAAGATCTTTTATAAAGTCCTCATCTATTATTCTTCCACAGAAGTTTTTGTCCAGATACTTCTCGTTTACGCAAACAACGATTGTCTTAAATCCCAAGGCAATAAATTCTTTGATCAATGCCGAAGTATCTGTCTTCCATAAAGGAAATACACAATCAACTCCGACTTTAGATAATTGCTGCTCACGATACAGCTTCAGGTCTTCTAAAAAGATATCTCCGAATATTGCTTTCTCATATCCTTCTTGCTTTAGTGCAGTTACCTTATCAAGCATTGTCTTTTCATAGGCTGCCATGGAAGGCACCTCAGGTAATTCTATTGTTTGCAGAGGAACTCCTATGGCTTTGGCCTGCAACTCAAGCAATGACCTTCTGACCCCGTGCATAGATATGCGGTCATAAGCACTGTTGACATTAGTAAGCAAAGCATCAACATGGAGTGACGGATCTTTTAATGCCTTGTATAATGCAAGGGCACTATCCTTTCCGCCACTCCAGTTCATGTATGCTTTCATATTACCAGTTAAAGGTAACCCCACCGTTGATTAAGAAAGGAATGGAATTATATCCGTTTACATCAAAGAATTTCTTGTCAGTAATATTCTGAGCGTCTGCAAATAGCTTAACGTATTTCTTGAACTTATATTCTGCATATGCTCCCAGAAGAAAGTAATGATCTAGTTTAACATCAGCCTTTGGATTATAGAATGCATCATATCCTCCAAAATCATAGCGCCTGCCAACATATTTTCCTGACACACTGATATAAAATGCTTTACAGCATTGGTAACCTACATTGACATTAAAATTATTAGCGGCCCTTCTTAGAAGGTATCTGTATGCAGAATCATTATAGCTGGTCCTGCTTTGAGAATTCTCCTTAGGGTTGAGGTAGGTATAATTAGCGGTGATGCTTATTCCTTTGTAAGGAGCTGTTTTTGCTTCAACTTCGATACCATCCACTCTCTGCCTGTTGATATTGAAATATTGATAGTTGATGTTGTCAAAGTCAATTACGTTCTTTATATCGCGATTAAAATATACCACCCTACCTGAAACATGCTTACAGCTTGCCTGTATTCCTCCTTCATATGTTTTAGAAGACTCCGGTTTCAGGTTGGTATTTCCTGAACTTGAGAACAGCTGATAAAGAGTGGGAGCCTTGAATCCTGTGCTTATGCTTCCAAATAACCTGAAATGATTATCTATTGCAAATGATGGATTGAAGGTGTAAGTATAATTGCTGCCATATCTTGAATGCACATTCAGCCTGCCTCCCAGCTCAATATTGATCCTTTCCTTTAAAGCGTGGAATAACAATGAACTGTATAAAGATGATTGAGAATGTGCAGTGTCTGCAAATGGATATGTTCCGAAAGAGCCTACATATACGCTGTGCATGCTGCTATACCTGTGGTCTCCTCCCTGAAGTATTGTAAGGTGCTTGCATATCTCTATCGAGCTGTATAGCTCTGCAAATTGAGAGAAGCCAAAGTAATCATCTGTATATGTTGGATTGACATAATTCCTTTTGTTCTCACTATATTGATAGTTCCCTGTCAGGCTCACATTGTTCTTCTGAAAGTGCATCCCGAAACCGGTCATCAGGTTTTTATTGTTTACATTAAAGTCTTTTGCATCTGTAAACGTTGACGCATCAAGGTCTGTTTTATACTGGCTGTATTGTATAAAGCTTCTCAATGAAAGAGCCGAAATTACCTGGTACTGTAATGAGGCATTAACAATATCACTGGTAAGGCCGTCATTGTCAAAATCCCCTTTACCTGTACTGTCATGTGCTGATGAGAATCCTGTTGAGGACAGCCTGCCATAACGGGCAGAATAGGTAAGCTTATCTGCCTTGCCATACACCTGGATGTTGCCTCTGAATGTTCCGTAGTTTCCTGCGGCTAAAGTGGCTTTTACATTGAAAGGCTTCTTTACGTCTTTGTTCACAGTAATAATGTTGATCACTCCGGCAATTGCATCCGAGCCATACAATGTGGATTGTGCTCCTCTGCAAATTTCAATGCTCTCAACACTGTTAAGAGAAAGCAGGTTAAGGTCGAACTCACTGCCAATGAAGGACGGGTCGTAAGCAGGAACTCCATCAACAAGGATCAGTACTCTGCCTGAAGAGGCGCCACGCATGTAGACTGTTTGGTTAGCGCCAAGGTTGTTCAAAGCGCCATTGATTGTTACCCCTGCCTGTTCGTTTAGCAACTGGGCTACGGTCTTTCCGGAGCTCTTTTCAATTTGTTCTTTGTTAATTACTGTCACCACCTTGCCGGTAGTGCTTTGCTTTTGGGGCATCTTGTTCGCCGTGATCATCACCTCATCAAGAATTTTTGTTGTGTCTTTTTTCTGGCCATACATTGTTGTTAATGTAAACAGGCTTGCTGCCACCAGGATAACTCTTTTGCTCATAGTTTTTGTTTTAAAATGATGAATAACTATGAGCCCTCGGAAAATAATACAGAAATGAAAGTCCTTGTAAGGATTTACATCTCGCCTTTCACCCGAAAGCTCGTTGATAAATACCTAATCCTGGCAGGTCTTCTGGCTCAACCCCTCTTGAAAGCCTTCCCGTTATTAAAACAGTGGCGAAAGAATCAAGAGTTCCTTTCTCGCGATGAAAGGAGGTCTTACAGCTACGGGGATAGCACCGGAATTTAACCGGTTTCCCTTTTAACCACGCCGTGGCGTGGACCCGAATCGCGGCAAATGTAAGCGCATTAAAACTCATTCTCCAAATAATTCTCCATTCCGAATTCTAAAATCATAATTCTGAATTAGTTATCTTTCATCTATGAATTTGAAGAAACTTGGCCTGTTCGACTTTACTATGATAATGGTGAGCTGTGTAATAGGCATGGGCATATTTCGCACCCCTGTTAATGTGGCTCGTGCGGTTGACACCCAGTTCATCTTTTATGCGGTATGGATAGCGGGAGGGCTTGTAGCACTATGCGGAGCATTGACCTACGCAGAGATCGGAAGCCGCCTTCCCGTAACA
>Ga0163162_10005852_pt1 | contig 11895 bp, 13 predicted proteins | sample S55metaG_FD_115310 | JGI IMG/M metagenome (GOLD analysis project Ga0163162, IMG submission 115310) | Switchgrass rhizosphere microbial communities from Kellogg Biological Station, Michigan, USA - S5-5 metaG | ecosystem: Host-associated > Plants > Roots > Rhizosphere > Soil | place: USA...
ATTTCCAATTGCCTGCCAGAGGAATTATATTCTCACCGATCGTTAATTTCATGGCGGCACTATCACCATAAATACCGCCGCCTTCTCCTGTATCTTCTACCCGAACTGAAATAAAATTTCTTCCAGCCTTTAATACACCCGCAGGTATGGAATATCTTCTATGCTGGTTATAAGAATTCGTCCCGCCCACCTTCACTCCATTTACATAGGTAACATCATTATCATCGATCATCGCCAATTCAAGTGTAGCTTCTTTGGCAGCATCAGCTGGCAAATCTACTGTTCTACGAAACCAAACGACCCCGTCAAGGTCGCCCAACTGTCTTTGTTCCCATAAAGATGGCAGTGACATTTGTGGCCACGTATTATCATCAATATCTGTATTCCACGACGACGCGTCATTTTGTGCGGGCAATGAACCTTGTAAGCTCTGGATATTTTTCATGACTGCCTCTGTACGAACTTTTGCCAATGAATCAAGATTCAGTACCGGCATTTGGGCAATCATTCTTTTAAATTCATCACTGCCTTCAAATCCCTCGCGACTTGTCCATGTCTCCACATGGGTGCCACCCCACGAGGTATTGATGAGACCGATCGGTATTTTTAATTGATTATATAACTCCCTCGCAAAAAAATATCCGGCAGCTGTAAAATCTCCCGCTGTTTGTGGACTGCATACCTGCCAGGGAATAATAGTTGAATCCCCCGGAGAAATATCTTTTTGAGGCGTTGAATTGACTGTGTTTGGAATTTTAATGTGTCGTATTTGGGGATACTTGGCGGCCGCAATTTCCTCCTGGTAATTATTTATTTTTCCCCAGCCCTCGATCGGCATTTCCATATTCGACTGACCGCTGCATATCCACACCTCACCTACCAAAACATTTTTGAAAGTAACTGTATTGATCCCTTTTAATACGAGTTGGTAAGGGCCGCCTGCTGCTTCTTTATCAAGATTGACCTTCCAGTTTCCATTCAGGTCCGTTGTAACCGTTTTTGTCTGGTGATTGAAACGAATGGTGATCTTTTCATTGGGACTTCCCCAACCCCACAACGGAATAGGTTTATTGCGCTGCAGCACCATATTATCGCCAAAGATTTTCGGCAGTGTAATGTTGGCAAAAAGATGAATAGTTGAGAAAAAAGCGACGAGGAAGAGAATATTTTTTTTCATGTGTAACAATTGATGAGATAAAAATACGGACAACAAGGCTTCGCTACTTATAATAGGTGACGTAAATTCGTCCTTCTTTATTTTTTTTCCGAAATGGTCACGCAAACGCTCGATCAAACGATTACTGGCTGGATAAAAAGCCTTGACAATTACACACTGGCTGAACTTCGCAGTAAACCTTCACCGGTCAGTTGGTCATTGGGCCAGGTCTATTTTCATTTAATCGACAACAGCCGGTATTATATTGAAGAGGCAAAGATCTGTTTGAGTTCAGATGATCATTCGGACGAACGGCCTTCAAACGAAGGCGCCGACATGTTCGCAAACAATGAATTTCCGGATACGGTTATTGAAGGGCCTGATACCAATGTCGATATACTTCAACCCAACAGCAAAGAGGAACTAAAAAATGCTTTGTGGCTAATCAAGGATGAAATAAATAGTCTTGACACTCTTATTCCAAACAGTCACTACAAAGGCAAAACGAAACATCCCGGACTAGGATATTTCAGCGCGTCTGAATGGCTGCAGTTTGCTGACATGCATTTTCGCCATCACTTGAGGCAGAAGAAAAGAATTGATGATTTCTTAAAGATAAATCCGCGGTGATGATAACATCGATTGAATTCAATCAAAAATTCTGACCCATCCATTTTTGAAGTGTGGCAGTGCTCCAGGCCCCTGGCACGATCATACGGCGAATGGTAAACCGGGGATCTTGTTCATCTCTCTTTTCTGACAATTGGAAGGCTGCTTTAAAACCTCTTTGTTTTATTTGTTCAACCGCCTGCTTATTCCACAATCCAAATGGATAAGCAAAATAATCGACAGGCTTCCCGGTAATTCGTTCTAATTCCTGCGAAGGCTTGTCAACTTGTTTTACCCAATCCCCGGTCACATAGTTTTTCACATTGCTATGATTCCAGGTATGAGAACCAATCGTGTTTCCTTCATCTGCCAATTGTTTCACTTCGTCTCTTGTCATATACCCCGGCCTGTTGAGCGATACTGTCATAATAAAATAGACGCCTTTGAAGCCATATTTATTTAGTTCTTTATCGGCTATGCTGAACTGTTCTTCGCGACTATCGTCAAAGGTGATCATCACGGGTTTTGATGGCAAAGGAACTCCTCTCATTAAATAATTATATAGCTGATCGGGCGAGATGGTATGGTAACCGTTATCGGCCAGCAATTTTATCTGCTCGCGGAAATTATTTACGGGTACAATATAGTCTTTAGCTCTTTTTGAATCAGAAAGTGACCAATCACGTATTTGGTGATAACATAAGATCGGCACTTGTGCGCGATTTAAAACAGCCGAAGCCGTTGCATTTTCAGTAACTGCTGAGCCCGGATCGGGTTCAACAACGACATCAGTCTTTACGCCCGAGGGATGAGTAATATTTGATTGGAGTGAATTAAGTGGGAGTTGTGAATCACAACTTATAGCGAATATCAGCAAGGTTGACGCACAAATAGTAAAAATAGCTTGCACGGATGTTTTGGATGGTTTTTTCATAAGACGGATAAAAATATGGGTACAATCAATTAACGAGACGAAAGGTAATTTATTTTCACTATGATTACAAGGTTCAAAAACAGTTTCATCAGGTCGGACACACTTTTACGAAAAACACCTACGGTTAATGTACTCTCGTGCCACAGAAAGAATACTTATGGGCTTGTAACCGGTTGCCTTGAGCCTGCGTCCTAGTTAAAAAAATCATTATGAAAAAAAGTATTTTATTATTCAGCTTTGTCTTCTTTGTTTCGGCCCTATCGCATCTTCATGCGCAATCTATCAATAACAAAAACTGGAAAGCGTACCTCGACACCCCTATTAATGATACGGTTATTTTTCATATTCAGTCCGATTCCAGTTTTGTAACAAATAGTAATGGAGACGTTGTGATCCGAATTCATTGTACGATCACAGGGGATACTCTAATCATAGTAAACCAGGAAGCTGATGAGCATGGTTGCCCTGGCCAACAGGGGAAATACAAAATCAATTTTACCGGGGATAATTTTACTCTGGCATTGATTGAAGACCCTTGTGAAGGGCGTGGTCATGCATTGCAGAATGTCAAATGGCGGGATGCAACAAAATAATTATCAAAGAAATTTTTCTACCTGACTATGTATAGTCGACTTGTTTACGGCGGGCAATATGAGTAAAAAAAGTTGTTCGTCTATTTCCTGCAAAATAATAGATGATCCCAATCAATAAATTTAAAGAGTCTGCAGTCATCGCACAAACCCGAGATACATTTCTGAAATATTTTAGGGATTGATTATTAGTTATCTAATCACCCAATGGTTTAGATTATTGCCATCTAAAAAACTACTATCCCGGGTCGTAACATCACTAAGTATTTTTCGTCAAAATATTACATGACCTAATTTTTATATTTGGTGGCATATTGATAGATGATTCGTACAAATTCGTCAACCCAAAAAACACAAAAATGAGGAAGCTGCCGGCAGGTATCAACAGTTTTGTTTTCGTAGCAGGAATATTTATTTTATTTAATGGTTGTTCTAAAAAAAATGATGACAAGGTCGAACCACTGCCTGTTATAACTCCCACAGTCAACCCCATTCCGTATTCTGTGGTTGCATATTTAATTACACCTCCTGATAAAACCATCAATCCCGATTTTTATAGAGCCGCAAAAACTACATTAGAAAAGTTGCAAGTTTGGTATAAAACGCAAATGGGGAACAACAAAACTTTTATTTTGAATCCGGTCGTTCTTGACACGTTAACCGCGTTACATAATTCAACCTGGTTTATCCAAAATAATGGAGATTCCATCAGCAGTAATAATGCCTATTATTATAACACCAAATATGAACTGAAACACTTGTTGGGTTCAAAATTCGACACTACTCTTTATGCTTATTTTGCTTTTGTAGATGCAGATTTTTCTAATAGTACTATACCGAGCGGATTGGGTGTTGTAGGGTCGATCGATCTCAACGGTTTGTCAGGGTCCCAGCCAGATCGCTGGGTTGGGGACGCGGGGCATGCATTAGGCCACGCCTTTGGTTTCATTGATGCGTTGGGGCCAAGTACAAATGACATCATGTCAAAGGGATGGTCATCTTATCCTAATTGCGTATTGACACAGGCAGAAAAAGATAGCTTAAATGCGATTCCATTTTTTCAGGCACAATAATCCCTGAGTTCATCCTACCTGGAATATCTCGAAAAATCGCGGGATAAAATACAATTTAATACCGGGATTAGTATCGATCGTTTAAAATCGCTGCAATTACTTAGATTTGTATCCACTTCAACCAGCAATTGCTGATCGGCAATTTAATTCACGAATCTATTTACATTAAAAAAAATCGTTTATGAAAAAAATGGTCTTACTAATTGGCGTGTTTTGCTTCGCTTCGATTGTATCCCAGGTGTGCGGTCAATCTATTAACAACAGGAATTGGAAAGCTTACTTTGCCGATCCAATCAATGACACGCTTACGCTTCATGTTCGTTCAGACTCCAGTTTTGTAACAACAAGCAAGGGAGACGTCATGCTTCGCACCAATTGCATCATCACCGGCGATACGCTCACATTGTCAGACTACGGTGACAGCGAACATAGTTGCCCGGACTCGAAAGGAAAATATAAGATCAACCTCAATGATAAAAGCTTTACACTTTCATTGATCGATGATCCATGCGAGGGCCGGGGCCAGGCACTTAACGGTGTGAAATGGACCGAGGTCGGGAAATTGTAGTCTTCAACAATTCGTTGGGCAGTCGTTGACAAGGCAAGTGTTCGACTTTTTGTAAGGCACAGCATTTTTCACTTATATCCGATGGCTACAACAAATTCTCCGGGGACGTTGTAACCTTTTCCCTGCTGAAATGGCTTAATGGAATCGAGGTATTCAATATGTGCTTCATTTTTTATTTGATCTGAAAATTTATGATAAGCGAGTGCTACGGGTCCGCCTGCAAAAGCGGCACCGCATGCGTCTTCATCCGAATTGTAATTTAAAACTGTATTTAACTTTTCAAAATTAACCTGTGAAAAACCGGCTGCCCCGAAGCTTCTTTTCAATACGTCTCTATTGCCAAGATGAAAGAACATTGGACAAACTTCCGTAGCTACTCTTTTGTCAACGATCTCAAAGATCTCCGCCCATCCGCAATGATCTCTTTGTCCCCATACGGCTGCGACAGCCCGCCCACCGTGTTTTATAACTCGGTACATCTCCTTCAAAGCCTTAATAGGATCGGGCACGTACATTAAACCAAGTGCACACAACGCCACGTCATATTCTGCATCCGGCACATCTAATTGCTCTGCATCCATTCTTTTGAATTGGATGTTGCGGATCTTTTTTTCTGTCGCTGTTTCCGTGCAGATCTTTACCATACCATCGGAAATGTCGGTAGCCAAAACAAAACCGCCTGGTCCAATTTTCTCAGCTGCGGGAAAACTGACGAGTCCTGTGCCGCAAGCAATGTCGATCAATTTTTCACCCGGCTGAAGGTTGGCCATTTCCAGTAATTTGTTCTGCGCCGGTTTCAATTGCTCCTGCCAGAAATTTTCATAATACAGCGCAGCCTTGTCCCAGCCGTAGCGCTGTATCCTTCGTTGCAAAGCAGCTTCCATTATGATTGAAGTTTTGGAGAAATAATATGAACTTCCCGTTTGCAATTTTGCGGGTTGCTAAACACATCCAGGTAAGGACTATGTTGGTCAGCCTCATCGAGCATTTTCAAAATATCTTCTTCGGCGGCGTCACTTTCAACAGTAACTGTATATCGCACTTCCAGGTAACCCGGCCTGGCGCTCGAAGTGCCTAATAAAGCGCCATCGTCATAATCTGCCTGCACTTCTACTTCCAGCGTGGCAATTGGAATATTCATGGTGGCTGCTTTCATCATATACCCGATAGCAAGGCAACTTCCCAGTGCAGCCCGGCCATATATCCCAGGTGTGGGACCCTGGGCGCTCCCGCCAATCGATTCCGGCATATCAGCTAAAAACTTCCAGTTGCCTTCCTGGATCTCGCATGTCAATCCATTTTTTATCCTCGTTTTTGATCTGCCTGTACCCAATCCCAGTGAAGGTTTTAACGTGAGAGCTTTAATGCTTCTTTCAAGCGCAACTTTTAATTTCTCAGTTTCAGACATAACGCATTTTTTATAATTTAAAATAGAGTGTATTAAAATTACTCCAATTAAATATTAGCTCGCTGAGAGTTACCTTATTTTCCTTTGAAGAAGTTATGAATAATCCTGACAAATAAATCTGCAATTTTCCTAACGGGGTTCCTTTTTTGCCAATCGGGTAACGTAAAGGGTTATAAACTCTTATCCTAATTTAAAGGTTCCAATTCTTTCAATCGAACAGAGGCACCGGCATCATGAGAAGGAATAAAGACGAGTTTGTTGCTTTTGGCAAATTGTTTCACCCTATCATAAGTGTCCTTCGCCATCTTATGGCTTGCATTTGTACCGGAATATTTTTCTTCGATCAGCTGGTATTGCGAGTAACAAATATCAGCGGCAAAAAAGATAGAGCACTCACCTGTCTTCAACAAAACAGAACAATGATGATAGGTGTGGCCAGGGGTTTCGATGAGCAACAGATCTTTCGTCGCGGTCAGGTAGTGCACATGCTCGAATGCATCAAAAGAATCGTCCAGGTCGACAAGCGTCGGTTTGAACCACGATGGATACAATTTGGGCAGATCGCCAAATGGTCGTTCCCATTCTCTTCTGTTAACAATGATCGGTGTGGAGGGAAAATATTTTAGTCCATCAATATGATCAAGATGGAGATGAGTTAAGACAACAGCTTTTATTTTTTCAATCGGGATTTTTAACTGATCCAACTGCGGCCCGATTTCTTCATTCTTTTCAACTTTAAATTTGAACTGGGTGGTATCAAACAAATTAGCAAATATGCCTGAAGATTTAAAATAGCCGGGGTTGTTCACATCTGCATTTTCGCCGGTGTCAATGACAAACACCCCTTCGGGATGTTCAATGATCAAAACCCAGATCGGCATCCATTCTGTGAATTTCTTATCGAGCATGAAATCGAGCATAGCGAGGAAACCTGTCTTGTTTGCTTCGCGGAATTTTGTTTTGACAGAAACTGCACCCGTCGAAACCAGGTGAATTTTTACCGGCGCTCCATGTACCTGCACTTGAATAGTTTGACCGGGAAACATAACTACTGCATTGAATAATCTCAACAACCTTCGTCAATCTTGCTACGGAAGAGACTTCTAAACTAGGCAACTATTTGTTATAAAAAAAGAAACCGGTGCGGTTTTCATTCGGGTCCAAAAGATCAAGCTTCCTCACGATCAACGGATAACCGTCTGCCCGGTAAGTGAAGTTGTATTTGTTGTGATGAAATGCATTTGATAGCTCGTCTGTAGCAACTTCTTCAAGAATGTTGTTTTTTCCTGCTTCAAAGGTCAAGCCTTGTTCATCATAGATCGGATAGCGAATGTCTATCTTATAAAGCGGGTTTATTTTATCATCATAACTCATTTGAAAATGTTCAGCCCCGGTCAGTCTGTTATAAGCATTGACTGGACCTCTCCACATTCTTCATTAAAACCTGTATGGATTGAATAAATAAGCCTGGGAAATTCGAAGGGTAACAAATGGAATGGATTATTGGTGGCTTCGCAAATAAAGATAATAGAAAAACTGTGCTTTCAAAAGCTCATGAAATAAAAAATTCAACCCCGAACTTATCGCCTAAAAACTTCAAATCTTCGATCACAGGTTTCAATAATGGTATTCCATTATTCATTCTCAAATTTTCCATTTCTCTTTCTGGATCCCCTGGTATTATTACTTTGGGTTGATCTTCCACAGTCTTTGCAGATCGAAAACGCCTGATCCATTTATCCATGTGTTTTTTAAATTCATCAGCGGGTCTGAACGCATCAATTCTCATTGCCCCAAAAAAATGACCGATACCTTTCCCGGGTTGTTCATCAGGCATCGGGACGTAAGCTGGAAATGGCGGCACCCATGGACCATAATTTGCACCGCTTAGTATTGCAGAAAAAATATCAACCACAGAGCCCAATATATATCCTTTGTGACTACCATGTTCTTTGTCGCCACCAAGAGGTAGCAAGGCGCCACCCGCCTTTAGCTCATGAGGATTAGTCGAAGAACGTCCTTGCTTATTTTGAATCCATCCCAGGGGAGCAACACCGTTTTTCCGTTGCAGTATCTCCAATTTTCCGTTGGCTGCTGTTGTTGTGGCCATATCTCCCACAAAGGGCGGCTCTTCGCCAGCAGGAATTACAACGCAGATAGGATTTGTTCCCAATAAACGCTCAATGGAAAATGTTGGCGCCACTAACGGGCTTGCATTGGTCAAAGCGATGCCGATCATGTCATACCCGAGGGCCAACATGGCGTGATAACCGGCAATGCCAAAATGATTACTGTTTTGTACACTCACCCACCCTGTTCCTACTTGCTTTGCTTTTTCAATCGCAACATTCATTGCATACGGCGCCACCACCAATCCGAGTCCGCTATCGCCGTCTACCACGGCCGTGGAAGGTGTTTCATGTAAAATTTTTATCGATGGTTTTGTATTGATCCTTTTTACTTCCCATAAACGTACATACCCACTCAGTCTTGCCACGCCATGCGAATCAACGCCGCGAAGATCCGCTGACAACAAAACCTTTGCAGCCAGTTCTGAATCATTTTCAGAACAACCGATCTTTTGCAAAATGGTTTTTGTGAAATCAAATAATTGTTGGTAGGAAAATAACTCTTGGGGCATGGGCAAAAGTAAGAATGAAGTCGTGAAACGTCAATCGTGATTTATTCCCCAGAGATTCCGTTCACATCTCATGTCTCACGTTTGACGTTTCACAAAAAAAATCCCGCCTGTGGCGGGACTTTCGTTTACATAGATTGTAACATTAAAACGGCAGATCATCAACCGGTTCGTTAATGTCGGCCGCACTTGGAATAGAAGTTTTCGATGGGGAATATGACTCAGTCCCTGACATAGAAGACGAAGGAACACCGCTATCACCGCGACCCCCTAACAGTTGAACTTCACGAACACGCAACGATAAAGATGCGCCTGCTGTTCCATCATTTCTTGTAAAAGTTCTTACTTCAGGATTTCCTTCTACATACACCTGTTTGCCTTTTGTAAGATAGGGGGAAATGCCGGTGCGGTCGGTCCAATAAGCACAATCAACCCAGGTTGTTCTTTCCTGGTTGTTGCCCTGGCTGTCGCGATACTTTTCAGTGTGTGCCACTGTAAAATTGATCACATTCTTTCCATTGACCGTATTCACGATACAGTCCTTACCTAAATTGCCAATAACTTGTAACTTGATCATAGTACTCAAATTTAAACGTACGTAAATAATTATTAACAGTGCAAGTTAAGACTAATCACGAAGCAAAGACAATACAACTTTGAGGTAATCTGAATATGTGCCCAGCGTGTGAATAACTATTTTACACCTGTTGTGTCACTCACTTGTACGTTCTTATCGCTATTCAGCCAGAGTTTGCCACTAAGACCCAAGGGCACTAAGCACCGCAAAGACTTAGTGAGACTTTGTGTCTTGGCGCCTTTGTGGCAATTACTTGATTTGACATAAGGAACCATACGAGACGTACCAGGAATTTAGGTAACCAATAAAATTATTCTTGTGTGTCTCTATTGTCTTGTAGGGATAAAAATAAAAGACGTCGGGTCAAGTGTGACGATACGATTTAGGCGTTGACGGTGCTCTTCGCCAGCAACGTGCGTTAAAGCTTGTGCCTCCGCTAAAGCTACGCAAAGGTGCAGCACAAGAGAAGCCGAATAAATACTGACAGTTTGCTAACATCAAAATTTCAAATTTGCCTATATACACCTGTGCTCCTATCTTTGCACATGGCAACAAGAAATACTCCCTCTAACAGCAATACCCTTAAATTTTTTGGAGACGGCCTTACGTTTGATGACGTGTTATTAATGCCTGCATACAGCCAGGTTCTTCCGCGCGATGTTGATATTACAACAAGGCTTACAAAGGATATAACGATAAACGTACCAATGCTGTCCGCAGCAATGGATACTGTGACGGAAGCGACGCTTGCGATCGCATTAGCACGGGAAGGCGGTCTTGGTATCTTACACAAGAACATGAGCATTTCACAACAAGCAGAACAAGTGAGAAAAGTAAAACGCAGCGAAAGTGGTTTGATCATTGACCCGGTAACGCTTTTGGAAAATGCCACCCTTGGTGATGCAGTAAGACTGATGCGCGAGAATAAGATCGGTGGTATACCGATCATTGATAAAAATGGAAAGCTGGTGGGTATACTTACCAATCGTGATCTGCGGTTTGAACATGATGTCAACAGAAAAGTGAGTGAGCTGATGACAAAAGAAAATCTGATCACCGCACCCGAAGGAACGGATCTGAAAAAAGCTGAAGCCATTTTGCGCAATTACAAAATTGAGAAGCTTCCAGTCGTCGATAAGTCAGGAAAATTAATTGGTCTGATTACTTATCGTGATATTCTTCAACTCTACAGTCACCCCAATGCAGTGAAAGATAAATTCGGTCGACTGCTTGTCGGCGCAGGTGTCGGCATTACAAAAGATATTCTTGACCGTGTAGATGCATTGCAAAAGTTAGGCGTCGATATTATTGCACTTGACAGTGCGCATGGTCACAGCAAAGGAGTGATCAATGCATTGAAGAATGTAAAAAAGAACTTCAAAAAAATAAATCTCATCGCAGGAAATGTGGGCACGGGTGCCGGGGCGAAAGCCCTCGTAGAAGCCGGCGCTGATGCCGTGAAAGTGGGAATTGGTCCGGGTTCTATCTGCACAACACGCATTGTAGCGGGTGCAGGTGTCCCGCAACTAACGGCAGTGATGGAAGTTGGTGCAGCATTGCAAGGCACCGACGTCCCGATCATCGCCGATGGAGGTATCCGCTATACAGGTGATATGGTAAAGGCGCTTGCCGCGGGAGCAGATTGTGTGATGATGGGAAGCATCTTTGCGGGTACTGAAGAAAGTCCCGGCGAAACTATAATTTATGAGGGAAGGAAATTCAAAGAATACCGCGGCATGGGTTCATTGGGTGCCATGAACCAGGGCAGCAGTGATCGGTATTTCCAGGATGTAGAAGATGACGTAAAAAAATATGTTCCCGAAGGCATAGAAGGTCGCGTAGCCTATAAAGGTTTAGTTAAAGAGATCGTTTACCAGTATGCAGGCGGCTTACGCGCCGGCATGGGTTATTGCGGAGCTGCAAACATTGAACAACTGAAGAAGGCTACGTTTATAAAAATCACCAATGCAGGTATGAAAGAAAGCCACGCACATGATGTCGAAATAACGAGAGAAGCACCGAACTACAGTAGAAAGTAAGGCCCCATATCCCCAACGGGGAACTTAGGTCGAATTTTCTTTTTTGTTCGTTAATTATTTTTAGAGGTAGCTCTATGATTGTCTGATCAGCTGTATTACTATTACTGAACTTCGTTGTGTCACTCACTTGTACTTTCTGCGCGATGTTCAGCATATTCGAACACTCCTTATCATCCTTTTAATCCTTACATCGTAGTTCTTTTCTTCTGGTAGAAGAATGACAGTATCAGCAACAGAACGCCGATGATAAGATAAGCGGTGATCTTTTGGATGGGTGTAAATTTTGAGCTGTCAAAGATGACG
>Ga0163162_10005854_pt1 | contig 11895 bp, 11 predicted proteins | sample S55metaG_FD_115310 | JGI IMG/M metagenome (GOLD analysis project Ga0163162, IMG submission 115310) | Switchgrass rhizosphere microbial communities from Kellogg Biological Station, Michigan, USA - S5-5 metaG | ecosystem: Host-associated > Plants > Roots > Rhizosphere > Soil | place: USA...
AATTGAGACTTCGTACAGGTGCAGGAGTGGCAGGCAAACAAAAGCTGTCAGGCGCTGGAATGAGGTACTGTTTGCGGGTTCGGTTTCCAGTGCCCGGATGTGGGGTTTTCTTCCAGAGCAAGGCTTCACACCGTACAAACCTGAGTCAGTGATGACCGTATCGCAGATTTTAAAATACATGCCGGGTTTGGGAGAAGGCATAAAAAAGGCCGGATAGAAATCCAGCCTTTAAAATTTTAAATCGCCTTTTTAAATAACTAAATAATTTATGCAAGGCCTTAACGCGTAGAAGCGGGGTATTATTATGGTTAACTATTAATGCTGGGAATAAATTTCAGAAAGATCACTTACTGCGGAATGGTATAACAGTAAGGAATTCTTTTTTACGATTATATTTTTACTGCGAAAGCATTTTTTAGCAAAGCAAATATAATCGTATGGGGATGGCAGGATGATTACGCTTACTTTTTTAATATCCCCCTGGTTATCCATTAAATCTATCGTCATCATATTTTGCACCGGCTTTAAAGGAAAATATTGCAGCAAAAAATAGGCTTTGTGCTTATCAATAAATAATTCATCGGTTCTTATGAGTACCTGTTCTGCTATAGGGAGCGTGGTTAATTTATTTTCAGCATGAAAAACGATTGTTTTTATTACCCTGAATATTTCAAATTTCCCATTATTATTAATTTCAATCCTGCTGTTATTGGGAGCGATCATTTTCATTTCAAAGTTGCCGCTGTGCGGGGCAAATAAATTATCTCCCTGCTGTTTGGACAGATCACAAATATTGGCTTTAAATATCATTTTCCTGTTTTAGTTCATTTTAAAGGATAGCGCAATAAAAGACAGGAAATATAAAAAGAGCCGGAATTTACATTCCAGCTCCGCTTATATATTTCGAAATCCCAAGAAAACTTGCGCAAAACTATCGGGAATTTGAGGAAATGCAATGTGATTTACCCTTTAAGGGTATAAAAAAACCGCCTAGTTGCCGGGAGCGACCAGTTGTAAAACCGTGAGTTGCCTCTTTACAGGGGTGTTTTCACCCTATTTTTTATCAGCTGCCCGGAAAAATAAATTGTATTATAATATTGTTTATCTTGAAAGGGATACTGCAATGAAATGTTCCCGCCATTGATTGCCTGTTAAGCTGATGCACCTATTTGCTGATGCTGTTTAACCCTAGTTGGTATAGTAAAACCAGCCTGCATGAAATATTAGTTTGTTTACTAGGCTTCCTAATCTGGAATTAGATTAGGAAAGGTGCATACACGGAAGGCATGCACCCTGGTGGGCTTAATTTTCTTTACGTACACCTTTGTTCCAGTATCACGGTTTTTTATTTGTTACCGTTTATCAAATAACTGATACAAATTTACGTTTAATGGTTGACAAAATAAAAAATATTTGTACTTTTGTCAACCAGTCAAAATTTACCATCAAATCATCACTGTCATGAACGCTTTTGCAGAACGCCTGAAATCGGCCCGTAAAATGAAGGGTTACTCCCTTCAGGATCTTGCTGATAACCTGCCTTTATCTATCAGTAAACAGGCATTGAATAAATATGAGCAGGGTTTAATGAAGCCTGGCGGAGAAGTGTTGGTTGCACTGGCCAGGGCGCTGGATGTAAAAACAGATTATTTTTTAAGGGAAAACAGTATTGAACTGGAACCGGTAGAGTTTCGTAAAAAAGCAAGTTTGCCGGTGAGGCAGGAAGAAATGATCAGGGAAAAAGTAAAGGATTTCCTGGAGCGCTATCTTGAAGCGGAGCAATTACTGCATATTCATACACAATTTATTCAGCCGGTAAAGGATATACCGGTACTCAATGAACAGGACGTAGAAAAAGCAGCATTGAAACTGATAAGGCACTGGCACCTGGGTTTTGATGCCATACCCAATGTGATTGAGATGCTGGAAATAAATGGAATACGGGTAATTGAGATTGATGCACCAGATGCCTTTGATGGATTGAGTACATTTGTGGGAGCCATACCCGTGGTGGTGGTGAATAAGAATTATACTGTGGAAAGGAAGCGGTTTACAGCGCTGCATGAATTAGGCCACCTGGTACTGGATATACAGGAAGGTGCAGATAAGGAGAAGATATGCCATGCTTTTGCCGGAGCGATGCTGCTTCCGGATAAATGCCTGGAAAAGCTGATCGGTACCAAACGTAGTAATATTGCGATGGGTGAACTGGTAAGTATCAAAGAACAGTTTGGTATATCGGTGCAGGCCATTATGATGAGGGCGCAATTAAAAGGGATCATTAATAAAACAGGTGCTGACCGCTTCTGGCGGACGATGTCGAAAAATAAAAAAGAAGAGGGCCTGGGCTGCTACCCGGGGATTGAAAAAAGCTACCGCTTTGAACATTTGTTGCTGAGGCTGGCAGCAGAAGAAATAGTGAGTATGAGTAAAGCCGCTAATCTTGCCGGGATAAAACTGGCAGCTTTCCGGGAACAACTGGATGCCCTGTAAAATAACCCTTATACCACTGAATGAAACAGATTGCCATACAGGATGCCAACATATTGATTGACCTGCTGATGGCTGGAATGTTCAATCATTGCCTGGCACTGCAATACCAGTTTTGCACCACCGATATTATCCTGGATGAATTGTATGAGGAACAGGTGGAGTTCATCAAGCCGCATATTTATTCGGGTAAGTTTTACGTGATAACTATTTCGCCGGAAGAACTGGAGCAGATAGCTGCTTTGGCTAATGCCAATCGTCGTATATCCCCGGAGGACTGGTCTGCCATTTATTTTGCTGAACAAAAAGCTGCCCTGCTGTTAAGCGGTGATGGCGCAGTGAGAGAAATTGCCACTGCAAGAAAGCTTACCGTATGCGGTACCTTATGGATACTGGATCAATTGGTGGGTAATGATATTTTACCAACACAACAGGCTGCTGTTTTTTTGAAAGCATTACTGGATAAAAAAAGAAGATTACCTGTGTCTGAATGCCAGGCAAGGTTAAAGTTATGGAGTGGACCATAAACCTATGGCGAGCTATCCAAAATGGCCGGTTGTTGTTGCTGCATAAATTCTTTAATCTCCCGATTATTAAAATTGATGATGTGCCGATTTACCATATTTTCATCTATGGAATACAGGTATATTTTCTATGTAAGTGTGCTAAGTCTGGCGGCAAATGTACGCAACATCACCAGAGAAACTTACTTGTGAAGATGAGTTAAACCGAAATGAAGACTTGCTCTAATAAATAAGATAACGCACCTGTGAACGTTTGTGGATGGAAGACTTGCTCCGGAAGAAAAGACTTGCTCCGGAAGAAAATATTTATTTCTTTTTTGTAATTGTCCTGTCTCCGCTGTCCTTTCTTAAAGAAGCATTTTCTGCTTCCAACTTTCTCACCTGTTCCAGCAGCTCCATGTACAGCCGGTGATAAAAATCACGCTGGCTGGTAGCATCTTCCAAGTTTAATGGTGCCGTGAGATAGGGAGATATTTCTTCTTCCAGCCTCAATTCATCTATTTCATCAATGTCATCAGAAAAGTCATATTTAAGTACCCGGCCATATCTTTTGAGCAGGCCTAAGGAAAGATCTGGTTTTTTAAGGTGGCTGTAAAAAGTATTCCGGGAGGCATAATTCATTCTTGACACGATTTCCCCTACAGAAAGATCAGATTCTGAAGCTACTTTTTTTAAAAGTTCTCCCCTGTGTATCTTATTTTGTTTGTCCTTTTTCAATACATGTAAAGAAAAGTACAGTTTTATACAATAAAATGAACTTATTGTGTATTATTATCTATATTTAGTGTATTGTATTGTACTTATTTGTACTTTTACTATATTTGATTGCTAAAAATCTTTCATAAAAGCGTAAAGCATTCAATAATGAAATTGCCCCGATAAAAAGTAAGCCTTTTAGAACAAAAGGTAAATGATATATTTGCGGCACTTCATACATCATTTGAAGCATTCGCTTTATGTTTCGTCCTGGAATCTGGTAAATTTAGCACACGAAACAGTAAGTAGAATGCCCACGTATTTGGCGTGGGCTCTCTTATTCGTGTGCAGGGCTTACCAGAGCCTCAGGACAGTAAGTTGAGTCTGCGCCAATTCATTTAGCCTACGGCTATTGATCAGTGCAACATACTGGATAATACAACCCTTAACCCAAACACATCCCGCCAGTCAGCTTACTCCAGTTTTATAGATCGTTCAATACTTAAAGCTTACCAGCCTTAAGTAGTATAAGCAGCCGTTGAGCCAGGCATTTTATTTTTTTATAAACTTTTAAAATGGAAACAACAGCCATTGCCAACAGTACCGCATACTATTATTATGCAGCCCTGCAGCGTTATGCCCGGCGGCTCATCAAAGACGAAGCAGCTGCGGCTGCCATCGCTGCCCAGGCGCTTAAAGACCTGGCCCATACCGAAGGCCCGGTAATTTGCAAACGCCTGCGCCAGTTTATTAAAATGGATGTACAAAACCGCTGCCATTACTGGAAGCAGTCCAGGATATTTGATCGTTCGCCGGTATATATCCCACTCCCAATAGCAAGTGATCATTGTACAACTAACGATAACAAACAAGATCCCGCTGCCAGATCATGATTCCTGTGAAACAACCATATGATCATGGCTTTCTTCAATGGCTCAAAAGCCTGTATGAGCGTAAACCAAAGAACCCCACTTAGGCAGTTCTGCCATATTAAGTAGTCCCAAATTTTATTGACTAAAATTAACTGCAATGAAACAATTGAAATATTGCTTACTGGCCATACTGTGGCCGGTAATGAACGGCCTTGCCCAACCTCTTGCCCCGGCAGTAAAGCCCCTTACGGTGGGGGATACCCTGCCGGATATGATCATCAATAACCTGTACAATTATCCTGCTGCTTCCATCCATCTGAGTGACCTGAAAGACAACTATGTGCTGCTGGATTTCTGGAGTACCTGGTGCGGCTCCTGTATTGAATCCTTTACCCACCTGCATAATCTACAACAACAGCACCAGCAGGAATTGCAGGTATTGATGATCAATAGCTATACTTCCAATAGCAAAACAACAGTAGACCGGTTGTTCAGCATCAGGAAGCAACGCACCGGGCAGGACTTTACGCTGCCCTATGTACTGCAGGACAGTGCGCTGGCTGCCTGTTTTCCACACGAATCGCTGCCGCATTATGTATGGCTGAACCCCGACCGCCGGGTGGTAGCCATCACCGGTTCAGAAGCGGTAACGGATGCCAATATCCGAAGCTGGCTGGAGGGAAAGCCGCTGACACTACCAGTAAAAGATGATGCCCTGCTCTTTGATGAGCACAAAGAACAGTTAGACATTACAGGTAGCGAAGGAATAGTTTACCGCTCCCTTCTTACCCGGTATAAAGAAGGTCTTGGTTCAGTAATCGGCAACAAAACCACCGGAGATGAACTGGTATCACGGTATTATATTATCAATTACAGCCTGTTGCACCTGTACCGTACTGCTTTCCCGGAAGTATTTAATGTTTCATTCAGCCGCATCATGGTGGATGATGCTTTGGCGGGAATTGCAAAAGAACTGTTTTGTTATGACCTGGTGACAAAACCCATCAGCAGGCAACAGGCCAAAGCAGCCCTGAGGACGGACCTGTGGCGGAGTTTTAATATCACCGCCTGCAATGAAAAAAAACTAATGGATTGTTATGTATTATCTGCTGGTAAAAACATAAAAAAATGCATCAGCAAAGGCGGCGAACCGGGAGAAGATACCGATTCCCTTAGCCTGCGCCATTACATCCGCAACCGGCCCATGAGCAGTTTACTGTCTTTCCTGGGCAGCAGGTTCCATCAACCCTGGGTGGACGAAACCGGGTGGGGGAAGCGCATTGATATCATTTTTCCGGACAATTTTTTCAGCTATAACCTTGAACAGGTGAAAGCATTTTTACTCGGTTACGGGCTGGTGCTTAGCAAAGCAAAACGCAGTCTCCGGGTGGCAGTATTAAAACCCAACACACCTGGTTCTCCCATTCATTTTTATAACCAATCAACTAATTAAGCATGAAACAATTTTTAAAAAAGTACCTGCTGCAATACTGTATGTTTTGCTGCTGCCTACTGCAGCTTGTTCCACTGGCTGCACAGCAGGCATCCCCTATTTGCAGCAGCCTGGGCGGCAGCATTGTAAATGAGCAGAACGAACCGGTAGCGGCCAGCATCACGGTAAAGGGCAGCCATAACGCCGCTGCTACCGACAGCAGGGGTAATTTTGTACTGGAAAATGTGCCCCCCGATGCCATACTGCTGGTGACCGGTGTAGGCATCCGCTCTTTTGAGATACCGGTAAAGGGCCGCTGTACACTACCGGCCTGGAAGGCTGTTACAAAGATCAAAGAACAAGCCGAAGTGATCATTGAAGCCAATACGGGCTATCAGACCATCAAACCCAATGAAATGAATGGCTCGGTGGTGGTGATTGACAACAAGACCCTAAACCAGCAGGTAGGTACCAATATTTTAAACCGGCTGAACGGGGTAAGCAGCGGCGTGCTGTTTAATATTGGCAAGAGCAATTCCAATCCGCAGAACAGCACCGGTATTTCTATCCGGGGTCTCAGCACCATCAATGGCCCGCTGGACCCGCTGATTGTAATGGATGGTTTTATTTACGAGGGCAACATTGATAATATCAATCCCAATGATGTGGAAAGCATCACGATACTGAAAGATGCGGCAGCGGCTTCGGTATGGGGTGCCAGGGCAGGAAATGGCGTGATCGTGATCAGCACCAAAAGGGGCAGGCTGAACCAGCCCATGCAACTGAGTGTAAACGCCGGCGTGATCGTACAGGAAAAGCCTGACCTGTTTTACCTGCCACAAATGTCGTCTGCTGATTATGTGAACGTAGAAACATTGCTTTTCAATGCTGGGTATTTTGATGACCGGATCAATTATGAGCCCTATAAGGCTTTGACACCCTCAGTGAATATACTGCTTCAGCAACGGAATGGTTCAATCACCGGTGCGGAAGCCACTGCGCAACTAAACCAGCTAAAAACCATAGATGCCCGGAACCAGTATACCCATTATATGTACCAGCCGGGGGTTACACAGCAATACCAGCTCAGCCTTCGTGGCGGCTCCGGCAACAATGCCTATACCTTTTCAGCAGGCTATGATCATAACCAGTCAGACTTAAAAGCCTTATTTAAAAAGCTGAATGTAAAAGCGGAGAATGTATATCAGCCTTTTAAAAAACTGCGGCTGGAAGCCAGCCTGTATTTCACCAGCAGTCAGGAAATAACAGGAGCTGCTGGCTATGGCACTATCCGCCCTGCTGAAAGGGAAGTGCCTTATTATTCCATTGCCAATGCAGATGGGAAGGCCTTGCCCGTAGCCACGGTGTACAATCCTGCATTTACAGATACCTCAGCAGGCGGCAAATTGCTGGACTGGAAATATTACCCGCTGGATGATTACCGGCATGACAACACCGGCACTCACCTGCAGGAGATCTATGCCCGGCTTGGTATCAGTTATTCCATCAGTAATGCACTGAGTATTGACCTGAAATACCAGTACGAAGTGCAGCAGAACAAAACAGAACGGCTGGCGGATGTAAACAGCTATGAAGCCAGGAATACCATTAATTCCTTCAGCCAGTGGGACCCTTCAACAGGAGTGATAACCTATATCATTCCTCCCGGCGGCATCCGAACACTAACAAACGCAGCAATGAGTTCACAAACCATCAGGGGGCAGCTGAATTTTAAAAAAGCCTGGGGTAACCATGCACTGAATGCGATAGCAGGAGCAGAACTCCGGCAGGTGAAGGGATGGGGTGACACCTACACCGCCTATGGCTACAATGCTGACCCGCTGACGGTCGCTGCCACTGATTTTGTGAATGGCTACCCTGATTTTATCTATGGATACCTGAATGGGATTTCCGGCTCTCCTACTTCTTCCAACACGGTAAACCGCTTTGTATCGGTATATGCCAATGCTGCTTATATTTTCAACAACCGCTACAGTTTGTCTGCCAGTGCAAGAAGGGATGGCTCCAATATTTTTGGTGCCAATACCAACGACAAATGGAAGCCCTTGTGGTCGGTGGGTGCAGGGTGGAAATTATCTGATGAACATTTTTACCGGGTGAAATGGATGGAACTGCTGAGGTTGAAAATCTCTTATGGCTACAGCGGTAATGTGGACCTGAGTAAAACGGCCTATCCTGTTGCAATGTCTGTTGGGAATGATAATTTTACCAACTATCCCTATACCCGGATACAGACGTTGAATAATCCTGACCTGCGCTGGGAACAGAGCAGGCAACTGAACCTGGGGGTGGAGTTCGCTTTACAAAACAATGTGCTGAGCGGCTCGGTTGAATTTTATAAAAAACAGGGTATTGACCTGTATGGAGAAACCCTGTATGACTACACCAGTTCGGGCATTGGTAATGTGATCACCAAAAATGTGGCGAACACCAGCGGCAATGGTATTGATGTCATCGTCAACAGCAAGAACATTGACCGGCAGATCAAATGGAACAGCAGTTTGCTGCTGAGCCATAATAAGACCATCACGGCCAAATACTACAGCCCCAATGCCAACAAGGCCCACCTGCTAACGGGCGGGGGCAACAGCATTATCCCGGTGGTAGGAAAAGAATTGTATGGTATTGTTGCTTACCGCTGGGGTGGCCTGGATAACCAGGGTAACCCACAGGGTTATTTAGACGGGAAGTTAAGCACGGATTATGTTGGCATCGGCAATGAAGTGGGCGAAAAGGAACTGGAAAGCAGCAGCATTGTGTATGTGGGCTCCGGCACGCCACACTGGTTTGGGTCGCTGATCAATACCGTTTCTTATAAGCGGTTCAGTTTGTCTATTAATGTGGCTTTTAAATTGGGTTATTATGCTTTTAAACGTTCCATCAATTATGAAGCGCTGATCAATGCCGGAGGCGGCCATGCTGATTTTGCAAAGCGGTGGCAGCAGCCAGGGGATGAGGCAAGCACCAACGTTCCCTCCTTTGTATATCCCAATGATTCCTACAGGGATAATTTTTACACCAACTCAATGATGAATGTGTTAAAGGCGGATCATATCCGTCTTCAGTACATCCATCTTTCGTGGAGTCCCGTTTTAAAAATCGGTCAGCAAAATACATTTAAAGGACTGGAACTGTATGCCAACGCTGCCAACCTGGGTATCCTGTGGCGGGCCAATACCCAGCACATTGACCCGGATTACCCGGACCGTGTGCCGCCTGCCAAAACCTGGGCTGTTGGTATCCGTTGTAATTTTTAAACTTAAAAAACAAGCACATGGAAATGAATAAAATCGCAAGCCTGCTGTTGATCGCACTGATACTCTTTAGCGGCTGCAAAAAATACCTTGACATAAAATCTGACAGTTCGCTGGTAATCCCGTCTACTTTAACCGATCTGCAATCTTTACTGGATGATGCTACCACCATGAATTATAATACGGCGGCTTATGGCAATGCCTCCTCGGATGAATACTTCCTGGAAGACAGGAGTTATTTGTCGAAGAATGCTTTTAACCAGCATGTGTACCGCTGGATGCCTTATGAATACCGGTATGTAAATGACTGGTCGCTGGCTTATCATGCTATCTACAATACCAATATCTGTTTGGAAAGGATCAGCAGCGTTAACCCTAACGCCAACGAACAGTTACAGTGGGGCAATGTAAAGGGCTCTGCCCTGTTCTTCCGGGCTTATTATTTTTTGGAACTGAGCTGGCTGTTTTCCAAAGCCTATGATGAACAAACGGCAGCTTCTGATTTAGGCATTGTATTAAGAATGGGTTCTGACTTTAATGTGCCTTCTGCCCGGTCAACTGTTAAGCAGTGTTATGAACAGGTTATCTCTGATGCGATGGAGGCGGCGCTTTACCTGCCGGTGCACCAGGAGCATACTACGCGTCCTTCCAAAACTGCAGCCTATGGCCTGCTGGCAAGGGCTTATTTAAGTATGCGGCAGTACGACAGTGCAGTTTATTATGCTGATAAGGCATTACAACTGCAAAACAGCCTGATGGACTATAACGAGCCCACGCAGGTAGATGCGAATGCTTACTATCCCTTTGCAAGAAAAAATGCAGAAACGGTCTTTTATACCACAATGAATTTTTACATTGGATTGAGTCATCCTTTGATTGGTGGTGCAAGGATAGATACGGCTTTATATGCGCTGTACGAAAACAATGATTTGCGTAAAACTGTTTTTTTTGCTACTGCCGGGAACTATTACCGGTTCAAGGGAAATTATACAGCAGATTTTGCCTTGTTCAGCGGTATGGCTACGGATGAATTGTATCTTACCCGGGCAGAATGCTCAGCCCGTGCCGGTAATGTTGCTGCTGCGCTGGAGGATCTGAATGCCTTACTGGAGAAGCGGATGCTTACAGGAACCTTCATCCCGGTAACAGCAGCATCAGGAGCAGAACTGCTGCCCGTGATATTAAAGGAAAGACAGAAAGAATTGATGTTCCGGGGCAGCCTGCGGTGGATGGATATTAAAAGGCTGAATAAGGAAAATGCCAATATCAACCTGGAAAGATATGTAAATGGGGAACATTTTAGTTTGCCACCCAATGATAAGCGGTATGCGTTACCGTTGCCTGCTGATGTGATTGAGACATCGGGCATAACACAGAATTGAACCGCTCCTTTTGGTAAGTCGCTGTTCCTACTTTTTGTCTTGACACAAAAAGTAGGCAAAAAAGTCAAGGCAGGAACGATTACAGCCCGTTCCTGCCTTGACTATATTCAACGCCATTGCTACTGTAGCTTCGGCATCGGTAATGCTACTCTTAGATTCCGGAAAGTTCAACTGATAGGAATGCTTTTAGACTGCCGCTATGCAGCAACTCATTTATATTGTAAGTGACTTTTGATGGACAAAATAAAGGGGAGCTGTTCCTTAACAGACTCCCCTTTTGATAAACCAGCGTTAGTTTTTATTTCTTATGTTAACAATATTACCAGATACTACATAAGCAACATCAGTACTGGATTCCAGCGCACCGATGTTGGCGGTGGACAGTAAAGTGGAACCGCTTACGTAGGCAGACTGCACTTCAATCCTGCAGGCTTTCACCTGGTTGTTATTGCAGGTGCCCAGGTCGGATACCTTTACCCATTTTGATTCATCCTGCACATTGGCCAATGTAGGACTGTTATGAATTAAGTCAAATTCGAAATAAGAGTTTATTAAATTTTTGTTTGATTCTTTTACTGTGGTAAAAGCAAGGGCGCTTATGGTAACTATTACGGCAACGGCACCAAAAAAATAACGTTTCATAAAAAATAATTTAATCATTAATAAATGTTGTGTTCCGGTTTTGCATCCGGCAGCTTTCCCCGGCGCTGCCGGGGTTAGTCCTGTTAAATAAAGTTTGTTCCTTGCGGAACTAAGGAGGCGCCTTATCGAGGTTGTGCTGATGTTTATGGTACAGCCAGATGCCGGTGAGCACCAGCAACATAAAAAATAAATTGAAAGCAATATGCTGCGGCCAGCTCAATTTTTCTATAACGCCACCGCAAGTACAGGGCAGCACAGGAGAAAAAAGCAGGATGCAGCAAAGATACAGCGTGAATAAACTGAGCAGTAACAGGGACGCATACATGCCTTTTAACCTGGTAGACGGAAAGAATAACAACACAACAATCAGGATTTCTGCAGCAGGTAATGCCCATGCAAGAATGCCGGCAAATGGTTTTACAACGGGTGACCCTGCTAACGCCAGGCGGAATTCTGCATGATTTAACAGCTTGCTCCCTGCTGTATATAAAAACAGTAATAAAATAACTGCACTGATGATATCTGCAGTAGTGACCAGTTTTTTCATACCTCTTATTTTATGCTGAACAAAGCTGCTGTTGA
>Ga0163162_10005857_pt1 | contig 11891 bp, 9 predicted proteins | sample S55metaG_FD_115310 | JGI IMG/M metagenome (GOLD analysis project Ga0163162, IMG submission 115310) | Switchgrass rhizosphere microbial communities from Kellogg Biological Station, Michigan, USA - S5-5 metaG | ecosystem: Host-associated > Plants > Roots > Rhizosphere > Soil | place: USA: Michigan...
AATAAAAAGAATAAAAAAGCGGCTGACAGCCTGGACAAATTATTTACTGCGCTTGACCTGCAGCAGAAACAACTGGTCAGGGATTTTGTAACAGCCCATCCCGCATCTGTGGTTTCGGCCTTTTTGGTTTTCAGTAATTTTTCCTATAATGCACGGCTGGGTGAACTGGACAGCTTATATCATCAACTGGATACGACAGTCCGCGTAACTTACTTCGGTAAACAGCTTTATAATTTAATCGGAAAAACTAAACAGACATCTGTCGGAAATCCGGCACCTGATTTTTCCTGCAATGATGTAAACGGGAAACCTATTACCCTGTCTTCTTTCAAAGGGAAATATGTGCTCCTTGATTTCTGGGCCAGCTGGTGCGGCCCCTGCCGCCTTGAAAACCCCAATATTGTAAATGCCTTTCATCAATTCCACAACAAAGGGTTTGATATTTTAGGCGTGTCGCTCGATGATGACCGGGCAGATTGGCTAGGAGCAATTAAAAAAGACAAACTCGATTGGACGCAGGTTTCTGATCTGAAGGGGTGGAAAGCCAGTGCAGCGGATCTGTATGGTGTTAAGGCAATTCCCATGAATTACCTGATCGATAAAAATGGCATCATCGTTGCCAAAGGTTTGCGGGGTGAAGAACTGGATGGGAAATTAATGGCTCTGTTACATTGATGAAATCTCGGTCAATTTTTATTTATGGGTGAAGCTGAATGGATAAAATCCGAATCAAGAATTATCATTCATTCAGATTTTTATTTTTATGGGGACTCCGCAACGCGGGAACTGGCTGAAACCATTGCGACTGATATCGCGAACCACTGGAATGAACCTGAAGGAATCATACTGCTTAAAAATATCCCGCACTATGTTGAATTTATCATCCGGGGATACTATGAAACAGATCTGCCGCCGGAAAATGTATGGTTCAATACCAATCCCAGGAATAATTATTTCCGCATAGAAGAGATCTCGCCGGTCCATGTATCATTCGTGGATGGTATAAAATGTAATACCGGTTATTTCAAACTGGATAATCTTTTAAATAATTCCACGACAGCAGCCCATGAATATGGCCATACGATCGGCCTGGACCATCCCGAAATTCTGGATATCAGGGGCATGGGACAACCGGGTATCATGTACCCACGTGGTACCATTTGTGACCCCTTATATCAATATGATCCGGCAGCAGAACCCCTGAAACCAGGCGGCACGATCAATCCTTATACCCGCAAAGTATTACAAACAGATATCGATCAACTCCGGCTTCATAAACTGGATTGGAACAACGGATTTGCCGTTCTTGGAGACTTTTCCAGCATCTATCACGGGAAAGAACAGCCTCAACCATAGATCCTTACTGCACCGTAATAATCGCTAATTTAGTTCTACACCTATGGCGTCGATTCTTTCATTAAAAAATATCAGTAAATCGTTTGGCCATATCAAGGCACTGAAAGAAGTTTCATTCGACGTTCCCGCCGGATCGGTATTTGGAATTCTGGGCCCGAACGGCAGTGGGAAAACTACCCTGCTCGGCATAGTGATGGACGTGCTGTCGCCCAATGGTGGCAGTTATGAATGGTTTGGAAATTCCCCTTCAGGAAAACAACGAAGAGAGATCGGCACCCTGCTGGAAACACCCAATTTCTATCATTACCTGTCCGCGCAGCATAACCTCGAAATTGCAGCTGCCATAAAACAAAAACCAGCTGCAGATATCGAACGTGTTCTGAAACTTGTCAGGCTCTATGAAAGAAAAAATTCCAAATTCCAAGCCTATTCCCTTGGCATGAAGCAAAGACTGGCCATCGCCTCCTGCCTGCTGGGAGATCCGTCTGTTCTGGTTTTCGACGAACCCACCAACGGACTTGATCCTTCCGGTATCGCAGAAATCAGGCAATTGATCATCGAACTTTCCTGCGCCGGCAAAACTATTATCCTGGCCAGTCACCTGCTGGCAGAAGTTGAAAAAGTTTGTACCCATGTTGCTATCCTGCAACAGGGTGTGTTGATAAAATCCGGGGATGTAGCGACTGCATTGAGTCAGGAAGAATGGATAGAAACGGGTTCTGCAGAAATGGAAAAATTACATGCGGTGTTGATGCGATTACCGGGAATTAAAAATATTATCAGACACGGAAATCATTTTCAGGTTTATTTTAATCTGCCATCACCGAAACCTGCCTGGTTGAATCAGCATTGTTTTGAACAGGGGGTCGTATTAAGTTTTTTACAGCCAGGAAAAAAAAGTCTGGAATCAGCATTTATCGAACTCACTAATCATGCAAGCAACTGACTATGCGCGATTTTTTCAACACCCTCCGGATTGAATGGCTAAAGTTGAAATATTACAGAACTTTCTGGATTTTGCTGGGTATTATTGTCGTTTGTATACCAGCATTCAACTATGTGATCTATGATTTAACAGATAATAGTTTTCCGAAAATAAACGGACAAAATCTGCTTGGTAATCCTTTTTCTTTTCCGAATGTATGGAGCACGGTTCCGTACAATGCGGGCATTCTCGTTTTTATACCCGCCATACTGATCATTACCCTGTTCACCAACGAATATTCCTATCGCACACATCGGCAGAATATTATTGATGGCTGGAGTCGTTCCCGTTTTATTTTTATCAAATTAACCCAGGTATTCATTCTTACTCTTTTTATAACGATCATCGTCGTATTTACCTGTATGTATTTTGGATTACACACTCAAAAAGGGGATCAACCCAAAGCCGGATGGGAACAATTAAGATTTATTTTATTCTATTTTGTTGAAATGCTCGACTATTCATTGCTTGCCGTAATCTTCGCCATGTTGATCCGGCGGGCCGGCCTGGCCATGGGTATATTTTTTTTATATATGATTATAGAACAATTTGTGGTGGCACTGGGAAGAAATAAATATAAGCTAACCTGGGTCGACTATCTGCCTGAGGAAGTTTCCGACCGGCTGATCCCACAACCGTTTGCACGGCGGATTTTAGCGCCCAACAATAATGCTCTTTGGGAAAAGAACGTGCCTTTGTATCTTTCTGTAGCAGTTCTCTATATTATCATATACATACTTTTTATTAGCTGGAGGTTTCGGAAGGCAGACCTCTGAGCAGTATTTTTCTAACAGCATTCGGTAAACTAAAATTTCGATTCATGAAAAAAATGTTCTTTACGCTGGTCATAGGAATTCTGGTAATGGACAGTTTCGCACAGCCAAGGCTCCCCGCCCACTATTACTGGGAACAGTTAGCCAATGGTCTTCAGGTGGTAGTTATAGAAGATGATAAAGTACCCCTGGCAACTATTGAGATTGCGGTAAAAAACGGTGCATTTACAGAAGACTCTGCTTATAACGGACTATCTCATCTTTTTGAACATATGTTTTTTAAGGCGAACCGTGATTATCCAACCCAGGATAAATTCCTGAAACGTACGCAGGAATTAGGCGCCATATATAACGGGTCAACCTGGGATGAAAGGGTTAATTACTATTTCACTTTTCACAAAGACAGTCTTACAGCCGGACTGGAGTTTATGAATGCGGCGATCCGTTTTCCGATTTACAGAAAAGAGGATATGCAGAAAGAAAATCCCGTAGTTGACGGCGAGTTTCAACGTGCAGAAAGCAATCCGGAGTACCTGTTATATTTTGCCTGTCAGAAAAAACTCTGGGGAAACCTTTTCACCCGGAAAAACGGCATTGGTATTCATGAAGTGATCAACACCGCTACGCCGGAAAAAATGATGGTCATCAAAAACAAATATTATTATCCCAATAATTCAATCCTGGTGATCTGCGGTGATGTGAAACACGCAGAGGCATTTGCCAAAGCAAAAAGTATTTTCGGCAGTTGGGAAAGCAGTGGCTTTGACCCGATAACAAAATATCCCATTCCGGAATTCCTGCCGTTAGTCTCCACTGAATATTTTGTAATGGAATCCACGCTTGCCCAAACCCCCATTGAAATGTTCTATTGGCAGGGACCGGATACCCGGAATGATTCAGCGGGTACTATTGCCGCAGATGTCTTTTTTACGATCCTCGGGATGAATTCATCCAAATGGCAGCAGGCCCTGGTGGACAAGGGACTTGCTTCAACCGCCGATGCAACGTACGAAACAGAAAAATATGTGGGACCGGTGAATATCGAGCTGATGCCCAACCCCGATAAACTAAAAGCCTGCAATGATGAAGTATTAAACCAGGTTAAGCAATGGGGTAATGATGATTATTTTACCGATGAACAACTGAGAAATGCAAAGGAAATCATACGACGCAGCGCAATCAGGAAAAAAGAAAAACCATCCGCACAAGCCAGTATTGTTACCCGGGCCTGGTGTGGCAGCAGTCTTGATTATATGACTGACTATGAAAAGAATTGCGAGAAGATAACCAAAGAGGATATAAAAAGGTTTGTCAGCAAATATATTTCTGGTAAACCCTATGTTGCCGGTATGATCATCAGTCCGGAGATGAATAAAAAATTAAGTGCGTCCGAAAATTTCAAACCCGCTTTATAATCTTTAAAAAAATAATTATGCGTAAGCAATCATTTATAAAGATAATTTCCGGTGCCACCCTGCTGGCCGTTTCTTTTTTACCTTCTTTAGCCCAGAACAAACCGGCTTACGAGATGACGGTAAATGGGTTAAAAGTGATCGTTCAGCCGAGTGGAAACGAAATCGTAGAAGTGCTTACCGTTTTTAAGGGGGGCGTGCAGAACTATCCGGCGGATAAAGCTGGCATTGAAAGCCTGGCCATTACCGCCCTTACTGAATGTGGAACGAAAAGGGATTCCAAAAATAGTTTTAAGGACAAACTCGATAAAGTCAGCGCAGAAATAAGTGGAACCGCGGGAATGGACTATTCTTCATTGAGACTGAATTGTATCAAGAGTGATCTGGATCAGGTTTGGCCTTTGTATGTGGACGCGCTCACCATTCCTTTATTTGATAGTGCTGAATTTGACCGCATGCGTCAGGATGCCATCAGCGGTTTGAAATCCAGGGCCTCGAAACCCGATTTTGCCATTTCAAAATTTTCAAAGGAAACCGCATTTAAGGGAAAAGATTACGCAAAATCACCGACCGGCGAGGAAGACATAGTAAGAAAACTTTCTGCCCCTGAAACGGAGGCATATTATTCTTCCATCCGGACACGATCCAGAATGCTGATCGTAGTTGTGGCAGAACTGGACAAACCGGCGATTGAAAAAATGATAAAAGAACTAACAGCAAGTATTCCCGAAGGCAAAGAAGTTAAATTGAATCGTTTTAGTTATGTGCCGGCGAAAAATACTTTTGCCGAACAAAAGAAAGCGGTTGCTACCAATTATATACAGGGAATCACAAGCGGTCCGCAGCCGGGTACAGCGGATTTCAATGCATACAGTATTGCTATGGACATTTTTTATGACCGGCAATACCTGGAAGTAAGAACCAATAACGGTTTATCTTATGCACCGCAAACGGGATTCAGTGGTGGATTGTCTCCCTATACCATATTCAGGGTCTCGACGACAAATCCAAATAAATACATCAGTGTTATTGATCCTTTATTGGTCAAAGTACATTCCGAAGGTTTTACACCGGAAGAAGTGAAAAATTCCAAAACGGGATATATTACCGGGTTTTATGCAAAAATGGAAACCAATGCCGCTCAGGCAGCTTCCCTCGCTGCCAATGAAATACTATTCAATGACTGGCACAGGTCACTCCGTATTAACGAGGACCTGAAAAAAGTAAATGTGGATGAAGTAAATAAATCTTTCAACAAATATGTCAGAGATATTACCTGGGTATATCAGGGTGATACCAGTAAAGTAAATCCCGCCCTGTACACTGCTATGCCCGCCAATTCAAAATTGCCGGAAACAAAATTGAAGAATGAGAATAAAAATTAATTACAGAATGAGTTCTCTGAAAGCAGCATCAACAGTCGGGTAAATAAATTGGAAACCCTGTTGTTTTACTTTGTTGGAACTGATGTTGCTGCTTTTCAGGATCTCTTCCCGCCGCTCTCCCAGCATTAACCGGAGAATGAAATTGGGTACAGGCATCTGGATATAAAAGCTGCCCTTCATTTTTTTAGCGAGTTCGACGATAAAATTCCTGTTATTCACAGGATTTGGGGATACCGCATTATAAATTCCGGACCAGGTTGGATTTATCATTGCTTCCATATACAGCCGACAGAGATCTTCAATATGGATCCAGCTGATTATCTGTTTCCCATCTCCCAGGATACCTGCAATACCAAATCTTACAGGCCTCGCAAATTCCGGAAAAGCACCTCCGTCATTGCTCAGCACAATTCCTGTTCGAAGGATGACCAGTCTTTTGCCGAGTTCAGTAATCGGCTGTATGGATTTTTCCCAGGCCTGGCAGGTCTCGCCAAGAAATCCGGAATCCGGGGGATCTGTTTCCACAGCGGGAAATTGACCTGGCTTATACCAGCCGATGGCAGATGCAGACACGACCGATACGATTTCATTGGGGATACCGCTCAGTGCTTTTACCAGCAATTCGCTGCTTCTTGTCCTGCTCTCTACTATTTCCTTTTTCCTTTTCTCTGACCAGGGTTTATCTGCTATACCTGCACCTGCCAGATGAATTATGTATTTTGCTTTCCTGATTGACTCCTCATTGACGGACTGTTTATCAATATTCCATGCAGCATAAGAAATGCCCGGTGATGCGCTCCTGTAAGCTGTCGGATTTCTGGTAAAAATAATAACTGGGTATCCCCTGGATTCCAGGAATTTTGATAAGACTGTTCCGATCATGCCTGTACCGCCTGTTATGATCACTGTTTCCATGATACCCAATTGCATTATTTAAGAAAAATCCCCTCCCGCAGTGGCGGGAAGGGATTAAACAACTAAAAACAAACAATATGAGAGTGCCTAATCGGGTTTTTTCCCATCCAGAAAACTATTGATGGTACTGATTTCACCCTGGCTGTTGTTATCAGATTTGACTTCATACTGGCTGTAAAAACTCTCCACACTCGTTACCGTGTTATACAATTCCAGATTTCGGCGGATGTAGGCCGGCACAGTTTCAAACTCATTGTTCGGATCCGCAGCATTCATATTGAACGACAAGTTGCGCAATTTGTTGATCCGATCTGCTGCTCGGCGTCTCAGGCCTTCTGCTTCGTCCTGCGCGGCAGGCTCCTCTGCAGGCTGATCCGCTATAGATACCGGTTGTGATTGATGGGCCCCAGGCACATCCGCCGCTGGAATTTCATCTTTAAATACGAGCTGCATATCTGCGGAAGGAATTTCATCCTTTACCGGATTTTTTGCAGACGCAGAAAAGATCATATGGTCCTTCAAAGGAAGCTCTTCTGAAAGGGGTTTCGATTCTGATGGTTCTTCGTCGTAAATATTGGAAGGTCTGGAAAGATAACCACCCGAACTGGGTGCGGGAACAGTGTCTTGCGAAAATATCCATTCTATTGGTTCCTCCGCGATCTTTTTATCCACGTGATGTTCGTCTGGTAACCGGCTTTGGCTGTTCGCCGGCATGACTACCATAGGTCCGGTTTTTTTAACCTGGCCAACAGTCTGCGGAACCTCAACCAGCCTGGGTTCCAGCTCTACTGAACGATCCGGGACCGGGATCTCGGTTTTATTTTTATTGACTGTTTCCACTAAGGGTTTTTCATTAGGCACTAAGTCGGCAACCCGACTCTCCTGTTGTTTCATGGCCTCCTGGACCGGCATTTGTAATGGCATTACAATTTTTTCTTCCTTTTTCGGAGCCGCCGGTTTTTCTTCCCGTTTGAATGGATCCTTGTATTCAAATCCGGTGGCGATGATCGTGATTCCAATCTTGTCGCCGAGTGATGCGTCATATCCCAATCCCAGAATCACGTCGGTATCCACACCAGCCTGGCCAATGAGATGATGTTGAATTATTTCAACTTCATCCATGGTAAATTCATTATCACCTTCAGATGAGTTGATATTTATAAGTATCCATTTGGCTCCGCGAATATCATTGTCATTCAGCAATGGTGAATTCAAAGCCTCTTCAATCGCCTGTTGCGCGCGATTACTACCTGCGGCAACCGAACTTCCGAGAATGGCCACACCGCCGCTGCGCATAACCGTGCACACATCTGCAAAATCCACATTAATCTGACCAGTACTGTTAATTACATCAGTGATGCATTTGGCGGCTGTTGCCAAAACATTGTCAGCTCTTGAAAAAGCCTCTTTCATTTTCAGATTTCCAAATTGATGACGCAGTTTATCATTGCTGATAACCAACAATGTGTCTACATAGTCCTTCAATAAAGAAATTCCCTCCTCTGCCTGTAACTGTCTTTTTCTTCCTTCGTAAGAAAAAGGCGTAGTCACAATGCCGACGGTGAGGATGCCGAGATCTTTGCAGATTTTCGCCAGGATAGGTGCTCCGCCCGTTCCCGTTCCACCGCCCATACCCGCTGTGATAAACGCCATCTTGGTATTCACTTCAAGGATGGATTTAATTTCCTCCAGGCTCTCCTCTGTTGCCTGCCGGCCAATATCCGGATTCGCACCGGCTCCCAGACCCTGCGTTAAAAGAGGTCCGAGTTGAATTTTATTGGAAACACGGCTTTGGGCAAGGGCCTGTGCGTCGGTATTGCAAATAATAAAATTGCAACCTTCGATATTCTGGCCAAACATATGGTTGACAGCATTGCTTCCGCCTCCACCTACGCCGATCACTTTAATGATGGACGACTTGTCTTTTGGCAAATCAAATTGGATCATAAAATAGAATTATTGGTTAGTATAGTTAGTTTAAAGTGCGTGATCTTCTTCTTCCTTGAAAAGATCAATAATACCGTCCTTGAATTTTCCCCAGAAGTCTTTTATTCCTTTCCGGTTTGAAATGCGCCTCACTTGTTTTTCTTCTTCAGTAACCAGCGGATCAACTTTTACGGGTTCCTGGGTTTTCAAATTGCTGGGAACCTCCACCTGCACATGTGTCTTTTCGAACTGCTTCCGGTTATGTTCATAGTCGCTGTACCCTTTCAATATTAATCCGATACAGGTAGAATAAGTAGGTCTTGCGAGTTCTTCAATTTGTCCGGATGCAAGGTGCTCGTTGGGATATCCGATACGTGCGTTGAGTCCGGTCACATATTCCGTTAATTGAATGAGGTGTTTTAACTGGGCTCCTCCACCGGTTAACACGACACCCCCATTCAGCATCTTGTTGTCAAGTCCCACTTGTTTGAGATGATAGGAAACAAAATCCATGATTTCGCTCATGCGTGCCTGGATAATATTTGCCAGATTTTTTACACTGATTTCTTTTGCGGGCATGCCTCTTAGTCCCGGAATCGTGATGAAGGCATTTCCCTTCGCTTCATTCGATAGCGCGGATCCAAATTGAACCTTCATCTGTTCGGCCTGCGTTTTTAATACTCCAAGACCGGTCTTAATATCATTAGTTATATTTTCTCCTCCAAAGGGTATCACCGCAGTATGCTTGAGAATTCCTTCATAAAATACTGCCAAGTCCGTGGTGCCACCACCTATGTCGACGATGGCAACACCAGCTTCCAGATCTTCCTGACCCATTACTGCTGCGGCGGATGCCAACGGCTGCAATACCAGGTCTTTGGTTTGCAATCCGCTTTTCTCAACTGCCCGGCTGATATTCTTAATGGCATTTTTATCACCGGTGATGATATGGAAATTTGCACCCACTTTTACACCTCCATATCCGATCGGACTTATGATATTCTGAAAATTGTCGACCGCGAATTCCTGAGGAATAACATCAATGATCTGATCGCCTGCCGGTATATAGGTTTTGTATTGGTCAGCAACCAACTGGTCGATTTCCTTCTGGGTAATTTCATCTTCAGTACTTTGCCTGACAATATCTCCGCGGGTTTGGAGGCTTTTAATATGATGGCCCGCAATGCCGACGTATACTTCCGAGATACTGAGATTGGGATTGGATGCATAACAATTATCCAATGCCATTCTGATGGCCTTGATGGTTTCATCAATATTCAATACCTGTCCGTGTTTAACACCGTTTGAATTTGCCCGGCCAAAACCGAGGATTTCGAGCTTACCGTACTCATTTTTACGTCCTGCAATAGCGGCTATTTTCGTCGTGCCTATATCGAGTCCTACAATAATGGGTTGTTCCTGGTTCATGGTTTAGTTTGATTTATTATTGTTGTTGAATTTTATGGCCGGTTTGTTGATCATTTTCCGTTTCTTCCGGAAAGTCATAACTCCGGAGGCTTTGTTCCGTAAGGGTATTTCTCTCGAGCGGTTTCACTTCCCGGATATTGACGGAGTCCGTTTCCATCTTCTTTGCCATCCTGATCATTTCCAATACATTTTTCCTCGCCTGTATGGAATCCGCTCTGGAGATCATGCCCTGTTTTCGTGTGGCAATCACCTGATTTGCATAGGCGATATTGATACCGGTATATTTTTCAAATCCGGTTTTTGAAATTATCTCTTTGTAAAAAATAAACAGGCGGTGAAATTTATTCTCAAAATCATTCCCGTCTCCAAATTCAATCATTTGGTTTCCGATCAACGGTGTTATCCGGAATGTTTTTGCTGAGCTGATATTTATTTCCTGTACCTGGTTTGACCAGAACGGGTCATCATTCAGGAAAACAGCCAGGTCCCGGAGCTGCCGGTTCAAAGCACTGTCCCGTCGTAATCCGAACCGTTCTCCGGGATATCCGGTGAACACGGGAAGTCTGAATACATTTTTATCGGGTAATGTCATTTGAACTCCGTTGCTGTCTATCAGATAACTATTACCTGATGCGGTGATCAACCTCGCAACAGGTTGTCGTTCCTGTATCCGCAGTTTTAAAACCTGATTATTGTCGAAATACAGCTGGGCGTCTTTTATCCATGTATTTCTGCGTAGAACAGTTTCCATTTTCAGCAGATCGAAGGATGCGGTTTTCCGGCTATGTAAATCTTTTATGCCTTCATCTTCCAACATCGCTATCACATCTTTCTTATTCAGGAAGAACGCTTTTCCGCCTCCATTGATTTCCACTTCAACGCCATTGCAGAGGCTGCTGTTTTTTGAATTTATGGCAGCAACCAGCAGGGCCAGCACAGAGCCGCCTACCAGGCACCAAAGCAGCACCGCAAAAACCTTCTTCAGTGGACCTTTTATATTCATTTCGTTTTCAATAGATCTGTAAGAGGCTTTACCAATTCATCAATATCACCGGCACCCGCTGTGATCAACAAAATTTTTTTTCCCTGTTCTATCTTTCCGACTCCGTCAAGCACTTCCTGTTTACTCATAATCTGCCCTTTCACTTTTACCATTTTATCTGCTATAGTGGCACTGCTAATCCCCTCGATGGGCAATTCTCTGGCCGGGTAAACCGGTAACAATATCACTTCGTCGGCTTTGTCCAGCGCAGAAGCAAATCCATCTGCAAAGTCTCTTGTCCGGCTAAATAAATGCGGTTGAAAAACGATCCGTATTATTCTGTCCGGGAATAGCTCCCTGGCACTGCTGATCAGAACTTCCAGTTCACGCGGATGGTGCGCATAGTCATCAATATATATAGGACCACTGCCCTGAACATGATATTCAAATCTTCTTTTGACGCCCCTGAAATTATTCAGTGCAGGAATAATTTTTTCCCCGCTCAGGCCCAGTTTGCGGCATGCCGTGATAGCTGCCAGAGCGTTCTCTACATTATGCCATCCTCCAACATTGAGCCGCACGTCTTTCATGACATCATCCGTTCCTTGCACATCAAAAACATAATTTCCCGAGAGAATCCGCAGGTTCTTTGTATAAACATCAGCCCGTTGATCAGTCAGGTGGTAACTGAGTTGCTGGATATCTGCAGTTGGTTTCGGTACCGGCAGC
>Ga0163162_10005858_pt1 | contig 11891 bp, 6 predicted proteins | sample S55metaG_FD_115310 | JGI IMG/M metagenome (GOLD analysis project Ga0163162, IMG submission 115310) | Switchgrass rhizosphere microbial communities from Kellogg Biological Station, Michigan, USA - S5-5 metaG | ecosystem: Host-associated > Plants > Roots > Rhizosphere > Soil | place: USA: Michigan...
AGGAGCTGACCCGTCAGTGAGTCGACGGGTGAGTTGCCGCCCAGCCCTAAGCTCGCGATCGCGCGACCGACCACCGGCCCCATGCCGGCGATTCCCGACGGGTCGATGGGGTAGACGTTGATGTTGGCCCGCTGCATCCGTCGAAACAGCTCGGGCATTTCCGAAACCAGGCGTTTGTTGGCTTCGTAGCTTACGAGTCCAGAGCCGTTCGCCACTCTCGGACTCGCGGCCGAGGCAAAGTTCACCGGAATGCCCGGGCTGATGAAAATGAGCGTCTTGCGGCGGTCGGGCGCCGCCATCAACGCGTCGGCCGCAGCCACCAGCGTCCCGAACGACATTTCGCGGATGGGGATGTCGTTGTCGGTCTGCGTAGGAGGCTGAAAGGCTCCATTGCCGATCGCGGGACCCGGCAGCTTATAGTCGTTCCAGCCGAAGTAATACTGGGCGTACCCCGGCTTCATTTTCTCGACCGCCGCGAGGAGTTTTCCGCGATCGCGGGTGAAGTCCTGCGCGTGCGCGCTCTCGGCCGTCAACACCACCGCCATGCGATCCGACGGGCTGAGCTTCTCAATGCCGCTCACGGCCGCCTTCTTGGCCTGCTTCATGATCCACGGCTCGAGCGGGATCATCGCGTCGTCGATCACCAGGACGAAGAGGCGACTCTCCGTCATCGCACCGACGGAGTTGTTGGTCTGGACATCTGGTGCAACGTCGCGCATCCATGTCACCGGCTTGCCGTCCGCGACTGGAATGGGCGCCGGATCGGGAAGATCCACCGCGGCAAACGCGGCGATCGACTGCGGATTGTTGTCCTCTAGAACCGTGAAGTCCGCCATCGTGAGGCCGCGGACGGGGAGATGCGTCTTCTTGTCGAGAACGGAAACGTCGAGCTGGACCAGGTCGACGCCGGATCGAAACTGAGCGCGCGGGGCGGGCGGCGCCTGCTGCGCTCCGGGCGCACCAGTCACGCTCAGCAGACCCAAGAGCGTAAGGCCGGTCCGAACACGTGCCATAGGACTACCGTTGGACCGTGAAGCGAAGATCTCTGCGAGCTGTCTTTTCATGGCTGCCGGCAGGCGACTTGCCATCTCATCCTCCGCGTGGGTGTAAGCAAGATATCCGCCACCAGAGTTCAGTCAGCACGCAGCATCCGCGCCGGGTCGACGCGACTCGCATGCCGCGCCGGTTGCCACGTTGCGACGAGAGCGGAGACGCTGACAAGCAGTACGACGGCGACGTACGTCGCTGGATCGGTGCCGGTGATGCCGAACAGCGCGGACTCGATCCAGCGTGATGCCGTCACGGCGGCGATCGCGCCCAACGCGGCGCCAGTCGCCACGAGACGCGCCGACGATCCCAGGATCAATCGCGAGATATCGCCCGGGCTGGCGCCGAGCGCGATCCGGACGCCGATTTCACGCAGACGACTGCTGACCAGAAAGGCCATCAGTCCGTAGACGCCGGCAATGGCCGCCAGGAACGCCAACACGCTGAAACCGCCAACCACTTGACTCGCGAGCCGCGTGTCCGCGTTCTGATCGGCGTACATGTCATCCACCACGTCGAGCGTGGCGCGCAGCTTGGGATCGAATGACTGGGCGGTCGTCAACACCGCGGCCGTCCGCGCCGCTGAACTCATCCTGACCGTGAGTGAGATATAGCCGAAGGACCCGCCGTCGTCGACCACGATGGAAGGCGGTGTCGACGGACCCGCGGGCATAGGTGTCATGGCCACTCGTCGATAGAACAGAAACTGCCTGTCAGAAACGGCGGGCATGTTTGTTCGCGCGGAGCGGAAATCACCGACGACGCCCACGACGTGATACCACGGCTCTTGCGGCCGGCGCCTGAAGCTGTGCCCGACGGCGTCGCCGTCCGGCCAGAACCGCCTGGCGAACGTTTCGCTGACCACAACGTCCGAAGCCAAGTCAGTCGCGACGAACACCCGACCCGCCCGAATGGGGACTTGAATGACGGAGAAGAAAGGCACGTCCACCCACTTGGCCCCGATCAGCACAGGCTTGTCCAGCGGCGGTCGATCGTCGATTTCGAGTGCCACCTGACTTGGGCTGTCACCGAGGTTTGGAGGCGGCGCTGACTGGGTGATGGCCTCAACTCCGGGCACCGACGCCAATTTGGATTTCAGCCGCCCCATGGCGTCCGCGCGCTCGGCGCTGGAATGGAAGTGACCCGACGGCACGATCCAGCTCAACTCCGCGAGACCCTCGCTGTTGAACCCCTTTTCTACTGTCAGCAGCTCTCGATAGCTTCGCGTGTACAGCAAGCCCGCGATGATGAGCGTCACCGCCACGGCCACCTGCGCCGTGGTCAACATCTGACGGAGCCTCACGCCGGTCCGGGACGTGGCGGCCGTCCGATCGGCGAGCCTCAGGAGTGCCAGGAGATTCGGGCGCGACGCCGCGATGACAGGAGGCAACGCCGCGAACACCCACGCGCCACCCGCGACAATGGTGGTGTAGACGACCGATCGGGCGTCGATCCCGATGCGGTGCTGTCCCCCCATGCGCAGCCACTCAGGGAGCAATGCCATCAGCATGGCCGAACTGAGCGAGGCGATCCCGATACCGCAGAGGAGTGCCGCCCCAATGAGAATCGCGCCTTCGAGGGCGGCGACTCGCGCCAGACTCGCGCGTGATGCACCCAGCGCCAATTGCACGGCGTACGTGCGCGTCCGGCCGATGGCGGCCGCCAGTTCAAGGCTGGCAACGTTGGCGCACGTCGCGAGCAATAGGCACAACGCCGCACCAAGCAGCACAAGCACAAGCGTCCGGCCGGGCCCGGTCCGCGCCGATTGCAGAGCCGGCGACACCGTGACTGCGTACGACGGCTGGCCGATAACTGTGCCCACCGCGAGTGCACGTTCGGCGAGGAGCCGCGGCAGTCGATCTTCCGGCATGCCTGCTGTGATGCGGGCCATGCCACCGATAGCGCCGAAGTTTCGTGCGAGCGGTCCTTCCGGATCGAGCGCGCGCCACATCTCATAGCTCGCCGATGGGTACGCAAAACCCTCGGCCATCACGCCGACGACACGATGCGGCCCGGCGGTCGTCTCGAGTACCTGCCCCAGCGCGCGCATGGGATCGCCGAAGTACTTGCGCGCGAGGCGCGGGCTGAGAAGGACGGCGAACTCGCTAGCGGACTCATCGCCGTTGACGAACGGCCGCCCCCATCCCGGCTTCACGCCGAGGACGTCCAGAAAGCCGATCGTCACATCGGCCGTCGGAACCTTGTCGGCCATGCCAGCCGCCGTGAGAAAGACCGTCTTCCGCACATATCCGCCGACGCCGTCAAAAATGTCCGTCTGCTTGCGCCACTCGAGCAGGCGCGTCGCTGCCTGCGCTTTCGTCAGGTGCGCGCCGTCCGGCAGTGTCTCGTTGAGCGTGACGACGCGCTCCGGATGGTCATACGGGAAGGGATCGAAGACAAGGGCGTCGGCCACGGTGAAGACCGCCGTGTTGGCCGCGATCGCCGCTGCCAGGAGACCAATGATGAGCGGAGCGCGCCACCCGCGTCCGATCACGCCACGCCAGGCCCAACGAACGTCGTGCAGCAACCGGGACATGTTCAAAAGCCCGAAATTGAGTCTGCGGGAACGGCGGCGTCTGCCGTGATCCGCCGGTCACTGCCCGAAAGGCCGCAGAGCGTGAAACCGACCCATACACGCGCCATAGGACTTCCTGTAGATTGCGTAAGCTCTGAAAAGCATGAGCGCCGCAGCGCGTCTCGCTGCCTGTGTCACCTGGCAGAGACGGTGGCTACCAAGGGAGCAAGATGCCTGCCAGGCGGGATCTTGAGAAAGTGTACCCGCAGAGGAATGCTCGTGGGGTGCAGCTGCCTCATCACGGGGGCGGCCGCGCCCCACAGCTAAGTTCAACGTGACATCGCGAGAGTTGAGGTTAGTCGCATCCCTCCCGTAGTGATCGGCACGCCGCCAGGTTCGATATTCTCGTTGGTGTCCTCAGTGTACGTGCCCGTGATGGCATTCTTATTCGTTACGGTTGCGCTGATAGCCAAGGACACCGGCAAGATATCTCGAATAGATCCGTCAGAACACGTGAAGCCAAGTTGCGGAGCGTTAGTGGACGCCGTGGAATGCAGGGACAAGTGTGCGCCGGGGTCGGGGGACGAGACTGTTCCTGATACGGTCCAGGCGCCACCCGTTGAAGGATTGGTGACCGATCCGGTCACGGTAGTTCCCGTCTGAACCAGTTGTATCGAATAGGGCCGGACGACGCCTATCATCGTCTGAGTAATCGTCGGACCGACGCAGTCGCCCCCGACAGCCTTAGATATCGTTGCCGAGGCAGTCCAGTGGCCGGTCAGGTCCAGCGGGGTCGGTGCGGTGGGGGCGCTGCCGCAACCCGATACACCCAACAGAGCCGCGATAAGGAAGAGGCATGGCGGTGGTTTCCACATGGCAGGTATGATGCCTCCAAATTCGGTCGGACGATAACAGCCGCTATGGGCTTCATCGACGGTCTTCGGCGGATCCTGGTCGATCGCAGTCGCTACCAAGCGAGCAAGATGCCTGCCAGGCGGGATCTTGAGAAAGTGCTCCGCATTGGCCTCTGAAGGAATGCTTGTGAGGCGCAGCTGCCTCATTACGGGGGCGGCCGCACCCCACTTCGCGTGCCCGCAGTGCGCCATTGACTCAGCTGCCACGTCGATCTGGACTTCGGATCGGACTCACACCAGAATCTGCTGATGTCTTGGCGTTGGCAATGGCCGAAGGCTCCGGCACAGCCTCAGGTCGGGCGACACGTGTCGACGGAGGATTTGACCCATTCGCTGGCCGTGGCCAAGGACCCCGCCGACCTTCATGAAGTTATTGGGAGGCGATTTCGCGAGATGGCGGGATGCGACGCCGCCGTTCTTCTGGCCTATAACGAAACCAGAGAGACCTTTGAGCTGGCCGCAACAAGTGGCGCTGTCCCGATTCTTGAAAAGCCCGCCGACGTCGCCGCCCATGGTTCCCTGGCCCGTTGGCTGCGGGCTAATAATGACTGCCTGGTGGCCTCCGCATCGCCCGCCGTTACCAACTACCTGGACCAGGCTGAACGCACGCTCATGGAGCAGTTGAGCGTGCAGGTCTGCATTCCGTTGATGTCGCTGACACGCCTTTCCGGGATTCTCCTGCTGATCGGCCCGCCCGGCACCCTGGCGCCTCGATCGGACGAGTTGTCTTTCTGGATGCTGTGCGGGCGCCACGCCGGACTCGCTTGCGAAAGTGCGAGTCTGCAGCGCGCGGAGCGCGACCACGTCGAGAACATGCTCAGAGCGGAGCAACTCGCGGTGGCCGGGCAATTGGCGGCTGGAGTCGCGCACGAAGTCCGCAATCCCCTCACAGCCATTCGATCGACGTTGCAGCTCGTTGTTGACTCGGACGGTTCCATCGAATCGAAACGCGATCTGCTCCGCATGGCCCTCGACGAAGTCGACCGGATTGATGGGACCATCGCCGGGATTCTCACGCTGAGCCGGCCTACGGAGGTCGAGCGTCAGGATCTGGATTTGGTCGAGGTCGTCGAACAGGCCGCCCGGCTGGTTTACCCGTACGCGCAGGAACATCACTTCAGCCTGAGCCTGGATCTGGCCCGACGGCCCCTCGAAGTTACCGGTGACTTCAAAGAACTGCGTCAAGTGTTCGTCAACCTGCTGCTCAACGCTTGTCAAGCGATGGTCGGATCGGGTGTGGTCACCGTCGCGTCGGATCTTGTTGCGGTGCCCGGTGAACCTGGTCTCAGCCAGCCGATGGCAGCGGTGCGCATTGTCGACACCGGAAGCGGCATGTCACCGGACCAGATCGCTCGAGCCTTCGAGTTGTTCTTCACCACAAAGAAGAACGGCACAGGGCTCGGCTTGCCGATCTGCCTCGGGATCGTCAAACAACACGGTGGCCGCATCCTGCTGGAAAGTGACAGCGCGGGAACCACCGTCACCGTCCTACTGCCGTTGAGGGAGCCGAATCTTGGCTAGAATTCTTCTCGTCGATGACGAGGCGTCGATTCGGCACATCTTGTCCCTCCTGCTCACCGAACACGGACATGCTGTCACCGCCGTGGGATCGGGAGAGGCGGCGCTCGATGTCGTGGCCGCCGAGCCGTTCGAGGTTGTCCTGCTGGACATGAGCTTGCCCGGCATCAACGGGTTGGCCGTGTTGCGCAAGCTTCGCGACCGCGGCGATCAAGCGCCCTGCATCGTGCTCACCGCCCATGGCACGATCCGATCCGCCGTCGAGGCCGTGAAAGCCGGCGCCTTCGACTATCTCACCAAGCCCTTTGACAACGACGAGCTGCTCATCGCGATCGCTCGAGCCGCCGAGCACCTGAAACTTCAGACCGAAGTCATTGCGCTACGCGCCGAGCTCAAGACACGTCAGGAGTTCAGCGGGATCGTGGCGACAAGCGCACTCATGCGTGATGTCTTACGCCAGATGTCTCGCATCGCCGGGGATGATGGCCCGGTACTCATCCTGGGAGAATCCGGCACTGGCAAGGAGTTGGTCGCTCGCGGCATCCACCAGCAGAGTTCCAGAAACCGAGGCCCGTTCGTCGCCGTCAATTGCAGCGCCATCCCGGCGGCGTTGGTCGAAGCGGAGTTCTTTGGCTATGAGCGTGGTGCCTTCACGGACGCCAAGGAGACGCGTCCGGGGAAATTCGAGCAGGCCGATGGTGGCACGCTGTTCCTGGACGAGGTCGGCGATCTGCATATCGATGCGCAGGCGAAGCTGCTGCGAGTGCTTCAGGAGCACGTCATTACCCGGCTCGGCGGACGCGGAACCATAGCCGTCAACGTTCGCGTCGTCGCCGCCACAAACCACGATCTCGAAAGAGCGGTCAAGATCGGCGGGTTCCGCGAGGATCTCTTCTATCGTTTGAATGTCCTCAGTCTCCGATTGCCACCGCTGAGGGAACGCGGCGAGGATCTGTCATTTCTCATCGAGCATTTCCTGGGCCGGCTGTGTGCCAAGACGGGCGCCAGCGTGAGCGGCATCTCACCAGAGGCCATGCGCCTCCTTCTCGCCCACGAGTGGCGGGGCAATGTCCGCGAGCTGGAGAACGTCCTCCACCGGGCGGTGGTACTCGCGGAGGGGCCATTGTTACGCGCGGCCGATCTGCCGGCGAGCGTGGGCGGCGGGCAGGCGGCAGCCGCCGACGGCGCGTCGGCCTATCCCCTGACGCTTGCCGCATCCGTCGAACGCACAGTAGAGCGGGTTGAACGGGCCTTGATCCAGGCAGCGCTCATGGAAACCGGCGGCAATCAGACCGCCGCGGCCGACAGCTTGGGCATCAACCGAAAGACGCTGTTCAACAAGCTGCGTCTTTATGGCCTCGCGCCGGTTGTCGAGAGCGATGAGAGCTAGTTTCGGGTCGCGAGGCTTCTCCGAAAGCCAAGAAAGCTCAGGCCAATCGCGAGAATGGTGAATAGCGTGAGGCCCGCGACAAACGGTGCCGCGTCGCGAAGGCGCTGCGGCAGGTCATTCTTGGCCCCTGTGAAATCCGGAAGATCTCGAGATGGAAGAGCGCTGTGGCGATTGAACGCGACCAAGGCTCGACGTCCGGATTCAGGAACACGGATCCGAATGCGGGGCGGATCGTCAAACAGCTGATCTTCGAGCGCCGACTGGTAGTCCCGCGCAGCCGTGTCCCACCGCCTAAAGGCCGCATCACCGGTGCCGGCAATGGCCGACGCCGCTTCCGTGAACGCCGAGGCTGGCGTGAGCAGGGCCAGGCGTGACGCGAAGCGATCCTGGGCGGCCTCACTCGCGGACGCCGCCGTGTGCAAGGCCCTGAGCGACGGACGTGTGGTGCGCACATGCTCCCGCCAACCGGACTCGATCTCATGCCGCAAGTCCAGATTGGAGTCGGCTTGCGACCAGGCCGTCGGTGGCCCCGCCGCTTGTCCGAAGACATCACCCAAGCGATCGCTCAGATCGCGCGAATGCAGATCGAAGGCAGCCGCCGCGTCCCGCTCAACGGCGATTCGGGACCGAACTGGCTGGACCAACGTGGCCAACGACGCGATGATCGGAGTGGTCACCAGCGCGACGATGACCCAGAGACTGATGGCAGCGGCATTCAAGGCGGCGTAGGAGCGCATCAGGGTCGCGGCCAGGACGCCCAGGCCATACATCGCCGTCATGTAGAGAAAACCTGTCGCTCCTAACGCGGCAATGGCCGTGCCCAACTCTGGCGTCAGAAACTGTCCCGTCAGCTTTAGGAGCAAGAGGCTGGTCATTGCGACCAAGAGCACCGCCAATCCAAGTGCAATGCAGCCGCCGACAACCTTGCCCGCGAAGATTAAGGAGTCGGACAACGGCTGGCAGCGGAGGCTATGCAACGTGCCGCTGTCTCGATCGCGTGCGAGCAGGTCGCCTCCCAAGGTCAACGCAAGCAGACCCAATACGACTCGAATCACAAATTCGAGGTCAAGCGCTCCGGTTGCACTACGAGACGTCGCATCCAGCGGTGGTTGGACTGATTCAATCCCTGCTGGCGCGACATCCCACGCGAGGTCGGTTTCCATGCCGCGTACCAAGATGCTGGACGAGACGAGTGTTCGGATGGCCCGCAATCCCGGTTCCTTCTGTAGGCCCGTCGGATTGGCGCTGGCCTTCGACCGTTCGGCCTCTCTCTGGTCGCGGAGGCGCTGGACGGCCTCTGATTGCGCAGCATAAGTCTGCGTCCCCTGGTACAGCGCAACCGGCACAAGGGCTAGAGCCAACAGCACAAGGACAATGAAACGGCCACTCAGCGTGTGAGCGGCCGTTTCGCGACGGACCAGGCGTGCAAAGACTCCGGACATCATGAGGGGACGCGCGTGGGAACGCGCCCGGCGTAGTCCAGGTACAGCTTGGCCACGCTCATGCCAAATACTTCAGATCCCCGGCGCTCAGCAATCTTCCGTCCAGCTTTGAGAATGACGATGCGATTGGCCAACTGCCCGGCGAACAGGGCATCACCGGTCGCCATGAGCACCGTTTTCCCCCGCCGACGCAGTTCGCCGACGCTCTCGATAAGTTGCAGGCTGTCTTGGCCGCTCACGCCTCGACTGGGATCGTCGAGGATGACGACCGGTGTGTCTCGAAGGAGCGCGACTGCGAGCCAGGCTGCGATTACGCGGTGGCGGGGCAGGCCAGCAAGCGGCGACCGAAGGTCGCGTTCGGCAATCCCAACGGTGCGCATCGCGTTCTCGCAGTCGACCGCGGTCCGCTGAGGGCCCGGGCTGCCAACAGCCGCAAAAAAAGCCACGTTACCCAGCAACGTCAGCGGTTCGCACAATGCCGCCTGTTGGCTGACATAGGTCAGGTGTCGTCGAGCGCCGATGGGATTGACAGCCGTGTCAATACCCAGGACCAGCGCTCGTCCTCGACTCGGGCGAGCGACGCCGATCAACATCTCCAGAATCGCCGTCTTCCCAGCCCCGGCCTCGCCGACCACCGCGCAGATTTCTCCCTCGCTGACGCTGAGGTCGAATCCTTCCACGGCGATGCGACCACCTGTCGGCCACTGGCTCAGGGCGTGCGCTTCGATCAGATGGGTTGGGGCGTTGTTCACTGAGTCTCCAGTCTTCAAGACCGCTGCCAGTAGAAACTAGCTCGCCAGTATGGATCGATGGCTTGTCTGATCGCTCCTATGAGCATGGCAGGCCCCATCGGTGGGGCGCGCACGCCCCACCCGAACGGTCCGCCCAGAAGATGGATCCCGATCTGACGCACCCGGCGTATCGTTAGTTCACTTCGCATCGCTGGCTTGCGTCTTGCTTGCCCTTCTGCGGTTGTTACCAATTCTTTGCGTTGAGGTGCCACAATGCGCGCGATCGCGGTCTTCGTTTCGTCGACGAGCTTGGCGCTCGTCACAGTAGCCGCGCACCAGAATCCTCCCCAGGCGCCTCGATTTCGGGCTGCCGTCGATCTGCTGCAGCTCGACGTCACGGTGACTGACAAGAAGACGCATCTCCCCGTCCGTGGGTTGACGCTCGCGGACTTCACCGTTCTCGAAGACAACAAACCGCAGACGATCGGTGCCTTTGCCGCCGTCGATATTCCCGACCCGCCGGCACCGCCGGTCGTGGGCGGCAGACCGGTGACGTGGATGCGCGACGTCGCGCCCGACGTGCAATCGAACCTGTCCGCCACGACGGCGGACGGCCGTCTGTTCGTGATGGTGCTCGATGACGCGATGATCCCCGGCGTCCCTGGTATTGTCCAACGGGCGAAGAAGGCCGCACGCGATGTGATCGAGAAGCTGAGCCCGGCCGATCGGATGGCCGTGGTCCTGACGGCCGAGGGGAAACACGCTCAGGACTTCACGACCAACCGTGCGAAACTGCTTGCGGCCGTCGACCGGATGCAACCGGGATCCGCGACCTATTTTTTCGGGTGGGACGGCTATGTACCGCCGCAGACCGGGGTGTGGCAGCCGCCCGTGCAGACCGATGGCGATATTCGCATTCGCGAGGGTTCATTCGGGACGTTGGTCGCCGTAGCTGACGCGCTCATGGCGGCGCCCGACCGCCGGAAGGTGCTCGTTTACATCAGTCCGGGAATACCTGTGAATGGCGTGACGACCGGAGCCAAGCTGGCCGATGGATCGGGTCTGGCGTCGCATGAAGCGAACAAACGCCTGGCCGCCGAGATGCCTGAGCTCTTTCGCCGAATGCAGCGGGCGAACATCAACGTCTATCCGATCGATCCATCCGGGATTGCCGGTATGGCACCCGTCGTGAGCGCCGCGCTCACCAGCCTTCCGGCGATTGGTGGGGGCAGTCATTCTCCGGTCAACCCAGGCACGGGGCAATTGGGCGATGGTGGTACGCCACCGCCTGGAAGATCCGGCAGTAAAGTTACGCCGCCGGCAGACCCCACCAAGACGCCTGACCCGAACGACTTTGGACGCTATGCGGCCAACCTCGATTTGAATTTCCTCCTGGCCGCTGCTGGAAACACGGGCGGGCGCGCGATCGTCAACACCGACGATTTCGGGCCGGGCATCGAGCAGATGTTTCAGGAGAATGGCTCTTTCTACTTACTGGGCTATCAGCCGCCACCGACGGATCCTCCCGGCACCCTGCATCGGCTCACGGTGCGTGTCAACCGGCCCGACGTCGAGGTGCGGACGCGCAGCGGATACTACACGCCAAAGCCGGAAACCGTGGACAAACGCGTGACGCCGATGGCGCGCGCTGTGGCTAGCCTGCTGCCCAGGGGCGATCTGCCGCTGGACGTCGCGATCGCGCCGTTGGCCGGGAAGGCAACGACAGACCCGACGGTCACGATCGTGCTCGGGATACAGGGCGCGGCGCCGTCGCAGCCATCGTCCGACACGATCGAGATCCAGATTAGTGCGTTCACACCTGACGGCATGGCGCGAGGCAGCAGCACGCAGCAGGCGGCCATCGGGATCCGGGCCTCCGCGACGCCTGAGACGATCCGCTACGAGGCGCTGTCGCAGATAAAGCTGACGCCGGGTCGGTATCAGCTCCGGATCGGCGCTCACAGCATGCTGAGCAACGCGACCGGCAGCGTTTTCGCCGATGTCGACGTGCCGGACTTCGCCAAAGAGCGCGTCTCTCTGTCCGGTGTGCTCATCGAGGCGCAACCAGGCGTCGCGTCGGGTCCGAGGACTGCGTTCGCGGCGATGGTGCCCGTGATTCCGACGTCGCAGCGCACGTTCACCAAGGCCGACCGCGCCTCGGCGTTCCTGCGCCTCTATCAGGGCGCGGCCGGGCCGTTATCGGCAGTGTCCCTCAAGACTCGGATTATCAACGAGAGCGGCACAGCGCCCCTGAACGAGACGACCACGGTGCCGCCCGATGGCTTTGATTCGAAGACCCGGTCTGCCGATCATCGAATGGAGATTCCGCTCACC
>Ga0163162_10005860_pt1 | contig 11890 bp, 8 predicted proteins | sample S55metaG_FD_115310 | JGI IMG/M metagenome (GOLD analysis project Ga0163162, IMG submission 115310) | Switchgrass rhizosphere microbial communities from Kellogg Biological Station, Michigan, USA - S5-5 metaG | ecosystem: Host-associated > Plants > Roots > Rhizosphere > Soil | place: USA: Michigan...
AATGCTATCCAGCCCTTTTACTTCACCATGTTCTCCGGAGTGGTCAACGGCATCTGCGGCAATATATTGGTCAAGTTTGCTTACCTCGCCTGAGGAAATTGCGTCGTTGATAGCATGAATCGTTGCAATGTTCTTATCACCCGTGGAGCTGGACGTAGAGCTGGGAGCGGAACTGGACGTAGCAGTGGTATCGGCACTGGCAGACTTTTCTCCACTGTTGTTGCATGCAGTGATGAAACAGATCAATCCTGCAGAAGCGATCATTAAAAACTTTTTCATTGGTTTTTTGATTTTTTATTTAATAAAATGATTTACGCAATGTTTTTTGGCTATACCGGAATAACTCTCTATCAGGAGCCGGAGACGTAATGTTTTTAAAGAGTAGGAACAGAGAAACAGGACAACTAAAGTACAAAATTTAAAAACGTCCATAAATTTTTAAAACAGGAACTGACCACTCAAGCTATCTCTCCTTTTTGAAGGCCCAGTATATCACTCCAGCGATCAATCCTAACGGGCCTGTAATGAATATTCCTAATAGTGGTCCTTGATTAGCGCCCGGAAACAGCAGAATCGGACCAACATAGCCCAGGACAAAGAAAATGCCACCTGTTATCAGCCCAATTTTTAAAATTTTCGAAATAGTTGGACCTGAAAAATGAACTAACACCATCCATATACAAAAGCAAATTATCAGTGCAATCAATATCGACACTATTAGCGTCATTGGTTGATTGAACGCAAACGGGAAAAACAAGGGAGAGAAGACCTGGAAAAAAATGTAAAAAATTATTGGAAGGAAAATAAGAACTCTTAGTAAAGCTTTTTGGTTACTCATATTTATGGACTCTAGTTTGTGCCAATATACAAATCAAGATTTTATTGTTATGCTTTACTCCCGTTTTCCAGGCGGTTTGCTTCATCTGCTGAACAACGATATGAAAAATAAGGATAAAAATGTCCGGGTGCCAATCAGAGGTGGCAGCAAAGCGACTTGCCACATAATTAAACCCTCTCTCTCGAGAGGGATGAGATAACTGCAATTATTTTCCTGGCTTACTGCTTCATGTTTGGCTGCATCATTTTCATGGCATCGGCCATATTCATAAAGCTCCAGTGTTCTGCTATTTTTCCATTGCTGAATCTTGTCACTTCAACAGCATTCATGGTTACTGTTTGCCCCGCTTTCATACCCATTACATCTGTTTTTGCGGTGGATGTTTCCTTCATCCATTGAAATACATACTCATCGTCGGCCAGTTCGCGTACTGTTTCGTTTTTAAAATTGCCCATCATGGTACTCATTTGATTGAACATGGCCTTGATACTATCCAGGCCTTTTACGTCACCCTGCATACCAGCATGATCAACCGCGTCGGCGGCGATGTAATCTCCTGCCTTACTGTAATCGCCCGATTCAAACATTTTAGCAACAGCTCTTGCTGTGGCAAGGTTTTTTTGCGCCGTGCTGTTCATCGATGATTTTTGACCATAAGTGCAGAAGCAAATGGTTGCAAACATTGCTACAAAGACTAACTTTTTCATAATCCGTGGTTTTAGTTTAATAAATACGAGATATTGAGTGTGGTGGGTTTTCTAAGTAATCAAAAATAAAGACATCGACACCCGTTTTTTAATGAATAAGGCGCAATTCACATGCCACGTAAAGAACACATCCGTAAATGTTGAAAGTTTGCGGTAGAATTGGTGTCGCTCACGTGTGCGACCTGCGCCGACCGTGTGCTTTAAAGCTTGCGCCACAGCTTCAACCTGGGCGGTGGCGCGAGTTTCGCGAAGACGTAGTGCAAGCGACGTCGAATAAATAAATAGTGCTGGCTACATAAACATACATCACCGCATTTGAAATTTTCCAAAAATGAAAATGATTGTATCTTCCTTTTCTTAAACCTACAAAATGAGAAAACTATTCTTCGCTTTCACGGCGTCGTTTCTTCTTTCTAATGTTTTTTGCCAGGAAAAATCAGACACGGACATGATAGACAGGATCAAAAAAGAAGGAACTGATCATTCAAAGGTGATGGACATCGCTCATCATTTAACGGACGTGAGCGGACCAAGACTGACAAACTCTCCGGGTTTTATGCGTGCAGCTAATTGGGCAAAAGATGAGCTTGCAAGTTGGGGATTGGTAAATGCGCAACTTGAGCCCTGGGGCGAATTCGGGAAAGGCTGGCAACAGGAAAAATGTTATGTGGCAATGGTATCCCCGTATTACCAACCATTGATAGCCATACCAAGAGCGTGGACCAGTGGCACTGGAAAAAAATTGTTAACCGGGGAGGTTGTGCTGATAAAGGCAGAGGACACCACTGCAATGGCCCAATATGCCGGAAAGCTCAAAGACAAAATCGTGATGACCTGGTCAACCGCCCAAATGAAGCCAAGCTTTGAACCAGATGCCACCAGGTTTGCCGATACGACTCTCGATCGAATGGCCGTTGAAGAAATGCATCCCGCCGGACCTAACCAACAACAAAACCCGCAACGACAGAATCAATTCAGTCGCTTCGCCATGCAACGACGTATGAATGAAATGATCAACCAGCAGAAACCTGCTTTGCTATTAACGATGAATCAAAACGGGAATGATGGAACTGTGTTTGTGGCCAGCGGCGGGCAATACACTAAAGATGCGCTGGAAGCACCAGCAAGTGTAGCGCTTAGTAGTGACGATTACTTGCGCCTGCAACGATTGATCGAGGATGGGATAAAAGTGGAAATTGAAGCCGACATCAAAACAAAATTTTTTGATAATGATTTGAAGGGATATAATGTAGTCGCAGAAATTCCAGGAACAGATCCAAAATTGAAAGATGAACTTGTGATGCTTGGCGGTCATCTTGACTCGTGGCATGGAGCAACCGGTGCAACAGACAATGCCGCGGGTTGTTCGGTAATGATGGAAGCTGTTCGCCTCTTAACGACTCTGCATGTACAGCCGCGCCGTACGATAAGAATTGTTTTATGGAGTGGGGAAGAGGAAGGTTTACTTGGTTCGAGAGCTTACGCAAAAAATCATTTTGCTGATACGGCAAATGGGCAGTGGGTTTTAAAACCAGAGCAATCAAAAGTTTCAGCCTACTACAATGTCGACAATGGAACAGGTAAGATCCGTGGCGTTTATCTGCAGGGGAATGAAGCAGAAAGGGCCATCTTTTCTAAATGGCTCGAACCATTCAATGATATGGGTGCAAAGACTGTTACGATCAATAACACGGGTGGTACTGATCATCTTTCATTCGACAGGGTGGGGATCCCAGGGTTTCAATTTATACAGGACGAGGTCGAGTACAATACCCGGACGCATCATTCAAATATGGATGATTATGATCACCTCGTCCCCGAGGATCTGAAGCAGGCTGCGATCATTGTGGCAACTTTTGTTTACAATACGGCTCAACGTGATGAAAAAATGCCAAGGAAAGAGTTATTACCGCCAGCAAGAAATCAGAGGGCGTTCTAAAAGGAAAGGCGCAAGAAATACTGTCAATCTTTGTGGCTTGAGTCTTGTCTCTTGAACTTGTGCGTTCATTTTGGCTTTTCGTAAATAAACCGGACCAAAACTTTTTTCTGATCTACGTCGGAACTAAGAAACAACCGGTATCGCTTATCCCCGGCGGTCACTATCAGCAAGGCCGTATTGGGAGGAATAGCGCCTTCATTCTCTGCGATCATGACTACTTCGTGCTCCGTCTTTAAGAAGTCAATCCTGATGTTAACAGTAATCGGCTTTGCTGAAAGCCGTTGGTGCGACACCGCCATTTGGTTATCTACGGAAACTGAAATAGTATCGCCGTCAATTTCTGCATTGTCATAAAAGTCGAGACGAAGATTTCCAGTATCAACTCTTATTTCATTAAATATAGATGAAGCCTCTTTTGTCAGAATAATTTTGCCGGGTGGGCAAGACACCTGGCTGTTCATCATTCGTCCGCCCCAATCTCCACCCAGGGTTTGCGAATCCTTAACCTGCGCAAAGGCCAGGATGTAACGCTTAATGCACGGAATGCAATCGGGTGGAACATGAAAGGTAGTTGGACCTGTTTCCTGTATGGTAACGGTTTTGTTCTTTGAGTCTAAGACACCCTCGAAATTTTCCTTGACAAAATTATTTACGTCAGAAAAGTGATAAGATGAACCATATACTTTCAAACCTTCCATCTTTATCTGCATTTCGATAAAATAAACAGGGAAACATCCGCCGGGACCCTGGGTAAGTTTTCCGCGCCAGGTTCCTCCTAAGACTTGAGCGTGTATTGTGGTGGTGAAACACAAAAGAAGCATTACGGTGACTAATCGGGACATGGAATTGAAGATAATGAGAAAGGTGTTAGCGGCAGTAAAAAATACTTGAGCGGTTTTAAGAGGATGGCCGTTCGTATTTGAATCTAACCAGTGCATTTTTTTGTTCAGTAGATGTGATCTGCACCTGGTACCGTTTATCACCGGCAGTGATCACCATTAAAGAAGTATTGGGGGGAATACGCCCGAGGTTTTCTGCTACCATGACCACTTCATGCTCCGTGTCGCTGGCATCAAAATCAAGCGTTAGTACGATCGGAGATGTGCTTAATCTTTTGTGTGAAAGCTTTAATTGTTTATCTACAAAGACAGAAATGGTGTCATCATCAATTTCGCCATTATCGTACAGTTTAATAGTGACCTGTTCAGTATTAACAGTAATAGTTTGTGCTAATGCATTTTCTCTTGTCTTCAGAACATCGGGAGTAATGATCTTTTTTGCGGTGACCGGGTTCTTGATGTCAGGCTGAGTAACTTTTTTTGAAGAATCAGTTTTGGGATTTATAATGACCGGTTTTGTTTTTACTGTATTGGTGTTGTTTTTAACAGGTGATGTTGTTTTTTTAGCTGTCGAAGTTTTCTTAGTCGTCGGGTTCGTTTTTGGCGGAGCTTTCTTTACAACAGGAGGAGGACTCGTTGTGACTTTAGCAGCGGTATCTTTTTTTACTACAGGTTTGTCGCGTAAAAATGGTTCAACGTAAAAATCGGAGTTTTGAACTCTGCGCAGATAAACCTTGCCACCCCCGCAATCACCCCACTCACCATTATTTTTAGGATCTTTCCTGTCTTCGCTCTTTCCGATGAATGTTCCTTCTAAAAATTCCTCTTTCCCCGATTTGTCATAGGTAAAAATATATTTCATAAGACAGGTCCCGCCGCCGCCTAGACTTTTTACTTCAACTGTCCGCAACTCCTGTATCTGGAATTTTTTTTCAGATCTGTCCATGCTTCCCGTCATTGTTGCCTTGCCATAAAACCGTACATCGAGATACGAATAGGAAACACCTGTCACAGACGACGGATTGTCCTGTTTTATCTGGAATTCCAGTTTGTATTGTTCGCCAACATCAGTAATAAAATAGCCCTTCCATATACCGGTAAGGTCTTGCGCAAAAGAAAAATTGCAAACCAAAAGCAGGGAAAAAATCGATAGCAACGGCCTTAAAGGAAATCTTTCCATTACGCTGTAAAACTAACGAATAACTTCGTAAGGGAAGGTATGGTTCTCCACCAATAGTTTGTTAATTTTGCCGCTCTTCAGAATTTTAGATTTTAGAATTACCACTTCGGATTTTAAATCTAAAATCTGGAATTCTCCGAAGGAATTCGTTCGGAATAAAATCGTAAATAGTAATGATCAATATCACGTTTCCCGATGGCGCTGTTCGACAATATGAAAAAGGGACTACAGCATTGGATGTCGCAAAATCGATTTCGGAAGGGCTGGCAAGAAAAGTTCTTGCAGCAAATATAAATGGCCAGGTATGGGACACTACAAGACCCATCAACGAAGATGCATCAATAAAATTATTGACATGGAATGATGCAGAAGGTAAAAGCACTTTCTGGCATTCGTCCGCGCATTTAATGGCCGAGGCCGTTGAGTCTTTATTTCCAGGCGTAAAATTTTGGGTGGGTCCCCCGGTCGAAAATGGTTTCTATTATGACATGGACCTTGGTGACAGAAAAATGACTGAAGAGGACCTTGCTAAGCTCGAAAAGAAAATGAATGAATTGGCAAAACAGAATAGTATTTATACAAGAAAGGAGATCTCAAAGAAAGATGCTGTAAAATATTTCTCAGATAAAGGCGATGAATATAAACTGGACCTGCTGCAAAATCTGAATGATGGAGAAATAACTTTTTATTCGCAGGGGAACTTCACTGACCTCTGTCGTGGCCCACACATTCCCAATACAGGATTTATTAAAGCGATCAAGCTTACAAACATTGCCGGTGCCTATTGGAAAGGCGATGAAAAAAATAAAATGCTGACCCGGGTATATGGCGTATCCTTCCCATCTCAAAAAGAGCTGGATGAATATGTTCAAATGCTGGAAGAAGCAAAGAAAAGAGACCATCGCAAGTTGGGAAAGGAACTTGGCATCTATACCATGGACGATGATGTAGGCCCGGGCCTGATCATGTGGATGCCTAACGGAACTGTGATCATTGAAGAATTGGAAAAATTGGCAAAGGAAACGGAACTCGAAGGTGGATATAAAAGGGTTGTGACTCCTCACATTGCAAAAGAGAGCATGTATCTTACGAGCGGGCATTTGCCATATTATGCGGACAGCATGTATCCACCCATGGAGATGGAGGGGGAGAAGTATTACCTGAAGTCAATGAACTGTCCACATCATCATAAGATTTTTGCGGCGGAGCCAAAAAGCTATCGAGATCTTCCTTACCGGATTGCCGAATATGGAACTGTTTACCGGTATGAGCAGAGCGGAGAATTATTTGGGCTGATGAGAGTGCGATGCCTTCACATGAATGATGCTCACATTTATTGTACGAAAGAACAGTTCAATGATGAGTTCAGGGCAGTGAATGATATGTACCTTAAATATTTTAAAATTTTCGGGATCGACAAGTACGTCATGCGCCTTTCACTCCATTCGCCCGAAAAATTGGGTGTGAAATATGTAAATCACCCGGAGCTTTGGATAGAAACAGAAGCGATGGTAAGAAATGTTTTGATCGAATCAAAGATCCCTTATGTAGAGGTCCAGGACGAAGCTGCGTTTTATGGTCCGAAAATAGATGTGCAGATATTCAGCGTGATTGGAAGAGAATTTACGCTCGCGACAAACCAGGTGGATTTTTCGCAGAGCCGAAGCTTTAAATTACAATACACGACTCAAGATAACAAAACAGATACGCCCCTGATCATCCACCGGGCCCCACTGGGGACACATGAACGATTTATCGGGTTCTTACTCGAGCACTATGCGGGGAAATTACCGGTTTGGTTGTCGCCGGTGCAGGTGAAGATTTTGCCGATCAGCGATAAGTTTATAGATTATGCTAAAACTATTTTACATAAGTTGAAAAAAGCGGATATTCGTGCAGAGATAGACGACAGGAATGAAAAGATAGGGAAGAAAATACGTGACACTGAGTTGATGAGGGTTCCCTATATGTTGGTGATTGGTGAAAAGGAAATGAATGAAGGAAAGGCTTCGGTCCGCAGGCAGGGTAAGGGAGACCTGGGTGCGAAACTTGTAGAAGAATTTATTTCTGAAATAAGGAATGAAATTGAAAACAGGGTAGAAGGTTAGGTAATGAGTAATGAGTGCTAATCACTCCGTACCGATCTGTGATCACTCATTTGCATTGGATAAAAGAACATTTTAAAAATAGAAATTCCTCGCCTCAAAGGAAGATAAAAACAAAATTAAGATTGCTCAGAGGCAGAGCATAACATAAAAAATTTAAATGGCAGTACCGAACAAGAGTTTTCAACCAAAACCAGGTGGGTTTAGACCGAATACGGGTGGTGGATTTAACAAAGGTGGTTTTAACAGGGGAAGATTCGCTCCCCGCAAAGAAGCAGAACATCGTATCAATCATTTTATCAGGGTGCCGCAGGTACGATTAGTTGGCGACAATGTGGAACCTGGAGTTTATCCGACAAATGAGGCCATTAAAAAGGCACAGGAACAAGGACTCGACCTGGTCGAAATTTCCCCAAATGCTGATCCGCCGGTTTGTAAGATCATTGATTATAATAAATTCCTTTACGATAAAAAGAAGAAAGAAAAAGAGATGAAGGCAAATGCCAAAGTCTCTGAGGTAAAAGAAATCCGTTTCACTCCTAATACAGATGAACACGATTTTAATTTCAAGGCAAAACATGCCGAGAATTTCCTAAAGGAAGGCAATAAGGTGAAAGCGTACGTACAATTCAAGGGCCGTGCAATACAATTCCAGGACAGGGGACAATTGCTGTTATTGAAATTTGCCGAGCGTTTAACGGATATTGGAGTTTTGGAAAGCATGCCGAAAATGGAAGGGCGTCGAATGCTGGCCATGTTTGCGCCAAAAGGTAAAAAGAAAGGAGACAAGAAGGAGAGTAGTGAGTAAAGGAAAGGAACGCAGCATTTAGAATATAGAAAATAGAATATAATATTACCTGGACCGTCTTTGCAGAGAGACGGTTTTTTTATTTATGGATTGAATGAAAGCTATTTCTTCTTCATATATTCTAACCGCTCTTATAAAAATTTTAGGGCTACTGGCGAAATAAATTATCCTTTAGTATATTGCCATCTTCATTAAAACAAGCAAGTCAATATGAGAAAGTCACTGTTTTATTCCACCCTACAGATCATTGCATTAATGATCACTTGCACATTGTTTGCCCAACAACGACCGGATACTACGCATCCGGTTCCATCCCGCGGTGGCGCTCTAAAACCCTACAAAGATGTTATTACAGATAAGGCAAAAACCGATGAAGGTTTATTTAAAGTTCACAAGATCGATGACAAATATTTTTTTGAAATCCCTGACTCATTACTGAACCGTGAAATACTCGTAGTAAATCGCATTTCGAAAGCAGCTACGGGAATGCGCGCCGGTTTTTTTGGATATGCCGGCGACCAGATCGGACAAAATGTTGTGCGATTTGAAAAAGGACCTAATAATAAGATTTTTCTTCGCACCATTTCATATGCAGAGTATGCCAAGGATTCTACGTCGCCAATGTTTTGGGCTGTTACCAATTCAAATATCCAACCCATCGCCGCTGCTTTCGATGTCAAAGCTTATGGAAAGGATTCAGCGAGCAGTGTAATTGAGGTAACAGACTATGCAAATGGTGATAATGATGTTTTGTTCTTCAACAGCAATATAAAATCCGCCGTCCGCATTGGTGGTTTACAATCTGACAAGTCATATATAGTCGGTATCAGGTCGTTTCCCATCAACGTTGAAATCACAACCGTAAAAACTTATGCAAGAACGCCGGTTGCACCGGGAGGTTTTGGTGGTGGAGTTCCTTCGGGGGGCAATATCACGGTGGAATTAAACAGCTCCATGGTATTGTTGCCCAAAGTGCCTATGCAAGCAAGATACTTTGATGCAAGGATCGGTTACTTCACGGTAGGTTATACAGATTTCGACTCGAACCCCCAGGGAGTTGAATCTGTTCAATTGATCAAACGCTGGAGACTGGAACCAAAAGACGAGGATATGGAAAAATACAAACGGGGTGAATTGGTAGAACCGAAAAAGCAAATCGTATTTTATATTGATCCGGCCACGCCCAAAAAATGGGTTCCCTATTTAATGGAAGGTGTTAACGACTGGAACGTCGCATTTGAAAAAGCAGGTTTTAAAAATGCAATTGTTGCAAAAGTTGCTCCTACAAAAAAAGAAGATCCTGAATGGAGCCTTGAGGATGCTCGCTATTCCGCCATAGTCTATAAACCGTCTGATGTTGCCAATGCAAGCGGCCCAAGTATTTCGGATCCAAGAAGTGGCGAGATCATGGAGAGTCATATCAACTGGTATCATAATGTTATGGAACTTCTGCAAAACTGGTACATGATCCAGGCCTCACCCAGCGATACAGCCGCCAGAAAAATGGTTTTTAGCGATGCGCTCATGGGCCAGTTGATCCGTTTTGTTTCGTCGCATGAAGTGGGTCATACATTGGGGCTTCGTCACAACTGGGGTTCGTCATCCACGGTGCCGGTTGAGAATTTACGCAATAAAGCGTGGGTGGATGCCAACGGCCATACACCCTCGATCATGGATTATGCCCGGTTCAATTATGTAGCACAACCTGAAGATCATGTTGATGAAAACGGTTTGTTTCCACGTATCGGTGATTATGACAGATGGGCCATTCAATGGGGGTACAGGCGCTTTTATCAATTTAAAGACGGAGATGATGAAAGAGCATATGTCAATAAATGGGTGATCGATAGTTTAAGAAACTCAAGACTTTTCTGGGGTGACGGAGAAACCAACCAGGATGATCCGCGTAATCAGACCGAGGATCTTGGGGATGATGCGATGAAGGCAAGCGCATATGGAATAAAAAATCTTCAGTACATGATGCCTAAGTTGCTGGAATGGACAAAAGAAGATAACAGGGACTATAATAGCCTCTCCGACATTTATGCACAGGTAACGGGTCAGTTCAATCGTTACATGGGGCACGTATCAAGAAATGTGGGAGGTATATGTTTAACACCTAAAACGGTTGAACAGTCGGGGGTGGTATATGAGAATGTTCCAAAAGCGAAACAGAAAGAAGCTGTTGATTTTCTCAACAAGCAATTATTCACCACTCCCATTTGGTTAGCAGATAATAAAATTTATGATCGTATTGGCGGCACTCCCCTGGTAACAATCGGGAATATACAGGATAATGTCTTGAATCGTTTGTTCAGTACCAGCACAATGAATAAACTGATCCAGTTTCAAGCGGAGGAAGGTAGCAAAGCGTACACGGTCACAGAAATGTTTTCTGATCTGAAAAGAGGAATTTGGAGTGAGCTGTCCACAAAAAAGAAAATAGATATATACAGGAGAAATTTGCAGAAATCGTATATAAATATTCTAAGTAACATCATTGCTCCGCCCAAGACATCTGAAACAACTATCGTAATAAATTTTGGTGGCACGTCACGCCCACAGTTAAGTGTGGATAAATCGGACATAAAAAGTATAGTCAGAGCACAGCTTATAACACTGAGAACAGAGATCAGAACAGCCATTCCAACTATTCCTGATGAGATGAGCAGGTATCATTTACAGGATGTGGTAACAAGGATCGACGATGCATTGAATCCGAAAGACTAACGTACCTAAGCAGCAGCTTTATTGATCATCCACTTAATGCCAAATTTATCAGTAAACATTCCAAAGTAATCGCCCCATGGGGCTTTGCTCATGGGAACGGTAACACTACCTCCGGCCGATAGATCAGCAAATAGTTTATCTGCCAATTCCTCATTATCCGGATGGAGTGATAAGGAAAAATTATTTCCTGCCAGGAAAGGGCCGCCCATAAAATCAAGATGATCATTTCCCATCAATCTAACTCCATGAGGGGCCTCCAATGCGATATGCATGATCTTGTTTTTGTCCGCATCAGCCATTTGGCCCTCGTGGGGCGAATCGCCAAAACGCTGAACGTTTGTGATCTTACCTCCAAGTGCTGATTTGTAGAAATTGAAAGCTTCCTCCGTATTGCCATTAAAACTTACATACGCGACTAGCATAATTTTATTTTTAGATTCAAAAAAACGGTTTAGCCGGAGGCTAAATGTAAATTTTAAAGTTGACTGTGCATTTTACTCGAACACATAAAACTCCCGGGGCTTATCTGCTTTTTTTAATTGTCTTTTCTACCGAATGTTCTAATTTTCTTGCATGCCTGATATCGGCTTCATCAAGAGAATGTGATTTATGGATATCTTGCTCTTTCCCGGCCAGGGCTGAAAGCCTTGTGTAGAACTTTTTCAACACCTCCAGTTCATCTGTTGTCAGATCTTCAGCGCTTACTAACCGATTGCTTGCGGCTTCGCTACTTGCGATCAGCTC
>Ga0163162_10005861_pt1 | contig 11890 bp, 6 predicted proteins | sample S55metaG_FD_115310 | JGI IMG/M metagenome (GOLD analysis project Ga0163162, IMG submission 115310) | Switchgrass rhizosphere microbial communities from Kellogg Biological Station, Michigan, USA - S5-5 metaG | ecosystem: Host-associated > Plants > Roots > Rhizosphere > Soil | place: USA: Michigan...
ATTCGACCAATCGCTTTTGCTGCAGGTCCGGCAGGCGCACTTAGCTCTTCAATAGGTCGAGCTGCAAGTCCTTTGCGCGCTGCAGCTCCATCTCCAAGTGAGCTGGGCTTGAAATCGCAATGCCCATCTTGTAGTAAGTCCGCAACCACTCGAACAACCAGCCGGACGCGTAGACCCGCGGACCCGGCCGCACGCCCGCTTCATTCGCTTCGCGGTCCTCGGCGGCTTCATAGGGAGTGTTGCCGGGACTGCGGACGGTGGTGATTCCGAACGCGAGCCACGCGCGGCCTTGAGCTTCACCAAAATCTTTCTGCAAGTGCGAATGGTATTCGATCAGGCCCGGCATCACATACAGATTCGAGGCAGTCGCGTCGACTAGCGTGGCGCCAGTTGTGCTGAGAGTGGCCGAATGCGGGCTCACACTCTTAATGCGATTGCCTTCGATCACGATATCCACGTCGTTGCGGGCGGTCGGGCTGTTACCGTCTACCAGATGCGCGGCGTGAATGACGATGCGGCCCTTCGGTACGTCAGGCGTGTACTTCAAATCGAGGGGAATGGTTTTCACTTCACCCGTCTCGATGTCGACCGACTTCAACTGGTTGCCCAACGCCTGGTAGAGAATGCGCTTCGAATCGCCGAACCAACTCGGAGCGTGGGCGCTCTCCGTGGTCACGTGACGTGGCGGTCCCAGCGGTTCGCCCAACGGTGAAACCGGCCATACCGCGAGCACTCCTTCGTAAATCGCTGCCATCTTGGTGCCGTCCGGCGACCACGCCGGGCCGCACTCGCCGCGCTAGTCGATTGAGAGAGTCGGGACCGGTGCGTACCATTTGTTGGCGCCACCCTCAGCGGACATTGTGAGCACCTGATTGGTCCCCTCGCGGAAGCGCTTCGAGTATGGTGCAACCATCGCCAAGGCAACAGTCTTTCCATCCGCCGACCAGGTTGGCGTTCCGGGCGCGAAGAGAGAATCGTGAATCTTAGTGACTTGCCCGCTCGCGACATCGATCACCGAAACATTCGACTCGCGCCACATCGCATCGACGTCGAAGAATGCAATCTTCTTGCCGTCCGGCGACCACGTTGCGCCCTGCGGCTGCGTCGTCAGGTGTGTAAGCTGGCGGTCGCGGCCGGTCTTCATGTCGCGGATCCACAACTGCAGAAAGCCACCGCCCTTGTCGGACGAGTAGACCAGTTGACTGCCATCCGGCGACCATGCCGGATCTGTGTCCAGATACTTGTCTTTCGTAATGTTCTCCGGCTTCCCGCCCACCGGCATGACGTAAATGTCACCGACTGCCGCGAACGCTACCTTCGTCCCATCGGGCGAGATCACCGGCCGCACGATGCCGACAGCTTGGCGCGGCGCAACGGAATCGAAGTCGCGCTTATGCGTGTAAAGCGTCGGAGTGACAACCAAGGTCGCCTTGAAGTCGATGGTCTTCGCATCACTGCCAGCCAACGATCGTTTGCGGATCTTGCCGTCGGATACGTAATAGAAATCGGTCGTCGACGCCCAGGAGGCACGGAAGGCGAACACATTCTCACTGCCGGTCAGGGGCTTGCCCTCCGCTTCCAGGCGGCTGCCGCGGTCCGCGTCAGAGTGATAAACGACCTGGCCTCCCGGCCCCCACGAAGGCGCATCCACACGGCCGGACGCAGTGAGCACCTTGCGCTGCTTCGCATCGGCAACGGTCACCGCCCACAAACACTGGCCGCCATCCCGAGTAGACGCGAAGGCGATCTCCTTGTCGTCTGGCGACCAGCTAGGCATGTAGTCTTCAGCCGGATTGGTAGTCAGTTGCTTGAACGCTCCGGTCTTCAGGTCCAGCACCCAGATGTTGTAGTCGCTGCCCAACGGATCGCCGCGGTCTGAGGAAAAAGCGATCTTGGTGCCGTCGTGCGAGTAGACCGGCTCGCGATCGTCGAACGGACCCCAAGTCAACTTGTGCTGGTGACTACCATCCGGCGCCATCGCCCAGATGTCATAACCGCCGTCGCGATAGCCAAAGTAGGTGATCCACTTTCCGTCGGGCGACCACATGGGCTGTCGCGCGTCGCTGAACAGATCGGTAATGCGCTTGGCCGTGCCGCCGGTTGCCGGCAGAGTCCAGATGCTTCCTTGCATGTCGATGGCGAGTGTCTGGCCATCGTGTGACACAGCCACCGACATTGATGTCCCTTCACTCACGGTTACATTGACCGGCGGCTTGACGTTCTGCGCGGCCAACGTCGCGGCGGTTAGAATAATCGCGACGCTCAACTGTACGGTCTTCATCTACGGTTCTCCTCTTGACGCGCCATGATCGTTCTACCGCATCATTGTTCTACCGCATTTCGGGCCGCCCATTCAATCGCACGCGCAAACGAAGTTATCCAGGCGAGCTATTAAGACAAATGACATAGAGCTATTCAGACAAATGACGTAGAGCCGCAATGCGATCGAGCACTCGCGCGCCGATTCTCCGCTTCACAATTTAGAACATTCCATTATTTGGATTATGGTGTTTTGAATCTGGCATTAGTGACCGGCTCTTCTTCTTGTTCTTTGCAATTGCTTTGATCTTACAAAGGACTCACTAGCGAAACTCCACGTACACTCCACGCTAGTTTTCGATTTGGTTTCAGGTCTTGCTTGGGGTCTAGAGAGTTGCTATGGCTGGCAATCCTTCCTTTTCGAGATGAGGAGCGCCGCTGCGGGTTCATCTACAACAACTGTTCCTTGTCTTCTCCGTCCTTTGTTTGGCGGCCGTCGAGTGTTCGTCTGTCTTAGGAGGTCCATTATTTTAAGCAATTGAACAATGTGCTAAGAACCTGCTAATTGGAAGTCGCGAGTGGTAAATCTCACATCAAAAGGGGGTTGAGAGATGACGCATTCATATGGACTAAGAATATTTGTGTTTTCGATTTTAGCCGGGCTAAGCGTTCTCGTATCGGTTCGGCCGGCTCAGGCACAGCTGCTGCAAGGCAGCATAACTGGAAATGTCACGGACTCAAGCCAGGCGGCCGTCGCGGGCGCGAAAGTGGTGGCTACTGAACAGACTACCAACTTCACTCGCGACACCACCACCAACTCCGCGGGCGTATATAACCTTCCGACGATGCCGCCGGGAAGCTACAACGTTACGGTGACCGCGCCTTCGTTTCAGACCAGCACCATCACCGGAGTCCGCGTCTCGCCCGAGGAAGTAACACGAACCAATGTGGTCCTGACGATTGGCCAGCTCACTCAAACCGTCGAAGTCTCGGCCGAGGTGAACACTCTGCAAACCGACCGGGCGGAGATACGGGACGACGTAGGCAGCCGAGCGCTGGAGAACGTGCCGGTTCCCATCGGCCGCAATTATCAGAGTCTCTTTATTACGCTTCCGGGCGTCTCGCCACCGACTAACGCGAATTCCTTCACAGCCAATGCGCAGCGCGGATTGACCTTCGTGGTCGGCGGCGGTCTCGCAGGCTATAACAGCATCCGCGTCGACGGCACCGGCACCTTCGATATGACGGCTAACGCCGAGGCTCAGTACACTCCGGCTCTCGAAGCCATCGAGAATGTCAGCATCTCAGGCAACTCCTTCGATGCCGAACAGAGCGCCGGTGGCGGAGCTATCAACATTACGGTCAAGAGCGGCACCAACGCCATCCACGGTGTGCTCTTCGAAGATCACACGGATCAGGTGCTTGAAGCCTACCCTTGGTCGGCTCAGCGATACACGTCGACTGGCGTGTATGTACCAAAGCCGCGATACATCAACAATCAATACGGCGGCACCATAGGCGGACCCATTAAGAAAGACAAATGGTTTTACTTCTTGAGTTACGAGGGCACCGGCTTAGTCGCGACTGCTCCCTTTCAGGCGGAGGTCCCCACGCTGGCGATGAGAAGCGGCAATTTAAGTGGATCTCCCCAACCGATCTACGATCCGATGACGGGCGATCCAAATTCTGGCGTAGGCCGAATGCCTTTTGCAGGGAATATCATTCCACCCGGCCGAATAGACCCGGGCGTGCAGGCCTTGCTCAACTTCAGCCAGCAAAACGGCAACCTATGGGCACTTCCGAACCAGCCCGGAACTGGATCGCTAGGTCTATTCAACAATCTAAACACGAACGGCAAGACCTACCTGGCGCGCCACCAGACCGACTTCAAAACCAACTGGAATCCGACCTCGAAACTCAGCACGTTTGTCCGTTTCGGTTGGGGTAACAACAACTGGCAGACGCCGACTCAGTTCGGTATTCTGGGCGGGCCTGGTTTGTCCAGCACCAACACTGCCCAGGGGTACGGAGGCACCAGCGTCTATAGCGGAACGGTTTCCGGGACGTATATCATCAGCCCCAGCCTGATCTTCGACGCACATTACGGCTACGACGTGAATAGCGCCTTTAGCGTGCAGCCAGGCGCGACTCAAAACCTCGGCTGGACGGTTATGCAAATTCCAGGCTTAAATACTGCGGGCCTGCCAAAGAACGTAGCTCTCCAAGAAGGCGGCTTACCGACCATTATTTTCGACACGGGCTTCAGCCAGCTTGGTTCGGTGAGCCGGTTCCAGCCGCAAGACTACTGGGACCCGGAGAAGAACATCGACGCCAATCTCACTTGGATCAAGGGAGCGCACAACTTCCGCTTCGGTTTCGATTCCGACTTTCAGCATTCACAGGAGACGCAGTATCAAAGCACCGGCGCTGGTGTCATCAGCGGCGCGGGCGGGTTCGAGTTCCAGCAGCAAAACACGGAACTCTGCAAAGCCGTCAACTCCCAGGGAGTTTGTACTTCCAATTCCTCCGGGAACGAGTACAACTCCTTTGCCTCATTCCTGCTGGGTGTTGTAAACAACGGCGGCCAGATCTATCAAAACGTGCCGACCTACCTTACCAATACCAAGTATTACGCGGTCTACGCCCGCGATCAGTGGCAAGTTAATTCAAGGTTCACAGTGAATATCGGGCTGCGCCTTGATTTCTTCCCGGTCCCAACGCGCGACAGTGTGGGTATGGAGTATTACAATACATCGACCAACACCATGCAAATTTGCGGTCTCGGCGGGACGTCGACGTCATGTGGGATTTTTAACAATTCCCAATATCATTTGGCTCCGCGCATTGGCGCAGCCTACCGCATTGGCGACAAAATGGTAATCCGAGCCGGTTATGGAATATCAACCGACCCGACCAACCTGTTCGCACTGAGCGAGCGCAGGATTAACTTCCCCTACATAGAAAGTTATGTTCTGGATCCTAGCCAAGTCAACGCCTATAGCACCACCCTGCGTCAGGGAATCATCCCGCCTCCGAACCCGTTCCCATTGGGTAATGGTGCAATTCCGGTGCCCGGCACTGTGGGTCTCTTCAACAACGACGCAGCCAACTGGACGCGGGGTTATGTCGAGACTTACAACTTTACGATTGAAGAGCGGATCAGGCCAGGCTGGACCGCCTCAGTTGGATACGCCGGCTCAAAGCAGATCGATCCGATGGTTTATCAAGACGAAAACTATTCTCCGATCGGCACTGGCACTAACGGACAGATATTGAATACCCCGGGCCTGAACGGCGAACCCTTCCTCGGGCAGTCGCCTGCTTCGACAACATACCCGGGAGGCACGGGTGGGCGGATTGCCCAAACCGGTCTCCTTCGCACCTTTGGGACCACCAACTACAACTCCTTGCAGGCACGTACCAACGCTCGCATTGGTGGGGTAACCTTCAACTTAGGCTACACCTGGGCCAAGAACTTGGGGTTCGTCGCCCCCGGAACAGTCACAGGGGGCTCAGGTCTTCCTTGGCAGTTCGGCACGTATAACTACGGCCCGATACCCCAGCTCGACATCGCGAGCAACTTCGAAGCGACTGCGATCTACGACTTGCCTTTTGGGAAGAGCAAGCACTGGCTTTCGACTGGCAAGGCAGCCAACATTCTGGGTGGATGGCAGCTCAGCGGTCTGTTCAGTGATTTCAGTGGACGGCCGTTTAGCGTGGTAGCCAACAACAACCTCAACTCGGTCACTTCGTTCCAGTTTGCCAACTGCAACGGCACACCCCAAAAGGTCGGGAATCTGTTGGAGTATTATAATACGGCTACCTTCTCTGCACCCGCGGCAACCGGCTTCGGTAATTGCGGCATGGGCGTCTTGAGGGGACCCGGTTTGGTCAATGGGGATGCTGGCCTCGAGAAAAGATTCGCCTTCCGGGAAAGATATAACTTTGCGTTCCGGATGGAGATGTATAACGTCGGGAACACGCCGCACCACGCGAGTCCCGGCTACACCTCTTCCACTGCCACGACCAACAACAACAACGTCCAGAATAGTGCGTTTATGCAGATCACGAGTATCGCGAATACTGGACGGGACGGCATCGATCAGCGAACTATCAAGTTCAGTCTGAAGATGACTTTCTAGCGGGGCGGCTACGCTTCGAAAGGCGGTGTGGGTGAAAGCTCGCACCGCTTTTTCTTTACGGGTCCAGCGGATCTTGCGGGTCGGCCTGTAGCGAATCGAGCGTCGGCCGAAACTCCAGATCGAAGGGTGAGATGCGGCCGAGAATCTGTTGGGGCACGTAGCCCAGCTCATCCGTGCAGCGCTTCGCAAACGCTGGACTTTCGATGCTTTGGCTCTGGCCCAGATCCGTTGTGACCAAGGCCTTTTTGTCGAAAGGCATCCCGTAGCGATACATCAGGCGCGCGGCGTTCCGCATGTTGGTGGTGGTGTGGCGCGCATGCGGGTCAATCAGGATCGCGTCGGCGGGAATGCCAAATCGTACGATCAAATCCCGTTTCATCTCGATGGCTTCGGCGAATTCGGTCTGCGAAGGATGCACGAAACCTCCCGACACCAATAAGAATGGCGCCTTCCCCTCGCGGAAACGCTTCACGGCGATCTCGTCGCGGAGTTTTCCCTCCGGCGAGAGCTGGAATCCGGGTAAGTCGTTGCCGGCGCCGGGAACCACGATCACAGAGTAGGGATACTTAGCCCAGTCCGTCGATTTTATGCGCCGGATCGCGAGCGCGTTTTCGCCAATCTCCATCGGCTCGTAACGGCCAGCTTCGTCGCGATGATTCAGCCACATCAGTTGGAGCGCAAACCGCATCGAAGGCGAAGAGAACAGCGCGAGGCTCGCGCGATCATCTTCGAGCATCGCGGCGAGGTTCTGGACGATGTGGCGCCAGGCATCGGATTTGACGTCGTAAGTAATGGAATCGATCGCCGGGTAGCGCGGCGCTTTCCCCAGACCATACACGTCGATCATGCGATTGATCCCGTGAATGCAATCCGCCCACGCATGATCCAGAAGCTGATCTCCCGCGAGACTTTGGTAGCGGACGTACATTCCGCTATCGCGCAACGGTCCATCCGCCAGGCGGCGCAGGGCCGGCGAAGTCCGATATAAGTCGCCCAGTGCACGGCCTGCGTCTTTCGACTGCGCGTCGCTCCACTGGAACGCAGCGGCATAGCAGGCGATATCGAGATCGCAGGTCTTCGCTGCTTTGTCGAGTGCTGCCAGCCGTTCTGTGGCAATCCGCGACAGCGAGGGCTCGGCTTTCACGGCATCCCGTACTTCGGGCGTCCGTTCCAGCATGGAGAGCAGATAAAAATTCTTATCTTGAACCGGAGCCTGAAGCCGGACCGGGACGCGGATCGGTTGAGAGACTGCGAAGCCGCACAGGCCGGCCAGCAGACAACCGATCTGCACACTGCGCGATGCGAACCTCACCTGCCCGTTCCCTGGAGGGCAGGACTCGCGGCCTTCGTCAGGCTCGCGTCCAGTGCTCCGATGAAATCGTCGACATCGCTCCGGGCGATGTTCAGCGGAGGTGAAAGGCGGATGACATTACCATCAATGCCGCCGCGCCCGATCAGCACCCGGTTCTCGCGCGCGGCTTCCATCACACGCAGCGTCGCGGCCGTCGCGGGCGTCTTGCTCTTCCGGTCCTCTACCAATTCGATGGCCTGCATCAATCCCATGCCGCGCACATCGCCGATCAGCGGATGTTTTTCCTGCAACTCCAGCAGCTTATTTTTCAAATAACCGCCGGTCTCTTCGGCGTTCACGCCTAGGCGCTCGTCTTCGATCAAATCGATCACGGCCTTCGCCGCGACACTGGACACAGGACCTCCGCCAAAAGTCGAAATGGTCAGCTTCTTTACGCTGTCGGCCACTTCGCGCCGTGCAGCCGTCAAACCGATCGGGAACCCGTTCGCCAAACCCTTCGCGCTGGTGACAATGTCCGGCGTCACGCCCCAATGCTCAATGCCCCACCAGCGGTCGCCGGTCCGTCCCCAGCCGGTTTGCACTTCATCGCTGATAAACACGCCGCCGTGGTCGCGAACAAGCTTCGCGACGATTCCGAAATATTCCTTAGGAGGCGTGATGAATCCGCCGACGCCCTGAATCGGCTCCGCGATCATTCCCGCGATCTGCCCCGACGTTGTAGTGCGGATCAGTTCCTTGACGTCTTGCGCGCAACGCACTTCGCAACTGGGGTAGGTGAGCCCGAACGGGCAGCGGTAGCAGTAGGCGTTGTGCGCGAACGTGATGCCCGCCTGAACGGGAGGGCCCACTCGCCAGTTCCCTTGCCCGGTGATACCCATGGCCAGCGACGAGCGGCCGTGGTAGGAATGCCGCAGCGCGATGATTTCGGACGACCCGGTGAAACAACGTGCGGCCATGATGGCCGTTTCGTTGGCCTCAGTACCGCTCGAGGTGAAAAACGACTTCCAGCCCTTCCCGGGAGCGATTTCGGCGATCTTTTTCGCCAGCGCCGCCTGCGGTTCGGTCGCAAACACGGTGGAAACGTGCTGCAACTTATCCACCTGGGCATGCACCGCCGCATTCACGCGGTCATTGCAGTGGCCGACGCTGACCGTCAGGATGCCGCCGAAGAAATCCAGGAATTGGTTGCCGTCCGAGTCCCAGACAAATTGGTCCTTGGCGCGCGTGAGCACGAGTGGCTCGCGATAGTAATGGAACACCGCTGGAAACAGGTGTTCCTGATTCGCCAGAATGATTTCGTTTTTGGTCATGCGGTTAGCGCCAGTCAGGTGAACACAGCTTCGCGCACCTGACTCGAAGTCAGTCTAACATGGCGCACTCGCCTGATCGTCTATCGTGACCTACGCGTTATTGCGATGCGTACCGTTTTTGGCGTCGCGAATGATATGTTCAGCCGCGCGGAACGCCAGCGCCTGAATGGTCATCGTGGGGTGATTGCGGCCACCGGTGACCAGATTGCTGCCGTCCACCACAAACAGGTTCGGCACATCGTGCGCTTTGTGGAACTTGTCGACCACGGAGGTCTTAGGATCGTTCCCCATGCGACAGGAACCACGGTTGTGCGCTCCGCCGTGGCTTTCGGCCACTTTCGGAGCCCAAACCTTCTTCGCGCCGGCGGCTTCCAGAACTTCGATGGATTTCTGGCGGAAGAACTCCATGTTTTTCACGTCGTCCGGATGCGCCGACGACGTAATACGCATGGCCGGCAGACCCCACTCGTCCTTCACGTCGGGGTCGAGGTCGACGCGGTTCGTTTCCAGCGGCAATTGCGAGACGAAGCACGTGATTGTCATGCGGTGATTGGCCTCTTGTTGCAGCGCCTTCTTGTAGGCAGCGCCCCAGCGCGGCGATCCCGGAGACAACCCGTTGAGACCCAGTTCCAGCGGAGTCAGATAACCGCGAGCGGTCATGCGTCCGCCGCCATAGAATCCCCGTTTCGGATCCGATGGCACGTAGTCGACGATGCCGGCGCCGGAAATCACACCCTTATATTCGTTCAACGGATGTTCAAATAACGCACTGGCGCTCGCGCCGTTGCCGAACATGACATACTTTCCAACCACGCCGTTGGAGTTCGCCAATCCATCCGGGAAACGAGCCGATTTCGAGAGCAGCAGCAGGCGAGCGGACTCGGTGCCGTTAGCCGACAAAATCACGTTCTTGGCTTTTTGACGCACCTCGCGCTTTTGGGCATCGAAATACACCACGCCGGTCGCGCGACCGCTGCTATCCACGGAGATCTCACGGACGTAGCTCTTCACGCGAAGTTCGCAGCGGCCCGTCTTGATGGCAACGGGCAATACCGTTACCGCGGAACTTGAGCGTGCTTTCACTTGGCAGCCATACCCGGAACAGATTCCGCAGTTGACGCACGCCTGGCGTCCCATATAAGGCTGCGAGATAATCGCCAGCGGCCCCGGCACAACGGTCAATCCCAACTTCGACGCCGCGGTTTTCATTAAGGCGCCCGAACTCTTCAGGGGCATCGGCGGAACCGGATAATCTTTCGACATCGGCGCGACGAAGGGCGAATTCACACGGAGCCCGGAAATACCCATTTCCCATTCGGCTTTGGTGTAGTAAGGCTCCAGTTCCTCGTAGGTGATCGGCCAGTCGGCCATGCCGGTTCCCGAAGGAATGGTCTGATCGAACGAAGCTTCGCGGAACTCATAAGGCAGGTGCCGCCAGCTGCTGCTGCCGTAGGTCACCGTGCCGCCGCCCACTACGCAGCCATAGCTGTGGTTCCCGGCGACTGCCTTTTCCTTATCGTTCTTGCGGTACGTGTTGCGCTGCGTCTGCGGGTTACTCATCAGGCGATCGTCGTCGCTGAGATTCCGCTGCAGCCACTCGTCCTTGTTGTACTCCTGCTCGCGGCCGAACTTTCCCCAACCGCCCTGCTCCAGCACCACGACGGAAAAGCCAGCGGTGGATAGTTCCTTCGCCATGATGCCGCCAGCGGCGCCGGAACCGATGATTACGAAGTCAACCTCTGCGGATGGCTTATACTGTTTCATACTTTTCCTCCCGGGTTCGCCGACATTTTCAGATATTCCGCGTCATAGTAGCCAAACGGCGCCTTGTGATTCAGGGAGCCGTCGTAGCCGATCAACTGCCAGCCGACTTTGTCGTGGTTGCCGCCATTCTCGGGCCGTGCAAAGAATCCGATAATCGTATGCGTGCGGACCAGGTTGAAGAACGGCGTCTTCTCGATTTCATTGATCACTTTGATCTTCTGCTCCGAAGTGAGTGCCGAGAATTTCGCGGCGTTCGGAAAGAGCTCCTTCGTCTTCGCTTGAAGATCCAGCAGTCCTTGCGTGTAAACCGGCTGCCGCTTCTTGTCGAAAGTCGTCAGCGCTCGGTCAATGAAGTACAAACAGCGGGCCTCGCGCGCGCCAGGAGTATCATCGGTCGGGATGATCTGGTCCGCCATGGCCTCGATCTCGGCGGCTTGCTCCGCGGTGAAGAAGGCCAGTTTCGGAGGCGCACCGCCTTCCGACTTGCTCGCGTATTGTTGAGCCGAAAGAATGTCATGGTAATGGGCCGCAATCCACGCGGCGTTCAAGGTTCCTGCCGACTGGATCAAGAATGACCGTCGTGATTTACCTTTAGTGTTCATGTAATCTCCCTTCCTGCCTCAAAACCCAGCTTCTGCCCGGCCGACGCCGGAGCTGAAGCGTTAACGTTTCGCGTACTTCGTCACTCCCCGCAGCGTGTTTTCCGCGGCGTATAAATTGCCCGAAGGATCGGCGACAATGCCTTCCCGCCGCCCCGTCCGGGTTGTCCGTCTGATGACCCGGGACGAATGCGGTCACCTTGCCGTCCTTGGCGCTTCCGATACGAATGCCCTTCTTCCACCCCGGATGATTCGCGGCCGTCGAATCGGCGTCGATCACATATAGCTTATCGTTCTTATCGATATATAGACCGCTGGGACGCCCGAATTGCGGCCATTCAGCGAGGAACTTACCGTTCAGATCGAAAATCTGCAAGCGGGCGTTTCCACGATCGCAGACAAACAGCCGGCCCCTGGAGTCAATGGCCAGCGCGTGTGCATTTCTAAACTCGCCCGGACCAGTGCCAAGCTTTCCCCACTCCTGGATGAACTTCCCGTCCTTGG
>Ga0163162_10005862_pt1 | contig 11889 bp, 7 predicted proteins | sample S55metaG_FD_115310 | JGI IMG/M metagenome (GOLD analysis project Ga0163162, IMG submission 115310) | Switchgrass rhizosphere microbial communities from Kellogg Biological Station, Michigan, USA - S5-5 metaG | ecosystem: Host-associated > Plants > Roots > Rhizosphere > Soil | place: USA: Michigan...
CGGCCGCCGCTACCGGCGTCACGCACGAACGCGTTGCCTGACCGTCGAGGTGCACCGTGCAGGCCCCACACAGCGCCATGCCGCAGCCGAACTTGGTGCCGGTGAGCTGCAGGTGATCGCGCAGCGCCCACAGCAGCGGCATGTCGGGGGCGACGTCCAGGTCGCGGACTTCGCCGTTGACGGTGAGACTGATGGCCATCGGGGCACTCCATGCACGCTGCGGCGGATCGCGATATGCATTTTTCGCGCGCATCGGAGCTGCGCGCCATCCCTCCTTTGAGGGACGCAGACAAGAACAGGGCCGGCCCCCCGGCGGGAGGCCGGCCCTTGAGAACCCCTCGAGGCGCTGCTCTAGAAGCTGTAGGACCCGTAGATGCCGTAGGTGCGCGGCTGGTTCACGAGGTAGCCGACACGGGCGCTGCGGCCGCGCTCGTAGTCCAGTGCCAGCGGCACGGTCTTGTCGGTGAAGTTGTTCACGTAAGCGGCCGCCTGCCAGTGGGCCCCCTTGAGTCCCAGGCGGAAATTGGCGAGCGTGTAAGAGGGCAACTCGGCCGCGAAGTTGATCTGTGACACCGAGTAGGGACCGCCGAAGGGAATCAGGCGCGCCGCGTTCGGATCCCCGGTGCCGCCGATCTGCCCGAACCCGGGCTCCTCGTTCTCGAACTGCGAGAAGGAACTGCCGACGTATTGCACCGTCAGGTTGGCGAAGAAGTCCTTGTCGCCCATGACCGGCAGCGTGTAGCCCACGCTCGCGGCCGCCTGCGTCTTGGGGGCCGTCGGCAGCCGGTTGCCGTCGGCAAGGCCGCCGACCACCACCGACGTGCCGTCCGGCAGCGTCGAGGTGACCGAGGAGGTGAGCTTCGCATCGATGTAGCTCGCCGACACACCGAAGTCCCAGTTGGCGTTGGGCCGTGCAAACAGCTCAAGTTCCCCGCCCACGCTGCGGGCGGTCGGCACGTTGAACACCACGCGCGAGGAGCAGGTACCGGCGGTCGTGGTCGCCTGCAGGTTCTTGATGTCCGCGTAGAAGGCGGCGACGTTGAGGGTGAGGCGGTGATCCAGCCACTGCGTCTTGGCGCCGATCTCGTAGTTCCAGGTCTTCTCGTCCTGCCAGTTCGGCTGGTTGCCGAACACCGCCTTGTCGGTCGCCGAACACAAGGGCAGGTTGATGGGATCGTTGATGCCTCCGAGGCGGAAGCCGCGCGAGGCCTGCGCATTGAACTGCACGTCCTCGGTCGCCTTGAAGCTCAGGATGACGCGCGGCGAGGTGCCGTTGGAGTTGGTGGATGCGGGGACCACGCCGGGCACCGGGGGGTTGGTCCCAGGCACGAAGGTTTCATCGGCGAACAAGCCGGCGAACAGCAGGTCCTTGTCCTCATCGAACTTGTAATAGCGCAGGCCGCCGGTGATGGCCCACTGTTGCGTGATGTTCCAGGTGGCTTCGCCGAACACGGCGTACTGCTTGAGCGTGTAGCGCAGGTCAGAATAGAACGGCGTGTCCGGCGGCGCATTTACGGCCGAACTCGGCACCCCGATGATCGCGTCGTAACCGGGAGTCGGCAGGTCCTGTCCGTAGTGGCGACCAATGTGCTGGAAGAACCCGCCCAGCAGCCACTGCACCGTCGTGCTGTTGCTGGAGGCGATGCGGATCTCCTCGGAAAGGGCATTGAGCGCCGTGCGGTCGTAGAGCGGCGAATTTACCCGCACGTCCTGCTGGATGTTGGGGTCGGCATTGCCCAGGATGTCGAACGTCACGCTGCCGGTGAGCTGCGTGGCATCACGCAGCACGCGCACCTTGCGGTCCGTGTAGGAGGTGATTGAGGTCAGCGTGGCCGGCCCGAAGGCATACTCGATCTTCAGGTCACCGAGCGTGAACTGGTCGAGCAGCCCTTCGCGCTGCTGCGTGTACTGCTCGAGGCTGCCGATCGTGACCGGCGCCACGGTGGTGTAGGGGTTGGCGAGAATGTTGTAGACATCCTGCCGCGGGAAGCCGTTGGTGGTGAGGTTCTGGTACACGATACGTGGCGTGATCGACAGCGCATCGGTCGGCCTGATGAGCACGGACAGGCGCACACCGCTGCGATCACCGTCGTTGACGTCCTTCTCCACGCCCCCGCCTGGCTGGAGCGCGTCGATGAATCCCGGCAGATGATGGTAGTAGACGACCAGGCGCGCCGCGGCGATGTCACCCAGGGGTATGTTGAGGGCGCCGCGCGCGGAACCACCCACATCCCCGTGCGACACTTCCTCGACGGAGCCGTCGGTGAAGGCCTCGAATTTGCCGAGCTGCGGCTGGCGCGTGATGTAACGCACCGTGCCTGATTCCGAGCCTGCTCCGAACAGTGTGCCCTGAGGACCGCGCAGCACCTCGAAGCGCTCGAGGTCAAAGAGCTCCAGGTCGGGGGTGAACAGTGCGATCGAGATCGGCGACTCATCCAGGTACACGCCGACCTGCTCCTTCACGCCCGGCTGGTCGCGGATGACCTGGCCGGAGCTGATGCCGCGGATCGCCATCTGGCTCTGCCCCGGACCTAAGTCCGCGATGGACAGGCCCGCAATGTTGCGCGCCAGGCCGACTATGTCCTGGGCGCCCGAGTTGACGATCTGACTCTGGCTGGTCGCGGAGACCGAGAACGGCACGTCCTGCAGGTTCTGGACGCGTTTCTGCGCGGTGACGACGACTTCCTGGATAACGCCCTGCTCGGCCTCCTGCGCCAGCGCAGCCAGAGGCAGTGCAGCCCCGGCGGCCGCGAGACAGGCAGAAAGGGTGCGGAGAAGACCTTGAGTGCTGCGAGCCATGTTGCTTCCTCCCAACAAGCCAGTGGCGCCGCTCAGGTCCCCAAGTCCGTGAATCGTTCCTGTTACTTTCCCCGACGGACAAGAGCGGAACTATAGTGAAGTCATAATACACATGAAGTTATATCAAGTGCCATGCGCGCGATGGCGCTGGTAACAATTCAACGCGATCGTTGTATGTCCGCGACAGGTGTTTTGAATACTTCCGCGCCCGAGGCCTGCAGCAGGCGGTGCGCCGGGATGCACAGGAAGTACACGGCAAGAAATGCCGCGACGCGCGCGAGCGTGACCTGAAACGCCGTGCCATCCCCGAGCCGCGGCGCCAGGAACCAGCCACTGCCCAACAACACGACGAGGACCGCAAAGTACGCCGCACCGACGCCGGTGAGCCTGAGGCGGCGGTGCGCACCGCGGGCGTACTGCATCCGGATGCGCAGGATGGCCATGGCCAGGATGAACAGCAGCGCCACGGCGCCGACCACGTTCGAGGTGTACATGGGGTGAGAGTTAACAGAGTTTAATCATTCGCCCACCGGCAGGACATCTTTGGCGGACTACCGTCGCAGCCTTATGCATGGCGCCATCACGATCGCGCGACTTTCCCCTTTGGTGCACGGATGGCTGGGCGGGCGGCTCATGGCGTGCGCCGTCGTTGCCCTGCTCAGCGCCTGCAACCTCGGCCCGCGCTATCAGTCCCGACGTCCCTCCGCCAGCCGTCTGGGCCACCGAGGATGCGGCGGCCGCGCGCCAGTGGCCGACGAGCGACTGGTGGCGCGGCTTTGGCTCGGACGATCTGAATTCATTCATCGCCCAGGCGCAACTGACCAACGATGACCTGCGGGCCGCGATCGCGCGCGTGCGTGAGGCCGATGCGCAGCGGCTCATCGCCCGCGCGCCGCTGTTGCCGGCAATCGGGGCGCAGGCGGACGCAATCCGCTCACGCGCGCCGGTCAGCGGCGGGGGCTTTGCCACCGGAAGTGATTTCAGGCCCTTCATCACCGCGAGCTACGAACTGGATTTCTGGGGGAAGAACCGTGCAGCACTGGAAGCGGCCACGGCCAATGCGCATGCCAGCCGCTACGATCGCACGACCATCGAGCTTGCGGTGATGGCGGGGGTCGCCACCAGCTACTTTCAGACCCTCGAGCTGCGTGACCGTCTCGCCATCGCCAACGCCAACCTCGAGAACGCCACCCACATCCTCAGCGGACTGCGACTCGAGCAGCGCGCGGGCACCGCCACCGCCCTCGACGTGGCGCAGCAGGAAACCGTCGCCGCCACCGTGAACGCCACGATTCCACCGCTCAAGCAGCAGCTGCGCCAGAGCCTGGACGCGCTGGCGATCCTGGTGGGCAGCATGCCGGAGGCGCTCGAGGTGACCCACGGCACGCTCGATGAAGTCAGCCAGCCGGATGTGCGCCCGGGGCTGCCGTCGCAGCTGCTGGCCCGGCGGCCCGACGTCGCCGCGGCCGAGTCGCAGTTGATCGCGGCCAACGCCGACATCGCCGCGGCGCGCGCCGCGTTCTTCCCGAGCATCTCCCTCACCGCCGCCGGCGGCTACGAGAGTTCGATGCTCGCGCACCTGCTGCGCCCGGCGAACCAGGTGTGGTCCCTCGGCGCCGGGGTGACGCAGCCGATCTTCCAGGGCGGAGCGCTGGTGGGCCAGTACCGCTTCTCCAAGTCGCGCTACGAGGAACTGCTCGCCGGCTACCACAAGGCGGTGATCTCCGCGTTCGCCAACGCGGAGGACGCGCTCATCGCCGTGCAGCAGAGCCGCGAGCTCATCGAGCGCCAGCGCGAGGCGGCCACGCAGGCCGAGCGGGCCTACCGGTTCGCGCAGGCGCAGATGCGTGCCGGCACCATCAGCGTGCTTACTCTTCTTAATACGCAGACGGCCCTGTTCAGTACCCGGGATGCCCTGGCGCAGGCGAAGTTTGCGCACCTGCAGGCCCTGGTGGCGCTCTATCAGGCGCTCGGCGGCGGCTGGCAGGCGGGCGACGCGGCATGAAGCAGCGCCGCATCATCATTGCCGTGGCGGCGCTGGCCGCGGTCGTGCTCGCGTGGCTGTGGCTGCGGCCGCAGGCGACGACGGCCGGCAACGCGCCGGCCCCGGTGGCGGTGGACGTGGCGACCGTGCAGCAGGCCGACGTGCCGGTGTACCTGGAAGGACTCGGCACCGTGCAGGCCTTCTACACGGTGACGGTGAGCGCCCGTGTCGACGGGCAGGTCGAGAAGATCGGCTTCACCGAAGGCCAGGACGTGAAGACGGGCGCGCTGCTCGCGCAGATCGACCCGCGCCCCTTCCAGGCCGCCCTCGGGGTTGCGGTCGCCACGCGCGACAAGGATCGGGCGGCGCTTGCGAACGCACATCTGGACCTGCAGCGCTATGAGCTGCTCGCGCCCGAGGACCTCGCCAGCAAGCAGACCGTCGATACGCAGAAGGCGCTGATCGCCCAGCTCACCGCGCAGCTCAAGAGCGACGCGGCGGCGATCGATAACGCCCGCACGCAGCTGGACTACACCAGCATCCGCTCCCCGATCGACGGGCGCACCGGCATCCGCCAGGTAGACCCGGGCAACAACGTACACGCCGCCGACTCCGCCGGGATCGTCGTGGTCACGCAGATCGAGCCCATCTCGGTGATCTTCAGCCTGCCCGAGGAGGCCTTCGCACGACTGAGCGCGGCGCTGCAGCGCGGCCCGGTGCCGGCGGTCGCGCTGTCACGCGACGGCCGCGAGCAACTCGACGAGGGCACCGTGGCCCTGATCGACAACCAGATCGACCAGACCACCGGTACGCTGCGCGTGAAGGCCACGCTGCCCAACCGGCAGCGCACCCTGTGGCCCGGTGAGTTCGTGAACATGCGCGTGCTGGCGCAGCTGCAGCGCCAGGTGCTCACCATTCCCGCGAGCGCCATCGAGCGCGGACCCGACGGCTTATTCACCTACCGGGTGCAGGCGGACTCGAGCGTCGCCGTCGCCCCCATCACGACCGGCGCGACCAGCAACGACGTGGTGGTCGTGGAGAGCGGCCTCAAGGCGGGCGAGCGCGTGGTGGCCAGCAACCAGTATCGCCTGCAGCCCGGCGCCCGCATCCGTGCGAACAGCGCGCGCGCGGCCAGCGGGCCGGCGGGCAGCAGGACGCCCGCGGGCGCGCCGTGAACATCTCCCGGCCCTTCATCGAGCGCCCGGTCGCCACCACGCTGTTGATGGCGGGGCTGTTTCTGGTGGGGCTGGCCGCGTTTCCCTTCCTGCCCGTCGCACCCCTGCCGCAGGTCGACTTCCCGACGATTCTGGTGAGCGCCTCGCTGCCGGGCGCGAGCCCGGAAATCATGGCGTCCTCGGTGGCGCAGCCCCTGGAAACCCAGTTCGCGCAGATCTCCGGCGTCTCGCAGATGACCTCCAGCAGCGTGCTCGGCAGCTCGCAGATCACGCTGCAGTTCAACCTCGACCGCAACATCGACGCGGCCGCGCAGGACGTGCAGTCCGCGATCGACGCGGCCGGCGGCCAGCTGCCGAAGAACCTGCCGGCGCCGCCAGCCTACCGCAAGGTCAACCCGGCCGATTCCGCGATCCTGATCCTGGCGGTGCACTCGGATGTCATGCCGGTCACGCAGGTGGATGACTACGCGGAGACGGTGATCGCGCAGCAGCTCTCGCAGCTGCCGGGCATTGCGCAGGTGAGCGTCGGCGGCCAGCAGAAGCCTGCGGTGCGCGTGCAGATCGACCCGGTGAAGCTCGCCGCGGTGGGGCTGCAGCTGGAGGACGTGGCGAGTCTCATAACGAACGCCTCGGTGGATGCTCCGCAGGGGGCGATCACCGGGCCGACCCGCAACTTCACCATCTACGACAACGACCAGCTGCTGAAGGCCGCGCCCTGGAACGACGTCATCATCGCCTACCGCAAGGGGGCGCCGATCCGCATCCGCGACGTCGGCGTGGCGGTCGACGGTCCCGAGAACTCGCAGGTGCGCGGCTTCCAGAATGGCAAGACCGGCATTCTGCTGCTGGTCTACAAGCAGCCCGGCACCAACGTGATCGATGCGGTCAGGAGCGTGAAGGCCACCCTGCCGCGCGTCATGAACTCCGTGCCGCCGTCGCTCAAGGTTGACCAGGTCATCGACCGCACCACCACCATCCAGGCCTCCGTGAAGGATGTGGAGTTCTCACTGATGCTCGCCATCGTGCTGGTGGTGCTCGTGATCTTCCTGTTCCTGCGCAGCTTCTGGGCCACGGCCATCCCCGGGGTGACGGTGCCGCTGGCGCTGCTCGGCACCGCGGCACTCATGTACGCCGTGGGCTACAGCCTCGACAACCTCTCCCTGATGGCGCTCACCATCGCGGTCGGCTTCGTGGTCGACGATGCGATCGTCATGCTCGAGAACATCTACCGTCACATCGAGGACGGCCTGAGCCCGTACGAGGCCGCGATCAAGGGCTCGGCCGAGATCGGCTTCACGATTCTCTCCATCAGCATCTCGCTGGTGGCGGTGTTCATCCCGCTGTTGCTCATGAGCGGCATCGTCGGACGACTGTTCCGTGAGTTCGCCGTCACGGTGACGATGACGATCGCTGTTTCGGCGGTGGTGGCGCTCACACTCTCCCCCATGATGTGCGCCCTGTTCCTGCGCGATGCGAAGCAGGCGCGGCACGGCCGCTTCTACCACACCCTCGAGCGCGGCCTGCAGTGGCTGGTGGACCACTACACCCGCGGGCTCGACTTCGTGCTCGCTCATCAGCGCGCCACCATGCTCACCTTCGTCGCGACGGTCGCGGCGGCCGTCGTGCTGTATGTGTTCGTCCCCAAGGGTTTCTTCCCGCAGCAGGACACCGGCATCATCCAGGGACTCACCGACGCACCCCAGGACGTGTCGTTCGTGGAAATGGTGCGCCTGGAGAAACGCATCACCGAGGTACTGGCCAGCGATCCCGGCGTCGCCACCTGGGGCGCATTTGTCGGCGGCGGCCGGCCGCTGAACAACGGCTTCGTCATCCTCGGGCTGAAGCCGCGCGACGCGCGCGACGCCAGCGCGGACCAGATCATCGACCGGCTGCGCAAGAAGGTGGCGCAGGTGCCCGGCGGCACGGTGTTCCTGCAGGCCTCGCAGGACCTGAACGTCGGCGGACGGCTGACGCGCACGCAGTACCAGTACACGCTGCAGGACGCGAACCTCGAGGAGCTCAACAGCTGGGCGCCGCGCATGCTGGAGGAGCTCAAGAAGCTGCCGCAGCTGCGTGACGTGGCGTCCGACCAGCAAAGCAGCAGCAGCAAGCTCGCGCTGGTGATCAACCGCGACCAGGCGGCGCGCTTTGGCATCCAGCCGGCGCTCATCGACAACACGCTCTACGATGCCTTCGGTCAGCGCCAGGTGACGCAGTACTTCACGCAGCTGGCGAGCTACCACGTGGTGCTGGAGGTTTCCCCGGCACTGCTCGGCGACCCCGGCTCGCTCAACAAGATCTACATCAAGTCCCCGCTCACCGGCCAGCAGGTGCCGCTGTCGGCGTTCGTGACCTACGACACCGACCACACCAGCTACCTCTCCATCAACCACCAGGGGCAGTTTCCCGCCGTGACCCTGTCCTTCAACCTGGCCCCCGGAGTCGCCCTCGGGGATGCGGTGGCGGCGATCCAGAAGACGGCGGCGACCATCCGCATGCCGGGAGCCATTCAGGGCACGTTCCAGGGGACCGCACAGGCGTTCCAGGCCTCACTGAAGACCGCGCCCTACCTGATCCTCGCCGCGCTGCTCGCGGTCTACATCATCCTGGGCGTGCTCTATGAGAGCTACATCCACCCGCTGACGATTCTCTCGACGCTGCCCTCGGCCGGCGTCGGGGCGCTGCTCATGCTGATGCTGTTTCACTTCGACCTGTCGGTGGTGGGCCTCATCGGCATCATCCTGCTGATCGGCATCGTGAAAAAGAACGGCATCATGATGGTGGACTTCGCCATCCACGCCGAGCGCGCAGAGCACCTGAGCCCGGAAGCGGCCATCCGCAGGGCCTGCCTGCTGCGCTTCCGGCCGATCATGATGACCACCATGGCGGCGCTGCTGGGCGCGCTGCCGCTCATGCTGGGCCGCGGCACCGGCTCGGAGCTGCGCCAGCCACTCGGCTATACAATGGTGGGGGGCCTGATCCTCAGCCAGATACTGACCTTGTTCACAACTCCGGTGATCTACCTGTACCTCGACCGTCTGGTCGTGCGCTGGGCACGCAAGCATCCGCAGGCGCAGGGCACGGGAATGCAGCCGGCGCCGCAGGCAGTGTCGTGAAGATCCTGATCGTCGAGGATAACGAGCGCGTCGCGCGCTTCGTCACGCGCGGGTTGCGCGAGGCGGGACACACCGTCGAGCACGCCGACAATGGCCGCGACGGCATGTTCAGCGCCGCCAGCGAACCGTACGACGTCATCGTCATGGACCGCATGCTGCCGGGTAACATCGACGGCCTCGGCATCATCGCGGCGCTGCGCAAATCCGGCAACCGCACGCCGATCCTGATCCTCAGCGCACTCAACGACGTGGACGAGCGCATCCGCGGACTACGCAGCGGCGGTGATGACTATCTGACCAAGCCCTTCGCCTTCGGCGAACTCTTGGCCCGCGTCGACGCGCTCGGGCGACGCTCGGTGGAGGGCGGCGCGCAGCGCGTGCTGCAGGTGGGTGACCTGCACATGGACCTGCTGTCCCGGCGCGTGACGCGCGGCAGCCGCACCGTCACCCTGCAGCCGCGCGAGTTCAAGCTGCTGGAATACCTGATGCGCCACGCCAACCAGGTGGTGACGCGCACCATGCTGCTGGAGGCGGTGTGGGACTATAACTTCGATCCGCAGACCAACGTGGTCGACGTACACATCAGCAAGCTGCGCCAGAAGCTGGAACTCGACGCCGAGCGCCCGCTGCTGCGCACGGTGCGCAACGCCGGCTACATGATGTGCGAGCATGACTAGACTCATCCGCTCCTCCGCCCTCGCCTGGGCACTCGGCTACGTGCTCATGGGGCTGGCGGCGCTCGCCGCGTTCGCGATCCCGCTCTGGTATGCCTGGAACGTGACCATCTTTGCCGGTCGCGAGGAACTGCTGCGCGATGACACCCAGCGCCTGAGGAGCGTGTTCGCGCACGAGGGGGTCGAGGGATTGACGGCGCACATCAATGCGCGCGTCGCCATGCAGATCGCCGGCGAACGCACGCTGCTGCTGACGGACGCCCGCTACCGGCCGCTGGCCGGCAATCTGGCCTCCTGGCCGCGCGGCGTCCAGTCCCGGCCCGGCACCAACGCGATTCTGGCGGACCTTCCCGGGCAGCCGGCGCGCACGCTGTTCATCGAGACGCTGCTGCCGGGGGACTACCACCTCTTGGTGGGGCGCGACCTGGCGCGCTTCGTGCCGCTCGAGCAGCGCTTCACCTGGGGCCTCATCACCGCGGTGACGTTCCTGTTCGTCGTGGGGGTGCTGGGTGCGTTCCTCATCCGCCGCGCGCTGCTGGCACGCGTACAGGGAATCGGCCAGACGGTCGCGGCCATCATGCAGGGCGATCTGCGTCACCGCCTCCCGGTCGGCGGCTCCGAAGAGTTCGCGACCCTGTCGCGCACCCTCAACGGCATGCTCGACCACATCGAGCACCTGATCTCCGGGATCAGCAATGTTTCCAACTCCATCGCCCACGACCTGCGCACGCCGCTCGCGGAGCTGCGGGCACGTCTCGAGGAAATTGCGCTCACCCGCCCGCCGGCGGCGGAGACCTTCGCCGAGATCGAGGCCGCGGTGGCCGACGTGGACCGCGTGATGCGCATGTTCAACGCGCTGCTGCGGCTGGCGGAGATCGACTCGGGCGCGCGCCGCTCCGGATTCGTGCGCGTCGACGCCGCCGCCGTCGCCGCCGAGGTCGTGGAGTACTACGAACCGGCTGCCGAGCAGAAGGGCGTCGTGTTTTCGTTCGAGACCGACGGGCAGGCCTCCGTGACGGGCGACCCGGTGCTGCTCGCGCAGGCGGTCAGCAATCTCATCGACAACTCCCTCAAGTGCGTCGCCGAGCACGGTGCCATCCGCGTGCGCGTCGGCCAGCGTGTGGACGGCGCGGTCGAGATCGCCGTCGCCGATGACGGCCCGGGGATTCCCGATGCCGACAAGCCCAAGGCCACGGAACGCTTCTTCCGCGGCGACGCCAGCCGCGGCACACCCGGAGTGGGACTCGGCCTGAGCATCGTGGACGCGGTCGCCAGGCTGCACGGCGGTGTGCTGCAGCTGCTCGATAATCACCCGGGGCTGCGCGCGCAGATGGTGTTGCCGCTGGCCGCGTAGCCCCGCGTCAGCGGGTCGTGGCATTCCCGAGCCTGCGCTCTCCTTCGACCGGGACCGCCGCGTGCGCCCGCTCGCGCGCACGGGCGGCCCGTGCGTCTCAGGGTCGCGCGGTCGAATCGAGGAAGGTGTCGAGATCGCGCTTCATCTTCGCGATCGAGGCCGGGTGCACGTACATCATGTGGCCCGCCTCGTAGTACTTCATCGAGATGCGCGCGCTCACCTCGGGCGGCACGCCGAGATGGCTCATGACGTACTCGGTCGCCGAGAAGGGCGTCGCCAGGTCGTAGTAGCCGTTGAGTACCAGCACCTTGAGATTGGGGTCCTTCACCAGCGCCTCGGCCAGATCGACGCCACTGTTGACGATCGGCTGCTCACCCCGGGCCGTGTTGTGAGTCCACTTCCACTTGTCGCCGATGGCGAAGTTGGTGGTGCGGTAGGTGCTGCCCTGCCCGAACTTCAGTTCACCGTGGTAATAGTCGAGGAAGGTCGCGGCGTAGGCGGCTGCGATCGCCGAGGACTGCGGGTCATAGTCAGCGTTCTTCTCCAGCGGGTCCCAGGTCGGACCGACGAAACGCCCGTCCAGGCGGCCCACCGTCTTGCGCTGCGAGCGCATCAGTTCCTGGCCGAAAGCAACCTCGGATACCCGCAGGTTCGCAGCCTTCAGGTAATCGACCGACAGCCCGGTGTAGTCGTGCATCTTCTGCGCCACCGCATCAAGCTCGGCTGCACTCAGGCCATCGCCCTTGGCCAGCGCGGCGGCGAGCGGCCCCGCCGAGTAGGCGCGCAC
>Ga0163162_10005864_pt1 | contig 11888 bp, 12 predicted proteins | sample S55metaG_FD_115310 | JGI IMG/M metagenome (GOLD analysis project Ga0163162, IMG submission 115310) | Switchgrass rhizosphere microbial communities from Kellogg Biological Station, Michigan, USA - S5-5 metaG | ecosystem: Host-associated > Plants > Roots > Rhizosphere > Soil | place: USA...
TATATCGGTGGCCCCCGAAGTTTCTGAAAGATGCCTGAACGAGTTGGGGATCTGTTTCATGTTCGCGCCGATGTATCACTCAGCGACGGCGCGCGTCGCGGCGATTCGGCGCGAACTCGGCGTGCAGACTACATTCAACTTTCTGGGTCCGCTCACCAACCCGGCCGGTGCGCCGCGACAAATCATCGGCGTTTCGGATCGCGAGAAAGTCGAACCGCTGGCGCGCGCACTGTCGCTGCTGGGAACTGAGCGCGCCTGGGTGGTGCATGGAGCTGACGGGCTCGATGAAATCACTATTGCTGAAAAAACCTTCGTCGCCGAAGCACTCAAGAGCGCCGTTCGCACATTCGAGGTTTCCACAGGGGACTTTGGTGTCGACAGTACACCTCTCGATGGGTTAAGCGGTGGCGACGCTGAGGCCAATGCGAAGATAATTCGCGAGGTGCTGAAAGGAAACCGTCGGGACGCGGGGCGGCTCTTGGTATTAGTCAACGCGGCGGCAGCGTTGCATGTGGGCGGAATCGCTGCTGACGTTAAGGAAGGAATGAAACTCGCAGAAGAAAGCATCGATAGCGGCTTAGCAGCTGAGAAACTGAACGAGTTGATTAGAGTTACTACGGGCGAAGCGTGAGTGTCGTCGGCAATGGATTTTCTGTCGGAGATTATCGAGGTTAAGCGACAACGCGTAGCGGCGGCAAAGGCGCGCTTGCCGGTGGAGCTTGTGCGCGCAGAAGCCCTCGCCCGCGTCAAAGGCCCGCGTCGGCTGGTCTCCGCGTTAAGTGATCGAAGCCGCCCGAACATTATTGCAGAATTCAAGCGACGCTCACCGTCCAAGGGGAAAATCAACGAACACGCTGAGCCCGAAACGATCGCGGCGATGTACGAATCAGGTGGCGCTGCCGCGATCTCCGTATTGACCGAAGAAGATTACTTCGACGGATCGTTGCACGACTTGCGAAGGATCCGCATGACGACTTCCCTCCCCATCCTGCGCAAGGATTTCATTTTCGACGAGTATCAGGTTTACGAAACGGCTGTCGCGCACGCGGACGCGCTGCTGCTGATCGTGGCTGCGCTTAACGATGAAACGCTTACGCGACTGCGTGCGATTGCGGAGGACGAATTGGGTCTCGATGCGCTTGTTGAGGTCCATACAAAGCCGGAACTCGATCGCGCGATCAAATGCGGCGCGCGATTGATCGGCGTTAATAATCGGAACCTGCACACATTTGAGGTCTCAACCGACACATCAACGCTCCTCGCGCGCGGTGCGCCGCCTGATGCGATTCTCATTAGCGAAAGCGGCCTAACACCGGAAGAAGTTTGCCGGCTTCGCGGAGTTGGATACAAAGGCTTCTTAGTAGGTGAAGCTTTCATGCGCGCCGCAGATCCGATTCAGGCCGTGCGTGATTTCATCGGCACACCTGAGCCATTGGCGTCTCGGACCGTGTTCACAAAGATTTGTGGGATCACGAATCTCGACGATGCGCGCGCAGCGATCGACGCCGGCGCCGACATGCTCGGATTCAACTTTTATGACCGCAGTCCGAGATTCATCGAACCCGATGCGGCGCGGGACATCATTGACACGATTCGCACAACCGGCGACTCTCAATCGGCGAAACTCGTCGGCGTATTTGTCAACGAATCGATCAAACACGTCGTTCGCGTCGCTACCGAGAATGAGTTGGACGGAATTCAGCTTCACGGTGACGAAGGCGTTGAGTTTTGTGCCGAGCTCAAAAGCGGATCATTCAAGCCTTTTGTGATAAAGGCCATCAACGGCCAGCAATCGTTCGACCTTGCTAGTTTTGAGCAATACGCCGTCGATGCGTTCATGTTTGATGCGTACGATCCAAAATTGCGCGGCGGCACGGGTCGAACGTCCGACTGGACGATGGCGCGTAAAGCAGCGAGGAGACTACCGCGCGTCTTTCTCGCCGGCGGACTCTCGCCGGAAAATGTGGGCGACGCAATTGCAACCGTGAGGCCGTACGCCGTCGATGCATGCAGCCGCCTCGAGAGTTCGCCGGGGAAAAAGGACCATGCGCTAGTGAGACAGTTTGTCGCGGCGGTACGGGCGAGTAAACTGCAGCCTGAATCTGAGGCCAAGTAGCGCAGTAGGAACACCTTGTCACAGCTTATAGACGCACCACCAACCAAGTCTGCACCCGCCAGGATGCCCAGCGAGGTTGCGGAAGCTCCGTCTGCGCGCGCACTTGCGGCTTTCAGTTTGAGAAAGTCATACGGTCGTCGACGCGTGGTCGACGATGTCACCTTGCACGTTGAGCCCGGCGAAGTCGTTGGGTTGCTTGGAGCGAATGGCGCCGGTAAGACGACGACCTTTTACATGATCGTCGGCTTGGAAGCTCCCGAAGCTGGGCGTATCCGGCTCGCGGATGAAGACATTACTCGGCTGCCGATGTATCTGCGCGCGCGACTGGGCGTTGGTTACCTGCCGCAAGAGCCCTCGGTATTTCGCAAGCTAACGGTCGCCGAGAATCTGCTCGCTGTCCTGGAGACGATGGGACTGCGTCGCCGCGAACAATTGAAACGTGTTGAAGAATTGCTTCAGGAGTTCGGCATCGAGCAAGTGCGCAACACGCGCGGAGAATCTTTGTCCGGCGGTGAACGCCGCCGTACCGAAATCGCGCGCGCCCTGGCGACCGAACCGCAATTCATTCTGCTTGACGAACCGTTTGCCGGAATTGACCCGAAAGCGATAGATGACATTCAGAATGTCATTCTCTACCTGCGCAACCGCGGCATTGGAATCCTGGTCACCGATCACAATGTGCGCGAAACTCTGGGCGTCACAAATCGAGCCTACATCATGGCTGAGGAAAGAATATTTCGCTCGGGCGCACCACGCGACTTGACAGAAGATACTGAAGTGCGAAGGCTTTATCTCGGTGAAAAATTTCGCATGTAACTTAACGCGCCTTTGTTGCACGATTGAGTTATAATCCCTCCACGCGGGAATCCCGCAACGCAACCCCCGGCAGTTAGTGAGCAAATTCACCGACTATGTCAGTTAGGTTAACCACCAGTCTTTCACAACGTCTCGTACTGACGCCTCAGTTGCGCCAGCGCATCGAGATGTTGCAGATGACTTCGCTCGAACTGACCGATTTGATTCAGCAGCAACTTAACGAAAACCCAGTGCTCGAAGAAGTCGCGACGCAGGAGGAGGCGCGCGAGCTGGCCGAGAAGATTCTCGATCACATGGCGAGCGGCGGCGACTTGGACAATTTGCCCGCGCAACCAGTCGAAGGCTCCGCTCCAGAGCCGGGATCGCCAGCGTCGAATGGCGCGGGCGAAGCAGAAGCTACATTCGCCGAAACCGAAACTGAATTCACTGCGGGCAACGAAGCTGACGGAGATGTGGAAGTAGCTGCTAATGAAAGCGGCGAAGAAGCGGCCACAGACACAGAAGCGTCGCGCGACTCATTTGAAGAAGTCGACTTTGGTCGCGAGTTTCAAGACTATCTCGACCCTGGGTACAAGACGCAGGAATTCGAATACAAAGAAGACGCGCCGACGTTCGAACAGTTTCTTACCAGGCCACCTTCACTGGCCGACCATCTTGAGTGGCAACTTCACATGGACTGCGGGGAAGGTGAAGTATGCGACGCGGCCGAAGCGGTTATCGGAAATCTCGACCAGGATGGCCGGCTGAACGCGACGAATGAAGAGATCGCCGCGCAAAGCGGCTGGTCCGAAGAAGTTGTCGAACGAGCGCGGCAACTCGTCATGAGGCTCGAGCCCGTCGGTTGTGGCGCCCGCGATGTGCGCGAATCCCTCCTCGTGCAACTTGAAACTCGCGGCGAGAGTGAGCGTTTGGCGACACGCTTGATCAGCGAACATCTCGAGAGCTTACAGCAGCACAAACTGCCACATTTGGCGAAACAAACCGGCGTCGACATCGAGACGTTGGCCGCTGAACTCCAATTCATTCGCACGCTTGACCCTTATCCGGGTCGGCGGTATTCATCGGAAGAACCGATTCTCATCTCTCCGGAGATTTACATTGAAAAGCTGGATGAGAACGGTGATTACGTAATTTATTTTGCCGATGACGGTAGTCCGCGTCTGCGCATTAGCCCGAGCTACCAGCAGATGCTTTCGCAAGGGGTGACGAAAGAGACGCGCGACTTCATCAAGGACAAAATGCGTTCGGCCGTCGATCTTCTCCGCAACATCGAACATCGCCGGCAAACGATCTATCGCGTGGTTGAATCGATCGTGCAACGCCAGAAAGAATTTCTCGATCACGGCGTGCAATATATCAAGCCGATGATGCTGAAAGACATCGCCGAAGACATCGGCATGCACTTGTCGACCGTCTCGCGCGTGGTCAATCGCAAATACGCGCACACGCCTCAAGGTGTGATTGAACTGCGCCGCTTCTTCACCGAAGGCATGTTGAATGAAGAAGGCGAAGAGGTTTCAACCCGAATTATCAAGCTTAAGATCAAAAAATTGATAGAAGAAGAAGACTCTCACAACCCAATTACCGACGATCAAGTGGTAAAAATTCTTGTGAAAGATGGAATTAAACTTTCACGCAGAACAGTCGCAAAATATCGCGATCAGATGAACATCCCGGGTTCGCGGGAACGCCGGGCGGTTGTTTGATAAAAATCCGTCGACGCTTCCACGGCCGGAACCCTCCCATCCGTTCTAGCGTGCGATGTCAGGAGGACCGAAACAGCATGACGTTTGAATACACCGGACGCCACGTTGAGGTAACCCCAGCAATTCGTCGCCATGTCGAGGAGCAATTCACAAAACTAGACAACATTTTCAATGGCACAGAACCGCGCGTGCATGTGATTCTCGAAGTCGAGAAAAACCGTCAAATCGGCGAAATCATTGTGCACTGGCGTGATCATACCTTGACCGCTACTGACACGAATGCCGATATGTACATGGCATTGACGCGGGCGGTCGACAAGATCCAAAAACAGGCGGTCAAGCTTAAGAAACGAATCATCGACCGCAAACAACACGCGCGCAAGACTTCCGCCGTCGCGCCGAATCCCGACGGCCACCTTGAAGCCACGCCACCGCCGGTGCGCATCATTCCCGCGCGGCGTTACTCAGTGAAACCGATGACTGCGGAAGAGGCGGCGCTCGATTTGACCGATAAGACCGACCAATTCGTCGTCTTCCGCGACTCTGACACAAATCGACTAGGAGTGCTGTATAAGCGTCACGACGGAAACTTTGGGTTGATCGAGCCGTAATGGCCCCTTAATTGAATTCATAGAAGGAGCGAATCAAGAGGATCTCGCTCCTTTTTTTTGTGCTTGAGTTGGATGGCAGTTCGAACTACATTGGTCGCTCTGGTCGCGAATGAGACGCAAAAGCGCTAAACAATCTCACGGCAGTTCTCCTGATGTGGTGATCATCACGGGCCTAAGCGGTTCCGGCATGACGTCGGCGACAAACGCGTTTGAAGACCTCGGCTACTTTTGCGTCGACAACATTCCGCTGACCTTGCTTCCGACGTTTGCTCGACTCGTTCAAGCCCGCGATGGCGATAGTAGCCGAATCGATCGTGCCGCTTTAGTCATCAGTTTTCGCGAGGGCCGCTTTCTTGACGACTTTGCCAAACAACTGCGCAGTCTGCGCAAACGCGGATTGACTGTGTCAGTTCTTTTCTTCGAAGCCGCTGACGAAATTCTTGCACGGCGATTCCGGGAAACCAGGCGCCCGCATCCCGCTGAACGCGGCAAAGGGCTTGCTGACGCGATCCGCAAGGAACGAGCAGCAATGAAACGAATGCGCGCGCTCGCTGATGAAGTCATCGACACGTCCGATCATAATGTTCATTCGCTTCGTAAACTCCTGTTGGACCGATTTAAGGCATCCGATGGCGACGTACCAATGCGCGTGCAGGTCCTCAGCTTCGGGCACAAGTTCGGACCGCCGCGAGAGATGGAACTCCTCTTCGATGTTCGTCATTTGCCGAACCCGTATTTCATCGCAGAGTTGAAAGATCTGCCCGGGAACGACCAGCGCGTCGTAACCTATTTGAAGTCACAACCGGAAGTCGAAGAGACCGTTAAGCGTTTCACCGACCTCCTCAACTATCTTTTGCCGCAATACCGGCGCGAAGGAAAATCGTATCTCACGGTTGGAATCGGTTGTACCGGTGGGCGCCATCGATCGGTGATGATTGCGAACGAACTCACGTCCCGGCTGCGGCGCGCGGGGTTCGATGCCCGCGCAGTACATCGCGATGTCGGCCACGCCAAATCTTAGCGCTCGATGAAAGTAATCAATTCGAAGAATCAACCACCGCCGCCTTTAGTTGGAGGCGTGATTGTGTCGCACGCACATCTGGGAAGTGAGTTTCTCGCCGCTGCTGAGATGATCCTCGGCAGGCACCTTCCCCATATCACCTCTGCGTCGATCGACTGGCATGACGATGTCGATGCTGCCCGTCATGAGTTGGAGCGCGCCATCGCGCGAGTGTCACAGGGCCAGGGAGTGCTGCTGATTACCGACATGTTCGGCGGCGCTCCGACGGATGTTGCTTCGATGTTCCTCGACGATGCATCGGTAGAGGTTGTCTCCGGTGTCAATCTCCCAATGGTGCTCAAACTTGCAGAGCAGGAACCCGGCGCCTCTTTGACAGCGGTAGCGAAAGCTGTTCGCGATAGTGGCACTGATGGAATTCAACTCGCAGGTGAACTGCTGCCGCGTTCACGCGTTTAATTCACCGCCTCTATCTCCCAAAAAGAATCGGTCTTATTTTCTGAAATCGTCCCGTTTTCGACATTTATCCACCTTGAGAAGCCCGTAAACTATGCAGGCGGCCGATTCGTCATCGTTGCCCGACGCCGAATCTGGCTTCAGGTCAGTGGATTGAGTGTCACCATGAAAAAGCTCTCTTTCGCCTTACCTTTTCTTCTAGCCGTTGTTTCAGCGGCCGCCCAAAATCAAGTACGACCTCGAATTGCCAGCGCGATCCCACGCGCTGAAGAGAATCAGAGCACTCCATCACGCGTTCGGACCGTAACGCCGCGCGGCTCCGACGGCAGCGATTCGCAAAGCGCGAATACATCAAAGTCGACATGGGGAGATTCGGCCATCGCACCGAAAGTAACACCGCCAGTTGTCGCTCAAGGGCCTGCGCCAGGGATAACGAATATTCAGAAGGGCATACAGCCGCTGCGGCTTGTGAAACCAACGAGCCTGAACCTCAACCCTGGCAACTCGCCTGATCTGCGTTCGGCGCATGCTGCGGCGCCAACGCAAATCTATCGAATCGGAGCAGGTGATGTTCTGGACATTCGACTGACGAACATGGTGACGCACGAGTCGACCTTGTTCACAGTCATGAAGAACGGCCAACTCGAATATCCGTTATTGTCGGCTCCCATACCGGTTGCCGGACTCACGGCAGACGAAGTGGCGCGACGCCTAAGCACCGCAATCCGCGTTCTGCAAAATCCGCGCGTAAGCGTCAACGTGCGGGATTATGCAAGTCACACCATACTCATCAATGGCGCGGTTGATAATCCCGGTCGCAAAGCTTTGCGAAGCGAAGCGATACCGCTGTTCGCATTGTTGGCCGAAGCGTTGCCACGTGCGGATGCAACAACCGCGACGCTCAATCGAAACGGGAAAGAGACCACCTTCTCGCTGGCAAATAACAGTGACCTGTCTACGCTGGTGATGTCTGGCGACGTCGTCAAAATCTCTTCGCCGGCGAAAGAATTTATCTACGTTGGCGGGGACGTCGCTGCGCCTGGCGAAAAAGAATTTCGCGCCGGCATTACCTTGACTCAGGCGTTGCTGGCATCAGGCGGCGCAAGAAACCCGAAAGTTACGATCGCCAAACGCAGTGCCGACGGTTTACTCAACACGCGCGAATACGACTTACAGCAAATCAATCAAGGGAAAGCTCCGGATCCGGTCCTTGAGGCTGGCGACCGAATCGAGGTAAAGCGTGCCTTGTGATAATCTTGCGCCGCATGCGAGCCGATTAAGAGGTGGCACGCGCGCGTGTCACCTTTTTTGTGCGCGCTCGCGCCGCAAGATTCAATGAGTCGCCTTTCGCGGACAACATTCGTACAACTGCTAATCGGGAAATCGATCTGCGAGGCTTTAGTGGTCACCGCGGTTGCTGCCGGATTGTTTCTGGCGACGACGAATCCCGCGCTGCGCGGTTGGTTGGATCGTGCCGACGGGCAGACGATTTCCGGATGGGCCGTTGACAACAATAATCCGGGCCGGCGCGTAGAGGTGCAACTCTTTATCGATGACAGGTTCGTCGAGCAAAGAAGCGCCAACCAGCCGCGACCTGATGTCCATCAAGCGAATCGCGCCGCGGATGATTGGCACGGATTCGTCTTCGCCACGCCGCAACTAGCCGCCGGAGAACATGAGGCGAAGGTTTATGTTCTCCACAGCGGCGCTTCTTCGTCCCGGCGCACGTTACAAATCATCGGCAATCCGATCAGATTCAGGAGTGATGTTTTACAGTGACAGTGGACGTGACAACCAGACCTGGCGAGACTGCCGATAGAAATCAATTGCGGTTCACTGACCGGTCGTTGGCGGGTTGGGAGATTGCGTCTGTAGTCTCATCGATCGTGATTGCTGAGTGGATGGCGGCGACCGCTGCCGGATACAGCAAGGCAATCATTGCGGTTCCAGTCGCGCTCGCAATTGTCGTAGTCATTCTTTCGCAGCGCCTCAGAAGCGAGTCGTTGCGCGAGATTGGCTTTCGATTCGATAATTTTTGGCGAGCGCTTTCCCTGCTGGCCGCACCCGTAGTCGTGACTGCTTTCCTGTGTGTGGTCGTAGGTTGGAAGTTAGGCACACCGGTTAACTTTCTGCGGTGGCATCCAAATCGGTATCTGGCGCTGCAGTTCGCCGTCGGTTTTGGTTGGGCACTGGCTCAGCAATATGTTCTCCAGGGATTTGTAAATCGTCGAGCGATGGTCTTAATGGGACGCGGGTGGCAGAGCGTATTGATCGTGGCAGCGGTCTTTGGCCTGCTTCATCTTCCCAACATCACGATTGCCGCTATTACCTTCGTGGGCGGCCTCATCTGGGCGGCCGCCTATCAACGTGTGCCAAACCTGTTTGCGCTGGCGATCACGCATTCGGTGATGACCTGGTTCATTGTTTCCACTCTTCCAGCAACGGCTCTGCACCATCTGCGCGTGGGATTGGGCTATTTCTTCTGAATAATTCCGCGAGCAAAGAGACTTGGACTGACGACAAACGCGCTGTCGTGTTGAACAATGGTTTGCTATAATCCTTTCGGCCTTGCAAGGAGAGCAAGTCGGGCGGTCGCTGCTTTGTTCTTGGATTTCAAATCTCAAATTTGAGATCTCAGACGAAGGAGAGGAAAGTCCGAACACCACAGGGCAGCGAGCCCGCTAACGGCGGGGCGCCAGTTTCAAATCTCGATTTTCAAATTTGAAATTTCAGAGGAGAAACGCGGCGACGACAAGTGCAACAGAAAACAAACCAGCCTCGGTTTGATTTGAGATTTCGGATTGAGATCTCAGATTCAAACCAGGTGATGGGTGAAACGGTGCGGCCGAAAGGCTAATCTCAGATTTGAAATTTCAGATTTGAGACGAGTAAGAGCGCACCGGCGCGCGTGGCGACATGCGCGGCCAGGCAAACTCCTCGCGGTGCAAGACCAAATAGGAAGGCATGAGATCTCAGATTTGAGATTTCAAAAGAGCTGCCCGCTCGAAGCCTTCGGGTAGGTCGCTTGATCCAATCGGTAACGGTTGGGCTAGAGGAATGATCGCCACTCCGATTAAATCGGAGGACAAAATTCGGCTTACAGACTTGCTCTCATTGCGCGGCCCTTAAAATTCTCATCGAATGCTTTAGTGCGGTTTCCAACGTTCCATTAACCCCCTAAAGGAGCTGAAAAGAAAAATGGCGAATCGCAAAGGCGTCTTCATCGGAGCTTACGTTCCCAACGACCTAAAAGAGTCTCTGCGCCGAAAAGCAGCCGCCGAGCATCGGACGCTTTCGCAGGAGATCACGCGAATTCTCACCGAAGCGGTTCACGGTAAGACGCTTCCGCCGGGCAGTATCGATCGTCGCGCGCCAAATTCGCCGTCACGACGGCGGACGACAGATCCCCACCCGCGCCGGCGAAAGGACGATTTGCCGTAAGTTCCGCTCAACGCTGCTGCATCCAGGACCTTTGCTTAAAGTCGTCTTAATTCTCGGACTACTCATCATCCTCGCCCTGCTGGTGTACCGAGCGCTCCGGCCGTACCTCAAACTAATTTGGCAATTCGTTCAAGCCGTTCGCTATTTTCAACAGCCTCATCCAAAACCACCTTCTCGGAGCGAAGGTGAAAGACTCGTAAAATGCGCCGCATGCGACACATGGATTCCTGAGGGCCGCGCGCTCCATGCGAATATGAATGATTATTGTTCTCGAGCGTGTCTGGAACAGGACGGAGCTCGAGCGCGCAAGGCGGGATGATGAGGCCTTCAGCTTTTTGTCGCAGCTTCTTCGGGTAACAGATTCCCCGAATCGTGAATTGCGCGTCTCGTATCTGTGAGAAGCAATATGATCGTCCCAATGACGAAGAATACGATTAGTGAAAGTATGGCCTGTCGATACGAGTCCGTGTAAGCAACGACTTCAGCAAAGACAATCGGCCCGAGCCACGACGTTCCACGTTCAGAGATTTCGTAGAGTCCAAAGAATGAAGACTCTCGACCACGCGGAACCATCTGCGAAAACAAGGAACGAGACAACGCTTGTGATCCTCCCAACACCAGCGCAATGAAAACAGCGAGCACCCAGGCTTCCGAAACCTTGTGCAGGAACGCGTAAGAATACGTGACGACGCCGAGCCAGCCGACCAGGGAGACCAGGATCGCCCGTTTCGTTCCAATAACGCGCGCCAGGCGTTCGAATCCCAGCGCACCGAAAAAGGCAATGAACTGAACTGTGAGAAGGATTCCGAGCAAGAACGCCGGCGGTGTTTCCAGACCACGCGCCGCGAATAATTCCTGCCCAAGAAACACACCTGAGACAGAAATGACTGTCTGAATCCCGTCGTTGTAAAAAAGGTAACCAATCAGGTACTTGAGGGTTTCACGCAGACGCCGCAATTCTTTGAACGTCGATCCCAGCTCAGTAAGCGCCGCCGTCACATAATTTTTCTCGGCCGGCAACGAGCGCGTCGCTGGTCGAGTTCGCAAGCGTTGGAATGTGATGATCGCAAAGCCGCCCCACCAGATTCCTGCCGACAACAAAGACAAGCGCACGGCCATTGCGGTCGAGATTCCGATTCGCTCAGCCAGAAACACAAGCGCAAGATTTACCGCCAGCAACAATCCGCCTCCCATATAACCCCACGCGTAACCGCGGCTGGAAACTTTGTCGCGTTGATCTTCGGTGGCGATGTCCGGCAGGAACGAATTATAGAAGACGATGCTTGCGCCGAAGCACACGTTCGCAATTACAAATACCGCCGCTCCGAAGATGTGTCGTCCGGTGGTAAGGAAAAAGAGCACGCACGTCGCGGCTGCTCCGCCATAGCAAAAGAGCAGCATCAACTTCTTTTTCAGAATGGAGTAGTCACCGAGCGCGCCCAGCACCGGCAGCAGAAATACCTGCAGAAAGACGGACGTCCCCACGGTGAAGGGCGCGAGCGATTTGGCGGTGAGAAGAAAGGGCCCAATCGAAAGGATGACACCGTTGTCGCCCAGTTGCGCCTGCGCCAGTCGTGTTAAGTAGTCACCAAACAGGGCCGCTACGACCGTGGTGTAGAAACCGGAGTTCGCCCAATCGTAAACGATCCACCCGAAGATTTCGCGCGGATCGTTCTTGAGATCGGCAGATATCCGGTGTTGCGGCAATTAAGCGTCGCGCGTCA